>Ga0307508_10000937_pt1 | contig 33974 bp, 25 predicted proteins | sample 9_EM_MG_FD_203089 | JGI IMG/M metagenome (GOLD analysis project Ga0307508, IMG submission 203089) | Populus trichocarpa ectomycorrhiza microbial communities from riparian zone in the Pacific Northwest, United States - 9_EM | ecosystem: Host-associated > Plants > Roots > Unclassified | place...
ATTGGGCGTCCCTGTATTTATAAATAAAGGGATTGACGGCGGTAGTACCCACTTTATTGGCCACGTTCCAGCTTTTGCGGATAGTATCGTTGACCGCATATCCCTTGTTAAAGAAATTCACATTGGCCAGAAAGGAGCCCGAACCACCCAGCTGGGAAGGAGAGAACATCCGGCAGGTAATGTTTTGCGTGATATTGCTGCCATTGGCGCCGAACTGAACGGCAAAGATGTGCTCGGTTTGCGTGGGATAAAATTTCTTATCCCAGTTGAACACGTCCGAATATACCGGCATTAATTTATAGATATTCGAATTGATTACTTTGTTGCACTGGGCCAGGGCGTTCTGGTTATCCTGCGCATCGGCATAGGGCGTACTGGCCCTTTGGAGGTATGCCCTTGCCAACATGGACGAAGCAGCGCCGGAAGACACCATGCCTTTATTGGCGGAAGCAATTTTGTCTTCCGGGAAGCAATTGGTCTCGGCAAATTTTAAATCGGCAATCACCTGCTGGTAGATCGTGGCAGCGGAAGTACGGCCGGGAAACAGGCTGCTATCGGAAGCGCTGGTGATGGGTTTTAAAATAAGCGGCACGTCGCCAAAGCTTCTTATCAAATCGAAATAAGCCATGCCGCGGAGAAAATAAGCGTTTCCCAGGATATTATTGCGCGCGGCGACATCCATATTAATCGCCGGTACATTGGCAATGACATCGTTTGCCCGGCTGATGAGCTTATAGCTGTTTTGCCACCAGTTGGTAATTTCGATATTGGTGGCCGTGTATTGCAGCTTGTACATATCTATACGCTCCTGGTTTTGAGTCAGCAGGGGTTGCAGGCAGTCTGCGGAGCATTCGGTAATAATATAAATCGTGCGCTGGTAATAGGGCTGCGGCTGCAAGGCGCTGAACGCGCCGTTGATGGCGGCTTGCGCATCGGTGGCATTCTGGTAAAAGTTAGACGGCGTTAAGATGCTGTAAGGTTGTTCTTCGAGCTTTTTATTACAGGAAGTGAGAAGAAGAGCGCCTGCGCCCGACAGCAGAATAATATATTTCTTCATTGTTATAGCATTTATCTTGATCAATAATACCGGATATTAAAATCCGAGCTTGATACCCGCCATGTAGGTCCTTACATTCGGGTAGGGGTTATAATCCGTATTCAGGGAAGTATAGTTTCCGGTAGTATTCGAATACGAATTCACTTCCGGGTCATACCCTGAATAGCTGGTAAGCGTGATAAGGTTTTGGCCGGTAATATACACACTGGCGGATTTGAATACGCTGCTGAGTTTTGGCAGAGGAAGATCATACGACAGTGTAAGGGTTTTAAACCGCATATAGCTACCGTCTTCTATTACATCGCTGGTTACGCCCAGTCCGCGGCGCAGGGTGCTTCCTACACTGGGAAGAAGGTTGCTTGTGCCGGGGCCTGTCCAGCTCCGCTCACCAACATACACAAATTTGTTATCGAGCGTGGCGCCGTTTTCCGTCTCAATTTTATTCTCGTTGAGAATGTCACTTCCGTAAACACCTTGTATCAGCACAAACAGGTTGAAGCGACCCACGGTGAGGTTGCTGGTAAAGCCAAAAGTGAATTTCGGCAATGCATGGCCGATGATGGTTTTATCGCCGAGGGCTGTGAGCAAACTATCGTCACTGATATCTTTATAAATAGGATCGCCGGGTTTTACGGACTGCTTTGTACCGCTTTTGATGATATCAGACTGGCTTTGCCATATTCCGTTAAATACGTAGCCGTAAAAAGAGCCGATGGACTGTCCCACCTGAAGGATGGAAGAGTTTTGACCACCGGGATAGAGGCTGGAGCTGACATTACCCGTGAGCTGGTAGCTGACGGCGCCGAGGTTTAAAATCTTATTCCTGTTTTGCGAATAATTAAAGTTGGTGGTCCACCGGAGATGCTTCTTATCAATATTGGTCGTCGTTAACGAAAGTTCGAAGCCCTGGTTTTGCAGGCTGCCGATATTTTCGAGGATGGTACTAAAACCGGAGCTGGAAGGAACGGATACGCTGTACAGCAGATCGCTTGTTTTTTTATAGTAATAGTCGCCCGTCAATGTTACCCTGTTATTGAACAGGCCAAGATCGAAGCCTGCATCAAAAGTAGAAGTCGTTTCCCATCCCAGGAGGGGATTAGGAATATTGCCCGGCGAGAAACCCACCACGCGAACGCCGTTTAGGCCATAGGCGTTGCTGGCATATTGCGCCAGCGAATTGTAAGGCGGCACGGCCTGGTTGCCGGCAGCGCCGTAGCTGACGCGCAGCTTGAGATCGCTTATATCTTTAATATCCTGGATAAATTTTTCTTCAGACATTCTCCAGGCGATGGCGCCCGAAGGGAAAAAGCCCCATTTACGATCAGCGCCAAATACGGAAGAACCGTCTTCACGCATGGTAAATGTAAAGAGGTATTTATCCAGCAGGCGGTAATTGACCCTGCCTATATAAGAAAGCAGGCTGCGCTTAATGGTATTGGAAGTAGCCGACAGGCTGGCGCCCACACTGAGGTTATCGGTGCCGAGGTTGTTGGTGCTAAGGTTGGTGGCAGTGGTCGTCACCGATGCATTTTTCCATTCCTGGTAGGTGATACCGCCCACGATGTTCAGCGCATGGTTGGGATTGATTTGCCTGTCGAACGTAAAATAGTTTTCGTTCAGCCAGTTGTAATTATTGTTGGTAATTACCTGTGCATAGCCATTGGTGGTTTTGCCGAGGTAAGTGGTATTGGGGCGGAAGGTGTTTTCACGGCTGTTATCATACTGGCCGCCCAGGCTCGTCCGGAACTTAAGTCCTTTTATAATGTCATATTCGCCAAATACATTGCTGAATATGCGGGTATGGCTGAGCAGATCGCTGTTGAGCCTGGCGGCCGCAACCGGGTTACCCAGTATTTCCACATAAGGTTGGGGACCGTTCTGGAAGGTGAAGGCGCCTGTGCTGTCGTATACCGGAACGATGGGGCTGGCACGCAAGGCATCCAGTAAGGTGCCGCCGCCGCTGCCGCCGCTGGTATTGATATTGGCCTGGTTTTGCAGGTCGTACGATACCTGGGAGTTGTATCCCATTTTAAGCTTTTCGCTTATTTTCTTGTCGAGGTTAAAGCGGATGGTGCCTCTTTTATAATCGGAATTGATAATAATGCCCTGCTGTGTAAAATAGTTCATGCTGAGATAGTAGCGGGTATCGGTGTTGCCGCCGCTAAAACCCAGCGTATAATTGGAAATGGGCGATGTACGGAAAAGCTCGTCCTGCCAGTCGGTACCCGGTCCCATGGCGTCTATCTGCGCCTGTGTATACGGCAACGCCGTTTGGGCGGTATTGTACAGGTTATTATAGGTAGTTACCTGGTTGAGGTAGGTGGCAAACTGCTTTGCATTCATCAGCTTGAGCTTCCTGCCTACCTGCTGAACGCCGGTATACATATCGAAGGCGATGGTATTCTTTCCCGGTGTTCCTTTTTTGGTGGTGATCATAATAACGCCATTGGCGCCGCGGCTGCCATAAATAGCGGTGGCGGAAGCATCTTTCAATACTTCTATAGAAGCAATGTCGGAAGGGTTGATGGTGCTGATATCGGCTTCGGCATAGCCGTCGACCACATACAGTGGATCACTGCTCGACGTGATGGAGCTGGTGCCGCGGATGCGAACGGTAAAGGAAGCGCCCGGCTGCGAGTTGGTTTGCATAACCTGCACACCGCTGGCCATGCCCTGCAGCAGTTGGCTGGTACCGAAAATGGGCGTTTTGTCAGTATTGGTCATAGGTATCGACGACACCGACCCGGTGAGATCTTTTTTGCGGCTGGTGCCATAGCCTACCACCACCACCTGGTTGAGCTCCGACGATGTTTCCTTGAGCGTTATGTTTATGCTGGTGCGCCCGCCGAGGCTTACTTCCTGCGATACAAAACCAACGGAACTGATAGTGAGCGTAGCATTGGCATCGGATACGTTCAGGCTGAAGCTGCCGTTCTCTTTGGTAACGGTGCCATTGGTGGTGCCTTTTTCGACAACGCTGATATTAGCCAGGGGCTGGTTTTCCGTGTTCACAATCTTGCCAGTCACCGATATGGCAGGCGTTTCTTTGTCGCTCGCGGCTACTGGAGGCGGCTCTGCGGCAATGACAACGAGATCTGCGCCGATGAGCTTAAAGCTGAGCATGGTATTCTGTAGCAGGAGGGCCATTACCTGGTCGAGGGGCATGGCTTGTACGCTGATGGATATTTTCCTGTCGGGGGGCAGCACCTGCTCATTGTATACAAACCGGAAGGAGCTCTGCTTTTCAATTACCTTAAAAGCCTTACGCAAAGAAGTATTTTCCAGGCGAAGGGTAATTTTCTCCTGTGCAAAGCCGTCATTAGCAATAGATTGAATCGAAAAAGCACAGATAAGCAGAATAGTCATTTTCATCATCAGCAAGCATTTGATGAATGGGGTGGATACGCGCAAACGCGTACCACGTCCGTTTTTTTTCATAACTTAGTATTGAAAAGTTAAAGGATGAAGCACTCCGGATGGAGTTTACCGATTTCTGAATTTAACTGAACGGGGAATGGGCCAACATTCTCCGTTCCTATTGGGGGGATGTTCAGGTGATTTCTTTCATAATAGCTGGTTTGGGTTATGCAATCGTATTACAGTTAGTTAGTGGTTTGTTGTCAATACTATCGTCTTTGCTACCAGACGGTCACTATTCCTTCCCTGATACGGTATTGAAAGGAAGCCGATAAACGCAGGGCTTCCATTACCTCCGCCAGGGATTTGTTTTCAAAAATGCCGGTGAGCCGCACCCATTTCAAATCTTCTTTCTTTATTTCAAATGTTACGTTGTACCAGCGTTCCATTTCGGCCGTAATGCGTTCAAAGGCCTCATTTTCAAAGGCAAGCTTATTGCGTACCCACATGGTTTCAATGCTGCCGGTGCTGTCTGCCTTACCATAGCGTACCCTGCCCAGGGTGAGCATGGGCTCGTCGGCCGGCGCCGGGCCCGTTGCCGGCGCTACGGGTGCAGGAAGCGGCGGGTTTTGTACCGTCAGCTTCTCGCTGGGCTTCAGCATAATTTTCTTATCAGGGTTGTTGTGCAGGGTTATTTCAACGACACCCTGTATGAGGGCTGTTTCGGTTGTTTTTTCATTGGGATAAGCGCGTACATTGAAAGAGGTGCCCAGTACTTTTACATCTATCGGCCCGGTATGAATAATAAAGGGACGGGATTTGTCTTTCGCTACATCGAAATAAGCTTCGCCGGTGAGCTGCACTTCGCGGTAAGCGCCCATAAAATCCTGGTTATACGTGATTTTGCTATCGGCATTCAGCCATACCTGGGTGCCATCGGGCAACTGGATTTTTGATTTTGATCCGGCTTTGGTACTGATGGTATTGCTGGCCAGGCTGTTTTCTTTGCGGCCCGGGTAGAAAATCAAAAACGCGATGAGCAGGGAAGCTGCAATGCCCGCGGCCCAAAGCCAGCGGCGTCTGGCGGTACGGGGTTTGTCGTCTAATATCCATCGTTCATCGTCGGCATGACGCGCATCTGCTTCGGCTGTTTCGAATTGCAGTACCGGTTCTGAGAGATGGGTGCTCAGTCGCTGGAGATGCTTATCAAAACTCTCGGGCGGCGTAGCGCTCTCCTGTGGACATTTGTCCCAGACATTTTGCAGGATTTGCGCGCGGAAACCTGCTTCGGGGTATTGCTTAAGCAATGCCTCCAGCTCCGCTCCTTCTTCGGGGGTAGATTCGCCGGACAGGGATAAGCTCAGTAAATACCAGATGCGTTCTTCTTTCATAGCATGTGTACTAATCGATTAGACAAGAGAATGAGTAGAAATGTACCAAAGGACAAGAAAGTTTTTTTATCATCTTATCCTTCTTTATGAATGGACTGAGGGTGACTATTATACCCCGGCAGGGCGGCTGCGAGTTTTTGCACGGCAATGGCAAGCTGGTTGCGGACGGTGAATGAAGATAGCTGCAGGATCTCGGCCACCTCTTTGTAGCGCATGCCGTCTTCCTTCACCATCTGGAAGATGAGGCGGGTGCGGGGAGGCAGCTGGCGGATGGCCTGCTGTATTTTCTGAACGATTTCGGAAGAGATACAAAGCTCTTCCGGGTTGCCGATATGAATGACCGGCTCTATGTCTATTTCATCGAGCGATACAACGGGATTCTTAAAATTGCGGGTGATATAGTTGAGACAGAAGTTTTTGGCCACGGTATAGAGATAGACGGTAAGGTTGTCCACTTCGGGCAGCTTATTCCTTATCTGCCAGAGCTTTATAAATACGTCGGAAACGATTTCATCGGCCGTCTCATTAGACTTGACGAAGGAAAAGCAGAAGCGTTTCAATCGGCCAGCCAGCAGCTCATACAATGCCTGGTAAGCTTTGAGGTCTTCATACAGGGCAATCCGTTGCTGTAGTTCTTTAATATTTGTTAACTCATGCGTCAATGGTGGTGGAGCATCGCAACTGTAAAATTTGCGAAAAAAAGTGAAAGAGCCAAATTAGATGACAGATGACGGTGGTCAGCCATCATCTGTCAGCTCACTTCCGCTTCCCCGACTGCTCTATTTCCTTATCCATTTCAACGATATTCACCGGTTGCGAAAAATCGCCGAGCAGCCATTTGCTGTAATAGTCGGCAAGGCACCAGAAAAAATATTCCTGCATATCGCCGTAGCCATGGCGCTGGCCGGGCAATACCATGAGGTCAAAACGCTTATTGGCCTTAATAAGGGCATTGACAAGCCGGATGGTATTGGCGGGACTTACATTGTTGTCGATATCGCCGGTGGTGAGCATCAGGTGGCCTTTGAGGTTTTTGGCAATATCAGGGTTCTTTTCGATGCTGTATACAAAACTGGTATCGCCCTTCTCCCCTACTACTTCTTTTATGCCATGGTGCTTTTCGCTCCACCAGCGATTGTAAATGCTGTTGTCGTGGTTGCCGGAAGAAGATACCGCCACTTTATAAAAATCGGGATAGACCAATATGGCGGCGGTCGACATAAATCCGCCGCCGGAATGACCATGTATGCCCACCCGGCTGATATCGATCCAGGAATAACGATCGGCGAGCTGCTCAATGGCGGCTTTTTTATCTGCCAGCCCGTAATCGCGCAGGTTTCCATATCCATAGTTGTGGTACCATTTGGAACGGCTGGGATGACCGCCGCGGTTGCCCACGGTTATCACAATGATACCCAGCTGCGCCACGCGATCGATGCGATCGGCCACACGGCTGAATGCTTTGTTGACCGCTTCCGTTTGCGGGCCGGGGTATACGTATTCCACGATGGGATATTTTTTGGTGCTGTCAAAATCAAAGGGCTTGTACAGCACGCCATACAAATCGGTGATGCCATCATCGGCTTTTACCCTGAATATCTGCGGGAATTTATAGCCGGCCGCTATGAGGGAAGAAAGATCGGCCGTTTCGAGATCCATTACCTTTTTTCCTTCGGAGGAATACAGCGCTGTTTTGGGCACGGTGTTCACGCGGGAATAATTGTCGACGAAAAAAGCCTGGTCATCGCTCATGCTCATACCATGTTCATATTCGCCGGGATTGAGCAGCCGCAGGCCGGTGCCGTCAAAGTTAACGCGGTACATATGCAGGTAGTAGGGATCTTCATGCGGCTCGCGGCCGTTGGCGGAGAAATACAGGACGCGTTTTTTATCATCGATGCCCACGATGTCTTCGCAATGAAAGGAGCCGCTGGTGATTTGATTTTTCAGCTGCCCGTTTTCATCGTACAGGTAAAAATGTCCCCAGCCATCGCGTTCGCTCCAGTGAATCAGCTCCCTGCCGCCGTCGACGAGCCCCAGGCGGCGTATGTCTACATAGGTATTCATCCGCTCTTCTATCACCGGTTTTATGGCAGCGGCCTCGATATCGGCACGGAGCACATCGATCTTTTTTAAATCACGGCTGGTGCGGGAGAGGTAAAACCGATCGTTGGTACCCAGCCAGCGTATAGGGCGGATTTCGTCATCGCGGTTGCTTTGCAGGTTGGGAGCCGACCAGATGTTTACATCCTGGTCCTTAAATATATTAACGGGCAGCTGCTTTTGTGTTTTGGATGCCATATCGAATACCAGCAGGTAATCGATGGGCGCATCTTTTTCTCCCGGCATCTGGTATTTGTATGTTTCCAGCGTGGGACGCGGCTCGGCAACGCTGTTGATGACCCAGAGGTCTTTTACCTTGCGGGAATCGGTGCGCACCATGGCGAAATGCTTTGAGTCGGGCGACCAATAGATAAAAGCCTGCCTGCGCTTGTTTTTATTTTTTTCGCGGTCCACGTTCGTTTCGTCGTTTGCATCGCCGTAGGCAAAGAATTCGACCCCATCGGTGCTGAGCTTATTGTCGGCGATGGTGCTGTCGTCTTCCTGTTTCAGGGCTTTTTCATAATTAGCCCTGTCCATCCAATACAGGTTAAAATTCTTTGCGTATACGATGGTTTGCCCGTCGGGAGAAACGTTGGCCCAGGCAGGTTTACGTTTGGGTTTTTTATAACCGGTGAGCTCGGTCAGCGTTCCGTTGTCGAGGTTGTATTCAAAATAGCGGATCTTTCTTTCCCTGATGGCTACGGCGTCTTTTTTCTTCGTGGTATCTTTTATCTCCACTTCTTCGGAGCTTTTCACTTCAAACTGAACGGCATGTTCGTCTTTTACAAACCGAAGGCTGTCTATAGCGAGGTGCTGGGCGTCGAAAGGATCTTTTACTATCCGCGTAATTTCGGCAGCCAGCTTTTCATTGTCGAACAGGGCTTTTTTTTCTGCTTTAACGGGGTCTGCGATCCACCAGTTTTTACCTTCGGTGGTTTCATATACATACCAGAAGCGATTGGATTTTTTCAGCCAATGCACGTCGGCCAGGGTGGTGAACAGCATTTTATCCTGCTTTTTGGGTGAGAAGCGCGCGGCCAGCGGATAGTTGGCTTTTGCAGCAGGCATTTGCTGGGCAAACAAGCCGGAGGCAGCCGGCAATAGCAGGAAAGCAAAAAAATATTTAAACATGTGCGATGAGGTTTGGGAGAGGAAAAGTAAATGCATTGCACGGAAGTATAAAACCGCTTATCCAGCCAAATGCCCCGTACTTCATTCCTAAATGAGTGATTTAATGCGTAGTATACTACTAACTAACCCCCAAAGAAGTAATATTTTATACAATTCGTATATCTACTATTGCAACATCGTATTTTCAGTAGTACATTTAAGGTAGATATTATCCGAACCTTATGATGATGCTGAAGTTATAGACTCACCAATTACGGCTATCCGCTTCCAGGCACTTTGAACCACTTCTCCGCTTCATCAACCTGTAACACTTACTTCAACAGCTGTGCGCTATCCTATGGGCTTTTACCTGTTACGACGGGCCGTCTTCTCTTTTCCTAAAATCTCCTGTACGTTCACTATCCTTTAAAATCACCTTGGTATTCATCCAATTGATCCCAGGAAAAATCAGTTTTTTTTAAAATCAAAACCCTTTTAAAATGAAACTGATCTGTACCCTTACAGGCAAAAGCCTGGTGGCTTTGCCTATCCGAAATTATTTAAACAGGTTCATAAAGATACTCGTAATAGCATCTTTGTGCACGCAGTCACCGGGCGTATTTGCCCAGTGCAACCAGAATTATATTTACGGGCTTACGAATGTGGGCATGATCCAACGGATTGATGTCACCAACGGCTCCGTGGCTGCCCCGATGAATCCTGCATTCGGGGGCAATGCGCCCAATCTTTCAAATGCCATGGGCTACAACCCGCTGAACGGCAAATATTATTTTTTCAAACGGAATGCTTTTTCTGCGCCACAGGAATTCATGTCGTTCGATCCCGCTACCAACCTGTATGCCATGCTGGCTTCCTCGCCGGTTGGCGCCGGAAACATCATCAACCTGGGCTGTGTAAACAGCAGCGGGCTGGGGTATTATTGCATGGATGCGCTCGGCGCATTATACTATTATAGTGTCGCCTCAAATACATGGACAACGATCTGTTCCAATATCAAAAATCAATTCGGCACAACACTTTCCTCTATCATTGGCGCGGGCAGCTTAAACAGGTACTATGGAGACCTTGCCTTTGACGGATACGGAAACCTATGGCTGCTGGTTTCGGGGGCGGTCGATTACGGCTTATATAAAATCACCGGTCCCTTACCTGTATCCGCCGTGGCCAATTTAACGGCAACGCAGATCATTGCACCCAATACCGCTTCGCCGGCCGGAACATTTGGCGGGATGGCTTTTAGCGGCACCGGCGCCATGTACCTGAGCAGCAACTCGCCCAATAATAAATTGTACACTTTAAGCGCTATCAATACCCTTTCATTTGTAACCAACCTGGGCGTAGACGGGATTGGCAATGACCTTACCTCCTGCAATTTCCCTTTTGCGGTGCTTGCTACAGACTGGATAAAGCTTTCCGCTGTCGTATCGGGCCAAAATAGCTTGCTGCTGAGCTGGAATATCCTGGAATCCACCAACGGTTCGGGCTATGCCGTTGAGCACAGTGCCGATGGTATGGCATGGAACGAAATACATTTTAGCTTAAAAAAACCCGATGACCTGGTCACCACCTATAGTTTTTTACAAAGCAGCCTGGCGGGCGGGATACACTATTACCGGATACGGAAAACGGATACAAACGGCATGGTGGCGTATTCTGCGGTGGAAAAAGTAAAAGCAGGCGCTCATGCCAGCATCAGCATCTGGCCCAACCCGGTACAGGAGCTGTTGAAAGTGCAGGATATGGAGATGGGTTCCGGAACATGCCAGGCATTCATCTATGACCAGGCCGGAAGAATGATCCGCCGGTCCGTTATAAAAACAGGTGTGAATGTCCTCCAGGTACAATCCCTCCGGACAGGAACTTATATTGTTCGTATACAATTTTCCAATGGCGAAACGGTGAACGAGAAGTTTGTAAAACTCTAGGAGAGACAAGCTGCAAGCCGCGAGCTTCGAGCCATTTGCCACAAACAAAAGCTCGCGGCTCGAAGCTCGCAGCTCACGGCTTGGGGCTTGCAGCTTGCAACTCACCCAAATTGGCTGTTTCCGCAAATTGCGTAATCTTTGGGTATGGAGCAGTTATTGGTGTCATTACAACAGGTGAGCATTCGTTTGGGAGGTCATACTATACTCGACAATATCAGTTTCAACATTCGTGCGGGAGAGCAGTGGGCCATTACAGGCGCTTCGGGCAGTGGCAAGACGGCCCTGGCGCATGCGCTGGCGGGACAACTGTTTTACCGGGGCGAAATACAGTTTGCCCCGGCCGGTGAGCACCACACTCCTCGTGTCATAGTGGTGGAGCAGCAGCATACTTTTAAAAACAGATCGAATACCCGCGATTTTTATTACCAGCAACGGTTTAACTCCGCCGATGCCGACAACAGCCTTACCGTGGGCGAAGTGCTGGATGAGCATGGCGGACCGGCAGCCCGTGCATCGGAATGGATACCCGCGCTGCACCTGGCCCCGTTGCTGAACGAGCCGCTGCTGCAATTATCGAATGGCGAGAACAAACGCCTGCAGCTGGCGGTGGCCCTGCTGGAAGAACCCGACTGGCTGGTGCTGGACAACCCGTTTACAGGACTGGATACAGAAGGACGAAAGACCCTGCACGGGATCATCAATACACTGGGCGGGGCAGGGCGGCAGGGCAGTCCGCATATACTATTGATCAGCTCCCCTGCCGGGCTACCGGACTGCATTACCCATATTGCGTTACTGGACAAGGGGCGGCTGGCCTGGGCAGGCCCCAAGGAAGAGGCGCCGCTGCATGCGGCGGCCGTGGCGCCGCCATTGGATTTGTCGCTGCTGCAACACCTGCCCGCGCCGGCAGGCGACGATTTTGTGTATGCCGTAAAAATGAACCATGTCACCGTGCGCTACGGCGACAGAACCATTCTCGACGCCATCGACTGGGAAGTTAAAAAAGGCGAGCGCTGGAACCTGTCGGGTCCCAATGGCGCAGGCAAGTCTACCCTGCTCAGCCTTATTACGGCCGATAACCCGCAGGCATATGCCAACCCGATATGGCTGTTTGATCAAAAACGCGGCAGTGGTGAAAGCATCTGGGACATCAAACAAAAAACAGGTTTTGTATCTCCCGAGCTGCACGTATATTTCGAACAGGGCACCAGCTGCTTCGAGGTCGTGGCTTCGGGACTGTTCGATACCATCGGTTTGTTTCGCCGCCTGTCCAACGGGCAGGAGGAAACCGTATTGTTATGGCTGCAATTGCTGCATATGGCCGCGCTGCGTGATAAGCAATTTCACCAGCTATCCGCCGGTGAGCAGCGTATGCTGCTGCTGGCGCGGGCGCTGATAAAAAACCCGCCCCTGCTCATACTGGATGAGCCCTGCCAGGGACTGGACGATGAGCAGACGGTTTATTTCCGGCAGCTGATAGATCGTATCTGTGACGTGTTTCCCACAACGCTTATTTATGTGAGCCATTACCAGAAGGATATACCGGCGTGCGTGAACAGGTTCCTGCGGCTGGAAGGAGGGAAAAGGATTGATGGTTGATATAAATTACCATCAACTATCAACTTTTTGCGTACCTTTTAGCTCTAAAAACTAACGATATGAAACGCACCTTTTTCGGGCTGCTATTTGCAGCCGCCTGCAGCTACTGTTTGCCCGCTACGGCACAAACCAATGAGGAAATGCAGGCGATGACCGCCTATATGACACCGGGCAGCATTCACCAGGCGATGGCAAAATCGGCCGGGCAGTGGACCGGCAAAATGACCTTCTGGATGAAGCCCGGCGCGCCGCCCACCAATGCCGTGGTAGACACCAAACAGGAAATGATACTCGGCGGACGTTACCTGCGCTCTGTCAATACCAGCAATATGATGGGAATGCCTTTTGAAGGCATCGGCATTACTGCTTACGATAACGCCAAAAAGATATTTATCAGTAACTGGATCGATAATATGGGCACCGGCATTACCACACTGGAAGGCGTCTGGGACGATAAAAACCGGTCGATTACCTTTTTGGGCAAAACGGTGGACCCGATGACGGGCAAAGACGCCCCTATGAAACAGGTGGTGAAGTTTACAGACGATAATAACCAGACCATAGAAATGTACCAGCAGGCCGACGGCAAGGAGTACAAATCGATGGAAATCGTATTTGTCCGCAAATAAGCAGGAAAGCCGGCGGGACGGGGAGCCGCCCCGTTTAGTACGCCAGGAAGGGCGACCCACCCGGGAAAAACGCCCACACAACACATTGATTTACAATGTATTTTTTTGTTAACAAATATTTTAACGGCCTTCTTCGGGGGGCCGTTTTTTTATCAGGGAAAAGGCCTATTTTTGGATACACCGTTACCATTCCTGTGAAAACCGGTATATACTAACCATCTTCGTTTTACTGCCCATTGATTCTTCATTAGCCCATTAAGATTGTTTTATGCTAAAAAAAAGTGTCGTATGTATTCGTATGCATTATTGGAATCAGGCTGTTATTATTTAATCCAGGAAAAAGAAGGAGAGGCTATCTGTCTTATTAAAATTAATTTCGACTCCGATCATTGTGTGTATGTGTCTAAGTATGGAGAGATCGAGGAGCTGGAATGGAAGAAAAAAACAGACTCCATCCATGATATTATAGAGCTGCTGAGCGATGATAAGGTGAAGGAATGGGAAGCTATCTTTAACAATAACCAGGACGCTTATTATGAAGAGGACGAGGAATAACTTACGCTAATGTGCGCGAATGGAAGCTAATTTGCGCTAATCTTTATAACACGAATGTGCGCTAATTGGAGCTAATGTTCGCAAATCTTTATAGCGGCTGTTGGTTGTTTATATGTATCATACTTTATAGGCCGATTGTCGGAAATGCTCCTCCTTGCATAGCAAAGGGATAACGACGCTTATTCGCCAATATTAGCGCAAATTAGCTTCCATTCGCGCACATTAGCGTCAAAGGATCTGTAAGGGCAATACTATTTTTTGTCCTTTTGTAATCACCTCCACATAGTACATGCCTTTATAAAAATGGCTGCAGTCGATGGGATTGACCACGCCGCTGCAATTGCCGCTGTAAACTTTTCTGCCTGCCGCATCGTATACATTTACGCCCACGGCTTCGCCGGGCACTTTTGAAAACAGCACGCTGATAAGATCACCCGAAGCGGGATTGGGGCTTACTTTTACTTTCATCTTACTGCCGGGAATGGATACGCCTTCGGGCAGGAAGAAATAGTTGGCCGAACGGCCAAAACAGCCCCTGGTATTGCTTATCTCCACCTGGTAATAGCCTCCCACCAGCGGCTTATAGCTGCGCGCGGTAGCGCCGGGGAGGATGGTATTATCCTTATACCATTGGTAAGAAACGGCAGGCTGTGCAAGGAGCATGGCGCCGTCGTATTGTAAAATGGGACGCGACACGCTGTCGACATATACCATTACGGAATCGGTTATGGTAACACCACATTTGGAGATCTGCACCTTATACAGGGTGCTCACACCCGGTGACACCTGCGGATTGCGCATGGTATCATTTGACACGGATGCCGCCGGCGTCCACGCATACCGGGCGCCTTCATTGCCGGCATCAAACTCAACGCTGTGCCCGAGGCAAATGGCCGCATCGCCCAGCGTAGGCATAACCGGGCCGATGGTGGTGACGGTAATATCTTTTACAAAACTGGCGGATACACCAAGACTATCGTATACCGTCAGCTTTACCGGGAACTTCCCTGTTTTATGGTATATATGGGTGGGATTCTGCTGCAGCGACGTAGTGCTGTCGCCAAAGTCCCAGGTCCATCCTGTGAGGGGCGCGGCGCCGCAAACGATTTGCGTATTATCGGTAAAACGTACAGGCACCGGCAGGCACTGCGAAGTAACATTGCCGCTGAAACCAGGTACAAAAGGGAAAGTGGCTGCAATGGTTATCGAATCCCAGGCGATGCAGGCATTGCTGGTCACCTGAACGGCATAGATACCTGCTTCTTTGATGGCGATGGTACGGGTGGTATCGCCGGTGTTCCAGGTGTAACGGCTGGCCAGGTTGCCGGCGTCGAGCGTCAGCGGCATGCCATAGCAAATGGTGGTATCATTGCCCAGGTGAACAAGACCTGCATTGGTATTCACGAAAACGGATTTGGTCGTAGTTATTTCGAGCCCGCTGTTATCTCTCTGGGTAAGGCTTACGGTATGGATGCCGCCGGTAGCAAACAAATGATCGGGGTTTTGCAGCAGTGAACTATCGCCATTGTCGAAATTCCAGCGCCGGTAGGCAATGAAGCCGCCACAGGCTTCCGACAGATCGGTAAAATGCATGGTAATGGGAAGACAGGTGTCGGCCTGGGCGCCGGCAAAATCAACCGTCAGCCCGGGCTTTGCTGCTATATGCAGCTGTGAAAAGCCGCTGCAGGTGGCATTGTATACCTGTACCCAGTAATCACCGGTGGTGGTTACCTGTATGGTGCGGCTGGTTTCGTTGGTGCTCCAGTAGTATTGTACATCGGGCGCCTGCGGGCCGGCATCAAGTATCATCACATTACCCTGGCAGAGGCTGGTATCGGGACCGAGATTTACGGAAACGGTGTTCGTACTTATCACGACCTGCATGCTGGTTGTACTGGTATGACCGCTGTCGTCGCTGATCGTATAAGTCACGGTAAAACTGCCATTGACCAGGTAATCATGTATAGGTTCGGGGTCGCTACCGGTGGTGCCATCGCCAAAATCCCATTGCCAGCCGGTGATGGTATGACCGTTGGTAATAGAGGTATCTATAAACTGGATGGTGACCGGCAAACAGGCGGTAAACGCGATATAGCCAAACTGTGCCTGGATGGCCGGCGTGGTATCGGTTACCGGGAGATGGTGCATACCTGCCGGGTGGTTGACCGGGGCGGGTGTTTTTGCCTGAACAAGTAAACCGGCTGCAAACAGCAGGACCAGTAGCAGGGCGGGTCGGGTATGGAAAAATTTACGGGTCAGGTTTCAAGGGGTTTGGATTGTGCGCAAGATAACAGGGAGAACCCTTCCGTGCAATAGTAAAAACCACGTAAAAGCGAGTATGGTTTTTACGATGGAAGAAAATAAGCTAAATTGCCGGTTCATTTCTCCTGATTTTGATTACACAAAGCACGATACAACAGATACTGAGCCGCATCGATATTATCGAGATCGTGGGGGGCTTTGTAAAGCTTAAAAAGCGGGGCACCAGCTACTTAGGCCTCTGCCCTTTTCACAATGAAAAAACGCCTTCGTTTACCGTAAGCCCCGCCAAGGAGATCTATAAATGCTTTGGCTGCGGCAAAAGCGGCAATTCCATCAGCTTTTTGATGGAGCATGAAAAATACAGCTATGTGGAGGCGCTGCGCTGGCTGGCGCAGAAATACAATGTAGCCGTTGAAGAAACGGAAGTGAGTCCCGAGGTAAAGGCGCAGCAGCAGGTGGCGGACAGCCTCTATATCATCAATTCGTTTGCCGGCAGGTTTTTCGACGATAAGCTATTCAATACCGAAGAAGGCGTAGATATCGCCCTCAGCTACCTGAAGCACCGCGGGTTCAGGGAGGATATCATCAAAAAATTCCAGTTGGGGTATTCGCCGCTCGACAGAACCGTGTTTTCGAAGGCCGCCGTGGCGGCGCAGTACAACCCGGAGCTGCTGCAAAAAACCGGGCTGGTGGTATTGCGCAACGACGAGCTGGCAGACAATTACCGCGGCCGCATTATTTTTCCGGTTCACAACAACAGCGGCAAGATCATCGGCTTCGGCGCGCGCATCATCAAAAACAATGACAAGGCGCCGAAGTATATCAATACGCCCGAAAACGAGCTGTATATAAAAAGCCGTATCCTGTACGGTACTTATTTTGCCCGGCAGGCCATCGATAAAAACGATGAGTGCCTGCTGGTGGAAGGGTATACCGATGTAGTATCGCTGCACCAGGCAGGTATCGAAAACGTGGTGGCCAGCGGCGGCACCTCGCTGACCATCGACCAGCTGCGGCTGATAAAAAAATACACCAATAACCTCACGATCATCTATGACGGCGATTCGGCAGGTGTAAAGGCGGCGCTGCGCGGGCTGGACCTGGCGCTGGAAGAAGGGCTGAACGTAAAGCTGGTGCTGATACCCGACAAGGAAGACCCCGACAGTTATGTAAACAAGGTGGGCATGACGGCCTTCCGCACGTTTGTAGCGGAAAATAAAAAAGATTTTATCCTTTTCCGCCTGGACGTAGCGCTGAAAGACGCCGGCGCGGATGCCAACAGCAAGGCCCTGGTGGTCAACCAGATTGCAGAGACCATCGCCAAAATCAACAAGGCGGAAGATTTTACCAAACAGCAGGATTATATACGTCAATGCTCGCAGCTCTTAAAAATCGACGAGACGGGACTGAATGCGCTGGTGAATAAGTTTATCCGCGAGCGGGTAACCAGGCTGGAAAACAAACAGCAGCAATCCTCGCGCGAGGCGCAGGAATTCCCGGTACAGGACGACTACGGCGAAGCAGGGCCCGGGCCGGAAGACGACGCCACGATGCTCTTATTCAAGGATGAGCTCCATGAACGGGCTGTGGTGCGATCGCTGGTGGAGTTTGGGCTAAAGGAGTGGGACAAGGAAAAGCGGGTGGCGGACTATATCTTCGAAGAACTGGTAGACGAAGATTTGTTTGACAATAAACAGCTGCTTCATATCATCCACACCTATAAAACCCTGTACCAGGAAGCAACGGAGCCAACGCCGAAAACTTTTTTCTACCATCCCGACCAGGAGCTGAGCACGCTGATGGTATCGATTATGGACTTTCCGTATGAGCTGAGCGATAAATGGAAAACCGAATTCGAAATGCCGGTACCCACACGTGAAGACACTTACCGCGAAGAAGTGGTATCCACGCTGAGCTACCTGAAGCTACGCAAGATAAAACGGCTGATAGCCCAAAACCAGCAGGACCTGGAGCGGCCGCATACATCTGAAGAGCAATTAATGCTGATTCAAACCCACCAGCACCTTAAACAAATGGAAAGGGAAATATTGCAACAAACGGGCACCGTCATTATTCGTTAGCCGGCAGCTGCTCCAGCACAAGGCGCGCCTGCAGGAGATGGCGCTCACAATGGGCCACGATAAAACGAAGGCCATCGCCCAGCCGCAGCTTCAGGCCGCGGGGAAATACAAAAGGTAGTTTCATTTTCTGCAAATCGACATACAGGCATAATTCCAGCACATGGTCGAACTCATCGAGCTGGTTCATAAACGTATCCAACACTTTCCTGGGATGTAGCGGTGCGGGGCCGGCCTGGAACCTGCGGGGCGTTTTCATTTTAAATACCGTGCCATCAGGGCGGGGCATCATCAGGCGGTACAGCTTATCGCCTATCCAGCCGCTGGAAAACGACTCACGTGAATTGATAGGTGCTTTGCGCATGACCTTGCCGATGGATTGCAGGAGGCCGCCGTGAATGATGTTGAGGTGTTCGAATATTTCGGCGATGCTCCATTTGCCCGCCGTGGGGTTTTTGAGCAGGTGTTCATCCGGCAGTCGTAAAAAGGGTTGCAGGTTATTGCGTATCAGTTCTATCCTGTCGTGCAGCCCGGAGAGTAACTCTTTTTTATTAAAGGAGGTCATAATGACATAAGCATATCGCTGTACGACAAGTTCACCAGGTCCGGCTCCAGAATGGCAAACCGGCGCATATAGTAATTACATTGTTCGTGCAGTCGCTCCAAAGATAGGGGGTGATGCCTGTTGCTGGCCTCGATTTCAACAAAATTACCCAATTGCCCCAGCGTATCGAGGTGGAATTTTACATTCCCGATAAAATAGATGTCGCGTTGTTTTTCCACGACTACTTTTATCCCGAGGCTTTTGCTTAGCAAGGCTTTGAGCGCTTCGGCATCTGGTACGGGCACGAGGTCGAAATGAGAGGTTTTGGGACCTGCCGCATTAGCGCGTTCATAGTAAATAAGGTTGTTTTCGATATTGCCCTGCCGCAGCTTAAGCCGGCCGTTGGGCACATTAAAATAAGTATCGGTCTGGTGGTCGGTGCCTTTAAAATCGGCGCCTTCCCCGAGCAATATTGTCCTGATATCGGCCGCGCGGGTGGTCCTTGCCTTTATTTCGATATTAATGGATGACATAAGGAAGCGTTTTTACGGCAGCAAGGTCATAAAAAAAACCGTCCCGAAGTTCCGGAACGGCTTTTTTATATCAATAGGGTGATATACTATACTTTTTCGAGCTGGCGGCTGCGGGCGGTGCTGCGGGTGCGGGCAGCGGGGGCTACAGCAACAGGTGCTTCCTCCAGGGCCTTTTTAAAGCGGGTGGCGCTCCATACATGGTCGAGGGCTACCTGGTCTGCATCTTCGTAACCGATGCCGGTAATGCAATCCCAGCTGCACCTGCGGTTGAGGTCGGTGGCGATTTTGGAAGTGGACTTGGGATAGGCGATCCATAATTTGGCGCCTTCGTTGAGCGCAGGAACTACTTCGCGCAAAATGCCGCTGAGCTGGTTTTCGTTGACGGCGAAGATGAGCGCAAAATCGATTTTGCGGGTCTTCAGCAACGGGGTCACATTCTTGGCAAAAGATAATTTGGTGAACTGTTTCTCAATGGAGGATGGCAGCCCCTGGATAAGTAAATTCTTTTCGTCCTGAAGCTGCAGTTTTTCAAACAACGTTTGAGACATATTTGAATTTTTTAATATTTTAGGGCTATTCCAATCGGGAGTGCAAAGATACTATATTTTGCGCTGGAAGCAGCGGACTTAGTGAACTAATATGTCCCGAAGTGCCCGATTTTGCCGGAAAAGCAAAAGATTCTTGACTTAAATCAAATGAGGGAAGGCATTGGGGCATAAAAGGGCCGGCAGCGTGCCTGTTGCTGTATTGTTTGCCTTACTTCCGGACCGGCTTATAATAGGTCAGCGCCTCGGGCATCAGCTCGCGGAGCTTTTGTATCCGGGTCTCGTCGGCCGGGTGGGTACTCAGCAATTCCGGCGGTTTCTGTCCGCCGGATTTGGCCATCCGCTCCCAGAAAGGAACGGCTTGCTGGGGGTCGTAACCCGCCATAGCGGCAAATATCAGCCCGTATTTATCGGCTTCCAGCTCCTGCTTGCGCGAGTTGGGAAGCAGTACGCCTACCTGTGCGCCGGGACCGTATATATTATTAAAGATAGCAGCCGTCTGGGTATTGCCGGAGGTGAGCACGCCACCGGCGGCGCCGATACCCTGGGCAATCATTTGCTGGCTCATGCGCTCATTGCCATGATGGGCAAGGGCATGGGTTATTTCATGGCCCATTACGATGGCGAGGGCGGTTTCGTTTTCCGTTACGGGCAGCAGGCCGCTGTACACGACTATTTTACCACCAGGCATGCACCAGGCGTTTATTTCTTTTGAGTCGACGAGGTTGTATTCCCATTTATAGCCCTCGAGCTCTTTGGTAAGCCCTTTCTGGGCATAATAGCTGTTGATGGCGGCCACGAGGCGCTCCCCTACCCTGCGTACCATAGCGGCATTCTGGGCGTCTTTGCTGGCGCCGGCGGCGGGAATCACTTTGTTCTGGCTGAGAAAGGTGGAATACTGCTCGGTGGACATTTTCTGGAGCTCCGATTCATTGAGCAGGGACACCTGTTTACGATTGGTAATAGCGTTCGTGGTGCACGACACGAATATGATGGGCAATACGATGCCGGAAAAGAGTTTTTTCATGACGATTAGCTTGGGACAAAGTTAGGAAATTTGCGCCTTCGGCGCCACCGTATTATTATTATTTACCTGCTGTTTGTCTCCGCTGCCTGCGGCGATCACGGTGTTTGAGAATAGGCACTTTGCTTTCGCTGCCTTTGAGCAGGCGGCCGATATTCTTCTGGTGGGTGAGTATAACGAGCAGGGCTACACCGACGGCGAAGACGCGATAAGCATGGTTGTCAACATTAAAGATAACAAGGATAAATACGGGAAAGGCCATGCTGGCCAGTATTGAGCTAAGAGATACAAAACGCGTCAGGTACAATACCAGCAGGAATACGCCTGTGCAGCACAGCGCCGACCAGGGCGAGATACCCAATACCAGCCCAAACAACGTAGCCACACCTTTACCACCCCTGAAATCGGCCCATATCGGGTAGATATGCCCGATAACGGCTGCCAGGCCCAGGCCTATCTGCAGGCTGGTGCGCGCCAGGTCGTGTTCTACATAATAAGGGAGTAAGAGTGCGAGCTTTACCGCAGCAAGACCTTTAAGCATATCGGCCACCATCACGATGGTGCCCCATTTCTTGCCCAGTACGCGGAAGGTATTGGTGGCGCCGGCGTTGCCGCTGCCATAATCACGGATGTCTACGTCAAAAAAGTACTTGCTTATCCAGACGGATGAGGGAATGGAACCTATCAGGTATGCGACCAGAATAATCAGTACCTCTTTCATCGAAATATTGGGTTGAAGTTGGAAAACAAATATAATAAAAAAAGGTTAAAAAACCATACCCTTAGGGCATTGTTTTGCCCATCTCAAGGCAGATCCAACCTTCTTTTTCCAGGCGGCCGGTTAGCATAAGTCCTTGTTTTTCTGCTTCGGCAAGGACCTGTTGCTGATCGTCTTTCAGCAGCCCGCTTAATAAGACAACGCCGCCATCGTAAAGATGTTGTTTGAGGTATAAAAGGTTTTGCAGGATCACATTGCGGTTAATATTGGCCAGTATGATGTCAAATTGCCCCAGTCCTTCGGTAGAAGCGGCTTTAAACAGCTCGCAGCGCCGGCAACCGTTGGCGACGAGGTTTTCGGCGGCATTTTCAATGCTGTTGTCGTCGTTGTCGATGGCGGTGATGGCCCGGGCGCCCAGTTTTTCGGCCAGGATGGCCAGCACGCCGGTACCGGTGCCAAAATCGAATACGGTTTTACCGGTAAAGACCGGCCGGGCCATGGCCTGCACCATCATATAAGTGGTGGCATGGTGGCCGGTGCCAAAGCTCATTTTGGGGGTAACGATGATGTCATGGGTTACGCCGGGCACCGGCGGGTGAAAAGCTGCGCGGACGGCGCAGAAACCATCGATGACCACGGGTTGGAAATTGGCTTCCCATTCGGCATTCCAGTTTTTGTTTTCGATACGGCTTTGGGTAAACACGAGCTGCTGTGCTGCCGCAAAGGCGGTTAGCTCCTGTTCGTCGAAATCTTCTTCGCGAATAAAGGCTTTAAGCTGCGTTCTTTCTTCTTCAAAACCTTCAAAGCCACGAATGGAGAGCTGGGCCACCAATTCATCTTTTTGTGTTTGGATGGACACGGGAAATACGATTTCTATGTAATTGGTCATAATCTACGAATATATCACATGGAACATTTTATTCTCCTCATTAAAAAACCCCGGCTCCGGGTTAAGTCCGGTCCGGGGTTGGGTAAGCTATTGATAAAACGGAATTAGTCGCGGTCGCGTTGCGGCATGCCTTCGGGCTTGGGCAACAATACTTTTCTCGACAGTTTGAACTTGCCTGATTTGGGATCGGTACCGGTGAGCTTTACTTTCACGGTATCGCCTTCTTTCAGCACGCCTTCGAGTGTTTCGAGGCGTTTCCAGCTCACTTCGGAAATATGCAATAAGCCCTGCTTGCCGGGGAGGAACTCCACGAAAGCACCGTAAGGCATAATCGATTTTACCTTGGCTTCGTATACATCGCCCACTTCGGGAACGGATACGATGCCCTTGATCCAGGCAACTGCTTTTTCCACGCCGTCTTTGTTGGCGCTGAAGATGCTTACTTCGCCCTGCTCGTTCTTCTCCTCGAGGTTGATGGTCGTGCCTGTTTCGCGCTGGATTTCCTGGATGATCTTTCCACCTGGCCCGATGACGGCGCCGATGAATTCCTTGTCGATAAACAGCTTCACCATACGTGGTGCATGCGGTTTCACATCACTGCGCGCTTCGGGTATTTCTGCATACATGGCATCGAGGATGTGCATGCGGCCGTTGCGGGCCTGTGCCAGCGCCTGGCGCATAACGTCCATGCTCAGGCCGTCTACCTTGATATCCATCTGTACGCCGCAGATACCTTCGCGTGTACCGGTTACCTTAAAGTCCATATCGCCCAGGTGATCTTCATCGCCCAGGATATCGGTGAGGATGGCGAATTTGCCTTCTTTGCTAATCAATCCCATGGCCACACCGCTTACGTGCTTGGGAATGGGCACACCGGCATCCATCAGTGCGAGGGAGCCTGCGCAAACCGTTGCCATAGAAGAAGAGCCGTTTGATTCGAGGATATCACTTACCACGCGAACGGTGTAAGGATATTCGCCGCCGGGCATCATTTGCTTCAGCGAACGCATGGCGAGATTACCATGACCCACCTCGCGGCGGCCGGGGCCTCTCATCATTTTTACTTCACCGGTCGAAAACGGCGGGAAGTTATAGTGCAGGATGAATTTCGAATAGTCGGAGGTAGCAGCGCTTTCAATGAGCAGCGAATCGAGCGGCGTACCGAGGGTAACGGTGGTGATGGATTGTGTTTCACCACGGGTAAACAAGGCAGCTCCGTGCGGCGAAGGCAATACATCTACTTCCATGGCCAGCGGGCGCACCTGGTCCAGGCTGCGGCCGTCGAGACGAACACGGTCGTTGAGCATCATATCGCGCACCACGTTGTATTGTACATCGTGATAGTACGTTTTTGCAAACTTCTTGATACCGTCTTCCAGGCTGGCGCCTTCGGCGACATTGTATTCCGTTTTCAGGTGCTCCAGCAGGGCATCCTGTATTTCGTCGAACTTATCGGAGCGCTCGTGTTTGCTAAGGGCGGCTTTGGCTACGCCGTATACTTTATCGGTAGCGAAAGCATTTACTTTAGCGCGGAGCTCTTCGTTGTGCTCGGGTTTCTTGAAATCCCTTTTAGCGGTAACGCCTTTGAGGGCACGCAGCTCTTCCTGCGCTTTTACCTGTATTTTAATAGCGGTGTGGGCCAGTTCGATGGCTTTTACCAGGTCTTCTTCCAGGCACTCTTTGGCTTCACCTTCCACCATCATGATGTTCTTGTCGGTAGCGGCAATGAGAAAATCCATATCGGCTTTCGCCAGCTCGCTGCGGTAAGGGTTGACCACCATCTTACCTTCGATGCGGGCCACGCGTACTTCCGAAATGATTTCCTGGATCGGCACGTCAGACACGGCCAGGGCGGCAGATGCAGCCAGGCAGGCCAGCGCATCGGGCATTACTTCGGGATCGCTGGAAATAAGGGTAACCAGTACCTGTACTTCGCAGAGATAATCATCGGGGAACAGCGGACGCAGCGCGCGGTCGATAAGACGGCTGGTCAATACTTCGTAATCGTTGAGTCTTGCTTCGCGTTTGAAAAACGAGCCCGGGATACGACCGGCGGAAGCGAATTTTTCCTGGTAATCCACGGTCAGCGGAAAAAAGCTCTGCCCTTCTTTGGGCTCTTTATTGGCTACCACTGTAGCGAGGATGATGCATTTGCCCTGGCGGACCGTTACTGCGCCATCGGCCTGGCGGGCCAGTTTGCCCGTTTCGATGATGACTTCCCGTCCTTCAGCTATGCTAAATTTCGATTGAAGAGGTTGTGACAACATAGGTTTAAATTAAGATAGAACTAAGAAGCAGGAGATACTGTTGGTGTCAGAAAGGTGGGAATGGGCTTACAATCGTACTCTTACTTCTTCAAAAATGGTTTTCGACGAAAAATCCCAAATACAATTATTCCCAACCGGCTGGTGTTGGGAATAATTGTATTATTAAATACATAGTTATTTTCTGAGTCCGAGTTTTTCAATCAGTTCGCGGTAACCTTTCAGGTTATGCTTGCTCAGGTAGGTTAATAAACGTTTTCTTTTACCTACCAGCTGCATCAGGCCGCGGTGGGTGGAAAAATCTTTTTTATTCTCCTGCAGGTGTTTGGAAATCTGGGAGATACGCTCCGTCAGCACAGCAATTTGACCTTCGATAGACCCGGTATTTTCGGCTTTACCGCCGAAGTCTGCGAAAATTGTAGCTTGCTTTTCTTTTGTTAAGTAAGGCATCTTTGAACTTTTTTAAAAAGGCATCCAATTAAATTACATCTTATTATTTCGGCGGCAAAGGTAGACAAATATTTCTAAAATAAGGTGGCGGATTGGAGATTTTTTGGGATTTTGGGGGCCAAATTGCCCATTCACCACTGCATGCCAACCAAGCTTGTTTTTACTGTTACCAACGATTTAACCTACGACCAGCGCATGATCCGCATTTGCGGCTCCCTGGCGCGGGCGGGCTACAACGTACTGCTGGTGGGGGTGCGCCACCCGGGCTCCGCGCCGCTGGCGGCAGCGGGTTTCCGCCAAAAGCGCCTGCCGGTGCTGTTCCGTAAAGGCAAGCTGTTTTACGCCGAATACAATATACGCCTGTTTTTCCGGCTCCTGTTTACGCCCATGGACGCCGTTTGCGCCATCGATTTAGACACTATCCTTCCCTGCCGGCTGGTATCGGGCCTCAAAGGCGTTCCCCGGGTATATGATGCGCATGAGCTGTTTTGCGAAATGAAGGAAGTGGTTACCCGCCCCGCTATTTATGCCCTATGGAAGCGCATCGAGCGGTTTTGCGTTCCGGCATTTACACACGGGTATACGGTCAACGGTATCATCGCCGGCGAGTTTCAGAAAATGTACGGCGTGCAGTATGAAGTGGTGCGCAGCATTGCCGTGCTGGAGAATTTTACGCCGCCGCCCAAAAAAGAACGGTTTATTATATACCAGGGCGGCGTAAATGAAGGCCGCTGTTTTGAAACGCTGATACCGGCCATGCAGCAGGTAGATGCCCGGCTGCTGGTATGCGGCGACGGCAATTTTATGGCGCAGGCGCGGCAGCTGGTTACACAATACGGCGTGCAAAACAAAGTCGTCTTTAAAGGGAAGCTCGCGCCCGATGAGCTGCGTGCGCTGACACGCACGGCATGGATAGGCATCACCTTGTTTGACGATACGGGCAAAAGCAATTATTATTCGCTGGCCAACCGTTTTTTCGATTATATACATGCGGGCATCCCGCAGCTCTGCGTAGACTACCCTGCTTACCGGGAGCTGAACAATTTATACGAAGTGGCTGTTTTAATCCCGGATACAGGTACTGAAACCATCGCGGCATCGTTAAATAGCCTGTTGCACGATGAAGCTACCTGGCAACGCCTGGCCAATCAATGCCAAAAAGCTAAACAATCGTTTAACTGGCAGGAAGAAGAGAAGAAATTAATTGCCTTTTATAACCGGTTGTTCTCATAAAGTGAAAAAATACTTACATATCGTTTGTCATGATGTGCCCTACCCATTGGATTATGGGGGCGTGTTCGATTTATTCTGCAAGCTCAAGGCATTGAAAGAAGCAGGCGTGCGCATCATACTGCATTGCTTTGAATACGGCCGCGGGCGGCAGCCCGAGCTCAACAAATACTGCGAGGAAGTATATTACTACCATCGCAACGAAGGGCATAAGGGCGTATCGCACAAGATACCTTATATCGTGTGCTCGCGCTCTAACGAAGATTTGATGAACAACCTGCTGAAAGACAACTATCCCATCCTGTTAGAAGGCGTGCATTGCACTTACCCGGTGTATTGCGACAGGTTTGCCGGGCGTAAGATCGTTTTGCGCCTGCACAATGTAGAGCATGCCTATTACCAGCAGCTGTGCCGCAATACAGGCTCGCTGTTTAAGAAGGCCTATTATTATATGGAGAGCCGCCTGCTTAAACGATATGAGCGGCAGCTGGCCAATAAAGTACCGATAGCCGCGGTGGCCGATAAGGATGCCGACTGTTACCGGCAGCAGTTTCATGCAAAGCAGGTGAGCCATATACCCGTTTTTATTCCCTGGCAGGAAATCAAAAGCCAGGAAGGTATGGGCACTTATTGTTTGTACCAGGGCAACCTGTCGGTACCCGAGAATGAAAAAGCCGCCCTCTGGCTGCTGGAAGAAGTATTTAACGATTTACCGGTGCCTTTTGTCGTGGCCGGCAAGAACCCCACGCCAAAGCTGGCCCGGGCGGTGGAATCGCATGCGCACGCCTGCCTGCTGGCCAACCCGGCCGACGATGAAATGCGCGACTTGCTGGCCAAGGCGCAGATCAATGTATTACCCTCCTTTAATGAAACAGGTATCAAGCTAAAGCTGATCAACTCGCTTTTTAACGGGCGGCATTGCGTGGTGAACGATGCGGCGGTGGAGCAAACGGGGCTGGAACCGGCCTGTCATATAGGTACCAATGCCGAAGCGTTCCGGCAAATCATCATCCAGCTATACCACCAGCCGTTTACCGGCGAAGAGATAAAATTGCGCGAAAGGCTGCTGGGCGGCCTGTACAATAACCAGCTGAATGCAAAAAAGCTTATAGAATTGATATGGTAGCATTGTCTACCACCTTCCCTCTTTCCGTTTTAATCATCCGTGCGGGAAATTTATTGATGACCCGGTAGTCGTGGGTAGCCATAACAAGGGCGGTACCGTAGTCTTTTCCTATCTGGAACAGCAGCTGCATGATTTCGTCGGAGGTTTCGGGGTCGAGGTTACCCGTGGGCTCATCGGCCAGTATCAGCTTGGGCGAATTGAGCATGGCGCGGGCGATGTCTACGCGCTGCTGCTCGCCGCCGCTCATTTCAAACGGCATTTTGAAGCCCTTGCTTTTGAGACCCACCTTATCCAGCACGTCGGCTATTTTTTCGTCCATCAGCTTTTCGTCTTTCCAGCCGGTAGCCCTGAGCACGAATTTGAGGTTGTTATTGACGTTCCTGTCGGTGAGCAGCTGGAAGTCCTGGAATACCACGCCGAGGTTGCGGCGCAGAAAGGGCACTTTTTTCCAATCCATTTCCTTCAGGTTAAACCCGGCTACCGTGCCATCTCCTTCCCTGAGGGACAGGTCGCCATACAGCGTTTTAAGCAGGCTCGATTTGCCGGTGCCTGTTTTTCCCACCAGGTACACGAATTCACCTTTGTTAATGGAAATATTCACATCACCCAGCACCTGGGTATCTCCCTGGTAAATATTGGCGTGGCGAAGCTCAACGATTTTATCGGACATCTGTAATTATATTATTATCACTCCTTTTACTGTCTGTTCCCGCAAAAATAGGTTTTTAGGATTATATACAAACGAACATCTGGCAAACATCCTGCCGGGCCGGCAGCCGGGCGGCCACGAAAGACAGCTCATCGATTTATGCAGCAGGTGTAGTAATAACAGGGAGGCACAATAGGTATTTTCTTGTAGCGCCATTTCGCAGGCAGGAAGCAGGGAAAATAAAAAAGGGCCAGGATAGAAATCCAGCCCCGTTTAAAATCCAATATCCTATGAAAAACCAAAGTAATAACGCACCAGCGTTGTGCAAATTGTTTATGAGGCAATAAAAAAAATAATATGTTTTTATTGCCTCCGTTTATTAAAAAAAACAGGGTAATTCTACGCTATGAGATCTGCCCTGTAGAAGTTATCTTTGAAATATCCAATGAATATGAAACCCGTTTTTACCAATTTCTATGAAAAAAACCATCCTGAAAAACCAACCTGGTAGTTCCCGTCCGTGAAAAACTTTAAAATCAGGTTCTATTGAAAAACCCCCAGTTTCACTGAGGGTTTTTTGTTTTATATATACCTGCCGGCTAATTCGCTATAAGCTTCTACTTAATGATTGGGGTCTTTTTTCTACATTCTTTTCCATTGTTTGTTAACGGAACGTATTCAGCGGCGTCTTTGGCATCACAAAGCGCGGGGATTAATTATTGATGTGTACTGATAATCATCATTACCGGTTTTAATCCCGCTACATGAAACAGGAAGAAGACGACTACGGCAGCCTGATGATCACCACCCGGCGCGGCTTTATCAGGCAAATGACTTATGCAGGCCTCGGAATGGCCTTTGCCCCGCTGCTGCAAAGCGCGGTATCACCCGATACTATCCGCCATGCCAGCATACCGGCCGATCTCATATCCCTTGGTTTTTGGGTGAATGGCAAAAAACAATCCCTTGCCATCGACCCGCGCGTGACGCTGCTGGATGCCCTTCGGGAAAGGCTTTTCCTGCCCGGCACCAAAAAGGGCTGCGACCGCGGGCAATGCGGCGCCTGCACGGTATTGGTCAACGGGCGGCGCGTTAATTCCTGTCTTACCCTGGCGGCCACCTGCCAGCAGGCCAAAGTGACCACGGTGGAAGGGCTGGCCGAAGGCGACAAGCTTCACCCCGTGCAGGCGGCCTTTATTAAACACGATGCTTTTCAATGCGGCTACTGTACGCCCGGCCAGCTATGTGCTGCCGTGGGACTGATAAGCGAGGGCAAGGCAAAAACCGCCGCCGATATACGTGAGCTGATGAGCGGCAATATCTGCCGCTGCGGCGCTTATAAGAATATTGTGACCGCCATACAGGAAGTCATGTAAAATAAAAGAAGCCTATGCATCCATTTACATTTATACAGGCCAGCGATCCCCCTGCCGCCATTCGCGTGCATGCGGCCGGTAAAGGGTCCGCCTACCTGGGCGGCGGCACCAACCTGGTGGATTTGATGAAAATGAATATTGAAACACCGGCCCGGGTAATCGATATCAACGGGCTGCCGCTTGGTAATATTGAGCAATTGCCCAACGGGCGTGTGCGCATCGGCGCGCTGGTGCGCAACAGCGATTTGGCCTGGCATCCTGTTATCATGCGGCTATACCCGGTGCTGTCGCAGGCCCTGCTGTCGGGCGCTTCGCCGCAGCTGCGCAATATGGCAACCGTGGGCGGCAACCTGCTGCAACGCACCCGCTGCCCTTATTTCTATGACACCTCATTTGCCTGCAATAAGCGAACACCCGGCAGCGGCTGTTCGGCCATCAAAGGCTATAACCGCAGCCACGCGGTGCTGGGCGGAAGCGATCAATGCATTGCCACTCACCCTTCGGATATGTGTGTAGCCATGGCCGCGCTGGACGCTACGATACTGGTGGAAGGTCCGAACGGCCCCCGGAACATTCCTTTTCCGGATTTTCACCTGCTGCCCGGCGATACGCCCCACCGCGAGACGGCGCTGGCGCCCGGCGATCTGATAACCGCCGTAGAGCTGCCCGATATTCCCTTTGCCGGCCGTTCGCATTACCTGAAGATGCGCGACCGCGCTTCTTACGAATTTGCGCTGGCCTCGGCCGCCGTGGCGCTGGATATCCGGGATGGCGTGATACAGGCGGCGCGGGTAGCCCTGGGCGGCGTGGCCACCAAACCCTGGCGTTCGGCCGGGGCGGAGAAAGTGCTTACAGGCGCCGCAAACAACCAGCAGACGTATGAAGCTGCGGCGGCGGCGGCGCTGGCCCAGGCAAAAACGTATCAATACAATGCTTTTAAACCGGAACTGGCCAAACGCACACTGATCCGCGCCCTGGCCACCACAGGAGGTATGCTATGAATACAATAATCGGCCAGCCGATGGACAGGGTAGACGGACGGCTCAAGGTGACCGGCGCCGCCACCTATTCGGCTGAATTCAACCTGAAAGATCTCGCCTACGGCGTTACCGTGCAAAGTACGATAGCCAAAGGGCGCATACACAGCATCGATAGTTCGGCAGCAGAAAAGCTGCCGGGTGTGCTAAAGATCATTACACACGAAAACGCGTTGTCGTTGCAGCCGGTGGGCGGCTCGCAGTCGCCCGGCTCAGGCAAGCTGGGCGAAAAAGACCTGTTGCCCCTGCAGGGCCCCGCTGTTTATTATGACGGTCAGCATATTGCTATCGTGGTGGCCGACAGCTTTGAAACCGCTGAGCATGCCGCCTCGCTTATCAGGGTGGAATATGAGGAGGAAAAGCCGGTATTCGAAATCGAGCAGGGTATAAAAGATGCCTATATGCCCAAACAAGGGCTGGGCGGGCAGAGCGTGCAAAACACACGCGGCGATGCCGCTGCCGCGCTCGGGCAGGCGCCGGTGCATATCGAAGCCGTGTATACCACGCCGGTATACCACCACAACCCGATGGAGCCGCATGCTACCGTGGCCGAATGGAAAGACGATGAGCTGACCATTTACGACGCCACGCAATCGGTGCTGGGCAGCCGCAATGCGATTGCCCGCATGCTGCGCCTGCAGCCGGAAAACGTACGCCTTATTTCCCTTTACCTGGGCGGCGGTTTTGGCTGCAAGGGTTTTACCTGGGCCCATTCGGTCATGGCGCCCATGGCGGCAAAAATCGTGGGAAGACCTGTAAAAATTGTGCTCAGCCGCCAGCAGATGTTTACCTGCAACGGCCGCCGCTCGCGCACCATACAGCAGGTGGCGCTGGGCGCCGGTAACAACGGGAAGCTGCTGGCCGTGCGGCATGATTCGACTACCGAAACCTCTTTTGTGGATGAGTTTGTAGAGCCCGCCGGCGTGGCTACCCCGATGTTATATGATGCGCCCCACCTGGAAGTGGTGCAGCGGCTGGTAAAGCTCAACAAAGGTACCCCCTGCCCTACCCGTGCGCCGGGTGAGGCGGTCGGTGTTTTTGCGCTGGAAGCGGCAATGGACGAGCTGGCCTGCCGGCTGAATATGGACCCTGTGCAGCTGCGCTTATTGAATTATGCGGCCAAAGACCCGAAAACGGGTAAGCCCTGGTCGTCTAAATACCTTGATGAATGTTATAAAAAAGGCGCTGCCGCCATCGGCTGGCATAACCGTAAAGCCCAACCGGGTTCCCTGCGTGAAGGCGAGTGGCTGGTAGGCTATGGCATGGCCACGGCTACTTACCCGGCCAACCGGAGCCCATCGTCGGCACGGGTGCAGCTTTTTTCCAACGGCTCGGCGGAAATCGCCTGCTGTACGCAGGATATCGGCACGGGCACCTATACCATCCTTACACAGATTACCGCCGAAGGGCTGGGCCTGCTGCCGGAGCGGGTGACCTGTAAGCTGGGCGATTCCCTGCTTCCCAAAGGACCCAATTCGGGCGGCTCGCAAACCGCAGCCACCGCCGGCGCGGCCGCCTGGGCCGCCGCGCTGACGTTAAAAAGCAAAGCCATCCGGCTGGCCATTGCCGATAAGGCGTCGCCGCTGTATGGACTGCCGGAAACCGCTGTCAAAGCAGTCAACGGCAGCCTGTATGCCGCCGATACGCCTTCCAAAGCAGAGAGCTATGTACAGCTGCTCACCCGGCAGCGCCTGCCGGTGCTGGAAGCCGAAATAACGACCCAGGTATCTACCCGCGAAGGCCAGCCGCCACCCGCGGAGCCCGAAGGCGAAAAAAGCGAAGCGGTCAAACAGGACGAAGAGGTCAATCGCAAACAGTATGCTTTTCATTCTTTCGGCGCCCAGTTTGCCCGGGTATTGGTAGACCCGCTGCTGGGCAGCGTGCGGGTGACGCATTGCGCGTCGGCCATGGACATCGGCACCGTGCTGAATATGAAAACGGCCGTCAACCAAATCATGGGCGGCATGATATTCGGCATCGGCATGGCGCTGATGGAGCAAACCATATACGACCCCAACAACGGGCGCGTGGTAACGCGTGACCTGGCCGACTACCTCGTGCCCGTAAACGCAGACATGCCCGAATTCGACGTACAGTTTATCAACAAGCCAGACACCTTTATCAGCCCCGTGGGCGCCAGGGGCATCGGCGAAATAGGCATCACCGGCATGACCGCCGCCATCATCAATGCCATTTACAATGCCACCGGCAAAAGGATCCGCGATTTGCCGGCCACGCCCGATAAACTGTTATAGCGTGGCGGAGGGTTGATAGTTGGTAGTGAAAGTGCTAAATTGAGGCGCTTTTACGCTCCACCATGAAAGAAATCAAATCCATTATAAAAGCTTATTCAACGATCGATTTTTCCACGACCAAAGCGGCCCTGGCCACAGTAGCGCGGGTAGAAGGCTCTTCTTACCGGCGCACGGGCGCCCGTATGCTGGTGCTCGACAACGGCACCTGGCTGGGCGGTATCAGCGGCGGCTGCCTGGAAGGCGACGCCCTGCGGCGGGCGCGGCATGCCATCGTGCGCGACCGGCCTTCGGTGATTACCTACGATACCACGCAGGAAGACGGGCACGAGATAGGCGCCGCCCTGGGCTGCAATGGTATTATCGACGTTCTTTTTACCCCGCTGGACCCGGCCGATAATCAGAACCCGGTGCGACTGCTATCGGGCCTCACCGATACCAGGGTACCCCGTGTGCTGGTATCGGTCACCGGCGGCGATGAGGCCCCGGGGGCGCTGGGAAAAACACTGGTATATGAAAACGGGGAGCAGTTCCTGTCGGCTTTTGCCGTGCCGGCAATGGCCGCCACCGTACTGGCGGATATACAGACCTGCCTGGACCAGCATCGCCCGCGCACCATTGTATACCCCGGTAGCGGAGGCACAACCCTCAAAGTATTTATCGAAGTCATTGTGCCGGTTACCCACCTGGTGGTGTATGGCGGCAATTATGATATCTACCCCCTGCTGCGCATGGCGGCCGAGCTGGGCTGGATGAGCTCGCTGGTCGTGAATATCAATAAAGCGCCCAGGGCGATGGTATCGCTGGCCGACCGGGCGCTCCATAATAAAGGTGAGGAACCACCCGTGATAGACGATTATACGGCCGTGCTGCTCATGTCGCACGACTATCAAACAGATTTTGCCCACCTGCAAACGGCGCTTACCAGCCCGGCCCCGTATATAGGGATACTGGGCCCGCGCAAGCGCAGCGCGAAAATGTTTGATGCGCTGGCAGCGGAAGGCAGGCCGGTGGCGGGGCCCGGCCGGCAACGCATCTTCTCCCCCATGGGCCTGGATATCGGCGCTTCCACGCCCGAAGAAATCGCCCTCTCCATACTAGCCGAAATCAGGAGCTTTTTTGCCGGCCGCCAGGGCATGCCCTTGCGGGAAAGAGAAGGCACGATTTACGGCGACTGAGCGGGGTTTGTATAGCTATTTTGGAACGAGACAGGGGCGCAGTTACGTCGCTCCTTGTTCGCCCTTTGTTCG
>Ga0307508_10000938_pt1 | contig 33966 bp, 23 predicted proteins | sample 9_EM_MG_FD_203089 | JGI IMG/M metagenome (GOLD analysis project Ga0307508, IMG submission 203089) | Populus trichocarpa ectomycorrhiza microbial communities from riparian zone in the Pacific Northwest, United States - 9_EM | ecosystem: Host-associated > Plants > Roots > Unclassified | place...
CAATTGCAAAAACAAACCAACACGCGTGCTATTGCAAAGTTTATATCAAGATGAAAAGAATTTGTGAAGTGCATGCTTAGATTCTAGGATGGCCAGCAGCTCCGCAGGCCAGCAGCATTGCTAAAAACGTTTTCCCTCATCATGCTGGCAATGGTTCTTCCAAAACTGCAGAGAGATGATGAAAATCGTCAGGTTATTGAATTGCTAGCGCACGCTCACTTATATGTAAGTGGGGGACAGAGACACAATGACCTTTTCTCCTGGTGGAGACCTCAGCTGAAGCAGTTTCAGCATCATCCACAAGAACAGGTGGTTTGGTTGGTACATCAGGAAGGTCCAACTTCTGCTCCTGTTCCTCAGACAGCACTTTAGTGGGCACTTCCGGCCACTCTTGAACAGCCATCTAAACAAACAAAAGTTTATTTTTCAAATAAGAAAAATAAAAGGGAAATACAGACAATTCTCAAGGTTGACAGAGTCAAGACCAAGTAAGAGCATATTGTCTGTTGACAGAAAGTCGCAATAAAATTTACCAGTGCATATACAACCATAAAATTAAAACAAAAAAATGATAATAAGGAAAATTCTGATTCCATTTTAATTGTTCAACTATAAACCTTCCCCTCAAGCAACAAACATACGAATCAACATGTGAAATGTGCACCCATAGCTCCAGGTGCACTATGAGTTTAGATTACTCAAGGGGAGGGCTGAGCTGTGGTCATGGAGAAAGGCAGGAAAAACTTCTGAAGAAAAGCTCATTTACATCTTGGAATGGTTAGATAGGTAAACAAAAAAGACTAAGGCAAAAAAAATTATTTGATGATAGGAGCACAACCTATTATATTTAAGTAAATTTCAATTATTCCCAGTATAAAATGTTTTTGTGGGATTGTCCAACAGTCACCATATACCCAACAGCTTAGTCCTAGCGAAACCATGCATCACCAGTTAACATGTACCCAACAGCTTAGCCCTAGCAAAACCGTTCTTGGGACGAAGGTACTCATCGAAATCCATCACATCTCATTTTTAGCATTCCCAATAGTTGTTGTGAAGCAACCAGAGGATATCATAGTACACACCATATCATGGACCTAGCTAAACAAGAACTGGCCACTCAACTAAGTATATTATAAGAATTTACCATTAATGTTGTGTTTGGTATACGGTGAAGAATTTTGAAGGAAAATGTTAAAGGCGTGAAAAAGGTTTAAGGGGTAAAGTATTAAAGACATGTGGTGGGAGATTGAAAAATTATGAATAATAGTGGATCCAAACAAATATAAATCAATTATAAAAAATAAAAAACATATATCCATGGTCTAGAATGAAAGGAAATGAACTCCTTAAAAACTTCTCCTTCCTCGAAACTTGTACCAAACATTAGTAAAGGGGATGAAAAATTACAAGGGTAAATTTTCTCCCCTTCTAACTCCTACCAAACATGTCCTAAACTTAACAAAACCTCAAATCAAGCCTTGAATTGGAGCTAAATGGTTTCATAGCATGAAGAAATTGAGTGATTTAAACATACATAAAATGTAGAAGGCAGTATAACAAGCATACAATAAATCTCATGAGACAGTAGTGATGTACAAAATTAATCATACCTGAGCTTCTAAGTTCTCAAATTCAGCTAAAATCTCCTCTTCATCTTCTGCTGATAGTTTCTCCCCCAAGATAGCATTAATTTCCTTCAAAACCATTATAATTTTAATACAAATGGAGGGGGAAAAAAAGAGGTGCAGGGAGAAGGAAAACTTGAAAAGTACAAAGGGTACATTAAAAAATAAACACTATTAAAGTCACAGTAGAAGCACATACAAGCATCGAGTTCTGATCATTATAAATGCAGTAAACACATACAAAGTTCTGCACACATAAAAGAGCATCTCTAATTTCTATATGCCAGAAAGGTTATATAAGATTGCAAAGAGTTGATCTTAAAGCAATGTTTTTAGAGATACAACTCAATATTGAATTCCATTCCAGTGGCTCTGAACTACTGTCAACAACTCCTACATGTTTTTAGGTGTGTGCATGCATGTGCAGACACCCATGCATACACGTACAAAAGAGTTTTACACATTTATATTCCTTGGGGATAGATAATCCAACAAAATACAATGTCTAAACAACATGTCAAAGACAGTCTCGAGATAAGTAAATTTCAGTATGAAACTTACATCTTGATAAGCTTTAGCTTCAGCAGTATCATCCATTAGCTTCTGAACATCATCCAGGTTGACCTCACTTTGTATTGCTTTGATTGCATCAGTACCTGACTTTAAACTCTCAAATACAGCTTTCTGCTTGCTGGCCAGCTCAATATCTGCCAACTGAACCAGAACACATATTGTAGAACATCATATAACATTTGAAACCAAACTACATTCTCGCTATTTTTACGCACTTGTTGTTCAACATTAATGAGCCACGTGTCCACTTGCTTCAACAATTCTTCTTGTGTTTTCTTCTTCTTCAACGCTAACAACGCCCTGTCCTTTCTCTTTTCACGAATCAAATCTTTAGCAGCTTGCTTTTCCGCTTCAATCACAGCTTCAAGCTGGAAAATTTTCAATTCAAAAACAAAGTGATAACCACAAATAAGCGATCGTTTCTTCGAATTCAGCAGAAGCCACAACGCACATTTCCATCACAGGACAACATTACAATCTTCCAAAAGACACCAAAAAAAAACTTAGCCATTTCAAGATTTCAAAACTAACCCGTTTCTATAAACCTAAAAATACACTTTATTTGTAGCTCATGGCAAAAAAGCTTGACTTTTTTTTTAGTTAAGAGAAGCAAACCAACAACAAAAAATGGGTTTTTGAAAAAACCAAAATGAAATCCAAACTTTCCCTTATCCTTTTGTTGTTACATAATTTGATAAAGAATATCACATCCCAGGCACTAAAAAAGGGTCAGTTTTTTTTTTTAATTTCAGGGTAATCAAAATTTTGAATATAACTAAGCAGAAAACAATCAAACTCGAAAACCCATTAAATTTCAAGGCCTAAAAAGTCATAAAATGAATTGAATTAGAAAAATGAGAGGGACCAACCTGTTGTTGATATTGGGCAAGCTTCCGTCTTTGAGTCTTGAGCGAGAGAATGGCTCGATCAACATCAGTTATCTTCGGTTTCTTCACAAATATATTTCCCATTTATCAATCTGATTAAAGATTTAATCAGAAAAAAAAATGTTTCGAAGAACCCTCTACAGGGATAATCAATTGAAGGTTTACGATATTATTGCAGAGCAGCAAAGCTTCCTCTCCGATTTTCTAGTTTGTTGTTTGATGCCCAAAATAAAGCCTGTTAGAGTCGAAGTCTTGAAGAGTCCAACGATTTTTTAAAATTATAATTTAACCTTTTTATTTAAGAAAAAACATCTGTTGGAATGTTTGTTTGCCCGGAAAATAATTTTTCGAAAATTAGTTTCTAAAGTATTTTATTTATTATTAAAAAATAGAAAAAATCCTCAATGAAAATATAGTTGGGTGTGTGTATATATATATATGTTTTAGTTTTTAAATAATTATGAAAACTAATCCTTCAAAGCTATCAATACATAATTTTTTTTATATTTTTTTAAAAAAGAACGGCATGGAATAAACTCTATTGTTTTTCTTTCTTTCTTTTGAAATTATATAATTATTATCCATGAAAATATGACAAACATTTGACTTGATTTTTTTTTAATTTAAAATTTTTATTTTTCATAAAAAAATCCACATTTCTTCCATCTCAAAAAAAGAAAAAACCCAAAATTTGCAGCGCCAACTTACCAAATAAAATAAAAAATATAAAACGGGGGGCAAATTAGGAGACTTTGAACACACGTCCCTCGCATAAAAGGAAGGGAACTGAATCGAAGAGCCAGGTGTCTCCCTCTCTTACAATTCCCCAACAGAAACAGCAAAAAAAACCAAAACCCAGCAACAATGCCTTCAATGGTTTACCAAATTTTGCATTTACACCCCTTAATCTTTCACTACATTTTTCACTATCCAACCCACATCTTTGCTGGGTTTCTCCTTTTCTCTCCTCTATTCCAATAACCAGAGTCCCCCACCTCCAAAGATCACTACTTTGTTGTCTACACAATTCCCATGACATAAAAAAGTTTCAAACTTTGGAGTTCTCGAACAAGAAGAATTCTTTCAATTCATTCATGGAGGCCGGTCATGCCAAAGAGGGTGATACTAGCAGTCCTCCAAGGCAAAGGTTCTACATTGAACTCAAGCCTGGTGAGACAACAATAGTGTCATGGAAGAAGCTTTTGAAAGATGCAGCAGCAAACAAGGCAAATCCATCTCATTCTAATAATCAAACTGCCGCTGCCGCTGCCGGTGCTTCTACTTCTGCTTTTGTAATGGAGCCTGCTTCCGTGGAGACTGCCCAACAAGAGGCTCAGTTTGCTCTGGTGAGATATTGTTGAGAACCCATTTTTGTAAATTGTTTGTTTTGTTGTAATTCTATCAGGGTTTATGTTTTTATCTGTTTTTTTGAATTGAATATGATGTTTTTTATTAAGTGTTTGTTGTAATATTTTTGCTGTTGTATTTGACATAATCAAATGCAACTTCTGCATGTGGTGATTTCAACTTCTTCTTGCTTGTTACTGCATTGATCTTAATTTTGGGAACAAGAATCTTTTATCTGTCACAGAATGTTTGATGAATGGAAAGTAATTTACTGATTCTCTATTTTAGTGATTATTTCGTATGTTTATTTCCACGTCGCTGATTTACTTGTATCTGCATTGAATTTAATAGCCTCTGGTTGCCTTTAAATTATATGTAGTTGGCTGTTTTTTATGCATTTTAGATTCAATGGAGATCCATTATACTTTGTTTCTTAATAAATCTACGAATAACTAAATTTAGGTGCTGGTTTTTTCTTCTCAGCTTGATTTTATGTATATATTTACGGTATGATATGAGCTGTCTCCATTTGTTGATATCCATCCATGGTAACTATGGTTGGGGTTGTAAACTTCGATTTTCTAATGGTTGATCATTGTTTGAACTCCTTATCCATTACACACCTTTGTCATGAATCGTGTGAATCCTGATATGCGCTTTTGTTTCTGGCTTCTAAGTACTTTATCATATTCCCATATTTGAACTCTATCATTTGCTGTAACCTTCCTTTCCTGAATAGTCCAAAATATTCTCAAGTGTTTGTCAGTAAAGAAAAAGGGTAGCTTCACTTTCAGGTTTGTGGCGTGGCTTATTTTTCTAACAGTATTACGAGAGGACAGCTTGATTCCAAGACCTTGTATGATGTCATTATGTGACTAACTGAGCTATTTAATGCTTCAGGCATGATCTTTAATCATTATTTTCCATGAAGTACTAAGTTTAATGTAATTTGTTTTCATTCCTCACTGGCTATTGTCGATCATCTGATTTTGTTTTTGTAACTTTGACATGATTTCATTTTGGCTCTGTTTGGGCTTAACCAAAACAAAAGAAGATTGGGTAACAACTGTCATTTTGACGAATTACATAATCTATAGAATAAATTATAATTACATCAGCAATAGAGATAGTTATTCACCAACTATTTCACTTTTTAATCAGCTATTTTGTAATTAAGTTTAGATGACAGAAAACACGTACTTCCTAGAATTTCTAGACTTTGTTCCTTTATCTGCCTTTTGTTCTTCCTGAATCACCCTTTTCTGGTTCCTTTTCTCTTATGTTTGTTTTTAACACAGCATGATAATCCAGTATAAGAGAAGCTAAAAAGTTTTATGCTTGTAAACTTCAATAAGAAATCCATCCAAAAACAAAGAGGTAAAAGAAACTAAAGCAAGAGAGCTCTCGAGTCCTTTGTATATCTGCTAAAGATGCCCCTCTACAAAAGTCTATTCCATAGCACCAGAAGAAGATGTTAAAATGTTCTTATCTCAACTAAGATTAAAAGGAAATTTCTTGTCCTGCAAGTTTCTTAAGAATGACACTAGTTGTACTGAATTGTTTTATCATCAACTTACATGAAAAGGTAGTTGCTAGTCCCTTTGCTGAATTGTTGTAAACAATACTTAATTCTAATAAAATTTTGCTGTTTTTTCCTCCAAGACCTTCAAACCACATCAACAGCAACTCCAAAATGAGTCATGTTCTTCAGTATTTTGCTTCTGTCCCTTAAGTTGTTGAATCATCTAAATCTTTGTCGCCTCGCAAGTAGTAATTGGTAAATAATATTTTTTAGTGAATGTGATATAGTCCCACATCAGTCCTTGACTTACAAACAAATTTACGATCAACCTCTCTGTTTGCTAACCTTCTCAAAGAGCTTATCCTTTGCTGTTAGTGCATGGACTTGTGCATTAGAAATTGCACTAACCATATTAGTGTGGCCTTAAGGTGTAATGCTTATCACATGCCTTTACTGGAAAGGGTTGTTTTCAGCACAAACTCGTCATTTGATTTGAAAAATGCATATAATCTCATATAGAGATGTTAACAAATCTTGAAAAATTTGTTTCCTCTATAGCCTCAAAAGTTAATTTTAGGATTAAACTATCTTCTTTGGAAAAGAATCGATAAATGAGATAGGACGGAGTTTATGTTGGGTGTCAACCTACTGCAACCATCCTGTTTTTGCCAGGCTTGGGACCATCCAAGCCAAGCCAAGATAAAACAAGAGAAGGGCGACTAAAATTGGTCTGTCCATCCAGCATCATTCACTAAGAGGCCTCAGTTCGGACAAGTGATAAGTTGTCATTGAAAGGATGGAGGAGGGAAGAGATAGACCTAGAATAACTTGGAGAGATGTGGGACTGAAGGATATGAATCTCTTGATATTAAGTTGAATTTTGTTTATGATCGAGCTGAATAGCACAAAAGGATCCATGTACCTGACCCAAAGTAGTTTGAGATTGATGCTTAGTTGTTCTGGCATTAGCATGAAGAAATGCAGATCTTTTAGTAGCTAGCTCAAATTGAAGATTAAAATTTAAAATTCCAAAGTAAAAGGTTTATGAGATAAGAGACTTGTATACGTTGATTATCCTAAATTTTTAAAGTTGTGATTCACGGAGAGGGAAATGGGATTTGTGCTCAACAAGAATACAAAGTGTTCGATACACACGCACATGAAGAAATAACTATACGTGCTTACGCTTAAACTTATAATGTTAAGCATATAAATTTCTTTGCAGTTGAACAATAAAATTATCTATTAATGGATAAGCAATTATGCAAGCAATAACCTTTCAATTTATGAAGAGCACAACTATATATAGCAAATCCGTAACAAAACTATAAAAACATAGACAACATGTACTGTAGGTGTTAGCAACGTGTCTATGCTAGCACGCTTTTCGATCTTGATGTTAGCATATTGCTCGTATTTTGCTGATGTGTTGATCATCACATCAACAATATTCTCGATGTGGATGATGATTGGTGTGTTGACACCCACAAGCCACCAAGTTCAGCAGTTGATTCATTGCCAAAATGGTATCGGCAGGTCCTAGGCTTTGACATATATAGTTCATTTCTTAATTTGCACACTTTTAATGTGGATGATCAGGAATTATTGTATACCTTTCCATGTTAGTGACACGCTTCAATGGACATGAATGTGGTGTTTGTAGGTGCTATACATGTTAAGCTTGAAGTTCCATAAGTAATCTCTATTTAACCATACCCACCTTAGTTGTAAGTTGAAGGGGAATATTTTTACTCGTGAATGAAGGTTGATATAAGAACCATAAAGTTTTTTTGACAAGAAGTAGGTAGCTTGCCTTAATTATTTTTTGTATTTGCACGCAAGTGCACACATGTAATTGGGGGGGGGGGGGGTTGTTTGAATTCCTAATGCATTTTTGTGTTTGGAATGAAGTTGAGTTTGTTTTGTTTCTTTATTTGGTAAGTTATCAAGGTAAACATATTTTTGTTTTTCAAATGTATAGTTAATGATTATTCTCTTTCTAACTTTCAATTATTAAATTGATATGGGATGTGATGCCCCCTGTTAAGTATATTTCTACAAGAAGACATATTGTTCATATCTATTGCATTTCTAAAATTGCGAAGGAACTTAAAACGTAGATGATTTAATTCTGTCAAAATTAAAAGCTTATACAACATTAAAATACTTCAAAAAATCATCTTAGATTACTTAAATTCCTTAATGCAGCTGGAAAACAAAGGTTTAAATCTGCAAGCTGCGAGTTCCCTCAAAAGTGGCTTTGCTCAATTGAGTAATTGTCATTGATGATGTGATTTTTGTTACACCCCTGTTACAACATCCACAAGCTATCAAAGAAAATATATTGATATGAAACTATATGACACTGTTATACATGAACTGTCTTATGCATATTGCCATATTCAAAAGAATCCATCATGTCTCTAAGTGTCCTAGTAAAAGAATATCATTTAGGAATTTTGGTTAAAGATGAAATCGTTGGAGATTTCTCATGGTTAATGTTACATTTAATGTGGATTTGTATGGCATGCAAAATCCTATGATAGGAAAGTGTGTGATATCTCACTTAGAGGGGGATGCTCTATGTATAGAATATTAAAAGAAGTTATGGGGTGGAGTGAAGATATTCTAGGATATTATGCAGAATGGTAGAATGTGTGCATGTTCGTGCATGTGCACATGCCTAACATAATTATTTGTTCGTTTGTAAAGAGTCTATACTTGCAAACAGTGAAACAGTTGGGAAACTGACGATGATATAAGTTCGTTTTGCAAAACTGAACACAGGTGTCATAATTCTAAGAATATTTTGTGTATGTCGTGAGAGTTATCTTACATAATTATTTGTTTGTTTACAAAGAGTCATACTTATAGACAGTGAAACAGTTGTGAAGCTTGATGGTGTAAGTTTGCTTAATAGAACTTTACCTGTTCTCATAGTTCTAAAAACATTTATGGGTAGAAATGGCTGTTGTGTTAACTGGCTATTGACAAAACCAGTCTCATAGTATAGGCATACACTGATATTGTGCTTACACAATTATAGGAATGTGCAAGCTAGTGTCAGATCCTCGCCATCAGCAGAAACTTGTCATCTCCTTGAAATGTCTAAAATGCCAACATCAAAAGAAGTAACTTACAAAAAACATTATCTTCGATTGTTATGGATTTTGAACAAAAAAAAGGTGGCTCACAAACCTTAGATTTTCTCTGTAGTTATTGATTTAACATTATCTTCTCTGTGTTTCCCTTTGCCTATGGCCTTTTTTAAAAATAACTTCATCTTATAGAAGCATAATTATGAAATACTTGTACTTAAAGAGTGGAGCAATATGTGCATTTGGCTGTGTGGCGCTCCAACTGTGCTCCAAGTATATTTCTTTGTCGAATAGCGCTTAATGTAGCAAAATTGTGATGCTTGTTGCTTTGTTTCATCAGTAGGTAAGTATACATCATATACATATGCACTTTGTTATCCTTCTCCAGGAGTTTACTTCTTTGCATGTTTGGCTTTGTGGATGCTATCCTCTGTTATGTCATCTCCTGAATTGCTTCTTTCTTGCTTTCTTTCCAATCTACCTTTGCTGAAACTTATTAGATCACAACTCATGATACCTTTTGTTATGCTTCAATATTGCAGGGCCAGCTCACTAAACCTATACCAAAAAATGCACCTTCTTCTAGTCGTCTTGGTTCTGTTATTGAGAAAATAGAGCAACTTTATGTGGTATGTAAAGTTCCTTGTACTTTGTCTCTTTACTTTGTTGATAATGTTACAAAGATTGATGAGGTTCTGATATTCATTGCTTTTATTTGGTAGAAACATTTATTAGATGATTTCACTTTTAGTTTCCCAAGCCTCTTTATTTATGTGCGCAAGAAAAATTACTTTCCACAGATAGCATTCTAATTACTAACAAGCCAACAAAGATCTCTTGGAACTAATTTTCTGCTTATACAGCTTTAGGATCAAATGCACGTACAATAATCCTCTTTTTTCCTTTTAGTTTGACAGGCAAAGCATTCCCTGCCTTATCACCTGTTAGAATTCTCTTTTAGTTTCGAAAATTTTCTCTTATTAATGAGTAGAATCAAAACATCTTTAGAGTTATTTTCCTTTCTTTCTAGATCTTAAGATTAATTACAATTCAGAAAAACTGGACAGTTTTTCATTCATATGTAGATTGTTTTATTACTATATGGCTAATTAATTCTGATGCTTTTTGGCCGTTTGGTTTAGTATTATAACACAACTACTCAACCAAGCTTCAAGCTTTGGTAGCAGTACGCCATTAACCCATTATATGACTAATTAATGTAACAGCACAAGTAATCTTGCAATTTGTGTTGAATCCATCCTTTTCTTTATTATTTTCAAGGATCAAGCAATTATAGTTTTAGACAGGTGAATACGAGAGCATCTGACTGCTTATATTTGCTGTTAGGATAAATGCAGTTTTCTATTTCTTTTTCTGTAACTTGTACTTGGTCACAGAAAAAAAAAGAATAATGCATTGCTAACTTAGCTAACTATGGTCAGTTCTAAGCACGTATAAAGGAGGGTGGTTGCAGTAGGTTAACAACCAGGGTAAAAGTTTTTGTCACATCTTAATTATAACTTGTGCTTGGTATTGTCAATGCCTGAAAATCTAATTTGAGGTGTGACACCTTGTTTTGACAATTTACTTTTTTCAGGGTAATCAGAGTAGTGATGAGGAAGAACTTGATGGTGCTCCTGATGAAGATCATTATGACACCAAGGATTCTTTCATAGATGATACCGAACTGGTTGGTAACATGGTTATAATGAAATGATAATAGTGATGGTAACTACAATATGAGTCTAATATTGACAGTGAATGAAATATCATCATCACCATCATCAATATTTTGGTCTTACTATGTTAACTTGGAGATTGAAATGACTGGTGAAGAGCTTCATTAAAAATATTGTTACTATCGCTTCTTTTACTGAGTTGGTTTCCGTTAGATGTAGTGATTTTAGCAGGATCTTTTGCTTTAAACGTTTTATGCGAACTTCTACCTTGTTGAATATGTTCAGCTCAAGACCAAGACTGCTCTTTTACACATAAATAATATGCCCAATAATATAAGCTATCTGATGCAGTTGAGGGAAAAAATACTTTGGTCCTGCTATGTGTTAGTTTGTAATCATTAGTAATTTAGAAATTTTATTGTTATTTATGAAATCTCTTATTTAGGTTATTTAGCATTTATTGGAATTGGAATCAGGGTTTCGTTTATGGTTGTTTTTATTATTGAAGCTTCTCTGTCCCTTTATAGAGCACCTTACTGTGTATATCAAGGGGCAGCTATTGTGATGATTGACTTGATATTGAAATCTGGGATATGTTAGATATTTCATTTTCCATTGTAATCTTTTCCTACACCACTAGTCCCTTATTATTGATTTTATTTTACTGGTGCCATATTATTTCAGTTACTTTTTTTTCCATGAAAACACTTCTTATGTGGCAAAAGTTGGTTGTTAACTACTCATGTGAAATATTATTCCTTTCCATTAACTTGTTATAACCTTGACCCTGGTATTTCACAGGATGAGTATTTTGAAGTTTATGAGTCAACTACCAAACATAATGGATTCTTTGTGAATAAGGGAAAATTAGAACACATGTGAGTTCTTGTGAACTCTTATTGTTTACTCTGTCTTGTTATAGTTCTGTCCTTTGTATTCCCTTTCTGCCTGAGTGTAATTGGGATCACATGATGACATATAGCTAAAATTTTGATGATTAGTTTTTCTGTAAACCACCTATAAACTTTACATAAACCAAGCAATAAAATATCGTAACATATCCCAGGGCGATGTACTCCAGGATATGTTATTATGTAATTTTGACGACAACTTGGATCCATCTTTACATAAACCTCTTATAAACTCTTTTTGAGTGGTAATCTCTAACGCATAAACATAATGCCTGAACACAACTTGGGTGTGGTCTTCTGATATATGCAGTAAAACAGGAATGTCAAAATATGCTTTGTCAAATCATCACCCGTGCCAATGAGCCTGCAGAAATCCCCCTTTGGTTTGAGCCTCTCCCTTGTAACCTAAAAGAAAAAACCCATCACCTGTATTCCTGTAAAAAACTTAATTCTTCCTTTCAGCTAAGCGTGACAGATGGACGAGAAACACCCATCTAACTGGTGAACATGTGCATACTTATTTAATTGCTTATTTAACATGTGCATACTTATTTAATTGCTTGTGATATGGAGAAGAAGAAGAGAAGCGTTCTGGTTTAGGTATGAGCTATGAGTTGGAATACTGTCCTTGTATGTTCTGGATTGTAGAATAAATAGTAACATGCCTTTTCTATAATTGGAAAATGTTGAACAAAGATGGCCAAAACGCTTAGTGCCCAAATATATATGGGAATAGAATAAGAACTGGAGTAGATAATACTTGTTAACGTAGGTACTGTTATATTCTGAAAACCAAAAAAATCAACACATCAGGCTTAAATTATGGACTGATATTGGTGACTAGTATTAATGGGTCTTCTCTGTATTTGAAGCATGTTAAATAAGAGCTTACGATGAGAGAAGGAAGGAGCATACACTTGCATGTGAAGAATACATTTATAGTCCACTTACTGATTTTGATAGTTGCTTGCTGCCATCCTGTTCTTCCTCTTTGTGTTTGGCCAAATGGCACGTCGTGGTACTTCAAGTAGTTTCTTCATTTGACCATTAACATGATTTCATTTCCTCTTCAATGCCAGGAATAGACCAATCTCATCCAGTCACTTCCAGCCGAAGAAAAGAAAGAATAATATGCAAAAAGCTAGAGAAGAGAAGGATGGTGATTGCGTTAGAGATAAACATGCAAAATTAGGTCAAGGAAGGATGAATGTGGCTACAGGGAATATACCAATGGATGAACCGTTTCCAACCAACACTCAGAATTTAGCTGTTAATGGTGAACATCATCATGATGGGAAACTGCATTCATTGATGCACCCCATATTTTCTGACAAAAAAGTTGCTGGTACTGATATAAGATCTGAATATTCTTCATATCCAGGAATCACAAACAGGGATGATTCCATCTCCAACACAGGACAGATTGACACTGAAAAACAGATGAATGGAGTCCTCCAGCCTGGGAATTTAGGTAGAATTGTGAAAGATACAAGTGAATTATCTAGAGTTGCATATCAAAAGTATCAAGAAAACAATGCTCCTGGCCAATCTGCGCCTCAATCCAAAAGATTAGCCAGTGAAACAAGTTCCTCTCCCAAAGTTTCTCCCAGGAACAAGAAGGGAAGACATGAACTGCCTGACCTGAATCTTCCTCATTATCCAGTACAAGCTGAAAAGGTAATAAGTAGTGGTACTCATCAGAAATCTCAGTACAAAAGTATCTATCAAACCTTTTGTTTTGCAATTGCTGGGTGATTTCTTTGAAAAAGTTATAGTGTGATTTGGCTGCTGAATACTGGTCATTAGCAGGATAGTGCTTTGACATTTAATTAAATAAGCAACAAGAGCTTGCTTTTATTATGATCACCTACAATAAGAGACTAGAGAACTTGCAAAGAACCTACAAACTTAAGTAATGAGTTTGTGTTGTTTAATAATTTAATTTGCACAAAAAACCTTTCCAAGTTTCAATTTTTTCTGTGAATACAGTACTCAAAGTGATGTTTTATCTTCAAAAAAGATGATTTATATGATTGATGTCTGTCAATTATCATTTTTTGGTTGGATTGGAGATTACCAATACAACTAAAGCTGTTGCAATAGTAAAAGCATTGGTCTTTCTTCGTAGCATATGTAGGTATCCCTTTCACTACCCAGCTTGGGGACGGGGAGATAGTTGGACTATGCACTATAAGATCGCTTTGTTTGTTTGTTTCTTTTCTTTTTTTTTCTTTTTGTTTTTCAGACAGTCTATTTTATAAAGGGGGCATGGAACTGAGTATTTGAGTTCTCAATTGCATGTAAATTGTCTCTTTTCTCTCTCATCCCTTGTGTAGAGGTGTTGCTCCCTTCCTTGCACGCTCAAGACACGTCATTTTCTGTTATAAGATCTTAAGATGTGTGTGCAGTTCTTATGGCATATAATTTTTTGCCTATTTGCAATATATCATTGAAATTAAACTCTTTTTTGTTTTATTTTGCAGAAAACTGCCACCATGCATCCAAAGGATGTTTCTAGCTTGCAGCCAAAGGGCAGTATGGTTGAAAGAGCCATCAGGGATTTGGAGAAAGTAGTTGCAGAATGTGAGTTAGCCAATTTTGCAAGCAAATTTGGATTCTTAAACAATGATCATTATTTTCCTGTCTGAAAATATAAAAAATGCTTTATTTACAGCTAGGCCACGGAATACTGATGCTCAGGATGCTGATACTTCATCGATGTCTATCAAAAGAAGATTGCCATTTGAAGTGAAGCAGAAGCTTGCTAAAGTTGCCAGACTAGCGGTAACGGAAAGCATTTTCCTATTTTTCATATGTGAATCTTTACACATGTGCATGTGCGCACACACACAGAGCATGTGTATGATCTTCAAATTAATTATTTCTCTGGTATCTGCAGCAGTCAAGCCAAGGAAAAATATCAGAGGAATTAATCGGTCACCTTATGACCATTCTTGGGCATTTAATTCAGCTGAGGACACTGAAGGTATTCAGTTTTGTCACAATTGTATTAATAGTTGATCAAAACAGATTAGAGGTTTTCAATGATCAATGTAACTTGTTGTCAATACCAGTGTTGATTATCTTGGATCAACCTAAGATGGAATAAAGTGATATTTAATCCTGGAAAATTGTACATTGTAATTTAAAGATTTTCTTATGCTCTTCTTTAATCTAATTTTGTGTGGAGAACCTGATCTATCCTTCCTCTTCCTCCCCTCCCTATTTTTTTTGTACAGAAAAATCTGAGAGAGATGGTTGAAACGGGACTAACAGCGAAGCAAGAGAAAGCTGACAGATTCCAGAAGATTAAAAAGGAGGTCATGGAGATGATAGAACTAAAGGTTTCCAACATTCTCAAGTGTTCTTTCTAATTTAAGTAAAGTTCATTTTCTCTGAAACCAAATATGATTGAGATTTCAATCTGACATATGTATGTTAGCAACACAACAAGAAGACTAGTTGTATTTGTTACTTCCTCTCTGTGATAATTGCTGGACTTCTAATAAATTTGCTTTACTCTCAACATAATCTGGAAAAGTAAACTGAAAACAGCACCATCTTGTACACTAATTGGTAGTGTAATGGAATGTAGTTAGTATAATGGAGAGAGGAATGATCATCACTTTTTCCATTATTGGATTACTTTGCATTCCACTAGGTATACATACAAAAAGACTTGAGTAGTAATCAAAAGTTTAGTAGTTCACTTTTTTCTAGTGATGTTCCAGAGGAAACTCATTATTGTATGCTTTAATGTTGCTACTTATGATAAAACAGTTATTTAAACAAAGAGATAAAGCAGTTGTTGACTTTCAGAAAGGTATTATTCATGGAGAAAAAGGAACCATCAATAGGAAGTATGTTATGGATGATAAGATGGAAGATAAGATATGTGATCTTTATGACCTATTTGTTCAGGTAACTACGACATGTTATTTACATGGTTTCTTGTAGGAAAATTTAATAGTTTGTTGCTCTGTTTTATTGATGTTAGTGCTTAATGTTTTCTAGGGGATGGATGAAGACAAAGGTCCGCAAATTAGAAAGTTATATGCTGAGGTACTCATTGTAGCCATGCCCTTTGGTTTTTAATCTCTCCCTGAAAGTTTTATCTTGCTGGGAAATTAAGGACTTGAGATTCAACACACACCACCACGAACAATGGTGTTTAATGGAAAGAAAAATAACACAGATAAATAAAGACTGAACTCACAAGATTTAACATGGTTCGACAAAATCCTACCTATTCCTCGGACCTGAGAGTACCCTTTTTTACTATATGAGAGAAAAATTAGTGCAAGGATATGATTGTGATTTTTATACCCAAAACCCAATTCCAAACTCCCTTCTACACCCACTCTTACACACAAAGAAAACCCCTCAATCCTTGTGATTTTTACACTTTAAAACTACTCATCTTTGTATCTATTTATAATGGTCAAACACTTGATGAACAAGAAAGGAACAAACTTGGTGACTAGTCCACTCTTCCTTGATCCTCACTCCATTAACTTGGCCACTACTCATGCGAAAAATAACCCACGCCCCAACATATCTTATTATTTGTTAATATCTGGTTTGCATTATCCATGTCTGAGAGTTTATAATTTTATGTTATCAGCCTTTTCAATTAACGAAAGACAAATTTCATCTCTATGAAGAGGTCTTTTTGATAGAGATTGAGTACCGTTATTGACTGAAATTTGGAAACATTGAAAACTTAACGGGAATACGATAAATAAAGAAGCAAAATATATTTGGGGCATATGATCAGTCTGTTTTTTTTCCATGTTTCTATTATGAACTCTTTTAAATATTTTATTCCATTCAGGTTGCAGAAATGTGGCCAAATGGAGCTATGGACAACCATGGGATAAAAATTGCTATTTGTAGGGCAAAGGAGCGTAGAAGGATATTCTACAATAATGAGAAGGCAAGAACATGCTTCTTCTTTTTATTCTTGTAACACTCAATAATGAGATTAAATATCGATTGCTGTTAATATTTGAATAATAACTTGATAAAAACCTATTCATGATTTCACAGTCCTTGTCTTAATTTACTTTTAACACCATTTTGCTCTCCATGTCTTCTTTCCTAAAAGAAGAAATGGTGAGAATTTGTTGCGTAGTTTAAAAACCAGACAAGAAAATAAAAAGATATGACGTGAATATGAGACTGTGATTTGGAATCCTTGCAGTAGAATTACCTATGAACCAAATCTGCCTGACCAAATTCAAAGCATTTGTAGGTTTGATTAGGAAGATACCAAATCCTTTCCTCCACCAATGGCAACACAGGTTTCATATTACTAAATTGTGTTAAAATCTTTCTAATTTCTGAAGTCAAGTTTCTCCAAAGAGTTCTTTGATTTTGCTAAAACAAAATCAAAGAGAGCAACATATTAGACATGTTTCTTTCAACAATTTGATGTTAATGGTGTTCAGGAAGAAGTTGGGTTTTTAGATAATAGTTGCACAACTTTGGAAGGTTGGTGATCACTCCTTTGATAAATAAATAAATAAAGAATCCAAGCATTTTTTTTCTTTCTTTTTATCAATCTTGGAACTTTGATATAGTAATTTAAGTTTTCTTAAGGAGGTGTGTGCAAGAATTGATTTAGAGTGGTATTTCAGTGCATGAAGATTTTCTATATCTGAATTGGAGAATGTTTTGGTTTTGAGGTCTCATTGGATAATATTTTTAATAGTTTTTCCACCTAGGCTAATGATGTTCATCTTAGAGTTGAAAGAAGTTCCTAGATGCAGTGTATTTTGATCATGGTTCGAAGGATGGAATTAAAATGGCTTCTGTTACAAAGCTATCTGGAACCTTTTTCTACATGCGTTGAACTTTTCAGTATCTTTATTTTAGCGTCTTGGAAGTTCAACAGTATTAAAAATTTTGCATAGACCATAACTACGTAGATCCAAGGTACGAGTGCTTTTAATTCAATTTGAAAAATCTCTGCTCATAATTTCATTCCCTTGTGCAGTCTTTGATTAGAACTTGAGCATATCTATAGAAATTATGTCTCTATATGTTCATCATAATGATTACCAGCACTGTCACCATCACTGAAGTCACATTCCATCTGGACTGTTGTCTCTAGGACTGGATGCAATCTAGGTTAAATTAGCTTGTTAATGAACTTTATGCGTAAGTATAATTAACAATTGTATTGATAAAAGTGGTGAAATAACTATACCGTGGTTTACATGTCTGGATGTAATTGCATAGCACAGTGGTTGAAGTCTTCAGTTTGAGAGTAGCTGCTTTATGCCAGGTTCATTTATTAGTTCACTATACTATCTTGGACCTTCTAAAATGGGCTTTTTGGAAGGAGCGTGCCAATGAATTCCTCACTTCATCTTTTCTTTCATTATTTTTTCTTCCTGATGAAGCGGGTGCTTACAAGACTCTGATCTATGTCCTTGTATTTGCAAGCCATGAGCTTACCAGTCAATTAAATAATGACACGCACACATGGAGAATACACTGTTTATACTATGATTGACTTGATTGGTATCTGTGATGTTCAGGTTCAAGAGAAAGCGAGGATAGAAAGGTTGTCCAGGCAGTGGAAGGGAAATAATGTTGGTGGTAAAGCAACTTCAAATGCTCGAGCAAAATGTGAGCAAGGAGGAGTCAGTGCCTCAGCAGCCATTGCTCAGTACCTTTCTGGACCTGCAAGACCTATCCCTTCATTTTTAAAAAGCCGCAGTGATGATCCTCCTAAACAAGAGAAGCTTGAGAAAATGACATTTCCTATGTTGAAAGAACACATGAAGCAGCAAAAGCGGGAGTTTGATCGTGGGTTAAAGAAATCTTCTCCAAAAGTGGACAGGAAATCTCACATGTCTCATATGCAGGATGTTGGGCTGCAAGATGGTAATTGCGTAATTAATAAGTAGGCCATATAGTTATCTTGCTTTTTAGGGAAGTTATGCTTAGATAGAGCTAGCAGAAAACTAATGTCTTTGGCAGATTAGGCAACTGATATTAGTACTCTGGTATTTTGAACATTTTGCAGGAAGAGGGATCTTTGCTTAAGCACCTTTAGGAAATAATAATTTTATCAGTCCATAAAACTCTATATACATGCATGTCTGATTAGGGAACTATACCTTGAACCTTTTAGAGGAATCGGAATCTTTATTTTGGAAGCTGTAGGAAATAATAATTACAGTTCATCAATGGTTTTATTTTTGATGGTTTGTAACAGTGTAATGCTTGGTTATAGCTATAGGCGGATCGTGCTCCTTCATACCCTAGGATTGTGATCATAGGATAAGTTTTTATCTGTTCTTTGTATGTGCTATAACTCGGCAGCTTGGAGGTGCATAATGTTTTTTAGGCACTTAAAGTTGAATTTTTTCATCAAATAGAACTATTTACCACAAAAATTAATCATTTTGGTCATAAAAATCTGTGTCAATAATATTTTTTTCTCTACCGTTAGGATACGACAACTCTTTCTCTTATATCTCAAATCAAGGATTAAAAAATAAAAAAAATAAAATTTTGAATCAAAATTGATTTTTGTTGAAACTTAGAGAAAAAAAAAGGGATCCAATTGTTATAATTAGTAAAGAATAAAGACTAAGTTGGATATTTCACAAAAATTCAAAAATATCACCTATCTTCTCAGTGTGTTTTATTTTAGTTATATGTCTTTTAATCACATCATTTCTTAACAATTTTAGCAAAATTAGCCTTCATATACACCCTTAAAAGGGCAAAATTAAAAGGAGAAAAAAGGGGACGGGAAAAAAAAAAAACTCATAGGCGTAATGATTTGATAGCTGCAATGAGTGTGAGTCAACCTTGTGTGAAGAAATATATTTCTCTGCTTCTTTTAGTGTTTTGTATGATAAAATAGCTGCTTTGTGTTGAATATTTAAGGGATAATTATAAAAATCCTCATATAAATTTTACTTTCCTTTTATATTTTTTAAAATTACATTTTATATCTTGGATCAAACAAAAAACCTAAATGGGTTTGGTCTACTGGAAAGCAAGCTAGTCCTATAAATAGAGTGGACGCTGCTTAAATACTTTAGCGAGATCTCAAGTTCGAACCTTATCTTGTGAAAAACACATTTTAAAAAAGTATTATACCCAAGTTGCTCTTGGCATGGAATGATAGCTCACAAAGCCTCCATTTGTATTACCAAAAAAAGAATAATCAAATAAAATGCAAGGATGTAAATTATTATTGAATATATAAACTACATGATAGAAATTATAATTTATAAAATTACAAAGAAAAAATAAAATTCAAATCAAACTATAAAAGAGTTTTTGTAATTATTCCAATTTTTAATTATAAAATATATTAACAACCCGTATTAAAAGTAGAAGACATGTTAAAGATTGAAGGACACACATTTAAAACATATCAGAAACAATCTATAAGATATAATACAAATTGAGATATTTACCCTATAGTTAAGGAAACATATTCGAACATATTAATTATTAAACTAGTTAATTAGAGAAAGTGGAACACATAGTGTGGGGTTAAGGGCAACCTGATTTTTATTAAAAAAATATTTTTATTAAAAAATATTTTTAAATTATTTTAATATGTTAATATCAAAAATAAATTTTTAAAAAATAAAAAATATATTATTAATATTATATGTCGTAAATAAGATTTTCTATTCCCGTGATTAAACAACTAGCTTAAGAGAGTAGTGAGTAAAATGAGATATTACAAAACATATATGATGAATATTGCAGACTCAATCAAAGCAATATATATTATCTCGCATGCATAAAGAGTATACGAGTGAGCAAAGTCTTTACGTATTTGCTAGTTTCCTTCAATAAAGTAGATTCGAGTCTTTTATGAATTCAATTTAATTATTAGTTTGGATAAGGGGGTATGGCTGCATTTCTTTATTTTCTTTAGTTTGCGTCAAATTTCTTGTATTTGTTAAACTTGTATCAGTCGTCAAAGTTCAAATATCATACCATACAGGTGTGGACTTGCTAATGATCCCAAGAACAGAAGAAGAAGAAGAAGAAGATCATCATCTCTACAATACATTAATGGAAACAAAATCTTGTAGGTTAAATGTGGGCTATGAGAGCCAGAAGCCCAAAATAATTCACTATTTCAAACTCCACGCGCCATTCAAAGACCAACCCTACCCCTTTCAAAGAAGGCCAAGAGTGAAGAGACATCAGAAGTAGAGTATTCTTTGCTGCTCTGTAAGAAAGACAGAGAGAGTGTGTGAAATCAGAGAAATGTCAGGAAGAGGAGGAAAGAGAGCAGCAGCGGCAAGGGAGGAGGGAGAGGGCGGGGCTGATGACAACCTTGCTCAACAACAACCGCCGGCTAAGAAATCTGCCAAGCCTGACAACTCCTCTGATAATTCTGATGACATCGTTGTTTGTGAAGTAGGTCTCTACCCTTTTGGTATATTTGTGTTACGTGTTTAGGGCTTTGAAAATAATGACGGGTTCCTTTTGTTTTGTGCAGATAGGGAGGAATAGGAGAGTGACAGTGAGGAACTAGAGAGGAAAGATCAATGTTGATATCCTTGAGTTTTATCCCAAAGATGGCAATCTTCTCCCTGGCAAAAAAGGTTTAATTTTTTCACCTCCTCTTTTTGTATATTTTGTTTGTGTTTGTTTGTGGTGTTTCTTTGGGGTGAGTTCTTTTGTTATAGGGTTTTAAGATTAGATGTCTGTGTATATGCTTTTTTTTTTTTGCTGGGTTCTACTTGTGAAAGAAAAGGAGAAAACTTATTAGGGTTTGTGAAGTTGGGGATTATCATAAAGTGTAATTTTAGGGTGCGGTATATCTAGGTTTTGAAGTAAAATACTACTGTCAACGAAGTCGAGGAAAAGTAACTAGGGTAGTTTCATTTGGTTTTTGAAGTATCATTGTTTAGTTCATGGACAAGAAGACTGGAAATTGAGAGAAGGTGTTTGTTTGCTCTTTACCTGTCTTTACTAATGTATGGATCAGTTTGATAAAGAAAATCTATGAATTTCTGTAGAATTGGATGTGATGTGCTATTGTGTTTAAGGTGGAAATGATTGGATTCAATAGTGTAGCCACTCCTGTATATCTAGGAAAACATAAAGATGGCATTTAGTTTGAAGAGGCTGGGAGGAATATTTTTTTCCTTTTATGATTTTGAAGGAGCTAAAATGGATTCTGCACCTTTCAAGCATGATATCAGTGTCAAAATTCCTGTCTCAAGTCTTGTTCCCAAACCTTTTAGATGGCTGAGGCTGGGGATAAAGATTGTGCTCGAAGTTCTTGTTTACATACAACAATGACGATATTTCTTGGAATATTGTCTCTTAGAAACATGCACGGTTGAGAACTTGAGGCTTTTCATTAGTCGAGGCTGAGATGGATAGATATTCACATGATCACAGATGAGTAAGGGATCATTGAATACCGGTAATTTTGATGTGAATTCTCTTCATGCTCTACCTTTTCAGAAGGTTCATCGTAATGGGAGGAAGAGTGGCTTCTCTTGGAGAGCCGTTTGGAAGACCAAATTTCATTCTAGAGTGTTCATTTTTGCTTGGGATGTTACTTGGGGTGAGGTTTTGTAATTGATAATTATCAAAACAGGGGGAAAACTTGGTACATCACTGTACTTCTGTAAGAAAGAGGCTGAATACAGCATTTGCTTGTTTCTGTGTTGATTCTGGACAAGAATCTTATGGGCATCAGTGTATGCCTGTACAGAGCTGCAAATGTTGCATGGAATGGAACATGTCAGGTGATTTAAATATTGAGCTGGATGCTTAGACTTGGGTGAACTTTTTCAGGAGAAGGCCTTGACAAGTTAACAAATTTCTTTGGACTTGCTTTGAGAAAGTTTGTGAGTTGCCTTTAGGTTGAATAGGTGATCTTTTTGGCTTATGCAAGGTTAAGCGTTAATAAGCTTGCTAGCTGCTACTTTGGGTCGTGGGCTGTAACCTGGCTAGACAGGAGGCCTCTTGACTTAGATCACTAGTTTGATTTAAGGATGGCAATTCCCATTGTTTTTCGAGTTGTACAAAGCTAGTCAGCAAATTGCCCATTGGCATTTTTCTCTCTAGTATCAAGGAAAAGCATTTTTTTATATTTTTTTTTTGTGATAGGACATGGGCATGTATAGGAACCTTTTTTTCCGTTCTCTTCAGAGATGAGCCACATGATGATTGTCCGGGAAACCAAATAGGTGAACACATATACATGCCTCAACCAATAGTTTCAAATGGAACAATTTTGTTTCTTCCAGCATTGCTCAGGCAATCGATTAAAAAGAAATTTGTTATTGCAATCTTCTGATTGCACACCTGAATTGAGTCCTTCTAGTCAACACATGTTGGGGTTTTTTTTTTTTAGTTAGAATTGGAGATAAAGACACAACAATTTGTGGGACTAAAGCTACAACCGATGTTTTTTACTAACTCATTGATGCCAGTGGTGAACTTCACCAAATTTCTCCTTCAGAATATAGAAAATAAACTCACTTCCTTGCTATATCCACTGAGTGATTAAATAGTGAAAGCCATATGGATCCCTTTCTCCCTCTTTTCAGTAAATAAGAGATCTTGAAATCTTTTACAATTAGTGATATTAATCAGAGCTTTCTCTTTTGCTTTCATTTATGTTGTTTATAATCTCCATGTTGATTTTCTTGCTAGCCTTTTAATCTTTCAGGAGCCTTAAAATGACCGATATGCATATTGAATAATGGAGCTCTAGGTTTCTGAATGATGTTGCTTGGCTAATTTGTTATGACGAGTAGGACATTTTTTATGCTGGTATATGTGCATTTTTCCTGTTGTAACTTCTCCCCTGAAGATCTTTAGCCGTTTGTAAACAGTGCATCACTTGTTTTGCATGTATAGATTGGTCTTGTTCTACAAGCCTGAGAGTTAAAGAGTAGAATTTGGTGTGGATGTCTGAGCTTTTAAGCTCCTAGGTTGGGGAATGGGAAAATGGATCCCTCCTCTTCCTTGTTATCTTTTCTACTTTTACACCTTCTAATGTTCCTGACAACTATGGACATGTGTTTAATTCCAGGTATTACATTATCGCGGGAGCAGGTACATCTCTCAAACTTAATGCTGTCTTTGGCATCTTTCTAATGGTTTATGGATTTGGAAGCAATTTAGTCATTTTAACATAATTTTGTTCATTCTCAGTGGAACATGCTTCGAGATCATGTGGAAGAAATTGACAAGGCACTTGGTCATTCGTAGGGCATCAATTGACATGGATACTTTTGTTGATTGCTAATGAATGGTAGTCCAGGATATTAGGATGTTTTGTTTTGGTCTTGGTTTCAAGAAACTGGAATGGCGTTTGTAGATATGTTTTTTTTTTTCCTTTTAGATTTGCTGGGGGTTGGTTGATTTTCTGTAGGTCACGGTGTGCAAATGGCATCTCGGAAACCCCAAGCGCTGCAGCACAATTACTAGCTTAATGACAGTGCAAACCCTTTTGTTCGGAGGCCTCTCCCAGCAATATGAATTAATGGCCCAAACTTTCTACCCGCCCTTCCTCTTGATTTAGTTTACGGCATCATGAGTTGGAGTATATTGCTTTAGTATTGGAGTAATAATTTACTCAGTTAAATATGGTAAATATTGCTTTGTTGGTTTTGGCATTCTGTTTCTTGGAAAAAGAAGAGCTACTGTGAGATTTCATATTATGAACTCACTGTTACTAAAAGAACCACATGAACAGTTGATTGGATAAATAAAATCGTCCAATGATTTATCTGTCAATTCATTCTGATCATAGTGAAAAAATGATCACCCACCATTGTTGGATTACATAAAAGCTGAGAGGCTTGTGCTGTGCAAGCTAAGTCCGAAGTAGAAATGAGATCGAGTTGGGAACTTCATGTATAAACTAGGGATCTTGTAAGTGCAATGGTGGGTACGTCAACGTTCCAGCCAGGATTTTAAGAATCTTGGTGAGAAGTTATATTGTCAGGACTAGTCCAGTTGGAGAGTTTTGCCATCTCATGTCAATTTAATCAATGCTCACTTCGAGATTTGCCTAATCAGCTGAAAGGCTTGCAAAGTTATCTTACCTAGCTTCTAGGCCTGCCAAAAGAGAAAAAAAACCCAGAAAGCAGAGACAAAAAAGGCCTCTAAAAAGAGCACAGGATGGGAGTCCCTGCCCTGTCTTTGTAACCACCACACCTCCCGCAAATAGCCCCAAATTCACAATCCTCTTGGTTTAATAGACCGTAGCTCTTGTTTATAAATACAGCTTTTACTGGCCGGGGGTTAAGGCGCTCCCTTTTTCTAGCCCTCTCAGAGAGACTGGGGTAGGAAAATAGCATGAGAGCGTGGAAAAGGAGATTCATTTTGAAAGTTAGCTAAGCTAGCAATGCTTTGTGAGATATAGGAGATGACCTATAATTCTCCCAAACATTTATGCCTGACCAGTTTTTAAGTGGCTTTTAATTTAGTTTGAATCAATGTTAAAGATTGCTTGAAGTTCTGCGACTTCAACCATGGTTGACCTTTTCCTCTGTTGTCTCCATTCATTTTTATGCAAGCTCTAAACGCTTTTGCATTTCAAACGTAACTGTCTCACCTTCAAATATAATTTTTGAGGTCCAGAGATGTAGCGTTGAGATTCTCAAGTTCATCTGCTACCTGCTTCACATTCTTCGGCCTTCTATACAGAGGCAAAGTTACTGAAAGGAAGTGATTCTGTTGAGAGAATGTTCCATTCTCGGCATATTCATATAGCAGAGCTGGAAATTAATTTCAAGCCAGCATTCTAAGAGCTTCAAGAAACTGTTTGAGCAACCAACTTGCCAGCAATCTTACATTCATTCCTGACATGCTTACTCCAATTATTACTATTAATCTTGCACAGAGTAACGATTGTGTTTCCCATATTAACTTTGTACCACATGCCAATGTTGCTTCAACAGAAACTGTAAGGATCATAACTGTTTGTCACCATCCTCTTCTGCAGATAAGCCCTGGATAATCATGCCCCTTATAGTAGGAAGCAATCAACTCCTCCATTTACAGCTTTCCGCACTCTGAGGCTAATGTCTCTCTTGCTGTGACAGTACTGAATTGAATGACCTACGCACCAAATATATAATATGACTCATTGGATAGACAGAATTACAAGGCCTTAGGATTTTAAGATGAGTATATGTGCTTCTGTATGTGGATGTGGATGTATGCATGTTATATCCATATACAATCAAACCCCCTGATGTGTGTCATGAAGCAAACGACTATGATAAACCATAGGGTTAGATTGTGAGATATGAGTGTGGAAAACGAATTTTCTGGTTTCAATGATATACAATTATCATAAACCATTGTTAACTCAAGGAGACTGAGAAATATACCTCTAAAGTTTGTTGAGTTCAGTTGCAACTTCTACCATCTTTGGCCTTTCCTCCTTTGCAGTCACCATGCATCTGAATGCCAGCTCTAACACAACCTCCCACTTCTGCTGCTCATCGTGCCCTTCTTCGTTTTTTGGAATCTTGGGATCCACAACCTCATTAATGCTATGCCATTTAACAAAATTTTGAAGGTGATCCAATAATAATCCACCTTCCTTATCAACCAAATGAAATAGATCAAAGAGTCTCAATCCTATCAAAAGCTCAAACAGAAGCACACCGAAGTTGTATACATCAAATTCCTGAGTGACTATACCTTCAGTTATATACTCAGGGGACATATATCCCTTGGTCCCCTCAATTTGATTTGTTGGGAATGCTTCACCGTCAATGATTTGAACAGATTGTGAAAAATTGGAAAGCTTGGGAATATGATGTTTATCCAGGAAAATATTTGCAGATTTTATGTTCTTGCTGATAATGGGTATAGAGAGTTCCGTGTGGAGATATGCAACTAGATCAGCTATCTGTCTTGCTATTACTAACCTAATGTGAAAAGAAAAAGGTGCAGGATGGAAGTGAATTTCATCAAAAAGTGTTCCATTCCCCGTGGATTCATAAACTAGAGTTGGAATTGAGGTCTCAAGGCAGTATCCTAAGAGTTTCAAGACATTCTTATGAGAACTCAACTCTGCAGCAAACTTGAATTCATTCTTGACATGCTCACACCAATTCACATTACTAATCTTGTACATGGATATATTTCCATTTTCTGTATTACCTTTGTACCATATGCCAATGTTGCTACAGCAGAAAATGTAATCAGGATGATAATTGTTTGTCATCTTTTTTAGCTCTTCGCCAGAGAAACTTTGGAGAACATGGCACCTGCCCTCATAAGAAGCAATCATTTCCTCCATAAATATCCTTCCATCGTCATAGACTGAGCTATGTCTTTCTGGGAATGTTGCCAGGGACCTGAGGAGCAAACAAGTTAAAGACAACTGAAGAATTATCCAAACCAAGGAACAAAGAGTGGCAAGCATCAGTATCTTATGCAAATGGAAAAATTCCAAAAAAACCCAGTTCCTTGTGGAAAAATCAGGATATGAGAACACAGACAACATTTGATGGTTTGCAAAGAGAATAACTAAGAGATTCAGAACTCGCAAGTTACAAATATGAGAATTTCAATGGAGAAGGTTGTGAAGAGACAAACCTTTCAATTTGCCAAAGTATTTTTGTAACTTCTTCCATAGCCGGTCTCTTATCTTTACTTGTCTCCAGGCATTTCAGAGCAAGCTCCACTGCAGCTTGCCATTGTTGTTGCTCATTAATCCCTCCTCCTGCAAGAATTCTATAGTCCACTACCTCATTAATGCTATGGCATTGAACATGATATTTGAGGCAATTCCCTGCAAAATGACCTTCCATTCTATTCATCCAAAAACGAAAATAGCCTGCTCTTCTAGCAATAAGATTGTAGGGCCGACGCCCTGTTAGAAGCTCAAGTAGTAGAGTACCAAAGCTGTACACATCGAATTTCTCTGTTATTTCACCATGTTCTAAATACTCAGGGGGCAGATATCCTAGCGTCCCTATGATTCTGTCAGTCTTGATTATTTCATCTTCACAGATGTACAAGGATTGCGAGAAATTTGACAATTTGGCAACATTATAATCATCCAGGAAAATATTTAAGGGATTTATACCTCTATGAACGATAGGTCTTGAGAATGCCGTATGAAGATAAGACACTGCATGAGCGATTTCCCTTGCAATCTTTAACCTGCATTTCCATGTCATAGGCTGAGAGTGAAACTCTCCAGTGACATGAATCTGCTCGGAGACATTTCCTCGTTTGACAGATTCATAAACTAAAAGCGGAACTGGGGTCTCAAGACAACATCCTATAAGCCTCAAAAAATTTCTCTGCCTACTCAACTGAGCTGCTATTGCAACATCATTCACAATCTCATTAATAATCTGATTACGCGATGCCTGAACATTTGGATAGCGAGGTATGCAAATAGAGAGAACTCGGCCATCAAGAGAACCCTTGTACCATGTACCAAGGAGATTATAGCTAAGAAAGCAATGAGGAGCGTAGTTGTTTGTTGCTTTCTCAAGCTCTTCAATTGAGAAGTTATGGAAGGGATAATATCTACCATTACTCGAGGAGATTAACTTCTCTTGCAACAAGCTTCCATTCGTAATGAATAATCTCTTTCTTTCAGCAGCCATTGGCAACAACCTGACTACCAAAAAAATCAATGACTGACAGAATAAAATTGTAGTTATAAAACCATGATGAAACTGATCCTTCAAGAAGCCTCTCAATCATGCAATTTTCACAAGTACATGCAAGTTTCTTATCGCAATACTCAAAATTAGTTGTTCATGGCAAGAATTTGTGTCAATGGATCACCACCAATTTTTACATTGCATTTTCTTGCGTTCTGCTGAACATCAATCAGCTAAGCAAACTATTAAGAGAGCCACAACCGTGTTTTGTGAAAGAATCCAACAAAATGGTAGGAAACTGATAAGAATTCCTAAAGACTCGAAAGAAACCAGACATTTCCATGAACAGAAAAGAAACAACATTGAAACTAACAAATCAAAGGAAGACGTAAGAATGGAAAAAAGAATAGTGGGATTCGAAGACAAAGAAAATGATAACAACTTACACTGTTTGTTTGCAAGCTCTTGACAACAAGATCAAGGGTGAAGAAAACGCCCAAGAGGTGCCGAGTTGAGTGGCTGTGGGCTTAACCCGAAGTCAATGGATGGATGAATGTAATCCCAGCCATTTAAATTTGAGTTAATTTCAATTTATCTCCCTAAGGTTTGGGATGAATTCAGATGTTTCTCTCAAGGTTTTTATTATGTCAATTTCCCCCTTTCAATATCAAATAAACTAATAAAAATATTTTTTCCAGTCCCTAAATGTTTAAACTTTGATCAAATAAAACCTTTTACAAATAATTTGACTAGATAAATCTTTACTTATTGAAAAGGTCAAAATAACTCCACTTCTATATTATATTTAAAAATATAAATACAAAAAACATAAAACAAGATAATAGAGCATGTAATAAACTAAGAATTATATGCAAATAGAAGGTTTAAATTATGGAGCTCATATATAAATAAATAAACTACATCACGCTTGAATACTACCATTATCAGGTTTTCTCAAAAATGTCATTGCTTTGTCGGTTCATAAAGGAAGAAGAGAGCTTTCTTGACCATATCTGATGCTCGTTTATTTGTCTAAAGAAAGATTAGGACGGGGCATCATGAGAGTGGAAAATGAATGGTTCTAGCTGCTTAAATTCTTAACCATCTGAAGCAAGCTCAATACATTTTGGCTAGCCTGCGCCTGTGTCTGCATTATAGGGTTGGTGAGGGACAGACCTCAAAGATGTGTCTGAATCTTGTTTCGATTTCCATCGCTGCTGGCCTTAATTTCTATCTGAAGCAAGCTCTAACACAGCTTCGCATTTCTGCTGCTCATCATGCCCATCCTCCTTAATTTCCCAGGATATTGGGATCCGCAACCTCATTATTGACTAATGCAATAACATTTAACAAAAGTTCGAAGGTGAGCCTATAAAAATCCACCTCCAACCAAATGAAATAAATCGAAGAATTTCAATCCTATTGATAATCTCTTTTCTGGTTCTTTGCAAGAACAACATGGATTTGACTGGATTGCATAATGGCATTGATTAAAAGTTTAGCTTGCGTCTGCATGAATGTCCATACTACAAGTGCAGGTGAATTTTAAAGACAGCATATGTTCAACAAAAATACTCAAGCTCCTCGGTATATTGATGCTTATGATTGTTCCTGCTTAAGTTAAAAGTTGTGTGAATTGCCTAAATAGATGATCTGTTTACTTGACTTTGCCAAATGCCAAGCCATTTACCCTCTGATCCTGATATATTTATGTACAAGAATGACTGTCCGTTTGCAGTGGGATATTCAGATATCTGTGTTGAGCACCAAACCCTGCAACAAAACCCATCTGTGTTCGAGGATGATTGGCGTGGTCTTGAAACAAGCACTCAGATTCTCTTATTCTCTTTAGTGTTTAATAATACCCTCCAAAGGAACGCTTCAGATTTTTATGTGATTTCTATCTTGAATGCTTTATATTAACTATAACTGAAGGGGAAGCAATATCCTGAGTGATGTAGCTTATTGAATAATTTTTAATATTTTTAGGTTGACAAGTGACAGGCTCAAACCTGATATCTCTAGGGGGAAGGGGGAAATGGAAGCTGGTTGACCTACAAGCTCGTTGGCGATAACTTCTTTTATTACTGGAGGCTTTGAATGAACTAATGGAAATATGAAAAGTTGCTGCACAGATCATGAGACCTGTTGATTCCCTGAAAAATGTTGCCTGGTTAGAGCTATGAACCCATGGATCTGGAATTGCGTCTATTGCACAAGTTACTCCAGTAAAGTAAAAGATTAATTTGAGGAATAAATGAATTCAAGATCTATGTAAAGAATTGTACTGGACAAAACTACAGTTGACATTATCAACTATGCTTCCACAATGGACATGGAAAATGTAATGGATCTGATATACATCCATGAAGGGCTCAGACCAGGGAGATAACCGATAACTAACTTTACAGGTTATATTTCTACTGGCAGGGAAAGTTCTAGCCATAAGAATGCCTGCGTATGATGCACTTGGCCATTTCCACAGAATACTACAAACCTTACTCAATCTTCCAGGCATAAAGGAAAAGGCAGAATTCTGCTGTTGCTGAGATACTCCTGGTAGAAAAGTACATACTCCCATCACTAGTATCACTCTGCCCACCATAACTGCTGCCATCCTTGTCATCTTCTGGTTCTGGAACCCCTGGTTTGAATATGAACAAGCCATGGCCAGTGCCAGGGGTACTAAACAGCCAATCATGGACATCCCAGAACACTTGCACTGGTTGCCTGCTCAACATCACAGTTTGGTTCCCTCTGAATTTCCACTGTAAATTCATAACATGGATCACAACGATTCCATCTATGCTAATCCACATCTCAGGGTCTCTTGATCCTCCTGTTGAACTCTCTACAATAATATCATGCTCATTTTTCCTTTCGTCGAATTTAGCTCTGGTTGAGAAGGTTTTCCTGTGAAATACATTTTCCTTCTTCAAATATAGGATAGCCTCAACAAGAGCCGGTCTTGCTTTCGTTCTCTTATAAGCCTTTTTCTTGTAATCTCCCAACAATAAAACAACCTCTTCATCTGAAACTATAGCAACATAATAATCGCTAGCCGGCTCAGGACTCCCGGAAAATTTAGCTGATCGGAAATCCCAATGTATATCTACTTGGCACCCTTCAAGCTCAAAAGACTTACCCCCTTTTTTGCTCCAAAAAAGCCAAGGCTTAAGGTCAATCTTGCAACTGTAACAAACTTCACCTTCAAGATTATTGATAATGAGGTTGAGGGTGTGATTCATAAGGTTCTTGCACCAAAAAACTGTGATAGTACGCCAATAACCTGCAACATAAGCATGGTAGGCGCACGTGACAGTACTCTGAGGAGTTTTATTTGTCGATGGATCTTCTGATATTTTTTCTGGGGGTGCAGATGATAAGGAAGCTCCCACTGAGGAGTTTCTCAATGGATATTGGAAAGACATTGTTATGTAAATATTCAAATGGAAGCGAAACTATGATTTCACAGGCATAAGAACGAATGCTAATGCAAGAAAAGCTGTGATCCCATTCTATCCTGCCCTACCACCGTATTTTCTGCCTCTTTTGGATTACATACAAAACTATTGTTCATAACATGAAACAAAATGTTACATGTTACCTTATCAGAAGACTTTCTCAAAAACTGATCAATGGTCCCGATATTGGCAAGATCTGATATTGTGTTGAAGAACCTGATGGTAAAAAACGCAGCTGAATTATATTCCTCTGGAACACTCACTGGCTTCTGATGCTTTTAAAGAACCTGAAAAGGCAACCAAAATGGGGTTTCTACAGCAGGAAAAAGGGATGCAGAAAAGTTTCTGTTGTTGGTTGAAGAAAGAGAAGGAAAGATGGTGACTTGGAAAGCTTTTTTGGTTTATGGAGAAAATGTCTCCAGCCAGCTGCTGTAATCCAAAGCCTTAGCCCCAGAATAGGAGGACTGATTGAAGGGATTGTCACTATCCATCTGTCCTGAATGTTGACCATATATACACATGTTAATGGAAGCATATTTTCATCTTTTGGCATCTATCATTTCACCAACCACGTAATTACCCGTAAAAATTCTGTTATTTTTGGAATATGAGAAGATAAAGAGAACCTAGAAGGACTACAGAGGACAGGTTCTTCTTTTGTTGGCTGCAAAGGCTTTTACAAGTAAATGATGAATGCGTGGGAGATTGATGACATTATAACCCCACCGTTATGTAGGGATTACTAAGTAATAATCTGAAAGTCATGGGGAAAATATTGTTTTTCACTCTATTGTTCATCAATAAACAAATTATTGTGAATTGTTTTTTTAATCCCTCTTTATTTTTTTATATACAAAAATACATCATAAAAGTCTATATATATTAAAAAAAAAAAAATTGGACTCGTGATGAAACAAGAATTAAAATAACTACGTAACCAACTAGATTTGGACTATAAAATGAACAAGCTGAAAGTCACACCTGAAAAATCTACGGAATAAAATTATTAGGCGGCAAAGACCAGAAAACAAGAAGACACTGCAGAAGCTAAGTTCTATAAAGGATGTGGTCTTATAAGAAATTATAAATATTATGCTTTTATGAAATTTTTAGCTAGTGTTGGGTCATTGAGTTTTCAGATTTAATTTTTTTTTTTTTAGAGTTCCAGGTACCCCATTTGATAAATCTAGCGTTTTTTAAAGTTTATACAAAAATTATTTAAAGATAAAATGTTTTTTTCAGCTTTGAGTAATTATTTTAAGGCTGTGTTATTGCAAACTATATGTTGTTTAAATATCCAATTTATAACGGTAATCCACGCAAATTATTAGTAAAAAATCTCATCCCTTTAAGTGCTAGCTTTTTATTTTATTTTATGATTTAGGCATTTTTATATTATACTCTACATATTTTAGAAAATAAGAATCATAACTTTCTATTTATAGAAAACTCTAAAAACCTTATAAATTATAAAATATTAATTTACCTCTTAAATAATATCACATATTATTTTAGGCTAATTTTAGAAAACTTTTCAATTAAATCTTTATTTGATTGTTTATAGGTTTAGAATTGTAATTTTCTATATTAATTACATTCTGGTATTTAATTTTTAAAATTTATTTACAATCAAGCCATATTTGATTAATTATTTTATTTTAATTTCTTACTAATAATTTTTATATATATGTGATTTATTAAATTCTTTAATAAATTAATTTAAATATAAATTATAATTCTAAATAATATATGAATTGCGTTGAGATCATCTTATAACATAAACGGGAGAACAGCTAGCACGTAAGATCAAAATTGGTTTTCAAGATAAAACATAAACAACAAATCGAGCATGTCTCGTAACGTTTGTGTGATTCACCATATCACAGCAGGCAGCAGCAATAACTTGGTAGACTTTGCATGATAGGAACTACTCTGTATAGCAACAGAATCAACCTGCAAACGCTTTCTCCCATGGAGGAATGCATCTTCTGATAGATCAATTACAAAGTAAATGGAAAACAAACTCCAATTGCTCCAGCGACTTGAATTAACTCCAACTTTGTATTTCAGAGCATCGTATTTGTTCCCCTTTTCTTATTTTATAGCATAAGCATTCTCCTAGCGTAAATGGACGCGACAGAAGAAAAGGTGGTGAAGCTCTCAATACAGTGCTGGGTTCACTGTTTCTATCTTAGTCATGGTGCAGTTAGAGTTTGCCTTCCAAGTCATGGAAGAATCACCATGGCTTTT
>Ga0307508_10000940_pt1 | contig 33950 bp, 27 predicted proteins | sample 9_EM_MG_FD_203089 | JGI IMG/M metagenome (GOLD analysis project Ga0307508, IMG submission 203089) | Populus trichocarpa ectomycorrhiza microbial communities from riparian zone in the Pacific Northwest, United States - 9_EM | ecosystem: Host-associated > Plants > Roots > Unclassified | place...
CGGCGGCAAGATCGGCGACACGCTGAGCAGCAGCGACGGCCATGCACGGCTCGAAGGCGCCGGCGGCAACGACACCTACGACTGGGGCGGCGGCGGCATCACGATCGCGCTGCGCCAGGGCGACGGCGTCGACCGGTTGCTAGGCAGTGGAAAGCTGGCCGAGGCCGGTGTGTCGCGCGACGCCAACGTGATTGAGTTCGGCGACGACGTCGCGCCCGGGAGCGTGCGGCTTGAATGGCGAGTTAATACCGATCTCAGCAGGAAGCTCGTGCTGGCCTACGGAGAAGGCACTGACTGTGCAGTGCTGCAGTTCAGCGGTGGCGACTGGCCCAGCGCCTGGGCCTCCTTCGACTCGGTGCGTTTCGCCGACGGCTCGTCGCTGAGCTTCCGGGACATCGCGTCCCGCGGCGTGCGCCTCAATGCAGCGGCCACCGGCAGCGGCGTCAACGGCAGCATCCTCGACGACGTGCTGCACGGCAACGCACTCGACAACACGTTCCTCGGCTACGAGGGCAACGACACCTACATCTTCGGGCGTGGCGATGGAGCTGACAGCATCAGCAGCTCCGAGCGAGGCCTGTCGGATGTCGAGACCGTGCAGTTCGCCGCCGGCGTGCTGCCGGCCGACCTGGTGTGGGTCCAGCGCGACAACGACTTGATCATCCGCATCCGCGGCACCACCGACCAACTGACGGTGACCGGTGCCTTCTCCAACAACCCGATGAACCAGTACCGCTTCGCGGACGGCACCGTCTTCACGACGCAGACGCTGCCGCTCGCCAGCGTCAACGACCAGGCCACGACCGGCCCGGACATGATCTACACCGGCCCTGCCGCGGTCACGATCGACGTGTTGGACGGCAACGACACCGTGCAGTCCGGCGCCGGCAACGACACTGTGTTCGGCAGCGGCGGCAACGACGTGCTCTACGGCGCTGATGGCCTGGACCGGCTGGACGGCGGCCTCGGCAACGACACACTGAACGGTGACGCCGGGGACGACACGCTGATCGGCGGCGCGGACCGCGACTCGCTCAACGGCGGGAACGGTAACGACTGGCTGGAAGGCGGGCTCGGCGACGACACGTTGTCCGGCAACGCCGACGGCGACACGCTGATCGGTGGCGCCGGTAGCGACGTTCTCTATGGCGAGGCCGGCTCCAACACCTACGTCTACCGGCGCGGCGACGGATCGGACCGCATCTACGTTGGGGCCGTGGTCGCCACGGGCGCGCACGACGCGCTGGTGTTCGAAGGCATCCGCCGTGCCGACGTGCAGATCCAGCGCTCCAATCAGGATCTGCTGCTCATCCTCGACGCTGCCACGGGCGACAAGGTGGTCGTGACATCGTTCTTCGAGACGCAGGACCAGTTCAGCAACATCGAAGTCCGCTTCAGCGACATCACCTTGCAGCTGGACGCCCTGCGCGCGGCGGTGCTCACCGGAGGCACGGGCAACGACATGCTCGTCGGATCGGCCGATGCCGAGCTGCTGTCGGGCGGAGCCGGCAACGACACGCTGGACGGCATGGCCGGCGACGACACGCTGGACGGCGGTGCCGGCAATGACCAGATCACTGGCGGTGCCGGTACCGACACCTTCCTCATCGGCCTCGACGAAGGCCACGACTACATCTCGACCACCGGAAACGAGCCTGACACACTGCGCTTCAAGCCGGGCGTGCGGCCCGACAACGTGACGCTCACGGACCGCGCGATGGGACAGCTCTTCGTGACGTTCCGCGACTCGGCCGGCGAGGTCAAGGTCTCCTACTTCGGCGGCGCGCGCGCCATCAGCCGCATGGTCTTCGATGATGGCACTGTCTGGACCACCGCCGACATCGATGCTCGCATCGAGAAGGACACCATAGGCAACGACCTGCTGCACGGCTCGGGTGAAAACGACAGAGTGTGGGCGATGACGGGCAACGACACGGTGTTCGCTTACGGTGGCAACGACGAGGTCTACTGGCAAGGCTCCGACGTGATCGACGCCGGTGATGGCGATGATGTCATCAACGAGTGGGCCGAAACAGATGGCGTTGGTGCGGCCGTGATCACACCGGGCAAGGGCAACGACCGGGTGTACACGGAGTGGGCCAGCATTGCGCTGGTGCTGAACCTCGGCGACGGGGTCGACCGTGTCAAGGGCGAGATCACCCGCCTGGTATTCGGGGCTGACATCACCGCTGCCGACGTCCGCGTGCAGCGCAGCTTCGTTGACGGCGCCATGCGCCTGTGCATTGCCTATGGCGCACAGGGCGATCAGATCGTTCTGGACTACGGCCTCAGCTTGTATCCCGACATCGCCCTGCAGTTCGTCGATGGCAGTAGCGGCAGTGTGCTGAGCATGCTGGAGGCTGCTGTCGAGTCCAGGCAGGTGACAGCTCAGGGCACGGCGGGCGACGACCTCATCGATCCGATGAGGAGGCTCGACCGCTCGACCTCGCCTTACATCCATGCGGCCGTCGGGTCGGTGTACCGTGGTGGTGCCGGCAACGACACGCTGAACGGCGGCAACCGCAGCGACGTCTATTTCCTCGGGCGTGGCGACGGAATCGACACGATCAACGAGCCTGCGAGCGAGTACTACGCGCCGGTCGACGTGCTGCGCTTCGACGCCGGCATCACCGCGGCGAACGTGAGGCGCGTGGTGTCGCTGGACTCTCCCGCCATGACGCGCATCCGGCTGGACACCGGTGAGGGCGTCGACCTGCCGCTGGGGCAGGGCGCACTCGAACGCTACGAGTTCGCTGACGGCAGCAGTCTCACGAAAGACCAGCTGACCACGGTGTACGAAACGCGCTTGCTCGACGCGACCTCGGTAGAAGTGGCCGGTGGCAGCTATGCGCTGCCGTCCGACATCCGCTCCGCGGTATTGCGCTCTAAGGGCTCGCTGCTTGGCAATTCGCTGGCCAATACGCTCACGGGCAGCGCCTACGCCGACACGCTGGATGGTGGAGCAGGTGACGACACCCTGGTCGGCGGTGGCGGTGGCGACACCTACGTGGTCGATGCTGCCGGCGATGTCATTACCGAAAATGGGGCGTGGGTGTGGGGGGAGGTCGACACCGTCGAGGCGTCAGTTACCTATGCCCTCGGAGCCGAACTCGAGAAGCTCACACTGACCGGCACGTCCGCCATCAACGGCAGCGGCAACAACCTAGCCAACACCTTGACCGGCAACGCCGGCAACAATCGCCTGGACGGCGGCAGCGATGCGGACTCCATGTCTGGCGGTGCCGGAGACGACACCTACGTCGTCGACAACAGCGGTGACACCACCGCCGAAGGTGACGGTGCCGGTACCGACACTGTCGAGGCGTCGATCACCTGGACTCTGGGCAGCAACCTGGAGAACCTGGCGCTCACAGGCAGCGGCACGATCAAAGGAACCGGCAACACGCTCGACAACGTGCTGACTGGCAACAGCGTCAACAACGTGCTGACCGGCCTGGCCGGCAACGACACGTTGGACGGCGGCCTGGGCAACGACACGATGGTGGGTGGAGTCGGCGACGACACCTACTTCGTCGACGCCACGGGAGACACCATCACCGAGAACGCCGGTGAAGGCACCGACCTCGTGCAAAGCGGCGTGACCTACACCCTCGCTGCCAACGTCGAGATGCTGACGCTGACCGGCACCTCAGCGATCAACGGCACCGGCAACACGCTCGCCAACACCCTGACCGGCAACGCAGGCGCCAACCGCCTGGACGGTGGTACCGGTGTCGACACGATGATCGGTGGCGCCGGCGACGACACCTACGTCGTCGACGTGATCACCGACGTGATCACCGAGAGCGCCAACGAAGGCACTGACACCGTCCAGTCCATCGTGAGCTGGACCCTGGGCGGCAACCTGGAGAACCTGATCCTCACGGGCACGAGCGCTCTCAACGGAACGGGCAACGGCTTGGCCAACGTCCTGACCGGCAACAGCGGGGCCAACCGGCTGGACGGTGGCGCAGGCACCGACACGATGATCGGCGGAGCGGGCAACGACACCTACGTGGTCGACGATGCGGGCGATGTCGTCACCGAGGCCGCCAGCGGCGGTACCGACACCATCGAGACCGGCCTGAGCTGGACCTTGGGCAGCGAAGTGGAGAACCTCACCCTGACGGGCACGGCCGACCTCAACGCCACCGGCAACGCCGCGGCCAACACCCTGCGCGGCAACGCAGGCAACAACGTTCTCACTGGAGGAGCCGGCAACGACAGCCTGCTCGGTGGGGCCGGCAACGACACCTACGTCGTCGACGTGAGCACCGACGTGATCACCGAGAACGCCAGCGAAGGCACCGACACCGTCCAGTCCGCCGTGACCTGGACCCTGGGCAACAACCTGGAGAACCTGAACCTGCTCGGCAACAACGCGATCAACGGCACCGGCAACACGCTCGACAACGTGCTGACCGGCAACAGCGCTGCCAACACCCTCAGCGGCGGCAGCGGCAACGACACGATGCTCGGCGGCGCCGGAGACGACACCTACGTCGTTGACGCCAGTGGAGACACCGTCACCGAGAACGCCGGTGAAGGAACCGACCTCGTGCAAAGCGGCGTGACCTACACCCTCGCTGCCAACCTTGAGAAGTTGACCTTGACCGGCACCTCCGCCATCAACGGCACCGGCAACGCGCTCGCCAATACCTTGACCGGCAACTCAGGTGCCAACCGCCTGGACGGCGGTACCGGTGCCGACACGATGGTCGGTGCCGCCGGCAACGACACCTATGTCGTCGACGACGCAGGCGATGTGGTCACCGAAGCCACCAGTGGCGGCACCGACACCATCGAGACCGGCCTGAGCTGGACCTTGGGCAGCGAAGTGGAGAACCTCACCCTGACGGGCACGGCCAACCTCAACGCCACCGGCAACGCCGTGGCCAACACCTTGCGCGGCAACGCAGGCAACAACGTTCTCACCGGTGGTGCGGGCAACGACAGCCTGCTCGGCGGGGCCGGCAACGACACCTACGTCGTCGACGTGAGCACCGACGTGATCACCGAGAACGCCAACGAAGGCACCGACACCGTTCAGTCCGCCGTGGCCTGGACCTTGGGCAGCAACCTGGAGAACCTGACGCTCACAGGGAGCGGCACGGTCAACGGCACCGGCAACACGCTCGACAACGTGCTTACCGGCAACAGCGCCAACAACACGCTGACCGGTGCAGCCGGCAACGACACGCTGGACGGCGGCCTGGGCAACGACACGATGGTGGGCGGCACCGGCAACGACACCTATGTCGTCAACGCCAGCACCGATGTCACCACCGAGAACGCCAACGAAGGAACCGACACCGTTCAGTCCGCCGTGACCTGGACGCTCGGCACCAACCTGGAGAACATCACGCTGACCGGCAGCGGCGTGATCAACGGCACCGGCAACGCATCAGCCAACGTGTTGACCGGCAACGGCGCCAACAACACCCTGAGCGGTCTTGGCGGTGCAGACACGCTGGACGGCGGAGCCGGCAACGACACCCTCAACGGCGGGGCCGCGGCCGACATCTACCAGTTCGCCCGAGGCTACGGGCAAGACACGGTGCAAGACAACGACAGCACGGCCGGCGTCAAAGACCGAGTGCAGTTCGCGGCCGGCATCGTGCAAGGTGACATCACCTACGCGCACGTGGGCAACAACCTGGAGGCGCGCATCAACGGCAGCACCGACAAGATCGTGGTGCAGGACTGGTACCTGGGCAGCCAGTACCACGTGGAGGAGTTCCGCTTCAACGACGGCTCGGTCCTCACCGACAGCCAGGTGCAGGGGCTTGTGAGTGCGATGGCTGGTTTTAGCGCCGCAGCATCGGGGCAGACATCGGGCACCACGGTCTGGCGTGGCACGTTGCCGGCGGACCTCGCGGCCAGTGCAATCATGTGACGAGGCAGCGGCGGGGACGGCGTGGCGGCTGCTACGCCGTTCCTGAGTCGTGAAACGGAGTGGAGAGCATGCTTCAAAGTCGCTACCTGTCGGTGCTGGAAGCCAAGACCCGTGACGAACTCCAGGCTGAGTTCGTGCGCTTCACCAGGCAGCTGGGCTTCGAGACGGTCTCTGCGGTAGCGGTGATTGACCATGTCCTGCACGAGTCGGAGTTCATCACCGTCGACAACACGCCGGCTGCTTATCGGGCGACCTTCTTGGATCGCGAACATACCAAGCGCGACCCGATAAGCCAGCATTGCAAGATGCACAGTGCACCCATCGTCTGGGATCAGGCCACCTATACCAAGGCGGATCGGGGCGCGCTGTGGGAGTACCAAGCCCGCTTTGGCTACTGCTGCGGTATTTCGCTCGCGATGCACATGCCGAAGGGGCTCCATTTCTGGGTAGGTGTCGATCGCGATCAGCCGCTGCCGGTTTGCTCGGCCGAGATCACCCGCATGACAGCCGACCTTCAGCTGTTCGCGGTGTGTGCACAAGATGTCGCGATGCGGGTGCTTGTGCCGAAGCTGCCAAAGGAGCCGGACTTCCCGAGCCTGACCCGGCGCGAGCTGGAGTGTCTGCGCTGGACGATGGAGGGCAAAACCGCGTGGGAGCTGGGTCGCATTCTGGGCATTGCGGAACAGACCGTGGTGCGCCACATTTACAGCGCCACGCATAAGCTCGGGTGCGTGAACAAGCATCAGGCAGTTCTGAAGGCCTTGCGTCTCGAACTCATCTGGTAATGGCAGTGGGGCGTCGTTATTCATCACCTGAGTCTTGGGAGTCGCGAAGCGAATGGAGAGCATGCTTCAAAGTCGCTACTTGTCGGTGTTGGAAGCCAAGACGCGCGACGAGTTTCAGGCTGAGCTTGTGCGCTTTACGCGGCAACTCGGCTTCGAAACTGTTTCGGCGATGACGGTGATCGACCATTTCTTGGGCGAGTCTGAGTTCATCACCGTGGACAACACGCCGGCTGCCTATCGCGCGACCTTTGAAGACCGCAATGGGGGCAAGCGCGACCCAGTGATGCAGCACTGCAAGAACAAGAGCGTTCCTATCGTCTGGGATCAGGCCACTTACATGAAGGCGGGCCAAGCCGACAAGTGGGAACATCAAGCCCGCTTTGGCTACCGCTACGGTATCTCGTTCGTGATGCACATGCCGAAGGGAATCCACTTCACGGTGGGAGTTGTTCGTGATCAGCCGCTGCCGACGTGTTCGGACCAGATCAGCCGAATGACGGCGGACCTTCAACTCTTTGTTGTGCATGCACAAGACGCTGCGAGGCGGGTGCTCCTGCCGAACCCATTACAGGAGCCGGACTTTCCGAGCCTGACCCGGCGCGAGCTGGAGTGTCTGCGCTGGACGATGGAAGGCAAAACCGCGTGGGAGCTGGGTTGCATCCTGGGCATTGCGGAACACACCGCGGTGCGCCACACCTACAACGCCACACGGAAACTCGGGTGTGTGAGCAAGCACAGGCAGTTCTGAAGGCTTTGCGTCTGGAACTCATCCGGTAACGGCAACGGGCGTTCAAGCCCGCACGGTTCGCGTCAGGATGGTTCGGGGACGCCGCGGCACGCGCCAGCGTGCGGTTTGATGCTTTCTGAAAAATGTGGTCAAGTGTGTCTTCTGCACAATCGTTAAACCAGCCTGCGTCAGGCTCGGTGTAACCTTGATCGGGGGGCGTTATTGCGCCTCGCCTGAGCATTGGGGACTCGCGAAGCGAATGGAGAACATGCTTCAAAGTGGCTATCTATCGGTGCTGGAAGCCAAGAACCGTGACGAGTTCCAGATCGAACTCGTGCGTTTTACCAAGCAGCTGGGATTCGAGACGGTTTCGGCGATCACGGTGATCGACCATTTCCTGGGTGAGCCGGAGTTCATCGCTGTTGACAACACGCCGGCTGGGTACCGCGAAACATTTCTGGATCGCAATCACGCGAAGCGCGATCCGGTGGCACAACACTGCAAGACCAAGAGCGTGCCGATCATCTGGGACCAGTCCACCTACACTGTTGCGGATCGCGGAGAGCTCTGGGAGTATCAGGCGCGTTTCGGCTATCGCCACGGCATTTCTCTGGCGTTGCACATGCCGGAGGGGCGGCACTTCTTGCTGGGTATCGACCGCGACCAAGCGTTGCCGAAGGATCCGACAGAGGTAACGCGGATGGTGGCGGCATTGCAACTGTTTGCGGTGCACGCGCAAGAGGCAGCGATGCGCATTTTGGTGCCCGCACCGTCCGAATCTGGGCTGCCGGCACTTACCCCGCGCGAGCTGGAAACGCTGCGTTGGACCATGGAAGGCAAGACTGCCTGGGAGGTTGCTAACGTGCTTGGCATCAGCGAACGAACGGCGGTGATGCATGCCACCAATGCAATGCACAAGCTGAGTTGCGTTAACAAGCACCAAGCTGTGTTGAAGGCCCTTCGGTTGGGGTTGATCCGCTGATCTCACCGATTCTGAGCTGCTTGTCACCCTGTAAGAGCTGACAGTTACGCGGAGCCGCTACCGCTGCTGCAATGGCAATCAGTGCACAACGTTTCGTGCACAGCGCCTAACAGGAGCAGACCATGCAGCCCACGACGAACCAAACCGTTCCCGCGACTTCTTCTCTGCCGAGTCAAGCCGCTGATCGTCAGCCTTCAGTAGCTCACCCAACCCCGGTTCCCCTGGATGCCGAGATGCTGCGCCAGATTGGCGGCGGTGTTACCACCACCACCACCACCGGCCCGACCGGCGGCTGGTAGTTCGCGCTGTCAGCGTACGTCGCTTTGACTTCTGTTGCCTGCGCCTTGCCGACGCATCTCCATGCCCAGCCTCTTCCGCCCTGAAGTCGTCGAAGGCCGCCGCCAGGGTTGGCTGGGCAGCATCCAGCTGATCCGCCCGGTGTCGTTCACGGTGCTGACCACCTTGGTCGTGGTCACGGCCGTGGCGGTCACCTCGTATCTCAGTTACGGCGAGTACACGCGCAAGGCACGGGTCAGCGGGTACCTGGTGCCGGACCGAGGCGTGATCCGCCTCGTCACGCCGCAAGCGGCCACCGTGGTCGAGCGGCACGTGGTCGAAGGCCAGGCCGTGCGGCAGGGCGACGTGTTGTTTGTGTTGTCGCTGGAGCGGGCCACGCTCAATGGCGACACGCAGGCGGCCGTGCAGTCCAGCCTCGCTGCGCGTGAGCGCAGTCTGCAGGCGTCGAGCAAGCAGCAGGCGCAGTTGCAGCAGTCGCAATCGGCGGCGCTGCAACGGCAGATCGGCGACATGCGCCGCGAGATGGCGCAGATGGGCGCCGAGGCCGACCTGCAGCGCCAGCGCTTGGCCCTGGCCCAGCAAGCCCAGGCCAGGCTCGAATCATTGCGCAGCGAAAACTTCGTGTCGTCGGCGCAGGTGCAGGCGAAGACCGAAGAGGTGCTCGGCCTGCGTGCGCAGCTGCAGGGGCTTGAGCGACAGAGCGCGGCGCAGCAGCGCGAGATCGGCAATCTCGAGGCGCAGCTTCGCGAGTTGCCGCTTCGCACCCAGGCGCAGCAAGGCGAAATCGACCGCGACCTGGCCCTGCTGGCGCAAAGATCGGCCGAGAGCCAGGCGCTGACACGCATCGTGATCCGCGCGCCGCAAGATGGCGTGATAACCGCCGTGCTGGCCGAGCGTGGCCAGCCCGCCACACCGGACACGGCGCTCGCGAGCCTGGTGCCGTCGGATGCGCATTTGCAGGCGCACCTGTTCGCGCCATCGAGCGCCGTCGGCTTCTTGCGCTCTGACCAAACCGTGCTGCTGCGCTACCAGGCCTACCCGTACCAGAAGTTCGGCCATCAGGCGGGGCACGTGCTGCAGGTGTCGCGCACGCCTTTGCAGGCGGCTGAACTCGCCAGCCTGGCCTTGCCGGCCCGAGGGTTGGACACGAGTGAGCCTCTGTACCGCATTACCGTGGCACTCGACCAGCAGGCCGTGCAAGCCTATGGCCAGGCCCAGGCGCTTGCGCCGGGCATGCAGCTCGATGCCGACGTGATGCTCGACCGGCGCCGCCTGATCGAGTGGATCTTCGAGCCCGTGCTGAGCATCGCGGGCCGGGTATGAGGATGCAGACCCATGTTTGACAGACTCAACCTGGGCTTGGGCGGGCGCCGTGTCCCGCTGATTCTGCAGACCGAGGCCGCTGAATGCGGCCTCGCGTGTCTTGCGATGGTTGCTGCGCAGCACGGCTTGCGCACCGATCTGCCGAGCCTGCGCAAGCGTTTCTCGCTGTCGCTCAAGGGCGCGACCATGGCCGACCTGGTGCGCATGGCTGGCCAGATGCAGCTGAACCCGCGCCCGCTGCGCGCCGAGATGGAACACCTGCCGCAGCTGGCCTTGCCCTGCGTGCTGCATTGGGACCTGAACCACTTCGTCGTGCTGACCGAGCTGCGTGGCGATTGGGCGACCATTCACGACCCGGCCCGCGGCGTGCGGCGCCTGCGGCTGAGCGAGGTGGGGAAGTGCTTCACCGGCGTGGTGCTCGAGTTGTCGCCGTCGGCCGACTTCAAGCCCAAGGTGGAGCGGCAGGCGGTCAGCACGCGGCAGCTGCTCGGCCGCGTGATCGGGCTCAAGCGCTCGCTGGGGCAGATCTTTGCGTTGGCGTTGGCGCTCGAAGTGTTCATGCTGCTGTCGCCTTTCTTCATGCAGTGGGTGGTCGACACCGTGCTGGTCAGCGCCGACCGCGATTTGCTGGTCACGCTGGGCGTGGGCTTCGGCCTGCTGGTGCTGGTGCAGGTGGCCACCGGTGCCATTCGCTCGTGGGCGGTGCTGTACCTCTCGGCCACGCTCAACCTGCAATGGCTGTCGAACGTGTTCGCGCACCTGATGCGCCTGCCGGTGAGCTGGTTCGAGAAGCGCCATACCGGTGACATCCTGTCGCGCTTCGGCGCCATTCAGCAGATGCAGCAGACGCTGACCACCAGCTTCATCGAGGCGGTGCTCGACGGCCTGCTGGTGGTGCTGACGTTCGCGGTGATGTGGTTTTACAGCGGCACGTTGACGGCGATTGCCTTTGCGAGCGTGGCGGCCTACGCGCTGCTGCGCTGGGCTTTCTTCCGCCCGCAGCGCGATGCGACCGAGGAGTCCATCGTCCACGACGCCAAGCGCTCGACGCACTTTCTGGAATCGCTGCGCGGCGTGCAATCGATCAAGCTCTTCAACCGGCAAGAGGACCGGCAGGCGCAGTTCATGAACCGCGTGGTCGATGCGATGAACGCCAACATCGCCACGCGCAAGCTCGACCTGATGTTTGGCGTGATGCACAAGCTGGTGTTCGGCCTGGAGCGCATTGCGGTGATCTGGGTCGGCGCGCTGCTGGTGATGGATCACCGCTTCTCGGTGGGCATGCTGTTCGCCTTCTTCGCCTACAAAGAGACCTTCGCGCTGCGCGTGAGCGGGCTCATCGACAAGCTGGTCGAGCTGAAGATGCTCAAGCTGCAGGGTGAGCGCCTGGCCGACATCGTGCTCACCGCGCCCGAAGCCGAGCCTGATGTGCCGGCTCGTGACGGCGACCTGCCAGCGCGGCTCGAGCTGCGGGGCGTGAGCTTCCGCTACTCGGACAACGAGCCCGAAGTGCTGAAGGACATCAGCATCGTGATCGAGCCCGGCGAGTCGGTCGCCATCGCCGGCCCTTCGGGTTGCGGCAAGACGACGCTACTCAAGCTGATGCTCGGCATCCACTCGCCTCAGTCGGGTGAGATCCGCGTCGGTGGCGTGCCGCTGCGCCAACTCGGCCTGCGCAGCTGGCGCGACATGATCGGCACGGTGATGCAAGACGACCAGCTCTTCGCCGGCTCGATCACCGACAACATCAGTTTCTTCGACTCCCACGCCGACCCGGCCTGGGTCGCGCAATGCGCGCAGCTCGCAGCCGTGCACGACGAGATCGGCGCCATGCCCATGGGCTACCACACGCTGATCGGCGACATGGGCGCCAGCATCTCGGGCGGGCAGAAGCAGCGCATCTTGCTGGCGCGCGCTCTCTACAAGCGGCCGAAGATCCTGTTCCTCGACGAGGCCACGAGCGCGCTCGACGTGGACCGCGAGCGCATGGTCAACCAGGCCATTCGCCAGCTCGACCTCACGCGCGTGATCGTCGCGCACCGCCCCGAAACCATGGCCTCGGCCGGCCGCGTGATCGTCTTGAAAGACGGGCACGTGGCACAAGAACTCCGCACGGTCACCGGCGCGGGCCGGTGAACGCCTGTGTCCATGCATTTGTCCTTCTCATCGGGGAGTGAACCCAATCCGCATGCGCTGGCTGCGATGACGCGGGCCGGCGAGTCGTATCCGATCATTGCCTCGCAAGACATCGTCGATGTGCGCGGGGTCAAGCTGTGGGCGCGTGACCAGCCGGTGACAGCCGCGCTGCAGCAGCGTTTGCTGGAGCGCCGCTTGCAGCAGCCGCTGGAGGTGTGTTTGCAGGCCGAAGGCGGCGTCACGCTCTTCACGCTGATGCACGATTTGCAGGAACTCATCGAATCGACCAACCCACTCGCGCCGGCGCTCAAGCCCTGGGCTTCGGTGCTGGTGGCGCAGCTGAAGCAGATCCCGCTGCACTCGGTGGCGCAGTTGCTGTTGACCACCGCTGCGGCGACGCGGCCTGCGACCCTGGCGCATGCGGTGACCGGCATGGCGCTGGCGGGTGCCATGCTGGCGAGCCGGCAGGCCAGCCACACCGAGATTCGCCTCGCGATGCTGGGCGGTTTGCTGCACGACATCGGCGAGGTCTACATCAACCCGCTGTACCTCGATTACGCGCGAGCACTCGACATCATCGGCCACAAGCACCTGGTGGTGCACCCGCGCGTGGCGCAGATGCTGTTGACCACGCTGACCGACTACCCCGCGAGCCTGGGCCGGGCCGTTGCCGAGCACCACGAGCGGCTCGATCGTTCGGGCTACCCGGCGCGGCTGGGTGATGAAGCGGTGTCGACGCTGGGTCGCGTGCTGGCGGTGGTGGAGGTGGCGCTGGGGAGCCTGTGCGTTTCGCATGCGCCGTTGACACGGGCGAGCTTTGCCTTGCGCGTGGTGCCGGGCGAATTCGACCCGACCTGGGCTGCGTTCATCCGCGACGCAGCGCAAGAGGCGCATGAAGACTTTGCGGGTGAATCACTCCCGATGGCATCGACGCTGGAAGCGCAGCTGGCCGACATCGACCGCCAGCTTTCAGCGGCGCACCAGCTGGCGCTCGATTTGAACGAGCAGCGCCGGACGTCCAAGATCACCGACGTGGTGAACGACGCATTGCACCGGCTCGACCGGCTGCGCGTGGCCTGGAATGCGCTGGGGCTGTGGGGCCTGTCTGGCGACGAGTCAGCCAGCGTCGCGCTGCCGTCGGAGCGGCTGGAACTGGAGCTCGCCGAGAGCGAACTGCGCCAGCGCATGCGGGCCTTCCACCGCGAATGCCTGTTGCTGAGCGAAGGGCTCACCGAGGCGGAGAAGTTTCGCTTGTCGCCGCTGTGGAAGGGGCTGCTCGATTCGCCCTGAGCGGCGTGCGGACGTGTCAGGGCGCGGTGTGGTGTTCCATGTGGCTCAGCCACCGCAACGCCTGCTCGCGGCTGCTGCCGCACATCTCGGCAGCGGGTTGGAGCGAGGCGCAGACGGCCGGTCGATCCGGGTGGCCGAAGATGGCGCAGGCGTTGTCGGCCGTGAGCTGGATGCAGCGCACACCGGCTGGCTTGCTGATGCCGTTGACGAGCGGCATGCCGGGAATCGGGCTCGAGATGGAAGGTGCGATGCAGCAGGCACCGCAGCCGGGGCGGCAGTTCATGGTGAGGATTATTCGGCAGCGAAGCCACGCCCGGCCGCGGGCTTGTGCTATGGCGAGTGACGCGGAGGAGGGCGCGGCCTAAAATTCACGCCCTGCGCCTGCCAGCCTCGCCCCGCGAACGCCGCGGCCGCCCAGCCTCTCGGAGTTCCCATGTTGTACCCCCATGAATTCGACGTGATCGTCGTCGGCGGCGGCCATGCCGGCACCGAGGCCGCGCTCGCGGCCGCACGCATGGGCGCGAGCACCTTGCTGCTCACCCACAACATCGAGACGCTGGGCCAGATGAGCTGCAACCCGTCGATCGGCGGCATCGGCAAAGGGCACCTGGTCAAGGAGATCGATGCGCTGGGCGGGGCCATGGCTGCGGCCACCGATGAGGCGGGCATTCAGTTCCGCATCCTCAACGGCTCCAAGGGGCCGGCGGTGCGTGCGACCCGTGCCCAGGCGGATCGCATTTTGTACAAGGCCGCAATTCGGCACCGCCTGGAAAACCAGCCGAACCTGACGCTGTTCCAGCAGGCCGTTGACGACCTGATGGTCGAGGGTGATCGTGTGGTGGGTGCTGTCACCCAAGTTGGCATTCGCTTTCGCGGCAAGGCTGTGGTGCTGACGGCGGGCACCTTTCTCGATGGCCGAATCCACGTTGGCTTGCAGAACCATGCAGGCGGCCGGGCAGGGGATCCGCCGGCAGTTTCGTTGTCTGCGCGCCTGAAGGAATTGAAGCTGCCGCAGGGCCGACTGAAGACCGGCACGCCGCCGCGGCTCGACGGGCGCAGCATCGATTTTTCTCAGCTCACCGAGCAACCCGGGGATCTCGATCCGGTGCCGGTGTTCAGCTTCATGGGGCATGCGTCGCAGCACCCGAAGCAGGTGCCGTGCTGGATCACGCACACCAACGAGCACACGCACGAGATCATCCGCTCCGGGTTCGACCGCAGCCCGATGTTCACCGGGGTGATCGAGGGCGTGGGGCCGCGCTACTGCCCGAGCATCGAAGACAAGATCAATCGCTTCGCCGACAAGGACTCGCACCAGATCTTTCTCGAGCCCGAAGGCCTGACGACGCACGAGTTCTACCCCAACGGCATCAGCACCAGCCTGCCGTTCGACATCCAGCTCGCCGCCGTGCGCTCGATGCGCGGTCTGGAGAACGCGCACATCCTGCGGCCGGGTTACGCCATCGAATACGACTACTTCGACCCGCGCGGGCTGAAGGCGAGCTTTGAGACCAAGGCGATCAACGGCCTGTTCTTCGCCGGGCAGATCAACGGAACGACCGGCTACGAAGAGGCCGGCGCGCAAGGCTTGTTCGCCGGGATCAACGCGGCTTTGCAGGTTCAGGGCAAGGACGCCTGGACGCCGCGGCGCGACCAGGCTTATCTGGGCGTGCTGGTCGACGACCTCATCACCAAGGGCGTGACCGAGCCGTACCGCATGTTCACCAGCCGCGCCGAGTTCCGGCTGCAGCTGCGTGAAGACAATGCCGATTTGCGTCTCACCGACATCGGGCGGCAGATGGGGCTGGTGGACGACGCTCGCTGGTCGGCTTTCAACCGCAAGCGAGATGCGGTGGTGCGTGAAACCGAACGCTTGAAGTCCACCTGGGTGACTCCGAGCGTGCTGCCCGCGGCGGATGGCGAACGTCTCCTGGGCAAGGCCATTGACCATGAGTACAGCCTGGCCGAACTGTTGCGCCGGCCGGAAGTGAACTTCGACGCCGTCTCCGAAGTCGTGGCAATCGCTAAACCAGAAGCCGTTGTTTCACGTGAAACATTGCGCGCCGAGTTGGGTGCTGACTTGGCCGATGCCGTCATCGAGCAGGCCGAGATCAGCATCAAGTACGCCGGCTACATCCACAAGCAGAACGAAGAGGTGGAGCGTGCGGTGCATTTCGAGGGCCTGCGCTTGCCGGCTGAACTCGACTATGCGCAGATCACCGCGCTGAGCTTCGAGGCACGCCAGAAGCTGGCGACACATCGCCCCGAGACGCTGGGGCAGGCTTCGCGCATTTCGGGCATCACGCCGGCAACCATTTCGCTGCTGCTGATCCACCTGAAGAAGGGCCGCTTCAAAGGCTTTGCTGCCAACGAGCTCTCTTTGAGCGAGACCGCGGGCCGCGATGCCGCTTGAGCAACGCGAGTTGCTGAAGCAGGGCGCCCAGGCGCTTGGCTTGAGCCTGAGCGAAGCGCAGTGCGACGCATTGCTCGCCTATCAGGCGATGCTGATCAAGTGGAACCAGGTCTACAACCTGACGGCCGTGCGTCAACCGGCCGACATGCTGACCCACCACCTTTTGGACAGCTTGGCCGTGCTGCCTCCGTTGCAAAGGCATCTGGCCGGTCGCCCTGGGCGGCTGCTGGATGTCGGGAGCGGAGGCGGCCTGCCCGGGGTGGTGCTCGCCATCATGCTGCCGGAGCTGGAAGCGACCTGCGTCGACACGGTGGGCAAGAAGGCGAGCTTCATCCGGCAAGTTGCCGGCGACCTCAAGCTGCGCAACCTGAGCGCCTCACACGCCCGCGTGGAAGACTTGCGGCTCGCGCCCTTCGACGTGATCACATCACGCGCTTTCGCATCGCTGGAAGACTTCACCCGGTTGACCCGCCATCTGCTCTCGGCCGAGGGTGTCTGGATGGCGATGAAAGGGAAGCTGCCCTCTGACGAGATGGCCGCCTTGCCCTCTGAATGGAATGTGTTTCACGTGGAACAGTTGGCGGTGCCGGGCTTGAACGCAGAGCGCTGCCTGGTCTGGATTCGACAGGCCCAACCTCAGTGAGACCGCAATGACCTTGTTTGGCATCTCAAACTTCGACAATTTCTGCCTGGCGATCCTGCTGTTCCTGGCTCTTCCCGGGCCGGGCACGTTCGCGCTGCTGACCTCGACGGCCAAAGGCGGCTTTCGTGCAGGTGCGGCCGCCACGCTGGGCGTGATCGTGGGCGACCAAGTGCTGCTGTGGCTGGCGGTGGCCGGCGTGGCGGCATTGCTGGCGGCGCACCCGCTGGCTTTTCGTTCGGTGCAGTACGCCGGCGCTGCCTATCTGGCCTGGATCGGCCTGAGGCTCATCTTCGCGAAGGAGGGTGCCGCCTCGCCGATTCGAATCGAGCCGCGGCACTACCTGCGCCAGGCTTTGCTGATCACCTTGCTGAACCCCAAGGCCATCGTGTTCTACATGGCCTTCTTCCCGCTCTTCATCAACCCGTCGACCCACCGCGGCGCAGTGACCTTTGCCGCGATGGCTGCCACGATCGCCCTCATCACCGTCGTCTACTGCTTGGCCCTGTGTGCCTTCGCCGGTGCGGTGTCGAGCAAGGTCAAGGCGCACAAGCGTTTTGCCCGCTGGCTCGAAAGGCTGGCCGGCGTGTTCCTGGTGGGCTTTGGCATTCGCCTCGCCAGCAACTGATTCGATGCTTTCTTCTCACTCACCGGATTGCCCATGACCCGCATCTTCTGCATTGCCAACCAAAAGGGCGGCGTCGGCAAGACCACCACCACCGTCAACCTCGCTGCCGGTTTGGCCAAGATCGGCCAGCGCGTGCTGGTGGTCGACCTCGACCCGCAGGGCAACGCCACCATGGGTTCCGGGGTCGACAAGCGTGCGCTCAAGCTCAGCGTCTACGACGTGCTGCTCGAGTCGGCCACCATCGCCGAAGCCCGGCAGCGCAGCGAGAAGGTGGGTTACGACGTGCTGGGTGCCAACCGCGAGTTGGCCGGTGCCGAGGTCGAGCTGGTGGAACTCGAGCGGCGCGACAAGCGCTTGAAGGCTGCCATCGCTGCCGTGGCCAATGACTACGACTTCGTGCTCGTCGATTGCCCGCCGAGCCTGAGCCTGCTCACGCTGAACGGCTTGTGCAGCGCCCACGGGGTGATCGTGCCCATGCAGTGCGAGTACTTTGCGCTCGAAGGGCTGAGCGATTTGGTCAACACCATCAAGCAGGTTCACGCCAATCTCAACCCCGATCTGCAGATCATCGGTTTGCTGCGAGTGATGTTCGACCCGCGCATCACCTTGCAACAGCAGGTCAGCGAACAGCTGAAGGCGCACTTCGGCGACAAGGTGTTCAACACCGTGATCCCGCGCAACGTGCGCCTGGCCGAGGCGCCGAGCTACGGCCTGCCCGGCGTGGTGTTCGACCCGGCCTCCAGAGGGGCGCAGTCATTCGTCGAATTTGCGGCCGAGATGGTCCAGAGAATCAAGGCCGCCTGATGCCCAGCCCGATTGCACTCAGCCCCCACTTCGACAGCACCTTGTTATCGCGAATGGAAGACGCTGGCCTGAACGCCAGCGCCCCGCCTCAGCAGCGGTGGGTCGATGGCTGGCTGGTGCGCTTTTCGGCCGGCAAGGCCAAGCGTGCCCGCTGCATCAACGCAGTGGCAGATGGCCGCTTGCCCATGGCCGAGCGCCTGGCGCTGTGCGAGCAAGTCTTTGTACAAGCCAAGCTGCCGATGGTCGTGCGCATCACACCTTTCACCTTGCCCCGCCATCTCGATGAAACGCTGGCGGCGATGGGCCTGCACCGCATCGACGACACGCGCGTGATGGCGCTCGCCGGCCTGAACGAGCTGGCGCCCGTGGTGCTGCCGGCCGGCTTGTCGGTGCACACGGTCGGCCTGGAGGCGTTTGCCCAGCGAGTCGGCGGATTGCGGGGCTCGCCGCTGTCGCAGCGCCAGGCCCATGCTGAGCGGCTGCTGCATTCGCCGGTGCCTTTCCACGCCTTCGAATTGCGCTCGCAAGGCGAGGTGCTGGCTTGCGGCCAGTACGCGATCGAGGCAGACCTGGTCGGCCTGTACGACGTGTTCACCGCCCCGGCGGCCCGTGGCCAGGGCTGTGCTCGGCAGCTGTGCCAGCACATGCTGGTGAATGCGCGTGAACGCGGTGCTCGCCATGCGTACCTGCAAGTCGAAGGCGACAACCACCCGGCGCGCGCCGTGTACCACCGGCTTGGCTTTGCCGATGGCTATTCGTATCACTACCGCACGGCGGCGGCCGAGGCCTGACGCTTCAGAGGCCCAGCGATTCGTCCACGCCGAGGTGGACGTTCATCGACTGGACGGCCGCACCGCTGGCGCCCTTGCCCAGGTTGTCGAGCCGGGCCATCAGAATGGCTTGCGTGTCGTTGGCAAACACGAAGATGTCGACACGATTGGTGTCGTTACAGGCTTGTACGTCGAAGTAAGCCGCTTCTAGGGCCGCGGGGTCGCGAACCGGCAGCACGCGAATGAAGCGTTCGCCGGCATAGCGGTCTGCCAGGGCCTTTTGCAGCTTCTCAGGTGTAGCGCCGGGCGTTAACTGTGAAAGATGCAAGGGCACACTCACGCTCAAACCCTTGAGAAAATTGCCCACGATCGGCATGAAGATCGGCTTGGCCTGCAAGCCGGTGTGCGTGGCCATCTCGGGGATGTGCTTGTGCGAGAGGGTCAGCGCATAGGGGCGGGGTGAGTCGAGCTGCGGGTCGCCGCCGGCTTCGTACTGCTCGATCATCTTCTTGCCGCCACCCGAGTAGCCGGTGATGGAACTGGCGCTGATCGGCAGGGCAGTCGGCACGAGGCCCGCATCGACCAGCGGGCGCAGCAGCAAGATGAAGGCGCTGGAATGGCAGCCTGGGTTCGAAATGCGCTTGCTGCGGCGAATCTTGTCGCGCTGGTCGGGCGCCAGCTCGGGCAGGCCGAAGGCCCAGTCGGCCGCCGTGCGGTGCGCGGTGCTGGCGTCGATGATGCAAGTATTCGGGTTGTTGACGAGCGCCACGGCTTCGCGTGCGGCCGCATCGGGCAGGCAAAGGAAGGCGACGTCGGCGGCATTCAGCAGGCGCGCGCGCTCGTCGGCGTCTTTGCGGCGCTCGGGCGCAATCCGCAGTACGTCGATGTCGCTGCGGCTGGCGAGATACTCGTTGATGCGCAGCCCGGTCGTGCCTTCCTGGCCGTCCACAAACACCCGGTATGTCATTTTCATCACCTTCAATTTCAACGAAGCGCAAGGATAAAGCACGCAAATGACAAGCACTGAGGTTTTCCCTTTGGCGGGTGTGCGGGTGTTGTTGCTGCCCGGATGGCTGAACTCCGACGAAGCCCATTGGCAGAGCCGCTGGGAGCATGTGCATGGCGACCACCGCGTCGAACAGGACGATTGGCTGTGGCCCAAGCGCGGCGACTGGATGGCGCGCCTCGAAGAAGTGCTGATGCACAGCGACACACCGGCCGTGCTGGTGGCGCACAGCCTGGCCTGCCAGCTGGTCGCGGCCTGGGCGGCCCACTCGCAGCAGACCCACCGCGTGGTGGCCGCCATGCTGGTGGCGCCGCCCGATGTCGAACGCGAAGACATGCCGCCTCAACTGGCGCCGTGGCGGCCGATCATGCGCAAGCGGTTGCCGTTCGCGAGCATGGCGGTGGTGAGCGGCGATGACCCGTACTGCGCGCCCGATCGGGCCGCGCAGATGGCCGCCGATTGGGGCAGTGAATTGATGTCGGTGGGTGCGCGCGGGCACATCAACGGTGAGGCGAGCCTCGGAGATTGGCCGCAGGGGCGCGCGATGCTGCAGGCACTGGTAGTTGCCGCCAAATGAGCCCCGAGCCCAATCGGCCAGAATGCGCCCATGGTCACCAAGAAACCCAAAGGCCTCGGCCTGGGCCTCGAAGCGCTGCTCGGCCCCAAAGTCAATGACAACCCCGCGTCGGTTTCCGATGGCATCCCTCACACGCTGAAGCTCGCGCAACTGCAGCCGGGCAAGTACCAGCCGCGCACGCGCATGGACGAGGGCTCGCTCTATGAGCTGGCCGAGAGCATCAAGGCGCAGGGGGTCATGCAGCCCATCCTCGTTCGGCCTGTGGGCCCGGGCCGCTTCGAGATCATCGCGGGCGAGCGGCGCACGCGTGCTGCCAAGCTGGCCGGCCTCGACGAAGTGCCGGTGCTGGTGAAAGACGTGCCCGATGAAGCCGCTGCCGCGATGGCGCTCATCGAGAACATCCAGCGCGAAGACCTCAACCCGCTGGAAGAGGCGCAAGGCATCGCGCGTCTCGTCAACGAATTCCATCTCACGCATGAACAGGCGGCGCAGGCCGTGGGCCGCTCGCGCAGTGCGGCCAGCAATCTGCTGCGTCTGTTGAACCTCGCCGAGCCCGTGCAGCAGATGCTGATGGCAGGCGACATCGACATGGGGCACGCGCGTGCACTGCTGCCGCTGGAAGGCGCACAGCAAATACTCACGGCGGCCGAGATCGTCGGCAAGAAGCTCAGCGTGCGCGAAGCTGAACGGCTGGTGACGAAGGCTGCTGCATCGCGTCAAAAGCCCTTGCTGCGCATGGCCAAGGAGAAATCACGCGATATTTCGCGCATCGAAGAAGAACTCTCCGATGCCTTGACCGCGCAGGTCGAGATACGCGTGAAGAAACGGACCAAGCGCGGCGAGCAAGGCGAGGTCGCCATTCAATTCGGTTCGTTGGATGAACTCAACGGGTTGCTCGAAAAACTTGGCTTGTCGAATGCATAGGCGTATCTTGGCGCAGCGCCGTTGGTTGACGGCGCATTCCATGAGGAACCAGTTTCGTCTTCGTCCCTCCGATGCATGAGGGAACAACGGCATAAGGTGCGCGCGGGTTGATCAAGCGGCACACTCCTTGCAAAGCCTGAACAACGGTGATATTTCGCTTCTTCTCAACACATGATTGCTCTCACAATGACCGAAGCTTGATCGCAAGCAGCTGAGACAGCTGACACAAGGAAAGCTCTGATGGAGCCTGACGCGGGCTTCATCAGAACTTCCCCAGACGGTGCCGAGGTGGCCCCCGACAACGTCTTCCTGAGATCTAGGAGGTCAGTATGGATGTGATCAGCCATTTCGCCGCTCGTTTCGAGCGTACGCGTGAAGAGGAACTCTCTCTCGAAGAGTACCTCGCCGAGTGCAAACGCAACCCCGTTGCGTATGCCACTGCCGCCGAGCGGATGCTCAAGGCGATCGGTGAACCGCAGAGCATCGACACGCGCAACGACCAGCGCCTGTCTCGGCTCTTTGCCAACAAGGTCATCAAGATCTACCCGGCCTTCGCCGAGTTCTACGGCATGGAAGACGCCATCGAACAGGTGGTGTCGTATTTCCGGCATGCGGCACAGGGGCTGGAAGAAAAGAAGCAGATCCTCTATCTGCTGGGCCCGGTGGGCGGCGGCAAGTCATCGATCGCTGAGCGGCTCAAGTCGCTGATGCAAGAGGTGCCGTTCTACGCCATCAAAGGCTCGCCGGTGAACGAGTCGCCGCTGGGCTTGTTCGATGCCATCGAAGACGGGCCGATCCTGGAGAAGGAATACGGCATCCCGCGCCGCTACCTGCAGCGCATCCTGTCGCCGTGGGCCGTGAAGCGCCTGGATGAGTACGGTGGCGACATTCGCAAGTTCAAGATCGTCAAGCGCTTCCCGTCGGTGCTCAAGCAAGTGGGCATCGCCAAGACCGAGCCGGGCGACGAGAACAACCAAGACATCAGCTCGCTGGTCGGCAAGGTCGACATCCGCAAGCTCGAGACCTATGCGCAGGACGACCCCGATGCGTACAGCTACTCCGGTGGCCTCTGCCTGGCCAACCAAGGCTTGCTCGAGTTCGTCGAAATGTTCAAGGCGCCGATCAAGGTGCTGCACCCGCTGCTGACCGCCACGCAGGAAGGCAACTACAAGGGCACCGAAGGCTTCGGCGCCATTCCGTTCGATGGCATCGTGCTGGCGCACAGCAACGAAAGCGAATGGAAGACCTTCCGCAACAACAAGAACAACGAGGCCTTCCTCGATCGCATCTACATCGTGAAGGTGCCGTACTGCCTGCGCGTTTCCGAAGAAGTGAAGATCTACGAGAAGCTCTTGCGCGGATCGTCGCTGGCACAGGCCACCTGCGCGCCTGGCACGCTGAAGATGATGAGCCAGTTCGCCTCGCTCACGCGCCTCAAGGAGCCCGAGAACTCGAGCCTCTATTCCAAGATGCTGGTGTACGACGGGGAGAACCTGAAAGACACCGACCCGCGCGCCAAGAGCTTCCAGGAATACCGTGACTACGCGGGGGTCGACGAAGGCATGAGCGGTGTCTCCACGCGCTTCGCCTTCAAGATCCTCTCCAAGGTGTTCAACTTCGACAGCACCGAAGTCGCCGCCAACCCGGTGCACTTGATGTACGTGCTTGAGCAGCAGATCGAGCGCGAGCAGTTCCCGGCAGAGACCGAGCAGAAGTACCTCGCGTTCATCAAGGAGCACCTGGCTGTCAAGTACGCCGAATTCATCGGCAAGGAAATCCAGACCGCGTACCTCGAGAGCTACAGCGAGTACGGCCAGAACATCTTCGACCGCTACGTCACCTACGCCGACTACTGGATCCAGGACCACGAGTACCGCGACACCGACACCGGCGAGGTGTTCGACCGCGGCTCGCTGAATGCCGAACTCGAGAAGATCGAGAAGCCCGCCGGCATCAGCAACCCGAAGGACTTCCGCAACGAGATCGTCAACTTCGTGCTGCGTGCGCGGGCCAACAACTCGGGCAACAACCCGACGTGGACGAGCTACGAGAAGCTGCGCACGGTGATCGAGAAGAAGATGTTCTCCAACACCGAAGAGCTGCTGCCGGTGATCAGCTTCAACGCAAAGGCAAGTGCCGACGAAGCCAAGAAGCACGAAGACTTCGTCACCCGCATGGTCGCCAAGGGCTACACGCCGAAGCAAGTGCGCCTTCTCTGCGAGTGGTATCTGCGTGTGAGAAAGAGTTCGTGATGACAGCCCCTCGGCCGCGGCGTACCGCAGCCGGCCAACCGGCTTGCAAGCCGGTTGGCGCTTCGGCGGGCATTCCCCGAACTGTCGGGGAATGCACTCCCGCCTACGCTCCCCCGAGGGGATCGGGCCCGGCTTCGGGCGGCCGGGCGCTCGGGCCCGGGCGCTAACGACTTCAGAGGCATTTGCATGCTCCAGCAGATCATCGATCGACGGCTCGCGGGCAAGAACAAGTCCATCGGCAATCGCGAGCGCTTCTTGCGCCGCCACAAAGAGCAGATCCGCGAGGCGGTGAAGCGCGCGGTTGACGGCCGCGGCATTCGTGATCTGGCGCAAGGCGAGGACATCCACATCCCCAAGCGCGATATCGCCGAGCCGGTGTTCGGGCATGGCCAGGGCGGCAAGCGCGAGATGGTGCACCCGGGCAATAAAGACTATGTGCGTGGTGACCGCATCGAGCGGCCCAAGGGTGGTGGGGGCGGCGGTGGAGGAGGGCAGGCCAGCGATTCCGGCGAGGGGGACGACGACTTCGTCTTCCACCTCAGCAAGGAAGAGTTCATGCAGGTCTTCTTCGACGACCTGGCCCTGCCCAACCTCACCCGCACCACGCTCGCTGAGACTCCCGAGTACAAGACCCACCGCGCCGGCTACAGCAGCGATGGCACGCCCAACAACCTGCATGTGGTGCGCTCGATGCGCGGGGCCATCGGCCGGCGCATCGCGCTGGGCAGCGAATCGCGGCGCGAGCTGCGCAAGCTCGAAGAGCAACTTGCCGAGCTGAAGGCTTTTCCTGACGGCCACGCCATCGAGATTGCGGCGCTGGAAGCAGAAATCGAAGCGCTGCGCGTGAGGCTCGGCCGCATCCCCTACCTCGACCCGATGGATCTGCGCTACCGCAGCCGCGTGCGCGTGCCGGTGCCGACATCGAAGGCCGTGATGTTCTGCCTGATGGACGTCTCGGGCTCGATGGACGAAGCCCGCAAGGATTTGGCCAAGCGCTTCTTCATCCTGCTGTATCTCTTCCTGACGCGGCACTACGAGCGAATCGACATCGTCTTCATTCGCCACCACACGCAGGCGCAAGAAGTCGACGAGCAGAACTTCTTCCACTCCACCGAAACCGGAGGCACGGTCGTCTCCAGCGCGCTGGTGCTGATGGAAGAAGTGGCCAAGGCACGCTACCCGACGAGCGAGTGGAACATCTACGGTGCGCAGGCCAGCGACGGCGACAACTGGCACCACGACAGCGGCCGCTGCCGCGAGCTGTTGCAGAACAACATCCTGCCGCTGTGCCGCTACTTCGCTTACGTGCAAGTGGCTGAAGAAGAGCAGAACCTGTGGGACGAATACGCCGCGCTTGCCGCGGAGTCGAAGGACTTCGCGATCCGCAAGGTGACCGAGGCTTCACAGATCTACCCGGTATTTCGCCAGCTGTTCAAGAAGGAAGGGGCCGCAGCATGAAGAATGGAACATTCGTGCGGGCTGAGCGCCAGGCCCCCTCATCGGATTGGAGGCAGTCATGAACTCGCCGATCGACGCTCCGTGGGGCAATGAACGACGCAAGGAGCAGTGGACACATTCGCCGCGCCGCCGTGCCATCGATCTGATCGCGCCAAAGCGCATGCACGAACCGTTGCCGTCGCCAAGCGACTGGTCGTTCGACCTGATCGAGCGCTACCACGAGGTGATCAAGGCCACGGCCGCGCGTTACGGGCTCGACACCTATCCGAACCAGCTCGAGATCATCACCGCCGAGCAGATGATGGACGCGTACGCATCGGTCGGCATGCCGGTGAACTACCGCCACTGGAGCTACGGCAAGGAGTTCATCTCCACCGAGAAGAACTACAAGCGCGGCCACATGGGCCTGGCCTACGAGATCGTCATCAACTCCAACCCTTGCATCAGCTACCTGATGGAAGAGAACACGATGGCGATGCAGGCGCTGGTCATCGCGCATGCCGCCTACGGCCACAACAGTTTCTTCAAGGGCAACTACCTGTTCCGCATGTGGACCGATGCGGGCTCGATCATCGACTACCTGGTCTACGCCAAGAACTACGTCACCGACTGCGAAGAGCGCTACGGCCTTGACGCCGTGGAAGAGCTGCTCGACAGCTGCCACGCGCTGATGAACCACGGCGTCGACCGCTACCGCCGGCCCAGCCGCAAGTCGCTCGCGCAAGAGCTGGCCGACCGCAAGGACCGCGAGGCCTACGCGCAGCAGCAGGTCAACGAGATGTGGCGCACGCTGCCTCGCCGCGCCGACAAGGCCGCCGAAGAAGCGCAGGCGCGCCGCTTCCCCGAAGAACCGCAGGAGAACCTGCTGTACTTCATCGAGAAGAACGCGCCGTTGCTCGAGCCCTGGCAACGCGAGGTCGTGCGCATCGTGCGCAAGGTGGCGCAGTATTTCTACCCGCAGCGCCAGACGCAGGTGATGAACGAAGGCTGGGCCACCTTCTGGCACCACCGGCTGCTCAACACCATGTACGACGACGGCTACCTCACCGACGGCATGATGATCGAGTGGCTCAAGTCGCACACCAACGTGGTGTATCAGCCGCGTGTGGGCGACCGCAACTACAGCGGCATCAACCCGTATGCGCTGGGCTTTGCGATGTACACCGACATCAAGCGCATTTGCGAGAACCCGACCGACGAAGACCGCCAGTGGTTCCCCGACATCGCCGGCAAAGACTGGCTCGAGACCATCGACCATGCGATGCGCAACTTCAAGGACGAGAGCTTTGTCGGCCAATACCTCTCGCCCAACCTGATGCGCGAATTCCGCTTCTTCTCCATCCTCGATGACGAGAAAGAAGACGAACTCGAAGTCGCGGCCATCCACGACGACAGCGGCTACCGCCGTGTGCGCGAGGCCCTGTCGCACCAGTACGACCTCGGTGCACGCGAGCCCAACATCCAGGTATGGAGCGTCAACCTGCGCGGCGACCGGTCACTGACCTTGCGGCATGCGCAGCACAACGACAGGCCGCTGCACGACGGCGCGAACGAAGTGCTCAAGCACGTGGCGCGCCTGTGGGGCTTCGGGGTTCACCTTGAAAGCGTGAACGGTGCCGGAGAAGTGCAACGCCGCTGGTCGGTGACGCCCGCCACAACCGGGTGACGGGCCTCGGCCGGCATGCCCGCCGGCCGGCGTCTCGATGATCAGGCCGGCTCTTCGCTGATGAAGGGCTGCACCACGCCGACGACCTTCTTCACGTATTCGTCCTTCTCGCCGACCGGCGCCACGTAGTGCAACGCCTGCTCGGTCGCCTGCAAACCGGCGCGCTTGAGCATCACCCACGCCGCCAGGTACTGCGACGCCATGCAGCCGCCCGCAGTGGCCACCGGGCCGCGCGCGTGGAAGGGCTCGTTGACCACGCGTACGCCGGCTTCGACGACCCAGGGCTTGGTGGTGAGGTCGGTACATGCCGGCATGTTGCCGATCAGACCGAGGCGCGCCAGCAGCAGCGTGCCTGAGCACTGCGCGCCGATCAGCTGGCGCAGCGGGTCAAGCGCAAAGCGGTCGAGCAAAGCCGAGTTCTCGGCGATGGCGCGGGTGTAGATGCCGCTGCCGAACAGCACCACATCGGCCTCGTTCGCGAACTCCAGCGGCTGCTGCGCCTCGATCGTCACGCCGTTCATCGAAGTGAGGCGAGTGCTCGGGCCGGTGATCTCGGCGGTGAAGCCTTGCGGGCGCAACCGGTTGAGCAGGCCGAGCGCGATGAACGAATCGAGTTCGTTGAAGCCGTCAAAGGTGACGATGGCCACCCGCGTCGGCACCGACTCCGCCGCGCTCATCAGGCTTCCAAGAGGCTGCGCAGCATCCAGGCGGTCTGCTCATGCACCGTGAGGCGTTGCGTGAGCAGGTCGGCCGTCGGTTCGTCACCCGCCTTGTCGGCCAGCGGGAACATGCTTCGCGCCGTGCGTGCCACGGCTTCATGGCCGGTGACGAGGATGCGCACCATGTCCAGCGCCTTGGGCGGCGTGATGGGTACGTCCTTGATCGACGCGAGCGTGCTGAACTGCGCGTACGAACCCGGTGCGGCGTGGCCCAGCGAGCGGATGCGCTCGGCGATCGGGTCGACGGCGTTCCACAGCTCGGTGTACTGGCCCATGAACATCAGGTGCAGCGTGTTGAACATCGGCCCCGTCACATTCCAGTGGAAGTTGTGCGTGGTGAGGTAGAGCGTGTAGGTGTCGGCCAGCAGGTGGCTGAGGCCTTCGGCGATGGCGCCGCGGTCTTTCTCGCTGATACCGATGTTGATCTGCACGGTGCCGGTGGCGGGTGCGGCGGCTTTGGGTTTCTTGGCCATGTTGTTCTCCGTTGAATGGTGTCGATCTATGGATGCAGTCTATGGGTGAGAAAGGCGTGCGTGCAATCGTGGCCCGATGCCACCAGGGTCAAGACACCCGGTGCACGCCTTCCAGCGGACAGGCGTAGATGGCGTTGCGCAGCGCGGCGATCGCCTCGTAGCGTGTGAAGGTGCGCCGCCACGCCAGCACCACGCGCCGCGTGGGCACGGGGTCGGCGAACGGCACGTAACGCACATGCGGCTGGGCGTCTTTCGGCACGCTGAGCTGCGGCACCACGGTCACGCCCATGCCCGAGGCCACCATGTACTTGATGGTCTCGAGCGACGAGCCTTCGAAGCTCTTGCGGATGCCCTCGGCATCACTCGAGAAGCGTGCGTACTCGGGGCAGACCTCGAGCACGTGGTCGCGAAAGCAGTGGCCCGTGCCGAGCAGCAGCATGGTTTCCTTCTTCAGTTCCTCGGCGCTGATGCTCTTGCGCTTGGCCAAGGGGTGGGCGGAAGGCACGGCCACCATGAAGGGTTCGTCGTACAGCGGTGCCACCGCCAGGCCCGCGTCGGGGAAGGGCTCGGCGAGGATGGCGCAGTCGAGCTCGCCGGTGCGCAGCATCTCCAGCAGCTTGACGGTGAAGTTCTCCTGCAGCATCAACGGCATCTGCGGCACGCGGTCGATGGCCTGCTTCACGAGATCGGGCAGCAGGTACGGGCCGATGGTGTAAATCACGCCCAGGCGCAGCGGGCCCGACACCGGGTCTTTGCCGCGCTTGGCGATCTCCTTGATGCTGGCCGCCTGCTCGATCACCGACTGCGCTTGGCGCACGATCTCTTCGCCCAGCGGCGTCACGCTCACCTCATTGGCGCCGCGCTCGAAGAGCTTCACGTCCAGCTCTTCTTCGAGCTTCTTGATGGCCACGCTCAGCGTAGGTTGCGAGACGAAGCAGGCTTCAGCGGCTCGACCGAAGTGCTTCTCCCTGGCGACAGCAACGATGTAGCGGAGTTCGGTCAATGTCATGGTGCGCAGAATAGCCCAGCCGGTGTCTCGCGTCATGCGCCTGTCGGCATCACCTTTCGATACTCTTGTGTTGCGCGCTTGTCGCGTCACACAGGTCGGCAGATTCTCGCGTTCGCGGCATGTGCCGCGCTCCGAAAGCCTGTATGAGTACATCGCGCTCACGCACCTTGGCCCTCGTCACCGTGGCCGCTCTTGGCCTGTCGGCCTGCTATGTCGTGCCCATCGACCCGCGCACCGGGCAGGGCTACCCGATCGCCCACGACAGCTACGGGGCGCCTTCAAGCAGTAACGTCACCGTGGTCACGCCGCCCGCACCTCCCGGCCCGCCGCAGCCCACGGTGCTGAGCGCGCGCCTGTACCCGCTCAACCAGCAAGCCAACAAAGGCGGCTTGATCACGGCTGTGGTGGTTGACAACAACACCGGCCGCGGCAGCTTCACGCTGAGCTACCTGGGCGACACGCTGCAAGGCGAAGCCACGCGTGTCGACGCCAACTACGCCGCCTTCGGCCGCATCTACAACGATGTGCTGGGCCTATCCCAGCGCAACTTCAGCGGCCGCCGCGGCATCGCCAACGCGTTCGGCAGCAAGGGCGTCAACGCCCAGTGCGAATACCTGATCACCGGCCCGGCGATGGGCACCGGCGCCTGCCAGTTCTCCGACGGCGCCAAGTACCAGATGCACTTCGGCGGCTGATGCGTCGGGCGTGCTGATCCGGATATCGGGGTCGCGGTGCATGCCGCCCACCATTCCGCGGTAGCCACGCCCCGGCATCACGGCGGCCGACACGGCGCCCACGACGATGGCCGCAACGATGCCGCACACAATCACCACGGCCGTGTAGGCGCCGGCCTTCTCTTGTGGGCACTTCATCAGCACGGGGAGGCCGGTGTAGATCAGGTAGATCGAATACAGCCCGGCGACCAGCCCCAGGGTGCCCAGCGACGGGATCAGGCTGAAGATGCCACCCACGAAGCCCGCGGTGCAGCCATAGGCCACCAGCTTGAATGCGTTGATCTGGCTCTTGGCGCCATTGAAGGTGGGCGCGAGCGCATCGACGATGAGCGCGAGCACGAACACCATCAGCAGCGACAAGCCGTAGCTCACCACCATGTTCACCAGGCCCGACATGAAGGGCATGCGCATGTGCATGCCGAAGCCACCGAAACCGATGACCGACATGCCGATGAAGCCGGCCACCGCAGGGATCGCGGCCAGGTAGATTAGGTAGGTCTGGTAGATGCCGGCCACATCGGCCTGCTCCTGTTCGATCACCGGCCAGGTGGGCTTGGGCTTGAGCAGGATGTCTTGAACGCGCTGGACGAGGTTCATGAGGTGTCTCCGACAAGTCTGGCTGGCACGACGCCAACGGCGAATCTACAGGCCACCGCACCGCGTGCCAAACGACCAACGTCACACGGCCAGACCGTCAGGCCTTCAGGTACTCCGCCTTGCTGCCCAGCCAGCGCGCCACATGCTGCTCTGCAATGCGCGGCTGCGTGGCCAGCAGCTGCGCGGCGGCCTCGCGGGCCTGGTGCACCAGCGGCTCGTCCAGCGTGAGGTCGGCAAAGCGCAGCAGCGGGGCGCCCGACTGGCGCGCACCGAGAAACTCGCCTGGGCCGCGGATCTCCAGGTCGCGGCGCGCGATCTCGAAGCCGTCGTTGGTCTCGGCCATGGCTTTCAGCCGCGCCTTGCCGGTGTCTGACAAAGGCGAGGTGTAGAGCAGCACGCACACGCTCGCCACCGAGCCACGGCCCACGCGGCCGCGCAGCTGGTGCAGCTGGCTGAGGCCGAAGCGCTCGGCATGTTCGATCACCATCAGGCTCGCGTTGGGAACGTCGACGCCGACCTCGATCACCGTGGTGCTCACCAGCACCTTCATCTCGCCTTGCGTGAAGAGCGCCATCACGGCCGCCTTCTCTGCCGCCGGCATGCGGCCGTGCAACAAGCCGACGAGCACGCCTGGCAGCGCCTCGCTCAGCTGCTGGTGCGTGGCGGTGGCGTTCTGCAGGTCGAGCTTCTCGCTCTCCTCGATCAGCGGGCAGACCCAGTACACCTGCCGGCCGCGCCCGACTTCTTCGGCGATGGTGCGGACCACGCCGTCGCGCTTGCTGTCGCTGAACACCTTGGTGACGATGGGCGTGCGGCCCGGCGGCAGTTCGTCGATGGTGCTCACGTCGAGGTCGGCGAAGAGCGTCATCGCGAGCGTGCGCGGGATGGGCGTGGCGCTCATCATGAGCATGTGCGGCTCGAGCGCTTGCTGATCAAGCTTGTCGCGCAAGGCCAAGCGCTGCGCGACGCCGAAGCGGTGCTGCTCGTCGATGATCGCCAGGCCCAGCTTCGCGAACTGCACCTCACTCTGGATGACGGCGTGCGTGCCCACCACCAGCTTCGCCTCGCCCGAGGCCACCTGCACCAGCATCTCGGTGCGCTTCTTGCCCTTGCGGCTGCCGGTGAGCCACGCGGTCTGGATGCCCAGCGGTTCCAGCCAGCCCACCAGCTTGCGGAAGTGCTGCTCAGCCAGGATCTCGGTCGGCGCCATCAGCGCGCACTGCCAGCCTTCGTTCATCACCACGGTGGCAGCGAGCGCAGCCACCACGGTCTTGCCCGAGCCCACGTCGCCTTGCAGCAGGCGGTGCATCGGAATCTCGCGCTGCAGGTCGAGCGCGATCTCTTCGACCACTCGGCGCTGCGCCGAGGTCAGGCCGAAGGGCAGGGCCGCCAGCAGCTTCTCTTGCAGACCGTCGGCACTCACGGTGAAGCGCGGCGCGCGCTGCAAGGCCCGTTCGTTCTTGGCTTGCAGTTGTGAGAGCTGCTGCGCCAGCAGCTCTTCGAACTTCAGCCGCTGCCACGCGGGGTGCGTCTTGTCTTCCAGCGTGGCCAGGCTCACGTCGGGCGTGGGATGGTGCAGAAAGCGCAGCGATTCGCGCAGGCTCAGCAAGCCGGACGGCACCAGCGCCGGCGGAATCAGCTCGCCCAGGTCCGCACGCTGCAGCCCCGAGATCACGGCCTTGCGCAGGTAGGCCTGCGGCAAGGCCGCGCTGCTCGGGTAGACCGGCGTCAGCGCGGTCGCAAGCGGCGTCTCGCTGTCCACGGTCTTGAAGCTCGGGTGCACCATCTCCAGCCCGAAGAAGCCGCCGCGTGCCTCGCCGCGCACGCGCACGCGGTTGCCGGCAGCCAGCGTCTTCTGGTGGCTGGGGTAGAAGTGGATGAAGCGCAAGAACAGTTCATCGCTGCCGTCATTCAGCTTCACCACCAGTTGCCGACGCGGGCGAAGCTGCACCTGGCAATCGCTGACGACGCCCTCCACCTGCGCCGTGTCGCCATCGCGCAGCGCGCTGATCGGCGTGATACGTGTCTCGTCTTCATAGCGCAGCGGAATGTGCAGCGCGAGGTCGATGTCGCGCACCAGGCCCAGCTTCTCCATCGCCTTCTGCGGCGCAGACTTCTCCTTGCGCGCGTCAGTGGGGGTGGCGGTGGGCATGGGACAATTTTGCCCTTCTTCCACCTTGGCACGGGGACAAGTCCTCCCCTCAACGGCATGTCACCTGAGACCGCGCGCAGCTTCACGCTCGCCGACTTCGATTTCACCCTCCCGCCCGAACTCATCGCGCAGCACCCCGCGGCCGAACGAAGCGGCTCGCGTTTGCTCGACGGCACCGGCTCGCAGCCGACCGACCGCACGTTCCGCGATCTGCCCGGCCTGCTGCGTGCAGGCGACCTGCTGGTGTTCAACGACACGCGCGTCATCAAGGCGCGGCTGCTCGGCAGCAAGGCCACCGGCGGATCGGTTGAGGCGCTGGTCGAGCGCGTGCTGCCGGGGAACGAGGTGATGGTGCACCTGCGGGCCAGCAAGTCGCCCAAGCCCGGTGCGGTGATTCATTTCGTGAGCGGCGATGGCCGCAGCCGCTTCAGGGCCGAGATGCTCGGCCGCGGCGGCCCGGAGAACTCGCTCTTCCATCTGTGCTTCCCGAGCGAGCCCTTCGCGCTGATCGAGCAGCACGGCCACGTGCCGCTGCCGCCTTACATCACGCATGCCGACGATGCCGATGATGAGCGCCGCTACCAGACCGTGTTCGCCGCGCAGCCCGGCGCCGCGGCCGCGCCCACGGCGTCGCTGCATTTCGACGAAGCGGTTCTGTCGGCGCTGGAAGAACGTGGCATCCGCCGCGCCGGCGTGACGCTCCACGTCGGCGCCGGCACCTTCCAGCCGGTGCGCACCGACAACCTGGCCGAGCACCGCATGCACAGCGAATGGTTCGATGTGCCGCAGGCAACGGCCGATGCGATCGAGGCCACGCATGCAGCCGGCGGGCGTGTGGTGGCCGCCGGCACCACCACGCTGCGCGCGCTCGAATCGGCTGCGCTGGGGGGCACGCTGCAATCCGGCAGCCGTGACACCGACATCTTCATCACCCCCGGCTTCAGCTTCCGCGTGGTGGACAGGCTCATCACCAACTTCCACCTGCCCAAGAGCACGCTGCTGATGCTGGTGAGCGCCTTTGCCGGCCACGAGCACATGATGGCGCTGTACCGCCACGCCATCGCGCAGCGCTACCGCTTCTTCAGCTATGGCGATGCGATGCTGCTGTCGCGTTCCTCGGGTGACGCCCGGTAGCCTGCTTGAGCAGCTCGTCGAGACGGCACCAGAACGGCACCGCTTCGAGCCCTATGCCCTCGTGGGTAGCCAAGGGGTCGGCGGCAGGGATGGGATGGACGCGGGTGAACGCAGGGCAGCGTCTGTGTACCGGTGCGACAGTTCAAGGTGGTAGCCCGCCTCATCCACCTGAATCATCTGGAGGGGGCGTTGCTGGGTTGCGGCCGCGGCGGCAAAGTTGCCACTAGCGTAGTTCAGACGGGCGTCGAGGGCCATTCCGATGGGATGCTCGTCGATCCAGTATCCGAGATCGCGCATCAGCTTGCGCGCTCTGCCCAGGTCGCCGGCCTCGATCCAGAGCCAGGCATCCGTCGATGCAAGCATTGGCGCGCCACAGACCCATGGGCGCGGCGACCCGACGCATGCATCTGCAACGCCTCGCAGTGGAGCAAGGCGGCCACTAGTAGTTAGTTCCATCAAAACAATTACGTATCAAGCCAGTCCGAGGTCGAACTTGTTCCATCGGAACACGACGGGTGAGGCATTGATTTCGGCGATCCCCTTGAGGATGCTTGAGGG
>Ga0307508_10000941_pt1 | contig 33914 bp, 42 predicted proteins | sample 9_EM_MG_FD_203089 | JGI IMG/M metagenome (GOLD analysis project Ga0307508, IMG submission 203089) | Populus trichocarpa ectomycorrhiza microbial communities from riparian zone in the Pacific Northwest, United States - 9_EM | ecosystem: Host-associated > Plants > Roots > Unclassified | place...
CATGGTCACGGCTGCAGAACTGGCGGGGATCAAACACGGAATCTTGTGACCTCCTTCCAAGATCTATATGCATGGTATTTATTGACCGTTCCACAACTCCCATCCTCGACCACCACAATGCCGTCTCCCGAGTTCGACACCCCCCTCGAGCTCCCGCTCTCTCCAGAGATCCTCGCTGCGATCAACGACCACCTCCGCCCCCTCGATCCACCCGAGATTCTCCGGTGGGCCGTCGCCCATCTCCCCCACCTCTACCAGACCACCGCATTCGGTCTCACAGGCCTCGTCGCCATCGACATGCTCTCCAAGATCGGACCTGACCAGCCACCCCTCATCTTCATCGACACCCTCTATCACTTCCCCGAGACGTATGCGCTCGTGGCCGAGGTCGAGAAGCGGTACGGGATCAAGGTGAACGTGTTCAAACCCGAAGGATGTGCGACCGTCGCCGATTTCGAGAGCAGGTGGGGAGAGCGGCTTTGGGAGCGGGACGAGGATGCATATGACTTTGCGGTCAAGGTCGGTCGTGGTTTCGCATCTTCATGGTGACGATGGATGATGGCTGGTGTAGGTCGAGCCCGGCCAGCGCGCGTATCAGGAATTGAACGTCCGGGCTGTCATCACTGGTCGACGGGCATCTCAAGGTGCTGACCGTGCCTCTCTCCAACCGCTCGAGGTCGCGGACACCGGTCTCCTCAAGTTGAACCCTCTGTTTGCCTGGAAATTCACGCAAGTCGAAGAATACATCAAAGCAAACGACGTCCCACGTAACGAACTACTCGATCAGGGGTACAAGAGTGTTGGTGATTGGCACAGTACAATCAAGAGTGGGGACGGAGATGCGGGCGAACGTGCGGGCCGGTGGGCCGGGAGAGAGGAAAAGACCGAATGTGGGTTACACAAGGATTACTTTGCGATGAAAGCAAAGGTACGGTCATCTCGCTCTGCATCCACGCAAGGCTCATCCAGTACGCGGACCTAGGCAGAAGCACAGGAAGTAAATGGCGCAGTCGCCACAGCGGCATAGATTGATGGCGTTGTTTGTTGGCGATGCTTGTTAGATGCGCTCCGAGTCCCCAATTTGGCATGGACGAGAAGTCGTGCTGTACTAGTAACACACTTATTTGGGCAAATCTGAGCAGCTCCTCAGTGCGAAAGAGATCTTGAACTGCCGTTCATTTCGGCAAGTGCAGGACCTGTTTCATTGTCAAATCGACAAAGTGGCCCGGGATGCCCGTTAGACCCGTGAGTTCGCCGACGGTAACCCGTCACACGACAACAGGGGCAAGGAACATGCTTACGAATGTGACGAGAGCTGATAGCGCTGATGGGCCACCTATCCGGGAATATGAGAACTTTGATGTTCACGGAGGTGCGACAAGGAAGACCGTCAGACGGCGTCCCAGCGTTTCGGACTCTATCGTGGCGCCATAGCAGTGGACGACGCCATGGATTTCCGTACCTCGGAGCTGCTGTAGAAGCGAGATGAGATGAGACAGTGAGGTGGAATGCAAACCCTGTCACAAGGCTGAGAAGACGACAATTTCATGGTTCCGAATTAGAACCAGTAGCTTTTACCTTTTCTGTACGGACAAGGGTTCTCGCGGCTGTGACCAGGACTAAACAAGACATGCTTCTCCACACCATCTCGAGGCTGGATGGACATGGACAGGGGGCGCGGAGTCGAGCCCGAATCGGCGACAGAATCAGCGGTGAGCGCTGTCCCTGGCCCAGTCTTTTAATGGCGATCAAGTACGTCCTTGCTCTCTCTCGCACTAGACTATTGCCCACCCCTCGCCCCTTCTCCCGCTTCCCTGTCTGCAATATCGACTGCACCTCGTCCCCCTGGTTCCCCGACCTCCACACAGACATGCCCTTCAGCCCGCCTCCCCTCTTGAGTCCCTCCTTTACCAACGAGAATCCCCTTCCGCCCCTCCCACCCATCCATGACGACGATGTCCGAACAAAGATATATACCCACCGCAGTTTCTACGCCCGCCCGGGCCATGTCTTTGAAGACCATCCCGACGATCCTAGTCCGGACAATGAAAAGTGAGTCCCACTGTGGTACACATCTCCGGTCTAAACGGCTGTTGGAGATACGAACACTTGGGCGACACCGTCCTCGGCCTTGTTGTAACCAACCTTCTCATCGATATGTACCCTAACCTACGTGTCGGTCCTTCCACGGTTCGTCCCCTCTTCCCGAGCACCGCACCACTCTCATTCCTTTGCTGTACAGAAAATCCGTGCCCTTATTGTTGGCAATTCCACTCTTGCGGACATTTCTCGCCGATACCAGTTGCCAGCCCAACTCAGGCTGCACCATGCACAGGCCATCACCCTGACGGCCAGCACCCACATACAAGGCAAGTGCACCCTTCTCCAACCCATCACGCCACCCATCTTACACGCCTTCTACAGCCGACGTCTTCGAAGTCTGTCTCTTCCAAATAGCTCATCTGGACCCTTACTGACGACATTTATGCAGTCTTACGTGGGAGGGCTCTATATCGATCAGGGACTTTCCGCCGTCGAAAAATGGCTCAAGGTGCTACTCAAACCCTATGCCACCGAAGCATACATCCGCGTTCGCACACAACACGGGCTTCCCCCCCTCGCCCCGGTTTCACCGCCGCCCACCCCAAGCACGAGCGCCTCCTCGACCTCTGACGATTCCTCGTCCAATGCCGACACGTCCTCGTCAGAGCCCGTATCAAAAGAATCCAAAAAAGGTACGGGCCCAATGTCGACCCAGGCGCACCGCAACACTTATCGCCACCCGCATGCGTCGGGTACGCCCACCACGACGGGCCACCTGGCATTGTTCAACCAGCATATTCAGAAAGAGGGGCGCGAGATCGAATGGGTGTATGGCGATGGCGTCTCCGAGGGTGCCACCACCACCCCCATCTGGACCGTCCGTGTCGAAGTCGATGGCGAGGTATTTGGCCACGGCAAAGGCGGCACCAAGAAAGCAGCGCGTAATGAAGCAGCCAAGGAAGGTCTCGTTCACATGGGCATCGAGGTATAAGGAAATGGTTCAAGGTTTGGAGTGCCAAGGTCAGTGTCGCGATCGGGTGATATTGATAATGTGGCGCGATGGGTGCCTTCTGCATGGCTTCTTCAGACCCCCGCTGGTAGGGTTCTCATCTCCTCCCGCGTCGGTGTGCAGACGTGTTGCATGGGTTTGTATCATGTTTCGGTGTTTCTCGTCTCTCAGATATCCACTCCAATACTCGTGTTCAACCACATTCGCATGGCCTACATGTCACCAATACCCATTTCTGTTCAGCACGTACACTTTACGGAACTGGATTGGTCGTAGACGCAATGTCTTGGATTCTGTTTTTACCTTTCCTAGCACCTCACTGTTTTCACTTGTCTTCTCGTTCCACCATGTATGTGTGTCTAGTTGATATCCTCCGCATCGTCCGTCCTAGAGCAAGAATGGCAGCATCAGTCCCCTGAGGCGACCGCGCGCGTTATCGCCGCTCTTCAGTAGAACCCCGCAGAGACACCCGCCCGAGGTCCTCAATCGGGGGTGCACCCCACACGAGCGTTTTCCGCGCCGGATCCAACAGACGGGGGAAAGCGCGATCTAGCATAGGCGCGAGCATACCTCGGGGTCGAGACTGAGACTGGAACTGTGTGTGTACGCCCGCCAAGTCCGGTCCCGGTGATATGCCTTGTGGAGATGCCACCACCTCCAGCGGCGAAGACGATAACGATGCACCCTGACCCTTCATCATCTCCCTAGCCTCGTCGTCCACATCTGAAAAATCGTCCTGCTTGACCGCACGAATCGAATACGCCCATACGGCGGTGGCAAACCCGGCAAGGACGAGTCCGGTGAGGGCGTTTTGGAGGCGGAAGGGGGCGCGTGCGCGGAGGAGGCCTGGGGACATGACCTGCGTCGGTCGTGTCAGCAAAGGTGCACAAAGTGAGAATGGGAATGGGGGAGAGTGGCGAGGTGAGGAGGCTAGGAATTGAGGGCGGGGAGGACTTACATAGCTGCGAGGCCGGTAGGATTTGCTGACTTCTTTGCGCGAGAGGTATTGGTCTTGGGACATGGTTGGGCGATGCCGACTCGGACGCACTCCGGGTGCAGCCATGTTTTATCCATTTCCTTCACAAAACCTTTCTCATTTAAAAAAAAAGGGAAAGGTAGATAAAATTATCCTGATATCCGTAACTTCATTGTTTGAGCAATAGAGCTTGGCCAGCAGTCGGGATGCAGTCCTGCCAGTGAGTCTGCAAAGGGCAGCTTCTTGGGTGCGCTCCCTGGTCGTCGGCTTCTCGGCATGACAAATTTACGGACGAACGTGAGTCTCAACTACTACTAGTTTGCTTGTGGAAAGTCATCGTCTCGACAATCGTAGAGTCCCCTCGTTCCCAATTCATGTTGCCATACCTCAGCAGAACTCCCGTACCAACCCCGATCCAGCTGGAACTGCGCAAGCGGTCGCTCCGGATTAGGAACCTCCAAGATGCCCCCGAACTAGGTGCTGCAGGGTATATATATCGATGGCCACTGGATCATCCCGGGCTGATACGTCTCTGGAGTGGGTTAAAGACAAGTCGCCGGTTGTGTCCGAGCAAACCCATGTCACTGTCGAACTTACCCCAATTTCTCCAGACATATGTACTTCCCGTCATTTTCGCCCTCGGAACTTGTGATTTATTTAAACCCAGTCGTGCCACTTCCAGTGCACATGCTGTGGATGTTTTGCCAATGCCATCTGAATCTATTGTTGAGGTCGGCGCTTGGTTCCCTTTTTCGCCTGCATGGTGGCCATCGAAAAAAAGAGTTACCAAAGTGCGCGCTACGCCGCACCGCACTAAACACAGGTTCACCTCGAAACCGCATACCAGTGGCGTTTCGTACGTTTTGGCTTTGCCAGTCTAAGATTGCTGAAACAGTTGGAATGGACACGCGTAAGTTCCACAGTTATGCGAGATCACGTGGTGGTGAATCATAGTAATATGATTGGTTGGAGATCCAGATAGTTTGACTGGATCACTACCTAGATGGAGACAAATGTGCGTATTACACCAAACAGAAATGTGATGTTTGACTGATGGGCTCGTTTTCGACATCACGGATCACGTGCTATACATGATCGTACGCCACCGCATACGAGATGGCTGAGACTCGCTATACGCCCAACCTTATCTTCATTCTTTGCCTTACAAGGTTGGAACGCTGCAGGTGCCAGGCCATATCCAGTTATTCCAGAATCGCTGTGAAGAAATAAAAAGGTCGTAAATACAGATGACTCAAACATGTCTTTCCTCGCTCTGTCCTTGTGGGTGGCCGTTTACCCGTCAATCCGAGTTCCCATCGACATCGTGACCTTTGTATCGTATGTCCTCCCAGCCATCCTTGGATATTTTGTTGTGGCAGTGTTAGCTGTCACCCCACACACGCACGCTCTCCGAGTGGCATTATTGCCGATTGTCGCATGCTTGTCATTGCGCGCAGCGGTTTCTGTGGACATGTCGCTTGGCGAGCCCGATCGGAGATTCCGCAACACCGCATTTGTAGTGAGTTTATTTCCCCACCAACTCTAACCAGATTGCACGGTTCCCTCCATTTTTTTTCCAGATCTCAATGATCTTCATGGTCATCCGTACATTCGATTGGACATTGACAAGAGCGCCTCTTGAGCGTCAACTTCGTCCCGTAAAGCAACCTAAGTCGACACTTATGGATGCTCTCGACCTCGCTTTAACCTTGCGTGGTCACGGCTGGGATTGGTCACGCGGAGTATACATTCCGCGGGAAACCCGTCCAACCAGCTGTAGAGGGTTCACGTTCCATGTGATCCTGTCCGCGACTTTCCACGCCCTCATCTTTGGCGTGCTGCATACCGCCATTCAGTCGTTTTCTCCTATGAAATTCGGGACCCTCTCTGGAGGATCTATATTTGACGGAGCGCTCCCGTTCCATGTGCGATATTTCCGAGCGGGTATTATCTCTGCCCTTTTCGTGCTCGCAATCTACGCCCTTATCCAGACGTGTTACGACTTATGTACCATGACCGCCGTGTTCGTCTTTGGGCAGGATCCTGCCCAATGGCCACCAGCTTTCGACGCCCCGTGGCGTGCGACATCGCTGATTGATCTCTGGGGACGCAGGTGGCATCAATTTTTCCGCCGCATGTTCCTCATCCAAGGAGGTTATCCCCTCTCCTTTTTTCTAGGCAGAATGGGTCTCGTTGTCGGGGCATTTCTCTCCTCCGGGGTGCTTCACCACATTGCGTTGGTCCCACTCGATGACCAGTCAGAATCTTGGAGAACATTGGTTGGGTTTGGGATGATGGCGCCGGGTATCCTCGCCGAACGGGCGTTCAAGCAACTTACGGGGAAGAAGGTGTGCGGGATGGTGGGGTGGATCTGGACGATGGCATGGCTTCTCTTGTGGGGAAACATGATTGTTGATGCACACACCAGGGCTGGCGCGTTTGGGTATTTTGATTTCATAGGAAGTGTGGTGCCAGGCCGGGCAGTGGTAGAACGTTTGGTGGCGAATTTTGATGCTTGGTTGTATGTGATGTAACGAATAAGGGGTAGATTTTCTGCTGATCGAGTCGAGACAATAAGTACTGGCAGCGTGTGCCTGTGACCTTGTACATCGATAACCAGTCGCAGCTTGTTTTGAGCATTTTATGTAGAAGCCAATGATTCTGGAACTAGATGTACGGCCGCACTGCGGCAGAAACCTAAGTTGTTCATAACACTTGTTAGTGACCTTAAGTGTAAACAAGGTAACGAACGGTGCGTGACGCAGATCATCGAAGCCCTCCCTCTGTACAGCCTTGGCATCTCGCTCACATCGCTTTCTGGGTTGTTGAACCAACTGGCATCCCAATGCGTGGATAAGGCGGATTGAAAGAGTGTCCGGTCGGAATTAGTTGGCAAAGCATCTCCCCACTGCCCGTGCTGGCGGTGACTATGAAACCATTTGCCATGCAGGATGGCGAGTGAAGCTTCAAGTTGAAAAGTGCGTGGAACGATCGTGTGCGAGCTGAGGTGGTGAGCAATTAGGGACACTTGGAGCGCATCTACTGTGTCAATTTTAACAGAGAGCGTTGCAATGAATTTAATCGGGAGCCGAGTACCGCGGTGTTGTAGTTCGTCCAGCGAGTGAGTAACTGAGTACGTATGGCCTGTGTTACGGAGGTAGTGTCCATTTCATGATCGACGTGCGTTCAGGGGGGTCCGAGTCGAAGAGCGACGGCAGCCTCATAGACGTCTGCCTACTGGCCTTGGCCAAGAGTCTGATGACTCGGAGCAGTCCTGGAGGGCCTCAGAGAGGCGATTCCCGAAGTGATTGGCCCACTGCAGGTTTCTCGGCACTGGGCTTGGCATCCGTGCTCGGAGAACTTGAAGGGTTCCGAAATCACTGTCATAGTTTCCTTGTTGTCTGTACTTACCTTTTCGTCGGTGGGTTTTGATCTTGGATGCGCAACCGGTCGTACGACACCATCGAAGTGGGTCTTATCTACTGCACACCACCTGACAGTGCTTTCGACCAAGAACCGGGGATGCTCGCTGATAAAATAAAGACACGAGGATCCCAAGCAGGTGAGACTGACATCTAAGACACGGAAATACCGGACCATCATGATTTATTAGGCGTGTGCTGGGAACAGAGAGCGCGTCAGGCTCAGCAGGGCCAAGGCTAAAGATACACCGTGATACCTGCGATTCAGGAGGGGGATGAGAATGTGGTTAGACGGGTGACAACCGAAGAATAGGTGTGAAGCTCCAAGTACGAGGGAGATACCGAAAGCAAAAAGGAAACAAGTGAGAACGCAGACTAGTACAAAACCCTTTGAGCTCCCTCTACAATGGAGATGCAACATAAAAAAGTCATCCAGTCATGTAGCCAATCATAACAGCTTGTTCATCGCTCGAGCTCCGGGTCCCGACTAGGCACATCTTGATCCTAAGCATACGTAAGGAAAGAAAAGCAACTTGAAAGTCAGAAGAGGGTGGTAATGTCACAAGGTGAAATTGATTCCTCACCGACACCGACACTGATGCCGACACCCACACCACCAGTGTCATCCCCAGAATCATCACAGGCCTCGCGTCTCACAAACTCTATCGGCTTAGAGAGCGCTAGAGCGCAAAGCGAGAAGGTTATGAACAACGGCCGCACGAAGTGCATTTTATCTGTACAATGCAACGATAGTGGGGTAAAGTTATTTGCGGGTAACATTGGACTCACGAGGTGCTTTGAAAGTGCAAGGAAAGGTCAGAAAGTTCTACTGGAGTGAGGGGGGTTCTCACTGACCATTTATATCTGCGAGAGGCCTTTGATGGGTACAGCATCGCTCGAGCGCCTAGCCTGACAGAGGAGCAACTCATTCAAAGGCGCCAGGCTTACACTGTCCGCACAGATGTGATAATGCTACGCTTCGGAGCGCTTACACATTGAGTTGGTAGGATGTGATTGATATATTATGATGGACTTTCGCAGCAGGCCACCTGTGTTCGGAACTGGATATGGTCAAAAATCAGCTAGATAATGTTATACGGCGCTGGGATTAACTCTTCTCCGCGGGATCTCCACCATGATGGTGGTCATGGCGCATCAAGCCATAGTTCAATCACTGATGACCTTGCCGGGCGGTGTGCTTCTGATGATGGTGCAGGCGTAGCTTGTTTCCAAAAAAAGAACCTAAGACAATCATCACGACGAGAAGGGGACTTGCTCCACAGACGCGATAACTTTGGGGAGCTCGGCCACCACGGTACTTGAGATGTCAAAGTTCCTGTTGTGCTTTGCGCCTACAATATCCACAAAGCGATGCGAGAGATATAAAGATCACAACTTTCGGCGTTGTGATGCGATTTGAGGTTCAAACTGTAGTTTTTTTAAAAAGTAGCGCTTAGATGGCTTATGTGTCAGAGTTACCTAACGTCCTGTTCCCTTTCCCTGGCACGGCATCGCCTCGGGCCGGAAAGCCCTTGGTGTGCAGCCCATCTTCGTTACCTCTCCTCAGTTACTCTCTTTGCACTCGATATCATCCGTTCTTTCTTAGTTCGCCACTTAGTGCACGACACGCACGCATCGCCTTTCCCGCGACCTAGAATTCCCACACTAGATGTAGGGCCGAGTATTCGGCAGGAACCTTGTTTTCTTTTAGAAATAGTTCTCCACATCACAGCCACAGTGACCTTGTAAAACAAGGTAATGGCCCTCAGCGGGCCGGCACCGCCACAGGCCAGAGAGGCCAAGCCAGAAGGCTTGCCAAAGTGGTCGTATTCCAATCCTGGCCTCTCACTGGCAGCCACTAAGTATGCGAGACTACTGGAAAGGGCCATTCGCACCGGTCAACCGATCAACGAACTGGATACATACAATGTGGAATTCGAAACCATTCCCCGAGTTTATCGCCACAGAAAAAGCCTCAAGTTCTGATGTTTCCATAATGGACAGAATACACCTACGAGCGCTACTGAGAATGCCCACGGCGTGCTCCACGGGTTCCTACTCTATACGATTAGGGGCGGTGGTCTCGAATGTGAGACAGTGCCAGACGTTTGGACCGCACCTTCGGAAATCTGCTACCTTCGTCCCAATAACAGCAGAACAGTGGGGCGAGGAGGACGGGAGATACGTCATGCCGAGGGTTCCCATGCCACTGTTGAACTCCAGGCATACTTCTCGTCATTTTCACCCTCCGAGTCGAGACCTGTGGTTAGAATCCAGTCCTGTGACACCCATCCCGAGGTGAGTACATGCGCGCCGTTTTTTTTTTTCAATGCAACCTGTTGTTAAGGACGCTTGGTTCCCTTATTCGCCTGCATTGTAGCCACCTTATCGAATCGCGCCTGCGCTCTGGATCGCACGCCACTGCATACGACATCACTGAGGCTCATGGTACCCCCAGCCTTATCTTCATTCTCTTGCTTTACAAGTTTGGAACGCCTCAAGTGCCAAGCTATTCAGCCATTGACGCGGAGAAATATAAAAGCCGTAGATGCAGATGACTCAATCATGTCCTTCCTCGCTCTGTCCTTGCGGGAAGCCGTTTACCCCCCATCAATCCGAGTTCCCATCGACATTGCGACCTTTCTATCGTATGTCCTCCCAGCCGTCCTTGGATATTTCGTCATAGCCGTGTTGGCTGTCATCCCACAGACACACGTTCTCCGACTAGCATTATGGCCGGTTATCACATTATTATCCTTCCGTGCAGCGGTTTCCGTGGACATGTCGCTTGGCGAGCCCGATCGAAGATTCCGCAACGTCGTATTAGTAGTGAGCTGATTTCCCCACCGACTCTAACCGGGTTGCAGGATCACGCTCCTCTCCACACCCCCAGATCTGGATGACCTACATAGTCGTCCGTACATTCAATTGGACATCGACAAAAGAGCCGTTTGAGCGCCAACTTCGTCCTGCAAAGCAATCCAAGTCAACACTCATAGATGCCCTCGACCTCGCCTCGACCTTGCGCGGTTACGGCTGGGACTGGTCACGTGGAGTATACATTCCGCGTGAAACCCGTCCAACCGACCGGAGAGGATTTACATTCCATGTAATACTGTCCGCGACTTTCCATACCTTCATCTTTGGCGTGCTGCACACCATCATCCGGTCTTTTTCTCCTGTGGGACTCGGGAGCATCTCTGGAGGATCCATTTTTGATGAAGCGCTTCCATTCCACGTGCGACATCTCCGAGCGGTTGTCATCTCAGCCCTTTTCGTGTTTGCGTTCTACGCCCTTATCCAGACGTTTTACGACTTATGCACCATGGCCTCTGTGCTCGTCTTTGGACAGGATCCCGTACAATGGCCTCCAGCTTTCGATGCCCCGTGGCGCGCGACATCGTTGAATGATTTCTGGGGACGCAGATGGCATCAGTTTATCCGCATGTTCCTCATCCAAGCGGGTTATCCACTCTCCTTCTTTCTAGGCAAAGTGGGTCTCATTATTGGGGCATTTCTCTCCTCTGGGGTGCTTCACCACATTGCGTTGGTCCCGCTCAACGACCGGTCAGAACTATGGAGAAACTTGGTTGGATTTGGGATGATGGCGCCGGGTATCCTCGCTGAACGAGCGTTCAAGCAACTTACGGGGAAGAAGGTGTGCGGGGTGGTAGGGTGGATCTGGACGATGGCATGGCTTTTCCTGTGGGGAAACGTGATGATTGATGCACACACAAAGGCTGGAGTGTTCGGGTATTTTGATTTCGTAGCAAGTGTAGTGCCAGGACGGGCAGCGGTAGAACGTTTGGTGGCGGATTTTGATGATTGGTTGCATACGATGTAACGGATGAGGGGGTAGATTTTCTGCTGGACGGGACATATATGCTGACAGCGTACGCTTTCATGCCTGTAATCTTGTATCTAAAATATTTTAAATACTTGGCTCCTGTCTGCAGTCATCGAGGCGTCGTGTCACTTCTCTCCCGTCTGCGTTTGCAACGTCATCGATCGGTGCCACACTGGAAGATTGAAACAGCATCTCAATATTCAATGATGGTACGTCCCGAACTTGAAGCTTGAAGATTAGTTTGTCTGGCAAGTAGGTTGCCACAGACCGGTTTTATTTCATCGTTGCTTGTCGCTTGCTCATCCCACTGCACTGCACTGCAGTAGCCGACTGTTGTGTGGCTCACTCTTCAATCTCTGTCGCTTATCGAATCCCACCTCGAGTATGGCAGAGACAGGAATTCATACCGGCTACTAGTACCAGTATGGTACCGCACGGCGGGAGCGTTCAAATCCTGATGATGTGACTGGAAACGGTCCCCTCTGGTCGGCTGGCCTGTCACGTGGGATCACACCTTTTCGAAGGCTCATACCTAGGGTCGCTTCGCTCCCCTAGCAATAGCATACCATCCAGTCCATCCCTTTCTTAGCCATCGTGCGTGGTCGTATTCCAATCCTGGCCTCTCCACTACTGGAAAGGACCATTCACACCGATCAACGAACTGGATACACAATGTGGAATCCGAAACCATTCCCCGAGTTTATCGCCACAGAAAAAGCCTCAAGTTCTGATGCTTTCCATAATGGACAGAATACATTTACGAGCGCTACTGGAGAATGCTCCGTGCTCCCCGGGTTCTTACCCTACACGATTAGGGGCGGTGGTCTCGGATGTATTCGTCACGGAGGCAAACCATCGTGCCAGACGTTTGGATCGCACCTTCTGAAACCTCCGGAAACCTGTTACCTTCGTCCCAATAACAGCAGAACAGTGGGGCGAGGAGGACGGGAGATACGTCATACCGAGGATTCCCATGCCACTGTCGAACTCCAGGCATACTTAGTATCATGATCATACTTCTCGTCATTTTCACCCTCAGAACTTGTGGTTGAAATCCAGTCCTGTCACTTCCACCCACCCACCTATCCCGAGGTGAGTACATGTGCGGCGCTTTTTTTTTCTTTTTTTCAATGCAACCTGTTGTTAAGGACTCCGGCGCTTGGTTCCCTTATTCGCCTGCATTGTAGCCACCTTATCGAATTGCGTCCTGTGCTAAACTGAACTAAACACATGATCGCACGCCACTGCATACGACATCACTGAGGCTCGTGGTACCCCCAGCCTTATCTTCATTCTTTTGCTTTACATGTTTGGAACGCCTCAAGTGCCAGGCTATTCAGCCATTGACGCAGAGAAATATAAAAGTCGTAGATGCAGATGGCTCAATCATGTCCTTCCTCGCTCTATCTTTGTGGGTGGCCGTTTACCCCCCATCAATCCGAGTTCCCATCGACATTGCGACCTTTCTATCGTATGTCCTCCCAGCCGTCCTTGGATATTTCGTTATAGCAGTGTTGGCTGTCAACCCACAGACACACGTTCTCCGACTGGCATTATGGCCGGTTATCACATTATTATCCCTCCGTGCAGCGGTTTCCGTGGACATGTCGCTTGGCGAGCCCGATCGAAGATTCCGCAACGTCGTATTAGTAGTGAGCTTCTTTCCCCACCAACTCTAACAGGGTTGCAGGATCACGCTTCCCTCCACACTTCCAGGCCTCGATGACCCTCATGGTCGTCCGTACACTCAATTGGACATTGACAAAAGAGCCGCTTGAACGCCAACTTCGTCCTGCAAAGCAATCCAAGTCGACACTCATGGATGCCCTCGACCTCGCCTCGACCTTGCGCGGTTACGGCTGGGACTGGTCACGCGGAGTATACATTCCGCGTGAAACCCGTCCAACCGACCGGAGAGGATTTACATTCCATGCAATCCTGTCTGCGACTTTCCATGTCCTCATCTTTGGCGTGCTTCACACCACCATCCAGTCGTTTTCGCCTGTGGGACTCGGGCACATCTCTGGAGGATCCATTTTTGATGAAGCACTTCCATTCCACGTGCGACATCTCCGAGCGAGTGTCATCTCAGTCTTTTTCGTGTTTGCGCTCTACGCCCTTATCCAGACGTGTTACGACTTATGCGCCTTGACCTCCGTGCTCGTCTTTGGACAGGATCCCGTACAATGGCCTCCAGCTTTCGATGCCCCGTGGCGCGCGACATCGTTGAATGATTTCTGGGGACGCAGATGGCACCAGTTTCACCGCATGTCCCTCATCCAAGCGAGTTACCCACTCTCCTTCTTTCTAGGCAAAGTGGGTCTCGTTATCGGGGCATTTCTCTCCTCTGGGGTGCTTCACCACATTGCGATGGTCACGCTCAACGACCGGTCAGAACTATGGAGAAACTTGGTTGGATTTGGGATGATGGCGCCGGGTATCCTCGCCGAACGGGCGTTCAAGCAACTTACGGGGAAGAAGGTGTGCGGGGTGGTAGGGTGGATCTGGACGGTGGCATGGTTTTCCCTGTGGGGAAACGTGATGATTGATGCGCACACAAGGGCCGGAATGTTCGGGTATTTTGATTTCATAGGAAGTGTAGTGCCAGGACGGGCAGCGGTAGAACGTTTAGTGGCGAATTTTGATGATTGGTTGCATACGATGTAACGAATAAGGGGGTAGATTTTCTGCTGATCGAAACATATACTGACAACGTACGCTTTCATGCTTGTATATATACTGATAGTTCCAGCTTGTTTTGAGCGTTTTATGCAGTTATTTAACTTTGTAATGAAGTCGAGCTTTCAATTATATGCTACATCATTTCTGATCAAGAGCCGTATTCAACTACCAAGAATCAGAAACTAAAAGATGGTTTCGGTTCTTTGTTAAAAATGGTGTATCATGCGTATATACACACAACCGCACCGACCAGGATCAGGCGGCGTTGTATGTCACAGCCCATGCATGATCAAAGCTCTCAGTGCGTCACTCCCTCGGCCCAAGTAGCTTCTGCAGTCTCTCCAATTCCTTTTCTCGTTCGATCAAAATGCCTCTCCACTTTTCCTGCTCCTTGATTATCACTCCCCGCGCCTCCTCCAATCGCTCCGCTTCCTCTTTTTCCATATCACTCGTAAACTCAGGCACACCCGACCTCGTCGTTTCTGGCAAGGACGCCGGATTGGACGCATGGAACGGGATAGGCCTCTTGGTGGCTTTTGGGAGCGGCGTCGGTGGGTGGGCAGTGAGCAATGTAAGAAACGATTGGAATGGATCCGCAAAGACGATTTCGTCGTATTGCCATGAATGCACGGGACCGAGTTTGGCTGCGTTCTCGGGGGACGGAATGTCAGGTTCGGCGGAAACGGTCGAACCTGGGATCGGAAAGGTGACGGCCCAGGGATGAAGTTTGAGGTGGTGGTAGAGCGTGATCGCTTTTTCGCCCGACTCGGCGATAAAATTGATCCGGACCTGGATTTCGAACTCGCCCCAGCTGTTGGACGGTCGCAGCGTCAACGTGCATGTCGTCATACGCGAAACGACAAAGAAACTTGCCCCGTTTCCGAGACTTCAAACGGTGGTTTATCGATGTCTGTCTCCCGATCCCATCAGCCACGTCACATGACGAGGGAGAGGGAACGTACTTCGAGACGGGTTGGCGTACGTTTCGTGGAGCTTGAACGTGACGCGTTTGATAAAGTATCCCAGGTCGTCTGCACCACCGACAGTGTCCGAATCTGGCGTGCTCGCAGCCCCTCTGACGGCGACCGTCCATCGATGGGTATGGCCCTCTGGCGCGAGCTCCTTCTCGGCGGGAGTCAACACTGTCGCTGTGTTCCCATATATGATCGGTCTATGGATCGTTACGCCCTATGAAGATCAAAAAGTGGGCCGTCGTGAATGGCGGGGGAGGTGGTGGGCAGAAACAGGAACGTACGCGTACGCGGACACGGTCTGCCATGGATTATGGGGGTCATACGCTCGGGCAGGTTCGGCAATCCAAACGCCATTCAGACTCCGACCTCGAGTCTCACCTTTCCAACTACTACTTACCAAACCACCTCGTCTACGTTCACCATGTTCCTCGACTCGCTCGTCAACCGTAGGTTTATCTCCACGCAAAAATGCCCCACTTACCGGTCAATTACAAAAATTTAGGTCCCAACAACGTGCTAGAACAGCAAAGGACGTTCCAGGTAAGTCGTTGTCAAACATTCGATTCACCCATTGCTTACCCGTCTTTCCAGTCCTCCCACTTGCCCATCTACATGCGGCCACCACGGGCAAGGCTCTACCTAGGTGCCCATCCTTTTCACTCTTGCTCCAAGCTGCTTGTTCACACGGTCCGTGACAGGCATTTACTTTAGCATCTACGCAGTCGGCATGGTCGGTACCGCCTATGGCATCTACTCGCTCGCCTTTGTACGTCCCTTTTCAGCGAAGCGTATACTCACATGTACAAACGTCCTCTTGCAGTCCAAGCCAATGAAAAAGGATTAAATGCGCCCATAGACGCGATTTTAGCTTCCTTCAATGCATGCATACACTCATTATTTCGTCGTCGCGACGTCGGGTGCCTCGACCACGCTTCCCTGTATGAACCACTAGAACTGGATACTCTGGGCGCTGTCGAGCTGAATCTCACGTGTCGCAACAAAATGTTTATTTGATACTAGATTACCATCCGTCACACGCCTCTTTACCCTTCAATGCCACGCAGCCCATCCAGGATACATCTTGGCCTGCAACGCACCGTAAGTAACTCAAAGAGAGAGAAAGACCAGAATCACATACCAAATTTCCGTCGTCGGTTGCTTCCTGAAGCAACATCTCCACTAAATTACTGGTAGAAATCTCTCGCTCTTCACCACCTCCGGACCCTCCACTTCCACTGTGATTCCGGGATTTGATGTTTGACGGTGAATACACCCCTCTCAGTTTCCGCTCGATTGGCCGAAGTGCGTTCTTGGCCAGGTGATGCAAATCCGTCGAGGACTTGACGGCGTTGCGTCGATCCCGGTCCTGTATCGTGTTTTCATGGAGCCTGGTCGAGCAAATACGAGATAGCTTCCACGCACCATTTTTCGTTTCTCGTCCTCCCATTCGACGAGCGGATCGTGAATGAACGCGTCGAGAACGCTCATCAAGGAGTCCTTGTTATCCCGGAGCAATTGCATTGTCATCTCACACGCCATGCGAAAGACGCCTTCGATTCCAGTCACGCCCAATCCGTCGATCATGTTTTGCGTTAGACGAAACGGGACGCGTTCGGGGACTTCCAATGTTTTGCCCTTGTGTGTAGTGTGCACGTGTATGGTGAGGTGGCGTGAGCCGTAAGACGGAGAGGAAAACGCACTTTTTCAAAGAGACAGTTAAAGTCGACGTGTACGACGTCGCCCGTGTTGGTATCGAGCAAAATGTTTTCGCAGTGTCGGTCACCCAGTCTGCGAGCCCGTTAGTAACGACGGTCGGCGCTCGTTGGCGAGATGGATGGCTTACCCGAGGATGAATCCGACCATCGACATCACCGCTGCCGTTCGCCCGTACATCAAGCGACTAGAAAGCCATGCCGATGGCTCAGGAAAGGTTTCCACGAACCATTCATGAAACACGGGAGGAAATCTAGTAGACTGGGACTCAGACATCCACCAAAAAAAAAGTGTGACATACATTGGCAGAATTTTGGCCGCAAACTGCTCCCCGGCTTCTTTTTCCGTCGTCTCTTTGATCTTTTTGAAAACCTCACTCATCTCGGGAGTCTTGACTCGCCGTCAACGCGTATAGGTTGCTTGGAGGAAACCAGTCTGTACTCACCCAGTTCTTGATGCGTCTTGCCTCGTAGTACCGTATTAACACGGGACGAATGGGGATCGTGTTTGGAACCCATTGTATAAAGCCACATTCCTCGTTGAGCGTCACTACGCCATACGTGCGGATATCTGAGCCGTCGACAAGTCAAGTCCAGCAACGGAGGGAAAAAAAAAAGGGTCGCCTGGACAAACTTACGGAGTTGCCTCCTTCGAGACTCCGAATTCGCTTTCAGCAATTTGTTGATGATGGCGTTAAAATCCATCAACCGGGCATCCTTTCGAAGATCGTCCTTGGGTTTGCCGAGGAACATGTACGTCTGTCCGTTGGACCCGCGAATCGTAATCTTGCGCGGTTTCGCAAGCGAACGCATGATTTCGATTTCGTCCGAAAATTCTATACACAGCAAGGTCAGCACCACCGCTCTTTCCAACGCCACCTGACGAAAACGGTAACCCTACCCTCGAACGTCGGCGCTGCACTCGGAAAAGGCACGTGTATCGAATTCTCCGTTGTCGAAGATGCAGGTGGTAGATTGGCAGTGAGCGATTCTTGGAGTGGGATGAGCAATCTCGACTTGCCCAGCGAAGCCAGCTTTGGGAATTCGCGCTTCATGCTGAGCGTCTTGCGATCGTCTTCGATGGGGTGGTTGCACAACTTGAGCAGCTCTTCCGTCATCGCGTGCAATTGCGTGATGAGCATCGGGAGCTCCGTGTCGGCATTCGTGGGATTGTTCTGACGTGTTCGCGATGAATACCCATGGCAAGTACACGACGACAGTGCAGTGTAGGAAAGAGACGTACCCGGAGAGCGTCCAGTATCGCTCGCCCACGCGTTTCTCGATTGGTCTTGGTAGATTTGACGACGGAAGCAAAGAGCCACAACGCTTGGTGTGGGTATTCGCGGATGACCTTGCTGATAATCTTTGACAAGACGTGATACACTTTTTGATTGGTGTGTCCCACCCTAGACACGATTTGAGGGAATGCCGTGAACCACTACCACAAGGTTTAGCGAGGGAAAAGTAGGTATCGGGGTAATGAAAACGTACCTTGTACGCCGGGACGCTTTCCACTGCCTGACATATGGCGCCGTGAATCTTCGAGAAGATGGGATGCGTAGCTGTTTTCGGGTTTTCCCCAAGGTCTAACCAAAGCGTAAGCATGCGTGGTATCGCTTGATAGACGTATTTCGAGCCCAAGCCCACAGCTTTGACATAGTTCCTGACTATATGCGCATTCATGCGTATACCCCTACATCCGATATCATTTGTTTTTACTCCCAGAAAATAAGTTGTTTGCATACCGTTCGTCATCCGGTGCAGAGAGTTGCTTAAAGGACTGGTCGTGAAATCTTCCGAGATGGTAATGTGCACTCTCCATCATCGTGCCCTGATTTGAAGCAGTCTGGAATGCTTTCAAGAGCTGCGAGGGCTCATATCGATCCGACTCGTTCATCCAGCGCGCCCGCAAAATATGAGCCTACGACAATGTGAGCCACAAAATTTTTTTAAAAAGGAGTCGAATGCTTGCTTTGGCCCTCATGCGTTTCAATTCGGCATCGTCATCGGCTGTCAAATCGATCGTGTTCGGATCCTCCATCAGACCGCTCAGACGCATCGAATTCTCAAGTTCCTGGAGCGCGCGCAGCGGTTCACCCGTCGCCTTGACGAGTTTCGCACTCTCCATAAAGTAGAACCGGGCATTGCTCTGTTGCGCTTGAAGCGTGGCCGAGTAAGCAGTCTGCCATTGCTTGGCTTTACGTGCAATCTTGGCGCTCGCAATCCACGACTGACCGATCTCCTTGGTTATCAAAGGTGTCGTATTAGGACTGTGTAACGAACGTCAAACTCGGAGAATCGTGAGTGTGGCCTGCCTCTGACCTCAGTGCAAACGCCGTACGCCGCATGCTCAAAACTGCTTGTCGAACACGAAAATTAGGAAGCGTGGCATCAAACCGAGCAGCGAGCGAAGTGCCGAGCGAGTTCATCGCCTCTCGTCGACTTTGCGAACGAGGAACAGTCGCAGAGACGGCATCGTAAATGAGCTCCATCTCGTGGATCATATGCAAATCCAACAACGCGTCGTACGACTGGCGGTACCCTTTGGCTCCGGCCGCCGTGATCGGCGCACCCAAGATAGCGCGCGCATTGGACAATGCAGATGCCACATCGTTGGCGTTGCCCGCTCGCATGGCTAGGAGAACGCGGGCTTTCATGATGTACGGCGACGTCAACTCGTTGTTGGCCGTGATTTGCTGGAGATCATCCCAAGCACCCATCATCCAGGCACTTTCGGCCTGGAAGCCTGCTAGTGCGGATTCCCAGTCTGGATTTCGAACGAGCACACCCCGTACATGTGTCCTCAGCGTATCTGAAAGAGTCCTCATGGAGCTTACTTGAACGGAAAAAACGTGCACAAAACACGAACCGTAATGGCCCAGATTCCTCAGACAACGCAATAGGCCTAGATGGAACTCGAGGTTGTCAGGAGACTGCTGAAGACGCACTTCCCAACAACTTTGGGCAGCCGTCCATTGTCCCGTACTTTCGTGTTGTCGGATCTTGTGTTCCAAAGACGGCGAGAGGATGAGCATAGATATTCCCTCCATCCCATCGGGTTCGTCGAGGTGAGCATATATTTCGTGTAGACGTTCGTAGTGGGGAGTAAGTTCCCTTGATGATGCGGGCGTATTCCGTTCTCGAAGCGCCACGACCTGCCGTTCGAAATTCATCATAGACCTCGCATAGGCCTTGCATTGGAGCGCGGCTTTAGCCATTAGGTCATGGTTGATGCTGGAAAGCATAGAATCAATTCGAACAAGCTGGTCTTCGCTCTGCGACCCAGCTCGTGAGCGCTTGTTGTTGTTCTCTGCTTTCTTGGAACTAATGTCCTGGCGCAGAATGCGCACAAATTTGCTAACGTGGTCGAGAAGCGTGAAGACGACCTAGATGATATATCAGTATTGATCACCGGTGATGTAGTTGGGGGAAGAGGCCCAACTTGAGCACTGAGAAACTTCTTGTCCGCACTGGAAGGGCTGCGTTCGTTGACTTGGTCCTCGAGCACGGCCAGTAATTCCTCCCGTATATCTTGTATGTCCCCCTCTTCCCCAGACAAAAGAATGTTTAGAACAAGGTGAGGCAATAGGTGATGTGCCACTCCGACGTCTTTATTCCTCAGAGCTGGCCGCAAGACGCCAAAAATTCTGCGTGCGGTCTCCCCAGACGCTCTCGAAATGAGGTACGTTGTCCAGAGCTGAAGCCATTCTCGGTAAGTGTTTTGTCGCGGATAAATCGGACGCTCGGGCGGGACAAGCGGGTTTTCGATATTCTGAAACCGGCCCTCCAACATGGGGGTGATCGTCTCGAGAATGTGTTTCGGCAGACTACTCCACCGGTTGCGCACCTTGACTGGCACCGGAACCGTACTCTTCGGTGCTACGAGCGCGGAGGTGAAACCACAGAATCGTAACAGTTCTTGAATGCTGTATGAGAGGCGGCCTTGGTATTTGATGTCGCTGGTGGAGCGAAAAGTACCGACGAGAACATCCTTGATGAGGTGCATCGCGAACAACACAGCCTCGCCCTCGTCCGTAAAGTTGCTCCGGACGACCATACGCGAATCGTTCGAGCCAATCTCAAAACGGTCTGGATCGGCAGCCCCTAGGATCCCCATACATTCGAAAGCCAGTAGTCGCAGCCCCTCGATGTCATCCCCATCGCGGGACGCGATGTGGAACAGCGACGACTGTACCTTCCCGACCAAAGGATCGAAAGCATCCCCAGACGCTAAACTGCGAACAAAGTCGGGGTGGTCCAAGGACATCAACGTTTTCAGTTCTCCGAGGAAATGCAAGGTGATGGCATAGTTGTCGCTATTCAGTTGCGCCAGAATCTTGTGTAGCTTCTCTCGCGGATCCCAGGAAGCCCTACGTCGCATGAGCTCTTGGTGGATATCCCCCAACTCTGGGATACTCCTCAAGTCCACCACTTCATCCAGATGGCCCCCGGATAAGTCACCGATGTCAAACAAGATGAACCTAAGGCATTCTTTTGCAGTTTCCCGAGCAGTTGGCGATAGTGAAGGCCACAGTGACGCGATGGTCGCACTGGTTGCCACGATGTGTGGTCCGACATCTTGGGGAGCGATGTTCTTGAGAAATATAAGCCACGTCGAGAGCGTGACACCTGTAAGCTCCGGGATCAAAGACATGGTCTGGAGCGTAGCCATGATCTACAAACGATAAGAACGACGGAAATCACTGTCAATATCGGGTTACCTGGGGAGCAACGCTCGTAAGCGCGTCATGAACTTGCACGATCAACGCTCCGAAAGCCCGAATAATCTGCCTTTTGGCGGGTATTGTCTTCTTTCCTCGGATATCTTGTAGCATCTCGCTCATGTAAGATACAATGCCCAGCAAATTGGTCTTCAGCAACTGGACCATATCCGCGTTGCTGTTATCGTGACTTCCCGGATTAGAAGACATTATGCGGCCGACTTTTCTCAATGCACTGACGGCCTGGAAACCAAGAAAAAAAGGGTCATCGACAACCTCGAACCAGGGTATGCACGCCGCCTACCGATGCGGCGTCGTCGGGATTTTCGTTCCCAAGCACGACCATCAAGTCCGCCAAGAGTGGGAGCAAGTTGCTGTGGACGATACTCCGGATGTCTATCGACCGTCGGTTGATCTCGTCGGCGTCTGCACGAACTATTTTCACGATAAAGTCCAGTACCTGGTTCGTCTGTCCTGGCCCTTGAAGTCGAAATATGTGTGCGAGGATCAGAGAGGCATCACCGAGAAATAGAATCGACAATTTCTTGCCCAATTCGCTCGCGATCTCTTCGAGTACTCTGACCTCGCGTTCGGCAAAGAGGTGAGGAAGCGCATGCGGGCGCGTAATAGACAAAAAGCTGCTCGGATAGACTCCTAAAAACTGACACATCTCCGCAAATAACTCCGGGTTCGTACACTTGCGAGCGATGACAAACGGCGCGATCCGGGGAAGGAAAGGTGATAAGAACCCATGGGGCGGTTTCTTGTACCGCTTCGTCAGTTCAATCAACTAATATCCATGTCAACTTGGCATCACGACACTTCAAAGGCATGCCCACCTGTCCCAACGAAGTACTCTTCAACACCGGGTTGTGTTCACCCAGTTGCGAGACAAGGTGAAAGACGACTTCTTCAAGAACTTGTGGATGAGCATCGCTGGAACAAGTCAGCCACATCAACGAACGTCTTCAATAAAAACGGACACACGTTCCGATTAATCCGAGGGTGATCAACGTCGTTTCTTTGATCGCGTTTCTGGCCCCCGCGTGAAGGAAGCGAACGAGGTGGAAAAATAGGTCTTCTATCTGCAACCAACCTGCTTGGTCGTTTGCGCATACTTTGACGAGTTGGGCAAGAGCTTGACTTGAGATGGATGAGTACACTTCCAACCGGAATTCAATGAACACGTACCCAGCCAATAGCCTCGAGGATCTATCTTTGTCGGATACCCCACGCTGCACCAGTTCTAGCGCGAGGGTGCAATTGTTGGCAAGCAGATCGACAGCGTGGTGTTTTACGATACTTAAAATGGCCCGATACGTGCTGCCACGAACCACGGGCGTCACTTCTTCAGCGGAACCGATAAGGAGCTCGCCGAGCAAGGAAAGCACGGATTGAACCAGCAGAACGCCCCCGTCAAAACAGAAGAGTAATTGCGTGACGATTGATGACGTGTATTCGGCAATGGCTCTTCTGGCGACGGCCGACCTGGACTAACTTGTTAGTGACGACATAAAGCGCAGGATATCGGTTACCTCTGTGAACTATCCCTCTTCAACACTTGCAAGCCACGCCCTGCGAATTCGGTATCGGATAACGCAACGTTATTCGTCCATTCGAGTTCCTGCGGATCAACCACCACTCGGAGCACTTGCGCGGCTTGAACGCGCCAACCGCCCGACGGTGAAACCTGCTTTGGGACTCCCCGGTCGCCGGCTTGCAACACCTCTATATCTCTCACGACCCCCTCCCAATCACCATACAATCGATTCCCTTCGAAGAAGCCCCTGACGGCCTGCAAGCCCGTACCATCCAATTGATCAAGATGCTTACGCAAAAAGATGGAAGCGAAAACCTTGTACGATCAGTCGACTCGATTCCGCATCAAAACACACAAGACAAACGAACTCTGAGTTCAATCCCAGCATCCCCCCATTCCTCTTTTGTCAGAATACCAAGGATAGCAGTTGCGTGAAACGGGGTCAGTCTCAAGCGACTGTCTCCTTCGTTCGACAAAAAGGAAGCAAGTGCCCTCACAGTGGGACGGGATGGATTCTTGGGTCCTTCTTCCAGTTTATGAATCAAAAGACGTGGGAACAAGGTCCCAAGAGTATCCCGAAAGCTTGTGCACATTGGAAGCATGACCTGTGCAGCCTGGAGGGTGCGAAGTAGGCAGCGTGACCGCACCGCGTCCGAGAGGGGGTAACTGAAACAACAATAGAACGTCAGAGGAACGATTCGCGCGATACGCCGCAAGAGATCATGCGTAAAACACCGTGTTTCCTCCGACTGTTGCAGCACCCTGGAAGCAATATCCGCGACAACGCTGCAGAAGACGACAAGAAACGATTTGTTCGGTAGTCTGATAATATCCGCGTTATCTGGAGGGACCTACTTTGGCTTCAGAATGACTTCGACACGTGATCTGTATGGAAACATCCTACGGGCGTATCTACTCTGTTGGAGGGTGCTCGCCCCAAATGCGGTGCTGAATAGAACCGGATATCCAAGGGAAAATCGTCCTGCGACGTGCTCAAGATATCTGCGAACGTGAGACGAGAACGACACGCCAAGAAAGCACGTTGCTCACCGTGGGTCAAGCCAAGCACACACCACAAAAGCGAATGTACCATGATTCTCTGAGAGATCTCCCTTCGGAAAGGAGAAGCAAGCAACTGACACAGGATGTGCACCAGAATGTTGGTCGCCTTTGAGTACAGGCTTGTGGGGTCCAGGTGGTCCGCCAAGCTAGCGTTGGTCGCATCGAGCCAGGATTCCGCCGACACGCAGAGGGCAAGCAGTCTCACGAATAACTTCTTCACGAGTTCCTCCCCGTCATACCAGATTGGCCGCGATTGGTGCGAAACGTGGTCCAACACGTCGAGCGACACATGTGTGAGCGTGATGCGTTCGCTGGTCGTGCCTTGTTTAATGGACGTGAAATAGGGAAAGTGGCCATAGACCTGATCAGCGAGCCCCGATATCATGGTAACCCAGGAAGCTCTGTCGTAGACTGGTTTGTCGCCATCTGCGGTCGACTTTTGTATCAAGGACCGCAAGAACTCCAGGAGCTGCTTCGGAGCGACAGCGTCTGAGCCATCTGGAGTCTGAAAGGTTGCCGGAACACAGCTGGACGGTGGGTCGCTCATTCACAGCGGAAGATGAACGTCACGTCAAACCTCGAACGCGAGTCACGGTGTTGACGCGTCGCGCAGTCACGCCTCAAAGTTACCAAATTAGGTAAATGCATTGGACGAGAGTTTCCCCTACTTGCGACCAGCGCGCCGCTTCTCTCTCGCCTTCTCCCTGTCCATCGCCTTTTGCTCTGCCCTCTCCCCCTCCAATGAGCTGAACGCCTTGTTCATGCGCTCCTTGTAGACCCGATCCTTCTCCATCTGCTTCTTGTGCTCCACGGCTGCAATGAACTTGGCATCCTTGCGAAGCTCGCGAATAGCTCCCTTGCGTTCCTGCTTGAGCTGGTACCGCAACTTGGCCGCCTCGTTGCGCTCACGGTCCGGGTCCTGCCGCTTGCTGTATGATGACGTACTGGTTTCGAACTTGGGGATGTACGACGGGATTGGGATCGGTTTGTGAGCCTGTAAAAGGAGTGGTTTCCGGGACTGTCGGGAAAACTTGAGTAGACGTGTGATCTTGTCCTCCAAGGAGGAAACACGCGACTAAAAACACGTAAGGCTCTGCGATGAATAATAACCCGAAGTCATACTTGGACGTCTTCGGACAGCTGACCACATTCCAGCCCCGAGAGCATGAGATTGATTGGCTCGTATAGTTCGATAAATCCGTCCAGCGACTTGTACATTTCGCCGAACCGTTCCAATAGACTGAGGGCCAGCCCAAGGGCATCAATTTTGGATTGTTCCGTAGGATTTGCAGATATCATGTGTACCAAGTCCGGCGTTCGGAATCGGAGGCCCTTGGCTTTGCTGCTGTCGATAGCCAGTGACTCACATAATTCGGATCGCAAATCCGGACACGTGAAGACGCCAGGTAGTGACTTTGCGCTGGCAAATACATGTGGCGCAAGGTGTAATGTGGCGTTGACCACGAAGTTAATGGCTTCTGGAACGAAGCGTTTTGACAGAAGTTCATATTGCAGGAACAGAGAAGACAAGAACAATCCCCTGATGACGTCTCCGAATGACCTGATCCGGCACAGCCCGAAATATGCCCCCATGAGTAGTCGCGCAGGCGAAATGACCGGATGTCGCATGTCACTGGTCGGCCAAATGATTCCTATCACCCGGAGGAAAATGAGTTCGGAGAGCCCAGGCCATGTCCTAGCCTCAGGTTCTAACGCGCCAGTCGCCAAACCATGTTTGAGGTTTTTATGCATAAGAGAAAGCTTTTCCACGAAACACTCTGCTGTTTCGATGGGATATGATCGACAGAGTGCGAACAAGTGTGGAACGAGAGCGGATAGCAACTTCATTCTTGGTGCTGGCGGCGAAGTTATATACAGTATATGATCAATGAGGACCCTCCCCAGGTTCTGTAAGCAAAATTAACACAGGGATGTCAGGTCCACCATTGTCACCTTACCTGCAACTTAAGTTTGTTTTCGGGACCCAGGCTGTGATGGTATAGTGTCCGGATCCTCTGCACAACCGTCGGAACATCAGAATCCGGAAGACCTTCAATGATTTCGAGAAATCTGTCATGAGTTTCGGGGGCAGAAAACGTATATGGCAACTCCTGAGCAGCCTTCAGGGTTTCGTATGATCGTCGGGTCTTCTGTTTGGGCCCCGCTTCAGTGATATCTTGCTCTTCCAAGTCGGACGATTTGTCGCTACTCGACAGATTGTCCTCTCCGAAGCTATCGAAATCAGCTTCTTCGTCACTGTGCTCTTCATCACTGTCTTCGACGTCACTTTCTTCTTCTTCTTCGCTCTCGGACGCATCGCTACCCGGCTCCACACCAAGACCAACGCCAAGACCACCAAATGATTCGTCTTCCATGAAATCATCGTCCAGGTCATCGCCTCCGCGAGGGCGTTTCCTTCTCCGTCCACCCGCGTCTTCCCCATCGCTCTCGTCTGGATCTTGACCCAACATGCGCAACCTTCGCCGCTTCTCCGCCTTTTCAAGCGCCTCTTTTTGCTCGAGAGCCAATTCTTCCTCCGTCTTCGTTCTATCTTTTGGCTTTGCACGTTTATCAAACGCGAGCTCGCGGACCTGTTTGTCGTAGTCCGTGGTATCGTCGGCAGCAGTGGATGCTGGTGCAGGAAGCGTTGCAGTGGTACTGTTGTCTGTAGATGACGGATCGGGAGCATAGAGGAGCGTCCTGAGCGAATCAAAATCTTGGTCGAGTTCATGTCGCATGTTCTCCTCTTGTTCCTTCTCCATCTGGCGACGCATCTATGCCGAGCGACGTCTGATTCAGCAGTCCTTTGTACACCAAACGAATAAATACCTTGTGCGCCTTACTCTTGGCGATAACTTCAGCCATGACTTCGGCTTTAGACTTTTTTCGATCGGGCTACAAAGGTTGGTTGGGTGATCTGCACGAAAAGTAACGAATCACTATCTCATACCTCGTCCTCCTTTTCCTCCCCCTCATCGCTAAATCCACCAAAGTGGACCTTTTTAACGGTATCGTGGTCGAGTTGACCTTCTGAGACGATTAAACGTGCCCCTCAAACGCTGAGCAGTACTCACCCTCCTCATCTTCGCCCACGGGTAACAATATATCGTCAAAGTCGTCTAGTTTAGACAAACTCTGGCCATAATGGGTCAGTTCGTCCTCATTGTCCAGATTGAACGCGGACGCCTTGGACGCGCGCTGCCTCTCCCTCGTGAATCGCTCCAGCATACGCTCCTCGAGCGACATCGAAGGGTCACTTTCACCAAACCGTCGATCGACGACGCCACCAACCCGCCCCCTCTGTTCGATTTCCTTCAAGAGCGATTTCTCTCTCTACGCAACACCAATACACGCATCAGCACAACACATCACGACAACGAGGACGTTTCTACTTGCTGCATCCCAGCCTGCTTGCTCTGCGCTGGTCGTCCCATCGTCCCCTTGATCCTTCGTCCACCGACATCGTGTTTGAGTCGGGTGACTTTGACGTCAAACGGGTTGAGCTTTTGTTGGATCTCGCGCAATTTGGCGGCTTTTTTGACTCTTGCGTGTTCGGTCAATGGGGTGGACTTTTTTTTCTTGCCGTTGGGTCTGTTTACCCCGGCTTGTGAGAGCGCGGATTTGAGCTGGGATAACTGGGATCCCTTGGCCATCGTAGCCACAGTAAGACAGTGCGTCACACCAGGTTGTCACACGATATGGCTTGTCACACTCCTGGTGCAAAGTTCGACGGCCCGACTTGTGTTTGTCATGTGTATCGTCTGAATAATGCCTATTACTTTCTCCTCTGCCACCCGCACGGAGCACGGAGCACGGAGCACGGCGTATCGTGCCTACCGCCACGGTCACCATCGCCACCGGGCCACCTACTCCCGAATCCCATTCAGAAAGAGTAGATCCCTTCGACACATGGCTCATTTAGCCATATAGAGGACCCGATGCGAATAGCAGCCCCAGGCTGTCCCCGATTATCCCGGCATCTTGCTGGTACCTTTTCCTCTCACCAACAACCCTTGCAGACGCCCGTTACGAATCCCCTTGCATGTTGCCAGCTCACCCCTTCGGAAGCACTTGCCGCAATTTCGCCCCGAGATCGTACACACAACTGACAGACACGGTCGTCCGGCATCGTAAGACCGGACGTCTGTTAAACCCATGTGTCTTCCGCTCGTTGATGGTCATGACGGACACAGAACTAGGATCAGCGTGCTTGACGACCCCGCTTGCTCGAGACACCCGCTCAATCCTGGTCATTCACATCCGAACAAGTGTCTTCCGGAACATCTGTGATCGTATCATCCGCGCCGGATAGGTAGCGCGCATGCCTGGTTACTGTAGAATTGTCAGTGCCAACGATACTGTATGTCCGGACATCCTCCCCGACCACGACCCGCAGCCCGGATCACCCCATGCAGAAAATCATGTCGCACCAAAGAGGGAGCGGGCAAGACTGTCACGGAGGAACGACCCGATGTATATACCATCAAACCCCACCGTGTAGGCCACCAGACAAAGCAAGTCAAGGACAAAACAGGTTGGCCCTTTATCCTTCGCTCTCTTTTCCCAGAACGGCGCCTCCATGGTTTGTACTTACGTACTGTGGCACGTCCAACCCGACAAAAGGGATGCATATTACCATCCGAGGCAACGCCGCATCATAACACCACACGTTCTGGCACATTCACTTTGCCGTCACCCGCTCTCAACCCCCCAATACGTACGTGAACTTTCGATCGAGCCTACGAGTGCACATTGAGAGTGGCGTTCACAAGCCAAGCTGACTTGAGCGCCACCTCGTCGATGTCAATAACCGCACCCAAACGTTCATGCAAGAGTCAGAGTCGACATTCCCATGCACTATCCTTGGTTGGCTTTGACGGCACACCGAATCACCGGACAGGAACGACTTTCGGCGAAGCCTTCCACGTTCCCTTTCCAACACACGCCGCCACTGGCCACAGCATAGACGAAAACGAAAAATGCAGACGTGGTCCCGTTCGACATGCCTCTTTTATCCTAGCGGATGGGCCTAGTCGGACGTAAACGTGTCCGAATCTGAATGTTGAATCCTCGTCGGAGGCTTTGCCAGCGTGATAGGCCATAGCCCTCTTATCCCCAAACAAAGTCATGTGTGTGCCTCTGCCAGGCCTCGTGTTCACCAGTGTTCATGTTCAAACTCATATTCAAAGCCCACTCTTTTTCTCACAAGGTAAACCTTAACTATACGTCAGCCAAGGGAAAACACAGTTGCAGACGCTCTCATAACTCGGAGACATGCCCCGTTGAATGATGGTTTGGCCACCGGTGCTGCCCAATGGGGTATGTAGGGTATGGTTATGAGAGAGTTGACTGTACAGGATGTCAGGGTAGCACAGACACGCGACACTGACAACGCCTTGGATACAATATAGGCTTGCGGGATGAGTCGGTAACCGCTAAACCAGTCCCTGTGTGGCGAGAGGGGCATTCAGTGCATTCATCTCATGCGCCACTCATGGGAAATGGTTTACTCAGGCTCGTCCCGCAGCATTCCGGATGGGCCAAAAATTCTAATTCAAGGTATACTAAAGTGCAGTGACTAACACTCCGAATAGTACTAGTACAGTCCCGTCATTCTCTGCTCGCCGGTTGATTTCGTACATCATCTGTAAGGGTATCTATCATCGCGACAACGACCCGGGATGGGGAGCGGGGGGGGTATGAGATGGACATATGGATATGTGCATAATGGGTAGAGGATACAAGTCGATCGAAGTCGGTGGAGCGGGCCCTCGGATGATAAATATCGTTGACTTTTTTGGCCGTGCTACATTGCATCGTCGTCGTTTTGAGCCATACTGAATAAATAAGCCTTGATATCGCGTAAAAGGCCAAAAAGGCTTCGAGTGAACTAACATGGGGCAGGTCGAACGCGAAGAAGGACAATAAATAGGATCAAGAGAGGGACAAGCCCAGAGACTCGTCGAATTATGAGGATGGCAGGTCGACGATAAGGGATGGGGAGGAGAGCAACAGAGGCGATGCGTGGGGGAGTGGAGACGCCTGTAGCGAAGCGTCTGGCGTGAGACTCTGCACCGGTGACTGTGACGGCATGGGTGGCGAAGCAAACTGAACATTGCGCTGCACAGGCAGTGAGCCACGGCGGAAACTCTCCGGCTGAGTCTGGTACATCGCTGGCTGCGGATAGTAATTAGGTGTAGTCGCCACTTTGCGCGGTGCGGGATATGATTGTTGAAGGGAAGCAATGTCCGTAAGGGGGGCATTAGGGAGGCGGATAGGCCCCTGCACGCCCGAGTCGACCGGCGGGCTCTGGGAACTGCGAGGGATGGGGAACGTCGAGGCAGCAGGGGACGAAAAAGCGGACGACTGTGAGGATGCGGAGCCAGGCGTAGGGGGATGAGAGGAACAGATGGAAACTGCAGGCAAATTGAATATACGCCAAACCAAGAGTGGACATGGGACACTTACTGCTGTCGTCCCAATCGCTGGCACCACCGGAGGTGTTGCTGGAGACCGAGTTGCGACGGATAAGGCCCAACTCGTTTGGTTCGTTCTTGACAGGGTGAGAACCAACAGGGGCAGATTTGGGAGTCTTTTTCTCTGCCGGGGTGCCACTGGTCGCCTTGCGCGTTTTGCCACCTGCGCGGAGTTCATCGAAGCGGAGGGGACGGGGACGGAGATGGGTGCGCTCGTAGAGGCCACACTTGTTGCAGACGATTTTTCCAGGATTGAGGGTGGAACGGCGCCAGGAAGGAGGCTCTGTGGTGTGGCAGTTGAAGCAGCGGCGGCGAAGGTACTGGGTTTCCTTGCTGGCGGCGTCGTCAGTGAGCTGAACGGGGGCTGCGGCGCCGGCAGGGGAGGGAAGGAAAGAAGGGTGGTGGGAGGCGTGGAGGGAGTGGGCAGGGAAGCCGAGCTGGGAGGGGACTATGAGGGAGGTGTCCTCGAGCTTGATCGGCTGGGGGTCGGGGCGGTCGGTGGTGGGGTCGGGGTAGATGGGGTACGGATCATAGTACTGGGGCTGGGGGAGGTCGTGGCGGACGTAGGGGTATGTAGCGCGGCGCGGGACGGAGTGAGTGTGGAGGTGTTGTTGCTGCTGCTGCTGCTGCCACTCGGCGTAGTGGGCGCTGTCGTCAATGTGGACGTCCTGGGCGTAGGGGTCGTAGGGGTCCTGTTCGTAGAGGTCGTGGAGGAGGGTGGATGGCTGGTTTGTGTAGGGGAACCAGGTGGGGTCGTTGTGGATCATCAAGTCGGATTCCTGGAAGATGTGGGGGACAGATCCGATCGGGATGTTGTGCTTTGGGTTGATATAATGAAAGTCGGACTGGTTTGGGGATGGGGTGCGCGGTGTGGAAGAAGCGTCAGAGAAGGACGGCGGGGAGGGGTAAGCGTCGAATTGCATCCTTAGGAAAGCGTCGCAGCAACTGGCTTGCCATCCGACGCTGAGAGGTTATAAGAACAACGCTGTCCATGCCCATAACAGGAACTTCCTTTTCCGGTCGGGGCCCATCTCCTTCCCAGATTTCGGCTACTCTACCCGTACCACTGTCTCGGAACCCGGAACATCCCGTCACCCATCTCAGATCCGCCAAATACAAACAATCACACACCCAAACACACGGTGACATAACAGCGTGTCCGCGTTACGTCAACACCACCCACGCACAGCCCCCGCTCAGACCCCGTGCCCATCCTCGTCCCTCCGCCGGTCCACGTTCGCGTCTCCTCCCTCGGTCCCTTCCACGGTCCCGTCCCGTGCGCGCATGCGCCCCCACCGCACCCCGCCCTGCCCTGCGATCACGCCCGTCACCCCTCGATCACCTCTCTTCCCTTATCTTGCACGACCACCGTTCTCTGCATAGTCCTCTGGGATCTCGTCGCTGCTCTGCCCGCCCTCCCGCGCGAGTGTTTTCTATTTTTACATCCGACGAACAGCCCTTTCCATTTCTCTCCGGCCATGCGGTGCTCAGCGACTCTTCGCACGTGCACCGTTTATGGAATCTCCCGCTCGTATCCCCACTCTCTCCCCTGCATTTCCCAATCTATGTCCCCATCCCTCCAATGCTATACCCCATATAATCTCCAAGTCACCCTATCGTATGCATCAAGCCCGCATCTGTTTTGATGGGTCGGTTACACCATCCACAGCGGTTATCAGTGAACCACTGTCCCTGTTACAGATACATTTCCCCGTTCACGCGTCTATCGCTCTCCTTCCTCCTGGCGATGGCCTTCCGAGGACACACTGCATATGATCGCGACCAATGCGGGTGCCCATCCGGTGCTATCCGCGACGAAACCCTTCACACACCTGCACCTGATTTCCCTTACTGCATCCGGTGAATTGCTCACCCCCGCCCTCGAACAAAGTTCCATCACAACAGCCTGCCATCGTCGCAGAGCCCATACCTGGCCTTGGCATTACTCCCTGATCCCTCTGTAGTTATTCCCCGTGTGATTTCCCAGACGTCATATCTCTCTTCGCACTGCACACGCCCTTGACATTTGCTCGTCTTCCTGAACCCTGTGATGCTGTATTAATGTACCGTCTTTTTGCACAAAGCTTCCTGTGTACGGCAGCTCAGCCCGTGCTGTCGTACTAGCACACATTTCAAAATCGCGGAGTACATATGGGGGTTGGTTCTCGACGTATCTTGCCATCTCCGCACTGCCGTTCCATCCTATAATGAAAATAACGAGATACGGCTTGTCAACAATTCCGCTGGATTGGCTTCTCTCCTAGGTCCTCGAGCTTGTGGTGGATCCTGTACCACAGCACAAACGCCGTGGATCCGTCGACAAAGTGATTCGCACGTGTCTCCCCATAGCGATCGATTTCGTGCTGTGGTGTTCCTTTTCCTCGGGCATGTGCTGTAAAGAGACAGAACTGATGAGGATCTCTTAGATCATCCATTCCTGTCGAGGCACGGTACCGCTCGCACGTCGGTGGGAGTATACCTCGTCATCAGCAACAAGCGGGATGGCTGGCCAGCAAAGAATCCCACCATCATGGGCACATGATGGTCGCTGTGGTCTCACCAACGGGACTGGAAGACGCTCAACGTCTCCGCGCTTCGTTGTCACCGCTCCCGGTCAATCCAAGCCGCCGCATCGTTCAAAATTTGCGATGCGATGCAACGCTGATCATCGGTAGCTCACATGGACACCACCGACGGGGATATGAACAACGTGGAACTTTGTTGCATCGGAACGAGCGTCTCGCCGAGGGCGAACCCCACTCTTCGCTCACCTCTGACGCTGTAATATTGCATTGTGCGTAAAAATGACCAACGAAATGAATTGCACATGGGCCAGGCAGGCAGCAACATGTGGACAGGAGCGAGTGACGTCTGCGACGCTTGCGGCCCGTGCCTAGTGACAGTCGCCGGTAATGTATTTGAAAACGGGCCTTTCCGGTGGTGTTATCTTGCCGCCAAGAGACCCTCTGGCCACAGGACATGAGATTGGGTGTTCTCCACACCACGTTCCCTCGAAGGTTATTTTCAACATGACATGCACACCTCAGTTATCGTATCGGTAAGTGCCGTTCAAGTTGTCCGTGCCACGGGGCTGTTCCGCGCAGGAAGGCCGGTATCCGGCACAAGTCACCTTAGAGGATCTTGCGCATTTGGCAGGTCGAGCAGTCTGGATAGGAGCAGCGGTTAGTTTGAAACTGTCTCGCAGGCAATACCGTGCTCGATTCCCTTGACATCCCTTTTCGAGACTGAACGCGTGCCAAGCCCCATTGCCATCGGGGCTTCCGATTCCGCTATTCCAACGTACCATGTACGTTCGTGCTTCGACAGCTTCGATTAGCCCTTCAGAAAAGCACCCAGATGCCAGGAGGTCACACTACTGCTGGTACTCCGTACGCCACCCATCGTAATTCGACCGGCTTCCGAGGGGTGCACAAGACGGTACTACACAGG
>Ga0307508_10000942_pt1 | contig 33897 bp, 45 predicted proteins | sample 9_EM_MG_FD_203089 | JGI IMG/M metagenome (GOLD analysis project Ga0307508, IMG submission 203089) | Populus trichocarpa ectomycorrhiza microbial communities from riparian zone in the Pacific Northwest, United States - 9_EM | ecosystem: Host-associated > Plants > Roots > Unclassified | place...
AACATGCGGTCTGCAAAATTTTGTGTCTCTCCGATCTATGGTTGTTGAGTATCGTCGTTTTTTCTCATTTCTAATAGTGTCCGACTAATGGGTAGTAGCCGGGTAACCCCTACAGTACGTTAGCCTCTAACTACCCCTGCCAAGGAGCATTAGTTACCCGCTTGGTGTCTTCCGGAGGCTGAAAAAAAAGAGAAAAAAAACCTTTGGTGGTTACGGCGGTGGCGACATCATCCGAGAGAACAGCGCGAGTACTAATAAGCAGTATCGCGCACCACCTTTCGCACGCCCCGGCCAGACGCATACCCACCCGGGCGCATCCTCAATGTTCCCGAACATCGGCGTCGACCTGCTGCACCTTCCGCGGCTCTCGGCTCTCCTGCGGCGGCGCGGGACGTACATGCACCGGTTCGCATCGCGGATCCTGACGTCGAGCGAGTTCGGCGCATTCCAGCAGAAGCTGCGCGGCAGCGAGGACGCCAGTGCTGTCGTGCGGTGGCTCGGCGTGCGCTGGGCTGCGAAGGAGGCCGCGTACAAGGCCGGCGGCGTCGGCAGACGATTGCAGTGGAAGGAGGTCGAGGTGCGCTATCTCGCGAGTGGTGAGTGAGGGAGGAAGGAAGCAGCGAGGGAAACCAGGCGCTGATGGGGACCGTAGGACAGCCGTATCTGACGCTACCGAGAGAGGGGGTCACCGGCGGACTGAGTATCTCGCACGACGGCGAGTACGTCGTCGCCATGGCTATGCTGCCGCCCGAGAGCCGGACCATGGCGGAGTGGGTGCAGGGACGCAAGGAGGAAGCGGCTGCGGCCTACAAGTAACTGCTGGCTATGTTCGGGGAAGGGAGGGAACGGTATCGGGAAAACCCGGGCGTTGCATAATGGGCAGAGCTAGCATCGCACGCGCTCCTTGGGGTGAAGACAGGAATCCCGAGCGACGCACAACTCCACTGTTTGCACTCATTCGCATGCGATTCTCTCCCACGAGTGCAGTATCCATCGATATCACCTCCGCCACTGTCTCTGACGCCAGCACCACTGCCGCCGCCACCGGCTCGACAACCTCGCGCCTCCCCCCTCTGCACTCCCTCTAGCACACAATTACTGGATCGTTCCGATATCGAAAGTGCGAAATCTGACGCCAGTGTTAAAGCTGCTCCCGAAACGACGAAGGCACCACGCCGGGCGGTAACAGTATCTCTATGTCCAGATGGTATCGTTAAACCCTGCCTCTCCCTGTGTGGTTTTCTATGTTCTTCCGCCAACACACTGCACATCAGCATAAAAGCGCACCTAGTTTTCAAGCACCGTCTTCCTCCACCGTCTGCGCCGCTTACCCATCGAAACAATTCCCATCCCTCAGTCAACAAGCCCCTGGGCAGAGATATGGTCAGAGGCGTGGTGTAAGCAGTCGCAGGGCTCCAGGTAGCGGATAGACGGGGTGGGAGGCAGACGAGTAGTGAGGTGACAACTTCTCGAGTGCGCCAGTGACGCGCGAGTAGACGAGCGGATAAACGGCGGGCTCGCAGGCTCCTTAGCGGCGAGTGGCGAGCGATGACGGCTCCCGAACCGTCTGCATGGCGGTGGACCTCGGTGGCTCGCCGTCCTGATTCTTTGCTTTCCGCATGGGTTCGACAATTGGACATGAACCGTTTCGATTGTTTCGCCGGTCGAGGTGGATGATACCCGGTATCACCATGTTGGCAGGCGAGGGCTTGGGAGAGGACTGTAGTATGGAGGCCCAACGACCAACCTGTCAAGTTAGAGTACCTGTTCGCCCTGCTTCTACATACACTCATCCCTGCACTCTTGTTTTTAAGCCTCAACCCTTTGAGCCGCATCGCGTCGCGACACGTTCGCAGTCGCCGGCCTACACAACGCCCGAAATTACTACTATTAGCACAACTTTCTGTCGAACTCTGACACTACTTATGTACGCACATACAGCCTACGGTCGTGACTACAATCCGTGCAATGGCGTCGCCGGCTCGATGACCCACCTATCGGTCGAACCCACGATTCGAACCATCATTTGCAGGCCTCCCGCAAATAAAATCTATTCTGCAGCCCTTCTGGGAATTCCTTCGCCGAGAATACGACGCTACCTTCACGATATCCGGTCGAATCGATACCTGGAGCTGCTGTGCGCGCTCGGTGATGCTGGGGCTGCTCTCCATGCCCGCTGTTGATGTGTACGCTTAACTAATGCTGATAAATGGCAACGATTAGTTACAGCAACGCCAGCTACGGAGGTCATATCTAGTCTTACCTGCTTACCCGTCCACTTTTACGCCACAACCGGTCCCATTCGCGCTCCCAACGCTTACGGTGACTCCTACATGATCACCCGTCCGCTGCTACGCCCCGCCCGGTTCCATTCCCTCTGCCAACGATCACCTATGGTGCCAAAACTCGACCGCTGATGGTCGAGGTGGCTGGCCATTACATATATACCTTTACCCAACCGTGTCGGCGCACACCAGTTGGCCCCCCGCTACCCCCATCCTGGCCGGTACACAGCAGCCGCGACAGGTGCAGCGCGGTACCAGCGGCCTTTTTAGCGCCGTTCCTGTGCCGGCTGGCACTACGCGTGTCGGTCCCGGGTGCCAGCAGCCACACTTCCATACTGGCCTGCACACCAAAGGGCCCGGTACCGAGAGAACGGCTCGAAGCGGTACCAAGCAGCACCTTGCAGTACCGTACGGTCCGAGGGTTCTCGCTATCGCTACAGGCGGTACTCTCGCTGGGGCAACTAGTGTTGTGGGGTTCGTATCGGTAGTTATAGGGCATGAATGCACGGTACCGGACATCCAAACACTCTCCGCATCTCCTCCTGCGGTATGGGGATTTTTACACGGTTATGAGTTTTAACAAGGCATCCGAGGATATCGTTCCTTTACATCTGCCAGACGAGGGGAAGTGTCAAATACCATGCGTCCGGAGATGGCGGCTGTCCGAGCCTCCGAGCACCAGCTTGCGAGACAGCATTCCGTCCTTTCCCCTGACGAGTCCCGGAGGCCCGTTGTACATATATAGAGAGAATGTTCTGCCTCCGACTATGTATTATAAATCCACTTCACTATCTTCATCTCTATTGATCCCTATATTCCAACAGCAATAAACCGAAGGTTTCCAAAAAGACACTTAGGAATGAGTTTGCGCAATAGAAAATGGAGAAGTAGATACCTATCTGATGGGCTTGCGCCTGGGCCGTATTTCTCTTTCTCTATGGTTCGCCTTCTCTTTCTTTCGCTGCGACGTTGTAGAGGTATTTTTGTCAATGGGGGCAATAAAATTTTGCACGCTTCCCCGGCGTCTTGCTTCTACGTTTATGCAAGTATGTACTTCGCAAAGTTCGGTGGCATTCACTCCCTTTTTCAATCGCATAGAAAATCCTCGTGGCTCATGTGGCCGAGATTCTTTCACGTCCGTCGACTTGACATGACGTAGGCTACCCCACCACCTTTTACGGTGCGCCGAACGTGCATACCTATGTGGTCATGTAGTGCCTGGCTGCAGAGTCGCACCACGGGACGAACCTCTCATTCCACCTTTCCACAGCCACCTCCATAGCCACCCCCCACAGCAAACACCTGCAACTGCACCACCGCTACCACCACCTCTCCACCTACCCCATAGCTTGTTACTGTCTTCGGCCGGCCCCACGCCGCCCCCGTTACAGATATCCCAATGGTAGATGCCGCATCAGTCGATGCAGACGGAGATTCCTACCTCATCCGTTGTCGAACGTTGGACAGCAAAGGAGTCGTTCGATACCATAAAAACACGGGGCATCCCGGAAAGCGATGAGACCCAGACGACACTCCGCAACGCCTGGATCAACAGCAGCGCATTTCTGAAAGACGGCGATGTCCGAGACTGCTGGTTGTGTGATTGTCACCTATCTACCACTCGGACCTAGCAGTAGCCTTACACGATTGGCGTAGAGGATCAAGGGTATCGCCACAGACGCGAGGCGGATCGTTATAGAAGCTGAGCGGGAGGAACGCATCAAGAGTGAGAATTCTAGAGAGGTGTCTGACCCAAAGGCGATCGCTAATTAGAAGCAGGCCTCCTTTCAAATCGAAAATGTATCTTGCGGGTTCACCGAATACTGTGACCCAAATCACAAGCAGCTGCTTCCTTCTCCATCTCCGCTCACGGCCCCCGAACGTTTCAAACTTACGGTCAAAGTTTCGCGAGCTTTACGAAGCGGCACGTTCGATGAACTACGACCAAAGCAGTCGGTACTTCTTCCACGGAGCTCAGCTGGCAAGTCCCACCTGCTCGCCGCACTCACTTGTCTCCTCATGCGGGAGGGAAATATTGTGGTCTACATTCCCGACTGCAATGAGCTCCTAGTGAACCCTGAAAGGTACTTTCGCACGGCGCTAGAGTTCGCGTACGACAGCAACGAGCTCAAGCAGAGTCACCTCAAGGGCCTGCGGCAAGAGCTGGTTGAGGAGGAGTACATCGCACTTGAACGTCTGTCAGATTTTTGCAGCAAGAGACTCAAACGCGATACCGCTTTTTTCATTGCTGACCAGGCGAATGGTGGGACCCTAGTTGGTCACATCGATTTAGTACCGGAAAGCTCAAACGCCAATTACAAGCACGCTTGGACGGATTTGCGACGCCAAACGTCCGAAAACCGTATCGGTCTCTACTGTGGTTTGGACGAGGTATCCGCCTATCGATCAGATTTTGCACATTGCTAACTGGTAACAGGAGGGAATGAAGGCTTGGTGGTCTGCCAACGGGAAGAAGCCTGCTGTTACTGTCTCGTCGCCTCGCTTCGACCGGCCCCCGCCGCTCCTCGCCAACCGACTGCGTCCGCCACCTCCATTCCTACAGGCGGAGAAGGGGTACATACTTGGAAGAACCTACCGATTTTCTTCGAGCGTTGGCCGCTGTCAAAATCGAAAACTCTAGCGAATGCGCCAAACATCGCCATCAGCACCGACGCATCTTGAACATTCCTGGGCATTCCAACCCGTTTGACCCCACTCTACGACGCGCTGCAGAAATCCGCCGAGGTTCGCAGGCTCATTGGTTGAATGTCCCGGTTTGGTCCAATCATGAAAAAAGTGCTCTGGAACTCTTGGACTTGGCGCTACTTTTATGTTTGATGCAGTTCCTTTTCACGTTCCTTTTTGCGGCTTCGCAGTTCCTCTTTCCAACATTCCAGTTCCTTTTCTTGCAACACTCGTGTTTTGAGCTCAGTGTGCCACCACGTGTGAAATGTACATCCGCATGCAACATCTGGTCAGACTGTAACCCGAGCTAGCTGTCTTCAAGAGGTTGAGATGTGATGTTCACACCCGCGGCTGCCTTAAGCGGCGATTTCCGCCGTAAAAAAGTTGGTGCCTAAGCTGATATATTGAGAGAAACGCTGGGGTCAACGATTCATTCGCCACGCTGTAACTAGATCTGAAATACATAGTGCTCCGCCAGCAGTAGGAATTGTGCGTACATAGACGAGAGGGGAGATCAGACCGGGGAGCCAAGGCGCGGCCGAGCCTTCACTATCGTCGTGTCATACTATATGCTTAGTCAGAGCACGTGACTGGGATAGATTATCTCATCTTCTACGACAGACTATGAGCCCTTGTCGCAACCGCAACCGCAGCTTCATCAAGTCTCCGTCGACTCCCGTCTCCAGGCCCTTCATATCTACACTTTCCTCAATTCTCCAGTATTTCTCTCAAAATCTCTTGTTTGAGCCCCTCTTCGTGAATTCGTCACCCCTGCTCCACGAACTTGCCACCAAGCAGAACCAACCATCCAAGCTCAACTACGACCCATGATATCATGGAAAGCACGGTGTATCAAGAAGCTAGACGGTACCAACTACGATGACTGGATGTATATGTCCGATCCACCCTCAAAACTGCTGGCGCCTTCGAGACCGTCACCGGAAAGGAAGAAGATTGTCCGCCAGCGGGAAACACCACGACTGCCAAGACAGCGCTCGAGAAGTGACGCTATGGCTGCATACCCACGACCCACAGACAAGTCCACCGGCACCCCAGAGTTGGTGCATTCGGACAGCCTGCGGACCGTTCACCGCTGCCGAACCGATCGAGAATTTAGCGCTACACTACATCCTCTTCGTCGACCCTAGCCGCCACGCTCACGTCTACACCATCAGACAAAAGAGCCGAAACCTATACGACAATGGTTGTGGGGAACACGGCAACCGCCTGCTTTCGAGGCGTATTAGCTGCTCGAGGTATCAGCTATGAACCAGCGTCCCCGTATTCGCAGCTATGAACAGGGTAATGGAACGCAAGGCCATCGACGTACTCACCAAGAAAGCTAGAGCTATGATGAAAGATGCCAAGTTTCCGCTCGATTCTGGTCTGAAGCTATACGGACAACGACGTATCTACACGCCAGAACACCTAGCCGAGCTGTTAAGGCGGCTGCGCGAGCCATTGAAGCCATCGAACCCGGGCCCGAACCGGTCGCGCAAGCCATCGAAAGAACTTCAGAAGAACGATGTCGACAAGCCACCGCTGCACCATCTACGCCGATTCGGTTGTATTGCCCAGAAGCTTATACTGAAGGACCTCCGGGTGGATACCAAGATGGGTGGCGCACCAAGCGATGTGTGATGACAAGCTACATTCGCAATCCTACGGAATCCGGATCTTATGGGATATGGAGGCTAAGCGGCATTGTTGAATGCTCGGATGTCAATTCCACTAGGTCTTCCCCCCGGAGAAGCCGATACATGAAGAAGTTCAAGTTAAATCTACGACGCAAGCAGCGCCTGACGAGGCGACCGCAAGCACACCTGACGAGGTTGTTGCTGCTACAAGGTCTCATGAGCCGGCGAAGGCTATGAGCGATGCGTCTGGTATTAGGACCCAAGAGCAAAAGATGGCCACGGGCGTTCCTAGGACTCATGAGCGGGAGAATGCTATGAGCGACCCGTGAGCAGAAGTGAGAGCTACGGGAAATACGTCTACTGGGCCGGAGTGGGCAATGGACAACGCGTCGAGTGCAAGGACCCAAAAGCCAGTGGGGGCTATGAGCGATATATCTACTGAGTCGGACAAGGTAAATGATAACACGTCTACCAGAAGACACAGATCTATGGGGATACGAGGCAGAGGCCGAGGAGCCATGCCCCTGATGTGAATACAAATCTACAGGTAAAGGAAAGCCGACGCATACCTGCCGGCAAAGGATGTGAACACGCTACCGGCCAAAGGTATGGATGCCGGTTGACTGCCGAGTGGTAATGACCCTCGGACCTACCGTCAAGCAATGTCCTGCATTCTACAGAAGCAGTAGCATGAAGTCATGAGGTGAGAATACGTTTCACTCAAAAACAACAACACCTTTACGCTGGAATCTGAGGCGAACAGCTAACCTATCGGTTGTAAATGGGTAGACAAAAGATAAATGCCCTGACGGGCATGATTCGGAATTGCGTGCGTGCCTGGTGTTGGGGGAGGTAGTGTGAGCGCCCTTTTCTATCTGCTAAGTTATTTAGCTTGGAACGAGTTGAAAATCAATTGTTTGGACATTTTCGCACGTCCACCGCATCTACCGAGCTGACGTCGTTCACCGCACCGACCATCCACCGAGTCGACACTATCTACCCAGCCAACGAGCGAGCGCGCGCTATATATCTTACAACTTATTAAATTATACGGTCTACATACGAGGCGGCGGAGCATTGCTGCTCCTATCCGTTGACGATATGTTGGTCGCTTATGCCGACGGTTCCTCCAAAAGAGCCATAGATGTCAAAAACGCGCTGATGAAGCAGTACCAGATGTCAAATCTCGGTGCGGCGAAGCGGCTCTCAGGCTTAGATATTACTCGACTACCCGATGGCTCAATCGTCCTCAGCCAATAGACGTATATCTGTCGACTCGATCCTCAAGCAATTTCGTATGGAAGACCGATGCCTACACCGCTACATCATAAGACTCGACTGGACGTTTATAAGTCCACTGTGAGACTGGGACGTCCGGTCAACGTCGGAGTCACAGCAATAGAGCTGTACGGCCCCGCTGTTTTTCAGTTGCAAGGCTCTTGGCATGGGGGCCGGGGAGTTGGTTAACTTGATCAGGAATTTGATCGTCCAAATGAAATCATAGCGGAGATTAGGAGGGAAGGAGACAATGGAGACAGGTTATTGGGGTTCGGGGGCGGGTTGCGGCGACCGTGTACATAACAGCAACCCAGTAACCACAACTTTTTCCAAACTGTACAGAACAGCGAAACATCATGGTCGGGCGGATTCCCGTTTCCACTTATGCCCAGGACTTCAGTATCCATCGGGATACCTCTGAGGTACGAGGCTCACTGCCATGTCGCTGACTCGTCGGGGAGGAGGATTTGTAATCGTGTAGGCTTCGCAGAGGAACAAAAATACTTCTTCTTCAGTTGCATGGGAAAAGGCTTCTCGCAGTTCGGGTGGGAATAATTTGGTATCGTTTGGAACTGGCATGATGGAGACAGATCACGGCAAGAGGACTCGTTTTGTCTCCTTACTGATCAAAACCACACTACGTTCCTTCCTATTGTGATCAGAGCGACACCGCTAAAAATTCGGCCCCCATGCCAAGAGCCCTGCAACTTGTGCCTGCAACTGAAAACAGCGGGGCCGTACAGCTCTAATGTCGAACAAGTCGGTTTCCCCAAGAATTCATAATCATGAGGCTAGGACGCGCGATCATCGGCGGCGTCCAAACTACCATACAAAAGACATAACCTCACATGAAACCCTCCTTCGAAGATCGCCCACCAGTAAGGGGGTTCGGTTCGATATCCAGCTCACCGGGTATCACTCGGGTACGGCTTACGCGCCGGATCGTTCGTGGCTCCGCGGCGGCAGCTCGCGCGTGGCCCTGCGGCGACAGATCGCTCGACGGCCTGTTCGTCTACGCGACGGATCGCCCGTGTCGTTCGGCGCCCCATACTCTTCAGCTTATGATATACTCAAACTCAAACTTTCCCACTGTCCCTCTAGGTATCCTAACTACATCCGAAGAAGTCACCCAGGAGCTGGCTGCTTGGCTCGAGTGCGGCGCTCAAATTCCCCGTCGTCCATTTAGGAAATGGGGGAATGCTCTCTTTCACTTTTGTCTGTCTTTTCAGTCTCTCCTTTGTCTTTTCTTATGTGTTTCGAAGCGAGGATAGGCCAGGCGGGGGAGTGGGGAGTTATGTACCGCGTGCTGCCTGCGGACTGCATATAATATCGCCATAATCCATGCGATCAATGATCAATGAGACTCCTCTCTTTCTTCCCAACTGCTAGGTTCCGAGGAGGTCGGGATAGCGGTCTTCAAATGCAGCTCCCAGTCTTCTCGCGGGTGCCGATGTCTACAGATCGATGGTCACGGCCGCAACGCCGACGGTCGCTTGCTCGCGAACGCGCGGAGGCGCGGTGATTGGTTTGTCTTGGAGTTGGCGATGAAATGCTGTATGGGGAACCGCTTTGCTGGGGAGGAAAGTGGGGGCCATGCTGCCAAACCTCGCAGGCTCCCAGACCACACCGCCAGTGAGTCACGGTCACCTCTGTCCCTACCATACGAGCATCGCGGTGCGATGACAAGGTGCGGACTATACCTATCTCACTCTCCGTGCCCATGTTCCCGCGAGCCACTGCATTTCCTTTCGCTCTCCCGATGCAAATCTCCAAACAACCAACCAACCAACCAAAAACCTTCGCTCCAACCTCTGTGGGCGGATGGGAGAATGCGCTGTCACCTCGCGACGAGCAGTTTGGTATTATTCTCAAAGTAAAAGTGGAATATGATACATATTGATTGCGACACGCCAATGGGCGTGTTAAGCGAAGGGGGTCTACTGTACTACACTTCTGGCGCAGAAAGCAAGCTCCTTTTTTTTTTTTTTACCAAGCAGCCAGGGTTCCCCTCTGACATCGTTTCAGAAACCCGAGAAATATTATTTCAGGTCCACTGCCCACATTTCCATGCGGAAATTAACGATGACGGGCATTGCGTATCTAGAGATATCTACACGCACGGCCGGATACAAGGAAACGTGCGGAGGTGACGAGCGGGAAATTACCAGGCCGGAAGCAGGCAGACTGGCTCGTCGTTGCGAGTTCGGCGACATGGACTGCGGACAACCTGCTCTTTGTCTTTTTTATTTTTTCTATTTTTCTATTTTTGGGAGATGGCAGCTGTGCCATTCAGGGCCGGACCAAGGAGGGAGGCTGGGGGGGGCGGGCATGGCGGGGAACCCTGCACACGGTTTGGGGCGGGCATGCCGTTTCGGGAACCTGCATGCGCCGCACGTACAGCGAGGGAGGTCGCCCGTTAAAAACAAAATGCTACACATATGTATCCATGCAGGATCTGAAGAAACGTGTACTCTGTAGAGTATCTATGTATCTACATATTGTTGTCCGACCCTCCGCAGCACATTAATAGCAACGCTGAGTGGGGTAGATATCATACTCGTTCTCTGTTTCATGTGATTGCTGCGCTGCAGATCCGAGTGGGATATGTACTGGCTACCAAGCTTCATCCAATATCTGGACGCACAAGCGAAACGCAGCCAGAACGTACCCAGCGCGGATTAAATTGTGAGGAGAAGCGAGGAGCCGGTTGTTTTCTTTTCTTTTCTCGCTGTTCTTTTCTTTTTTCGTCCTTCTTTTCTTTTCTCACCCTTCTTTTCTCTTCTCGCCCTTCTTTTCTTTTCTCGCCCTTCTTTTCTCTTCTCGCCCTTCTTTTCTTTTCTCACCCTTTTTGGTGCCAGATGGGAATGAAAGGGGCCCACATCCCGCCGGAAAAAGAAAGCAATCAGCAGGATGCGATACGTCTGGCGGCAGGAATGCGAGTCATGTGGACGGGTGCGAGCTGGGTCCTCCCCATCGGGCGATCCGTCTTCCGTTCGCGGTTGGCCGTTGGAGAACGCCTGCCCAGGGTTGACTGCTGGGTCGTCTGGGTCCAGGGTGCAATCGTCTCGTGAGGACACACACGCCGGGGTCTGTTTGTCGGGGTCGCGCGGGGGGGGTGCTCCTCGTCCGCGCATGAGGCCTGCGCCAGCCACCAACGAATAAACGGACGCGAAACCCTCCGCTAATCGGCTTCCGACGGCGTCGAGACCACCCCCCCCCCACGGCCGCGGGCGAACGCTGCGCCTTCGCCCTGCCTCCCTGCGCACCCGTCCACAAAACAAAGGAGACGGCGACGCCAATATATAGCTGCCTGCGCTGCCTTGTCCTCGCGCTCCTCGCCAGCACCCAGCAGTTCCGCACATCCGCCCCCCCGCAGCTCCCTCTCGGAATCAGCATCGAAAGTCCTCCTTGACACATTCTCTCCACCGCAGCACATTCCAGTCAAGCCATGTCTCAACCACAGGGCGTCGCCGCTGTCCAGTCCGCCCCTGCGGTGCGTCTCCCCCCCTGCCCTCTCCTCTCTCCTCGGTCGTGGGCTGACGTGCTCGCCGCACCGCCAGGTCAAGCAGAACGAGAACGCCGAGAAGGCAAAGGCATTCGCCGAGAAGCACGGGCTCGCGGACAAACTGTGGGTGCTTCCTCGCCCGTCCGCCCGTGCGCGAGAGCTAACCGGACCACAGCAAGAAGTTCGTGAAGAAGAAGCTCGGCATCGCCGCCCACTAGGCGGACTCGACCGGCGATGTCTTGCGGCGGCGGAGATACCGGCTGCGGGTCGATTGGTGCGGGCATTGTTTCTCGTCCCGGGGACGGTGGAGGGGACGGGTTTCTGTTGGAATTCGGCGTCGCTGTTCTTTTTCCTACGTAATGTTTTGTCAGGGCCAACGGAGGGAGAGAGGGCGCGAGGTGTAGTAATAGAGCTCTGTTTCCTCCTGCACACCGCTTGTCTGTCGTGTTCCCAGCGCGTCGCATTGTCTGCCTCGGAGCATGCCAGCGTCGATCCGGGCGCAGCCACTACGGGCGTCCAGCGACTGGCGCTCCAACCGATCCCCGCGTGTTTCTCCAGCCGTGAAGACGAGACTGCACGCGGATCGCGCAACTCGCAGGCAGGGCTGGTGCGATTCCACTTCGTCTTCGCCTTTGCCGTCTCCGCTCGTGGGCCAGATCACCGCGACCTGCACGTTCTTGCTGGCGGTTGGAGCCTGGTGACCAGGCTGACTGCCAGTGCGGAAGCCCAGTCTTGTCGCAGACGGACTGGACGAGGGCGCAACTGCGGCGGTGGTCGGCACACCACGCTCCTTCCAAAAGAAAGGAGAAAAAAAAGGAGCTGCGAAACGGAGGCTGCGCTGCATCGCCAATCATCTGCCGACATGACGGAGCGAGGACGAACGTGTTTCAACGGCCTGCGCTCCCGCCCAGTGCCGGTCTCGCTGATCGTTGCGCAGCACGAGCTCCGTCGCGCGCCGGCGCCGACGATGTGCTGCTTCGTCCACCGCATCGTTTTCCGAGATTCTGAAACCCCCCCGTACGGCCGCCACCAGCCGCCCAGCCCGATAGATACGAGTACGGTTGCACCGCGCTCGTCCTCAGCGCAATCCCGGCAGATGTAGCCCAAGTGTACTGCCGGCGGCGCTGCAGCGCTACATGTGTGTAGTTGGCCACGGTAGCGCGCTGTGGGGAAGCGACATGGACCTCGCGATCGTTGCGAAACGGGGGCAAAATGCCAAGCAGGAATAATCTTCAGCCGGCGAGAGGGCCGGGCCTCGCACCATCGAGCGAGCCTGGGCGGAGGGTTCCCGGTAAAGGTGGGCTGATCCGACAGTCGCCGCCCATTCCCATGGGAGGCGATAGTGTCGATGGCGAGGGCATCGCGGCCAGCGGGAGGATCGTTCGGGCGCAAGCTAAAGATTAGACATGTATATGTATATGTGCTCCGAGTGCATGCATATGTGGGCAAATGTCGGCACCTCGCCCTCATGGCCCTCTCCCTGCCCCCCGACGGCGTGGCGGCCGCCTTTAATTAGCCACAGGACTCGCGCCGCTCCCTCCACAATCCACATGTCGGCAGCGCCGCTGCGCAGTCGGGTCCGTGCTTGTTTTTCTCGTCCGCACCGTCGATATTTAACTCCGCGCCGGTCCACAGGAAGGGGCGCTCCCCATCACCAGAAGCAGCAGCAGCAGCAGCAGCTTTGTCGTCCTTCTCACCTTCTCAGCCCCCAGCCCAATCCAGCCCTACACTCCGCCATGCCCGTAGGCCACCAATGCTCCCGGCGGTGTCCAGAAAACTGCACTTCGCCGGCGGCACCACAACCCTCGACGGACAGCAACACCACCGCCGCGTCAAGCTCGAGCATGGCTGGCGAGACAGAGTCGATCGATTTCGATTCGGTAAGCCGTCGACATCTCCTGCCCTGTCCTGTCCTGTCCTTGGGGGATATTGCCCTGGATGCCGTGGTTACGTGCGGCTAACGCCGCACCGGGGGGGATTGCAGATCCAATTACCGCCGGAAGAACCTCGCCCGCAGCGACCGTTAGGCAAACGAATGTCGGTGTCGATCCTCCTCCTCCACCTCCGTCTTCTCCGCTTGCTGACGAATCCTCCAGTGTCAGGTGGCTGAAGTACGGACCCGTCGACTGACCTGAGCGCCTCCCCAGCCGGGGCGCGTGCGGAGAGAGAGAGACTTCCACGTGTCCGCGGCGGTGGATCACATCGGGGAAACGCAAAATGCTGGGGAAGGGGTCAGGGTCTTGTCGTGCGCCGTGTGAGATTGCGGATTGGCGGAGATACGGGGATGGCGTCGAGTGGGCGCGGAGGAGTACATACCAGGGTTTTTCTGTGAGGCCCCAGGGTAACCTTGCTTCCCAAGGGTGCTGTGTATATTTTTTCAGCTTTAAGGCTGTCCGTGAAGGATCCGGCATCAAATGCTTTCGCCATGCCACGCCACATGGTCTTTCGCCCTGTTCGTTCCCTATCTATCGAGAATGAGTGACGGCCGCAGAATAGGATGGAGCAGAGGATGATAGCCCTGCATGTCGCCTCCTTCCCTTGTAACAACTGCCATCCCTTCGGCTGTAATCACTGCGGTGGCGGGGTGGGGGGGAGGGCCTATTTGTGTGAATGAGAGGAGGTACCTAGCCAACCCGCCGACACGAAATTTCAGGTCTGGCGGCGGAAAGAATGTCCCTTCTCTTAGCTTACCGTCTCTATTCTACGGTAGCATGTGTGTATTGCGCTGCTGTGATGTCGTCCTTTCCCCCACCCATGCTCTATTGCGGTGAAAATTTTTACCGTCTCAAGGGATCAAACAGCGACCCCAACGGGGAAGGAACCACAACCACCGCCTGTTGTAGGGTGCGGAGCAGGCCGGCACGTATCGCCAGCCCAGGAGATGTCAGGTGCTCGTGCGGTGACAGGAAAAGCCGTCATGCGAGGACTATGCCGGCAATGCTGCCCGAACCACGGCCTCGACGGGGAAGTGGCCGTAAGCCCCACCTCTGGAAGGGGCTGGAGCAGCTTGGCACGCGCCCCCAGCCTCGGGAGATGTCTGGTGCTCGAACTATCGTCGGTCGTACCTAGTTTCGTCTTCCCAGCTGGGGTCACTAGATATCACTCAGCTCGGAAGAAAAAAAAGGGTGCCAAAGGTTGAGGGGAGAATGTATGTAGTTACCGCTCAGGTCTATACGCAGTAATGCTAAGTTCATTTTTGCTGTCGGGGGTACGGGCTGAGTTGGTTGGTCCTGGGTTTGGTCGTCCTTCCGGACCCGGGCCTGCTGTGGCTTGTTCGTGTTTTCTCCGCCCAGGGTGTGCCAATACTGGCAGTCGAGCAGGAGTAGGTATTGCTGACTCCACCATCGATTAGGTAGAACTGCTAGGGTGGCAGCGAGATTCTACCAGTTGAAGACCGTGTCGTTGTCTCACTGGCTAGTACCTCAGCTAAGTATTGGTGGTGCCCGTACCAGACCCAAACCCAGGAGCACCTTGGAAGGCCTGTGGGCGGAAGTTTGGAAGGAGACGGGTGGAGCTAAAAATCGGTTCAAGATTCGTGACCTTTTCGCCGATGAGCGGTTCAGCTGGGGGGGATCCTTGGCTTCCTTGCCGCCACTGATGTGGAGCGACGGATAACAGACGCGGCTGAGGGGGATGCCCAGAGCGAGATATGTCCGAGGGGTAACTTAGGGAATGGGAAGCGAAGGCGGAGGAAAGGATGCAGGAGACGGAGGAGCTGGGAGATAAGCATTCTGCAGGAGTGAATGAGGGTTGGGAGCGAGGATGGGAGTGAGAAGGAGGATACAATTCATAGCCCAGGGCAGAGGGTAGGGGGGGAGGGGGGGCTGCCGCAGCGAGCCGCCTTCGGGTTGGACAGTGGACAGGAACCGGAACAGTGCGTACATCACCATGATCCAGGTAGGTCGCACGCGATTAATGATTAAACTAAAAATAAAAAAAGTTCCGAGAAGCCCCAAAACTCGCTCTGCAATGGGATACAACTGGTGGAGGAAGGCGAGCTTTGCAGGCATAAGTAGCTTTCAGTGCATAGACTGGTGAGTGAACACCAGACGACGCCTGGAGCTTTGTTAACTGAATCCGATAACTCATCCGCCCGGAGGGTCCAACTCCTGCCTTAGGATAGCAAGGTTAAAAACATCCTCAGACTCAAGACAAGTCTGTAAAAGCAGCCCGACTTGGACATGTCATGACAACTGTGTAAGACTTGGAGGTCTTACTAACCTTCTTCCCATCCTGGTGACCTGACGTGGCAATTCACCAAACACGGTTTTGGAAGAGTTCTTCACGCGCTGGGACTTTTGGACCCCTAGATCTCGTAGGACGGCGACAAGTCCGCCAAGCGATCAAGTCGTATTTCTTGCGCACCACAACTGCACAATGCCAAACACCACAACGCAACCAACAAGAACGAGTGACGAGAGAAAAAAACACAGTGTCGCTACAACTACAACGAACGAGTGACGAGAAAAAAAAATAGCCTCGCTGCAACCACAACGAACAACGGAATACGGCGGCTTGAAGCAACACACATCCTCACAACACCTTCTTCTCACCCGGACAGAGGAGGGCTGCTCGGGGAGAGGCCCATACGCGTCGCAGGCCAACTGCCTGTATGCATCCCAGCCTACTACTCATATACATCGCTGACCTATGCCTGTACGGGTTGCAGGACTCCCCTCGTGCGCGCTGCGGACTGCGCCCGTACGCATCGTTGGCCCGCTGTTCGTGCGCATCGCTACTCTACACATGTAACTTTGCAGTACTGCCAGTCGATACGATACCACTGCAAGCGTGACAGATATCTGCTGCGAGACCAGTTCTGTAGACGGTCGCCAGCATGATGTCCACTGCAAGCGCATGTCACATTTTGAATTAGCCAACCCCGAGAACTCGAAAATGCAAAACCAACAGCGGTGGCGTGAGATCCTATCGCAATCCACAGCCAGCGATGCAGAACCAATCAAGTTTTTTGATGCCGCTCGCAGATGACAAATAACACCCCAGTGAATCACCTCCTGTTTTCTGATTCTCGATGGGTGCGTTGGTTGTTGAGGCAGTTAGTCACAGAGCCGTAGTGGTGGTGGAAACGGTGGGTGGTTTGTTATCAGCTTAATGGCGGCCTCGTCTGTCTACCCCAATAGATAACACCCTCAAATATTTCCACTTCGGGCTTTGTGTGATAAGACTTTTCTTGTGTTTGCAGTAAAGGGCTTCATGACCCTGGCAAGCCATTGGAAACTTATGGAGAAGCTCCCCCGGTACCAGCGATTTCAGCCTCCCCTAGCACTGAACCACCGTTAATTACCACTCCTACACCGAAGTCTATATGACGAGCTATCTGCCGGGCAAACAGTCGCGCAGGCCATCGGCGAGCAGAACAAATCCATCGGGCATCCAGCGGCAGGGCAGACAAACCATCCGTCGGGCGAAGCGGAAAACACGAGCGAACCAAGCAGAGAGTTGTACGGCATGGCGCGGATGAATTAATTGACTCAAGTCCTTCTAGGCATTTGGTGATGATTCATTGATCGCATGCGACCCTATCGGATCATGGCGATATTATATACAGTCCTGTCCCGTTCGCCGTCCACCACGACCTCTCACAGTCCGCTGGCGGCCCACGGCAACTCCCCCTTCTAGGCGTTTATTGGCTTGAGTCAGAAAAAGTGCCCGCCAGGTCGAGTGAGAAACTGTGATTGGTGACCGTCGTTTACATTTCTAACTTCACTATCACGTCGTGGGTATTTATCTCACTTAAGAGATCCCACTATAAACGCCACTGTTATAGGTACTAGCGCGCAGTAGTGCGCTTAAGGACTAGCGCAATATCAAATCGCGCTTATAATAAAGTACTGAATTTTGGTGAGCACAATGCTCCGTCCAAAGAACCAAATCACTACACACACGCAGCAACACACCACCTACAAATTAACTAAGCCCCATCTGGGTGCCAACGAAAGCCATACCAAGACCATCTTCACCTTCACCCCCACCACCCCCAGTGCTGGCAATTTGCGGGAAAGAAATGACATGACTGCGTTGAGGTTTTTCTGACAGCCTAGCACTTCGCCGAGTTCCTATCTACTGCTGATGCCGCGTCGCGGCGGGCGGCTGGTGCCACTGCTGCGACTTGAGGTGCGGTTGGGGACGTGGCTGTGAGTGAGTCGCTACCGATGGCTCCAGCGGTGGAAGGGACTAGGCTGGGTTCTTGCCATGGCCACGTCTCCGACTCGCACAGCGCCCTGCTATGGGCGGACACGTCGCGTATCCTAGGTTTGCCTCGAGTTGCATCAGATGCTGAAGGCAGACCTTGATCATCTAGCTCGCCACCCGACGATGATGAGACTTCTGAGGTGTCGTCGCTGGTACTCATTGTACGTACCTTCATCTGCAGTAGGTGCTCCTCGAGTCTCCCAGTCCTTCAGAGCAGGCATCAGGTGGGAAGTTGGTAGCCATTTGTTAGGCACCTCGCCGTCAGATGACCCATCGATATTTAGCGACGCGTCAATGCAACGGAAGCTTCGAGTGATAACCTCCCTCTTATTCCGACAGAACCTCCTCCAAGCCGCACCGACACATCTAATCATAACCCTCATTCCTCCCACTGCGCTACTTCCCGTGATATCATCTGGATTGATAGGTGTTGTTCCACACGTGCAGGTTTCCATTGTCCGCCATTCCCGTCGCCCACCCGCCCGTGTTCTGCCCAGGACAGTACTCTCAGCTTAAACTCAACTGTCCTGCACCGCTTGACTCTGGGAGGAACGGCTGCCGGCAGAGAAGTCCGGCAAGAGACCACAGCAATTGGATGTTTCCGAGGCCCTGGCCGTTGTTTGAACATAACCGGTGGACGTATGCTAGGCGTTCGAGGTGTATCGGCAGCTGGCTGCAAGGAAGTCTGCGAGAGAATCGCCGTGAGAAGTTGCTCAGAACCTAGTGCTTGGCGTTGATGATTGATAGCCTTTAAGCAGTGAAGACTACGGTAATACATGGGATGATCACCTGACGTTCGAAAACGCTCGGCGCGCTAACCCTATGTGCACTAGCGCGCAAAGCTATATGTAGTAGTGGCATTTATAGGGTGACCTCTTAAGTGAGATAATACGGTACCCCAAATTCATATATGAGCGAATCCTTGGTGTTTTAAAGGGGCATTATCAGTTTGAGGGCGATACCTCGAGATTTTGATTGACGATGGTTGTTTGAGGTTGAAAGTGTCAAAAAAGGTATTGTGTTTTCCATAGTCGTACGAACATAGGAAAGTATTGATCTCTTACAGCCAAACCTTGATTCAGTTTAAAGCAAACATGAATCAAACAATACCTGAAATTGGGTCAGCTGTGAATTTGGGCTATATATAATGTAGTGGTAGAGTAAGAAATGAATTTGCCGGTAAAGCATCACTGTTTCTCACTCGCTCATTCGTTCTTCTCGTCGTATTGCTCGCCTGCTCTCTTGTTCGTTCCGCGTATCGGTGGCTCGCCCCCTCCAACCATAGCAGTTTTAGACATTATGGTCAAAAACTATGGCATATTAGATGTTTGCCGTTAGAATTATGCGTCACCACGGGGAGCATTGGGAATGACTACTTAGATATATCTATATTGAGGGGAGCATTGCGGTCGAATGACGACGGGGAGCGAACCCCGCTCTCACTGTCTCGTTGCCCCGCTTCAACCGCTCCAGAAATTTTATTTTTGACTGAAGCCATGCGCCATGATTACTCCATACTCCACCACCACATCGTGTAAGACGATATCGAATTAACCATTGCGGTTTGAGGTCCAAAGTCATGACATTAAATCGTACTTTGCACAGTCCCGTCAACACAAAGATCGAATTACAGCGAAAACGTCTTGCACCAGTTCATAGACACCTGAGCTCAATCACCACACGTTGAGTTGGCTCCTCTGTTAATTTGGCTTAGTAATTTATTTTTCCCGTCAGGACGTAGCGGTAGCATCCTCATCACGAATCACTCGGGTTTTGAGCGACACAGCATACACAACCCTTCCAGAAAAAGCTTGCTGTTCCCGGCGCTAGATAAAATTTCGCTTTGCAACTCCACGAGTCGCAGCCAGGGCCGTCAAAGTGGAAGCTGCTGGTGAAACACGAGGGGGTTGCCACATGGCAATTATATATCTATGTATGTATGCAAGTGGTGGATATCGAAGCAAGAACCTGCACCTGTGGTCGGTTCGAGATCTGCGGCCATGCAGTTGCTCCAATTGTACGTCTTCGCAAGCAGCCGCGGATCTATAAACCCCCAAAGTTTTTTTTTGTTTTTTTATATAGATGGACCAAACATGGGGGACCTGCACCCGGTTGCTCCGGATACTGCGGGAAGACGAGTGCTCTCCTCTTCTGTTTAGGCGCACACGTGGTTGGCCCAAGGAGAGGAGGATCAGAATCGGGGAGAAAAAAAAGCGAGGGGTTTATGGAGAGGCGTGCGAATGGCCGGTGCGCTGGAAATTGTTCCGGACGATGCTCCCCAGCGCTGTTACCCAGTGTGGTAATGTGGGTCACAAGAGAAGCACCTGAGATGGAGTCTATCAGCTCCTAATTGTATGCTCAGTGGAACAGAGGACAGTTGAGACGGATTTATTCACTCCCAGTCGGCTGCTGTGTGTTTTACTATTGTGACTGAGTTGAATTGAGGTGCCATCGGGAAAAACTACGGCACTTTAGACGTTTTGCCGTTCTATTTTATTGATTCATCATATATTTTTATTATTCATTCGAGTCATTTTTATCGGACTCGACTCATTTTGTTTATTGACTCGCGTCATTTTCGTCGAGTTATGTTATTGTCGTGCCGCGCAGCCCGAGTGAGAAGTAGTGCTGGGTGGCCGAAGCAATCGTTTGTTGCTCCGCCGTCGTGTTGTATATAGTCCTTATCCACAGACGAGGCAATAAAACCTGTGTCAGTCGATCTCTATTAGCCTTTAGTCTGATACAAGAAGGTTTGGCTGTAAGATGACCGCTGTGACAGCGTGATGTTCGGGGGGGACGATACGGCAATGTAAACAGTTTCGGAGTCAGACGCGCCGGCGTCAGCCGAGGTCTCTTCTTCTCGCTCTCGAACCTATACATAGGCCTCTATTAACACATCTAGGGGTTGGCTCATCTGTGAATCTGGGCTATATATACATATGACGTGGAGGCGGTGGTGGAGTAAGAATCGATTAGCACCGCTTCTCACTCGGGGTACGCTGCGCAATAGATGGAATAACCCGAGTCAATAAAACAGAATGAGTCGAGTCCAAATAAAAACGAATGAATAGAATGACTTGAGTTAATAGATGAAATGACGCGAGTCACTCTGCCCCTCGTGGTTCTGCTCCCGCTCTCTCTCACTATTAATGGGCGCCCGCAATTATTCACCACATAAGTGCTGATGGAGAGCTGCGCGGTGGAGGTTGTACAACTATCGGTGGCACCCCATGGTGTGCGAGCCTTCTCTCCTCTCCCGTTCCATGGCACATTATCTGGTCCCGAGCTGGACGTCTCCTCCTATCGCTCGCCATATCACTCGTTCATTCCGTTTGTCGGCGGTTTGCCCAACGGATAATTTGTCTGCCCCCCCGCTGGATGCCGCGACCGACCCCCCCCCAACCGACGGCCTGTGCGACCTGCATACCAGAATGCATGCCCGACGGTGCTTCTGTTTTGGTGGTATGTCTGGGTGACCTTCTCAACCGACCATTGGCTTCTATTGTTACCTCTTTTGCCCTGTAGAGTTCGCCGTGGAAATGGTGCAACTATCACTTCGGTACTACTGCTACTACTGCTACCGCGACCATTGTTCCGTGAACACCTCCAATCGAGAAATGGACGAAAGGAGGTGGATTTCCAAGGTGTTATTTACCATCTGTAAGCGACAATAAAAAAACCTAATTGATTTTGCGTCGCTGGCTCTGGATTCGAGTTTTTACATTTTGCTGTTCAGGGATCAGAATTCAATCACATGTTACATTGGTCGTTATATCTAGGCCTCCGTAGCGGGATGCTATCCTACGTCGCAAGCTTTACCGAAGCCCACTTTTCGGGGCCTGCAGAATAGAAGCGAAGGGAAAAAGTGGAAGAAAGAGGAAAAAAAAATTGCCAAGGAGAAGTCAAGCTATTCGAAACTGAAATAGCGAACGCAGGGGGGAAAAAAAACTCATAAACAGAGACAAAGACAAAGACGCCACGACCGCAACCATGACATTCCAACCACTCTCCATCGCACCCCGCAATGACCAATGACTAATCCGGAGACCAATCTCTCCCCTTTTCCACCTGTGACTAATTGAAACCAAATTAAACAAAAGAAAATGAGGGGGGGGCTCAGGTATGAGCACGAGGTACATGCACGAAAAAGCAGAGCCAAATCCGAGTTTCTCCCGCCGCAGCAATGGCCCCAAGGAAACCCAGGGAGTGAGAGATAGAAAAGAAGGAAAAACAATAAAGAACCACGGAGAAAGCAAAAAGGGTTAGCCGGACATTCCCGGCGAGACACGATGACGATGAAACTGCGCAGGAGCCACCATCAACACCGCCTCCACCAACCTTCATCAACACACACTCGAAACGTACACGGGCTGCACCACCCCGACGGCGAACAGCGAAGAGCAACAAGCGAGCAATAATAGAGGAAAAATCTCGTGTATATGCCATACGACTCAGCGCAACCGCAGAATGGGAAAGACCCCCACTATACTCTGTTGCCAAACGGGCGGCGCTCCCATATGGTCTTCGCCTGGTTCTGGGCTTTTTTCACGTACTTGTCGCTGTTCTCGGCCGAAGCCCTCTTGAGCTTGTTGGTCAATGACATCGCGTCCTGGCGTAGCTTTACCAGCCCGTTCGGAACGTCGCCGGAATAGTCCTTCGCCTTGGCTAGCACAATGGATCCTATCTCGGCGACTTTATGTCCAGCAGATTGTGTGAAATCGATTGCGGTTTCCTTCGCGTTGATGGCCGCTTGGTTGAGGAGCTGCTGCAACTGGGCCCGCCGCTGCTCAACCGCACTCATACACCGTGACACCTCCATCCATGGCGTGCCGAATTCGATCTCGATATCCCCCTTGACGATCGGCTTAGACTCGGTCCAGAGCGCCACCTTCAGTACTCCCCAAGCATCGCCTTCGTCGATGTTGAGGGCATACGAGCCGTCGGCGAGCTGGGAGAGCGAGGCATCGACGGAATCCTCGTTGCGTGTTACCTGTACGAAGAGCGGTGGTGGTCGGCGCAGCTGGAGGTATGTCTGGGGCGGCTGGACAATGACATGGTTGTAGCCCATGATGTCGATCTGGAAACGATCGGACGGGTTGAAAGTAATGGGGGGCTGGCTCCTGAAGTCGACTAGCGGAGCAACGGATACGCTCATGGCGGCGACTGGAGAAGAGACGCTGACGGGCACAGGAGCCAAAGAAGCGACCGAAGACGAAGCGGTGTGCTGAAGTGTAACGCTCGGAGTGGTGATGGAAAACATAGTCGCTACCGTCGGTATCATGGAAACCTCGTCCGTGGTGAAATCGGTCGCCTTCATGCACGTAATCCCAAGGATCCCCACAGCGATGCCGCAGAAGACCATCCAACCGGCCAGCATCAGCTTCCGCGGTTCGTAATGGGTGCCCATATCCCGTATCCACTGCCAGCCTCTAATACCATTGCCATCAACCTTCTCCCAGCCCTGCGGCGCTCTCTCGACATCCTGTTGCATCGAACTCGCCATCGCCGAACCGACTCCTCTTGACGACTGCCTTCGCATCATCTGTAGATCATTAACTTGTTGGTTAAGATTGTTGAAAGACAATCCGGTGATCCAGCCTAAACTGCGGTTCAATTGGCGAAGGTTGAGACTAAGGAACGTCGAAAGGTCAACCGGAAGCGTTTTATGAACGATCGACCTCTTGCTGTCGTTGTTGTCACCTACTTCCCGCTCGTCCGATTGGATGGACAAATGGATGCTTCGTGGGTCCAGCGGAGCTTGCTCAGCCGCATTGTAGTATGCCGGATTCTGGGTGATCACCAGTGTGGCCACTGAATGTCTGGCCAAAAACATCCGCGCGCAGGCCCTGGCCATTAGACATTGGGGGTTGTCGGCGTCCGAACAGTAGATGACGGCTAGGTGAGGGAGTTTCCATCCCGCACACTTCAGCCGAGCGCCCTGCTCGCTGTGGACCGACGTAATATTCTGGTTTCCGTTCAACCACAACGACAGAGTGTCCAACTGGCCTGGGTTCTTGGTCGCCTTGGCGATATTGCACACGTCGAAAGTCATGTCCAGTCCGCTGCTGTTGACGAGCTCCACGTCAGGCGTATTACTCCTCGATCCGAAAGACGTAATCGGCACGATGTTAAACCGGGGGGACTTGACTCCATCCCAGGATCCCGATGAAATCGCAGATTCCGAGATGGCGGCAGCGAGAGCACCCGCCAACTTGTGCTGAATCTCCTCTTTCGCAGACAGCGAGCCGATGTAGAGGACGCGAAAGGGCTCGTCCGCCTCGAGAAGCTCCCTGTTCATGCATTGGCGGATGGTAGAGTAGAGTGGCGGTGGCGGTGTGCTGTGATTGCCTAAACTTTTCCAGATCTCCGCCCTCTCGACTTCGTTGAAACTCGTAAGTCGTTGCGAAACCGCGATGTAGTCCCCGCAGAAGTCTACGGGCTCGTCGAACACGATCTCCTCGTCCGGAGTACAGCTCCCATTCCTGTTCCTAGCCGTCGTACCGCTACAGTTGTGGTGATGATCGTCAAGGCCACCGAAAGCAGGAATTGGATCCGGGTCGTGTCCATCCTCCACTTCTTCCGCACGATCGAGCAGTGAAGCTACACTGCCCACGAGCGAGCCAGAGTCGGTTCCCAGCAGATCTTCGTCGTCTATCGAGGCTACCGACGAGGTCTCATCTTCCTCGTCGGTGAGGATTGTTGAGTCCGTCAGGATCTCGTATCCACTATCGCCCATGCCACTCTCCTCTGAGTGACCAGACATCCCTAAATGGATTATGGGACCAGAATATTGGTACCGGTGGCGGTGGCGGTGGCGGTGGCGCTGGGAACGTATAGGTGGGGTAGAGTTGCGAGAAGGCTGAAAGTTGAAAGGCTGAAAGTCTGCACACGCGGCCAGATGTATGAGCACAACAGCACTGAAGCAGCCGTCGGATACGGGAAGATGGGGTACACTAAAGCCAAAAGGCAGTGGGGGAAGATGCGGGGAAGTGTATACAGCGAGAAATAAAAAGCAGGAAGAGTTGAGCGGGAATGAGCCAGGGAGGAGAAAGGGGAGAGTACAACATTTGGACTTTGAGATCCAGGCACGGATGATATCCGGATTGCTTCTCTTTCCTCACGAGATAGAGAGGTGGAGCTTCAAAGATCACGATAGCTCTCGGTCCTGTTTACAGGTTGATTCGAAGCTCGGCTTCGCGATGCCGACGGGGAGCGGGGAAGCGAAGAACTAAGCTGAAGCCGGAGCCGAAGCTGGAACCGAAGCTGTAAGCAAAGCAAGAAGTCTTAGAGGCAGATGAAGGTCGGTCCTTCTCCAACCTACGTTTTGTTTATGGCGAGCCCTTTGGTTCCTTGGGTTCTGTTTATGGGATTCTGGAGAGGAGCGAGGGGAGGGAGGGGAGTGGGGAGACGAGTAGGATCTGTTGGCTTTATTCGGCAGGACGGCTGGTTGACTGGCTGTCTTGGGTTGGTGTCGCAGATGGATTCTGTTTGCGAAGCTGGTGCGCAGACACGTACGAACAGCAGTAGTTGTAGTGGAGTGGGAGGATTGATGCGGGGCGGAGTGGGGGGGGGGGGGGACGGGGAACACGGGACGTGGGTCGGGTCGGAGGGACAACCTTCCACTGAGGAGACCGAGGAGTGCGAGGAGTCACGGAAGAGGCGCGGGGCCGGCGGAGGGGATCTTGCAGGATAGAGGAGAGGAGAGGAGAGGGCTTCACAGGGAGGGCGAGCGACGAACGGGCGGACTTATGCGGACCCACGGGCGAACGGGGAACGAGAGACGGATGATGTGGGCGCGAGGCACGACTGAAAGCGACAAACACCCGGCTTTGTTAATAATCGATGTCTTGAATGTGGGACTCCCAACCCCGAAGAGCGAGGAGACTTGTTCGTTTCTTGCTATATAATGCGGCAGAAGGAGGGAGGGCGGCGCAGTGGGGTTTGCACGTGGCGGGGCGTCGGAGGGGAGAAACGGAAAGCGACAAGTCGGCAGAATCGGCGCAGGAGCCAGCCAAAGGGGACGAGGAAGCGTTGCGTTGCGTTGCTGAGGTGGGTGGGCGCGCGCTGGGGAGTTGTCGGGCGCAAATGGGTGACGACGTGTGGAGACTGGGGAGGAGAAGGCCGGCGCAGCTGTGGAGTGAGGTGTCGATAGGATCTGTGCGAGCGAAGGTGGGGAAGTTGTGTGCGCAGTCGCAGCGTCAGGCTTGGGCGGTCGTGCGGCTGGCGGGCGATCCAAATGCGGTAAAGGAGGGAAGGATTCCTGGCCAGCGCCGGGGCCTGAGTCACTTGAGGCTCATCGCCAGTGCTTACATATGTATGTATGTAGCCTGTGAGTGGATGCAGACGCCAAACTTACTGTGTACGCCTCCGCAGGGTACACGGTGTACCAGCTCGTGACTGGCACCCTAGCCGCTGATTAGTCAGCACGGGATACTGAGCGAGTGATATCCAGAGATGCAGCAGCTGACTGCTCGCCGCAGATGCCAACGCTTTAATATCGCCATGGTCCGATAGGGCCGCATGCGATCAATGGCCACCAACAGATGCCAGCACGTCTGTGGGGAGGGTCGTGTGGGCGCGAAATCCGTGGCAGCGGTGGCGTCGACTCGGTTCGGAGCATGTTGGGCTCGGAGCACGTTGGGTTCGGAGCATGTTGGGTTCGGAGCATGTTGGGTTCGGAGCATGTTGGGCTCGGCGTAGTGTACGTTGTGCCAGTGGCAGCCATATGTTGGGCGTTTCCGCAGCAGCATTGGAACGAGTAACCACTGGAACTGAAACCGAATTATTTAAAGGATTGGCTGGGTATTGAAGGATTTGGCTAGCTGGCCGTGCGTCTATCGCCAGTCTGCGATGGAAGTGGACAGAGCTAGGGGAATGCCGCGACCTGCATTGGTTGCAATTCCCTGGACCTCCCGGGCAGATGGATTCTGGGAGCCGGTGGATTCAGCTGGAAGCATTAAGATTCCCTCGGGCTGAAGCACTCATGCGATCACGATTCTCATCGGTTCTGGCAGACTACGAGACTCGGAGAAAAAAAAAGAAAAAAAAAAGAAAAAAAAAGACGGATCATCATCCGTTTATTCTCTCACATATGAGGTATAGATAAAACCCATAAGAGGGGGGGGGGGGGTCGACGCTCTAGGCCGCGATAGTGGGCATCGGACCGAAGCCGAGGCGCCACTTGTTAAAGGCCAAGGCGTAGTCGCTGACCTCTCCGGCGTATCCAAGGCCCGGCGGCGGCGCGACCTTGGTGTTGAGGCGCTGGGCCGGGGGAATGCGGCTGACCGCGATGGGGACGCCCTCGGCAGCGGCGTTGACTGCATCGGCAGCGGCGAGGACGACTCTGGTAACGGCGAGGACGACTTCAGCGTCGGCGGGCACGTCATCGGTGTCGGGAGCGATCTCGATGGCGGAGACGGCCTCGGCGCCGCGGTGGGTGGCCCGGAGGGCGGTGAGCACGGCTTCGGCAGCGCGGGGAGTGTCGTCGCAGCTGTCGGCGTAGGCGCCGGTGTCGGCGGCCACGCTGGTGATGAACCGGAGCGGCACCGGAACATGTTTGCCCGTGGCGCGACGGCGGGCGGAGAAAGAGAGGACACGAGGGAGAGTACCAGGCATCGTTGCTGTCGATGTGGTTGCTGTGAAGATTGCAGTGAGAGAGATGGTTGTTGGGTCGAGACGGGTGGACGAATACATAGGTGGTTGGGTGAAGGTGTTGGTGGAGGGTGGAGGAGAGAAAAAGAGACAAAGGGGTGGAGCCTTTGTCTGTTGCGGCGGGGTCGATTTCGAAGTTCTGCAACGATGCGCGCTCTGCAGTAGCTTCACTTGGTCGTCACTCGCAGTTTTGGAGCCATCTCTCACTCGCCCGCCGCCCCACTGCTTGCGCCTAATATCGTCGTGATCCAATAGGGTCGCACACGATTAATGAATCATCATCATCATCTACTGCTTGCGCCCGGCGAAGCCCCGGAGGCCACGCTCCCGCACACACCGACACTGAGTCTTCCGTCGCGGGGCGTCACGGGTCGCGATTCCGCGCTGATCACGGAGCATCACCCGCCGCGGAACGACACAGAAACGTGGGCCAAGATCCGGTGCACCGCAAACAGCAATGCGGAACCCCAGGCCCTTTCCCCCAGGTTCCATCCCCGACCAAAAGAAAGAACAAAAGTACCGTTGTTGCGTGTGTAACATAAATTATGCTATATGCAATCGATGTCCACCGAAAACTATCTAGCAACAGAATCCGCCGACAGCCGCCGCCGGCGAGTGCATTCAGCGAGCTCATCCGGCGGGAGAATCCGGCGGGGGCATCACACGAGCGAATATAGCAACAAAATCCAGTGTGACCAGCGAGCAAGACCAGCGAGCGAATCCAGTGAGGGCAGCAAGAAAAATGCAGGAAGGAAATCCGGCAACACCAGCGAGCGAATCTGGCGAGTGAATCCAGACGTGACCAGCGAGCGAGTCCAGCAAGAGCAGCGAGACAATCTAGCGTGAGCACCAAAAGAATCCTGCAAGTGGATCCAGCGAGGGCAGCATGCGAACCCAGCGAGAGCAGCAAGTGAATCCAACGAGACCAGCGAGCGGTACCAACGGCCGATACCAACGAGCGAATCCCGCGAGTACATCTGTCAGCTGTCGTTAGCAACGTACGTGAGTGTCCAGCGTCAGCATCCACTTATGTGCTACTTTAAAAAGCCGTGAACTCTGCTTTCCAGGTCACCGAGCTCTCGACCCGCTGCTGCGGCCAGTGCTCTGAAGCCTGCTCGCTCCGACTGCAATGCCCGGCTCGCTGCTCCGTCCAGTGCCGTGTCACCAGGTAGCCACCAAGTAGCTACCTATCTAGCTGGGAACTGGCGAGCAGTGGCCAGTAAGCGAACGACGACAGTAAAGATGACTGCCCAACCCAGTAGCCGTACAGTTCTCCTCGCAGTCACGGCGCTGCTGGGCCATGAAGTCCCTCCACAGCATTATATATGCGCCCAGCGGGAAAAAAACGTTTTTTTACCCCCCCCTTTGAACTATATAGGAACCTATATAGATACCTGCAGCTGTGCGGAATATCTGATTGGCCTCCCATCCGGCCCCCACACACCACACCACAGTACGATGACTATGAGACTACGACGCGGTACCTGAATAGCCGCCGAAGAAAATTTGTGGATACCTCTGCAAAAGTCTTGGTGATTCGGATTTGTCAGCCGCAGTGACAGGGGTTTGCCTCCCCGACTCGACCACGAAATCATTGAGTACAGTACTTACTTGGATACATTAAAGAAATTCCCATAAGAGAGGGCATAGAATAAGACCAAAAGAGCCGCGGAACGAGCTAGTAGCGAGTTGTGCCATCCCTTTTGCATCGACGACTGCCTGAACCCGGTCCGGCATAGACTGTCACAGAGCCTCGAACTGCTTTGGAGGAATATTCTCCCAACAGCGAGGGCCAGTCTACTCTTCACCTCCTCTGTGCCCCCAGGGTAAGTCACCAATGTCAGGAGTTGTCGCCTAAGTGGAACCCAAGCATGCCCGATTGGATTAAGGGTCAGGGGAGAACGGTGGGTGAGACTCGAGACAGATACCATAGACATTGTCTCGAAGGGCAGCGCCCACGTTCCCAAGGACAGGAAGGAGCCAGCTGCGTGGGTACCATTCACGAGGAACTTGTGGGCCCCGTTGATTTCCCCAGAAGCAACCCCACACCCATCAAACTCCACCTGCCGATGCTTCACATGACGAATGCAGACCTGATCCCACTTCCCAGAAGGTGTGCAGAAAGCCCAAATCTGCTGCCCTGCAGGCTCCTTCTCGACACTGCACCCGTCGCTGTAGATCACCCTCTGGAAGTTCTACATACGCAGTCCAGTCCTTATGTGCTAGCACCCATTCGAGACGTGCCTTGGCGTGTTATGGCTGTTTCTCCACTAGCCACTTCTTTATATTGTGCTGACGGAGCAAGCGATCGATTGTGGCGAGGGAAACATGAGAGGCATACATAGATATACATACATAAGTTTTTGACTGAAGTCACCCCTTATTCGGAATCGCGTTGCCGGGCCTTTGAAAGGAGTATCTAGATATGCACAACCCCGCAGGGGTTTCTCCGGTGGGATAGACTAGATAGAGTAGATAGCCGAAAGAGTGTGGTATACAGCAGGTACATATGTGGATATGATAGCTCCGGAACGGTGCCTGTCCAAACCCTCTACCTTTAGTTACGCTTCTTCTTACGCGTACCCCTCCGCACCACCGAGCACTGAGGACTGTCTGCACAAGTCGAAGTCCCCTCACTGATCGAACGATACATAACTATATACCTACACAACCACACGAAGCGATGGCCGCCACCGCACGCACACGTCTCGCCCAGTAGACGGCAAACACCAAAGCCTCCCGCCCTTATTTCGTCGGTCTAGCACTACTGCCCCCCTTCTCCTCGACACTGAGGTCTGAGATGCTGGGCGAAGACGGATCAGACTGAGGCCAGCTCGTACGTGGGGTTGTGGGCGGCCTGTTAATACGAGTGAGCCGGCTAAGAGGGAACGGCTATGTATGTAGCACACTCTGCGCCCGGCGGATCGTTCGTTCAGCCCGTGGCCATTGGCAGCCGGTTGGTTCGTATCTGCCTATCGTGCAGTGCCTCCCCTCCCAGGTCATCGGGACCGGTTTCGGGACCATCCTCCTGCGGGGAGATAGAGGCTGAGCTTTCTGCACAGAGGTCACGCGCAAATCTCGTCCATGTGTGGGAACTGGATCCCGGGACGCTTATCTACGTGACCCCCGCCGGATGTATGGCACCATGGCCAAAGCGGCGAGGGAAGAGGCAAGTTGTCCGCAAAGGCAGGACCCAGAGCAGTGGGGGGCTTTCGAGCGGAGGAAAGCTGGTTGTTCGAACATCTATGGATATATATATGAGGACGTAAGTTCTTGGTTTCTGGTGCTAGGTATGTCCATACCTTTGCTGATAATCTCAGGGCAACGGGAGGTGGCAACAGCATCTACATACCGGGCAACTTGACACTATCACGGAGGCCCGTTTACGCGTAGGCCACTCGCGGCCCCAAAGATATCGATCTGTCCGATGAGTTACTTTATCTCGACGGAACAGAAACAGCAGTGAATCTCTCGTAGGTTGTTACATATCATTGGTTGAGCTAAGATCGAAGACCAAGTAGTTTCAGCCGAACAACCCGAAACGAGATCTGCTTCAAATTTCACTCTCCAAGCAGAGTCTAGATTGCATGGAGGGGAAATGTCAAAATCTACTATCTATTCCCACCGATGGCCTCGATCTCGGGAGCAAGGTTTTCTACCTTGCCTTTTTACGGCTCAGAGGCGCGATCGATTTCCCACTTGACCCAGGTTTTTTTGTGTGTCCATGGCAAGAACCTCAATTGATCTGCCCCATCAACTACAAACACGGAATGCATCCCAACAGCCATGGAAGCAGCCGGACCTGCAACTGTTATGCCGATACGACGCCTGCGCAGATACATGAAGAGAGACAGCGACCGTGTTGTGCGGTCAAGAAGTATGTACGCCACCTCGGCTCCAGTGGGCGCCCAGAACCAGGATTGTGTCAGCAGTGGGGTCCGCCCGTTGGGGCCTATCGGAATCGTCGACTAAAATCGGTAATCGATTGGGTGGCTGCTCATGTAAGCTGCGGGGATTGAGACGGAAATTCGGTGACACGCCTCCTGCAAGAGAACGGCGACGTTGGTGAATCCCTCTTCAGCACCAAGGACCTTCTAAACACTCGAGCTAATAGATTAATGGCAGTTGCGACATCAGAACGCAGCAAGTCACACCGATTATTCCAGACTCCCTTACTATACGCACCAGGATCCCAGGTACCCCGAATTCAAACATGATGAATTGCCCACCTGCAATGCATTACCCAGCTTTCACTAAATGCAAATACCCCCCCCCCCCCGTTACGCCACAGAACGCCAACAAAAAATCAGAGAACGACAGCTAGTTCACAACGACCGAGAAGACCCATATCCAATTCAGATTCTCCACGGCAACTGTCGCAATCATTCCTTGCTCTTTTTGTATCCCATGCCGACCCACTCATTCGGCGCCATGGGGTCATGGTCAAGGCCGCTGCACTTGAAGTCCCAGACGCCACCGAGGTCCTCTGCACCCTCCTCCTCGACCGTACCCAAGAGCTGCTTCGCCTTGTTTGGCGCCTGTCTGTATTTGGCGATCATCTTGTCTCTCTGCGTGCGCTCTGTCGGTGCCGTGTGGCTCTTGTGCGGGTCGTGGACACTGATGCGCGAGCGTACAGTGCGGATCGCGCGGGCGAGCGGTGCGGAAGGAGAGGCAGCAGCGGTGGCGGCAGCTTTGCTGTCGGACGGGCTGCGGGCCGCCGGCGAGGACGGGTCGGGGGCCGCCGGCGAGGATGGGCCGGGGGCCAGTGGCGAGGGCGTTCTGGGCGACGGGGAGGACGAGCGGGGGGAGGAAGTACCCTTTGAGGAGGAGAAGGGGGAAGTTCGTTGTGAGAGGGCCGAGGCGCGGCGGGGGGTGGAGCCCGTGGGGGAGCGTGAGGTGAACGTGTTCCAGTGGGAACGGGAGGATAGCGCCCATTTTTGGGTGGTGGTGTATTCTAGCGGTTGGCGGGGGGGGGAGGGGAGTGTTAACTAAGCACAAAGGAGCAAGGAGCGAGTGCGGAACGTGTTCCGTTGCATACCGCCTCCATCAGCATCGTCGGGTGGCTTGGACGCCATTAGTTGCCGCCTTGGGGGGGTGCGTTGTGCGGTGGCTTTGGTGTTGCCTGTCGAGGGTTGCTTGAGTAGATTTGGATCAGGTTGGGAAGGATTGCGATCCTGTCGCAAGTCGTTCAACGTCCGGATGTCGGCCAGTCATGACGGCACTGCCATGCCATTGTCCACCCTCATCATTCGGTAGCCCGCGGCAGTGCCATCGCCACAGTGCCAAGTGTGTCCTCCAATAGAGTGCTCGAGTACAATGGGATTCGTTGCCATTGACACGTGATGCTGACGCTAGTAAGTCAACCATTGTTGGTGCATGTACCAGAGGCATGCAGCGGGCGGACGCGAATGGCTATGAATGGCGGGGAGTGGAGTGAGGAGCTATGAAGCGGTATTCCTGTCCTTTTTTCTTTTTCCTTTTTTTTCTTTCTCTTTCTTCTCTCCTTTCTCTCGTAGCATATCGGGGGGGGGTTGCAAACCAGTCCTTTGCGCCGTTTTCGTGGAGGAAGGTCTCGTGGCTGTTGTGCTGTATGTACATACCGCTGACGGGGGGGGGATTGTTTTTATCGTCGCCCGTTCGGCTCCTGGAGGTGTTGGTTGCGGAGGGGTGGTGGTGGTGATGGAAGCCAGTCGTCCCCGTTCTTGTCTCTTCGTAGATTGCGCATATGTATGCCAAATCCCGTTGCCACTACTCACAACCGAGGATGTCGGACGTGTGTCCTCTACCTGCCAGAGTTATGTAATCGGGATAGCGGACACTGGAGGTACAAAGGTATCTATCTGTATGATGGCCGTGGGGACTTTGGAAAGAAAAACCCCCCAAAGGGGAGAGGGGGACGTCAAGAGAATAGGGTGGCACATGAAGGTCACCTACATACCCCCCCCCCCATTCGTTGTAGAAGGGTGTGGGAAACACCTGGAGAAGCAAAGTGAGTGAAAACGAGATGAGCCGAAGCCACCGAGCCTCTCAGTCCTCGTCTCCAAGAAAACCGGAGATGAGAGACTCCACCCCCCCGAACACCTCGTACGAGGAGTCGAGAAGTTATGAGTTGGTTGTATGTATTGCCGGTTACAGTGGTAAAGGGGAAAGGAAGATAGATAATGAAAGAAACGAGGACAAAATGAAAGAACATACATACTGTAGCCCTGGTTGTGTGTGTCCGGCCCAGCCAACAAAGAGCCAAACGCCCGGCAACCCCAGCACTAAGTGCTTCATCAACCACTCTGAACGAGCGGAGCCCAAAATCAATATATATGTAATTCCAAAGCGGAGCGCCTTCTCGGCCCGCAAAGTGGGGTGGGATCGGCAGGATCGGCAGAAACTGTTCGGGACATCCTCATCGAAAGATGGACCCCCAAATTAGCACCGCGACGGCGAAGCATAAGCAGTTACCTAATGGGCGAGTATGTATGTATGGATGGGACCCACGATCCAGTCCTTAGATAGATACAATACATACCCCAATCACACAAGCGCAAGACCAGAAGACCGAGGGCATTCCTCCGCAAGAACGCCCCGTCGATCGGCTGCAGCAACTACATACATTGTACATACATACCGCAGCCATGGTGTGTCCACGGTT
>Ga0307508_10000943_pt1 | contig 33858 bp, 20 predicted proteins | sample 9_EM_MG_FD_203089 | JGI IMG/M metagenome (GOLD analysis project Ga0307508, IMG submission 203089) | Populus trichocarpa ectomycorrhiza microbial communities from riparian zone in the Pacific Northwest, United States - 9_EM | ecosystem: Host-associated > Plants > Roots > Unclassified | place...
CGCGGGCTCGCACCAATGACGTGTCGGTCATCTCGGCACTGCCGTTCACCTTGTAGCGCATCCTCGTTTCTTCAGGGACACCTGGCCCGCGCGCGGGGTTGGGTTGCTCAGAAGCCTAGGAGCCTGTCGGGCTTGGGGCGTCGATAGCGAGAATCGGCCCCAGCGAGGACAGTTTTTGCCGGATTTGCAGGCCCATAGCCCAGCTATGGGACAAAAAACCGGTGAAAAATGGACCGCTGCGGCCGATTCGTAGCCGACGTCCCAAGTCCGACAGGCTCCTAGGCGAGGCCGACGGCTTGCCGCTGTGCGCGTTCCCGGCCCGTCACCTACGCAACGCCCAGAAGGCAACGCCGACTACCGCGCGGCCGGCTGTGTCGCGCCGTGCAAGGTCGGCATGGCCAAGGTGAAGCGGAAACATGCGCCGCTGTCGGGAGTGGCCTCGGCCGTGATCTCCCCTCCATGCCGCTGCACGATGCTGCGCACGATCGACAGGCCCACGCCACTGCCTTCGAAGCGGGACTGCCGGTGCAGGCGCTGGAAGGCGTCGAACAGCTTGCCGGCATGCGCCATGTCGAAGCCGGCGCCGTTGTCGCGCACGAAGTACACGGGCTGGCCGTCTTGCGTCTCGCACCCAACGTGGACGGTGGCCGCCTCCCTGTCACGCGTGAACTTGAAGGCATTCGACAGCAGGTTCACGAAGACCTGGCGCAACAGCGCGGCGTCGGCGTTCGCGGCCGGCAGCGGGTCGACCAGCACCTGCAGGTCGCGTTCGGGCTCGCGGCGGCGCAACTCGTCGACGACGTCGTTGACGAGTGCCGTCACGTCCACCGGCGCCACGTCGAGTGCTTGCCGGCCCAGGCGCGACAAGCGCATGAGGTCATCCAGCAACTGCATCATCCGGCGCGATTCGCTGTCGATTTCGTGCAGCCACAGCACGGCCTGCGCGGGCATCTGCGAGCCGAAGCGCGTGGACAGCAGCGTGCAGACGCTTGCCATGTTGGCCAACGGCGCCCGCAGGTCATGCGAGGCCGTGCGCGTGAAGGTTTCAAGCTCGCGGTTGGCGACTTCCAGTTCGACGGCGCGCTCGCGCAGGCGCTGTTCGAGTTCGGCGTTCTCCGTGCGCAGCGCGCGCATCGCCAGGCCGCGCTGCAGCACCGGCAGCATGGCGGCCATCTTGAACGGCTTGAGGATGTAGTCGTAGGCACCGGAGCGCATCGCTTCGACGGCGGTGCCGATCGTGCCTTCGCCGGTCATGATGACGCCGATGAGCAGGCCATCGATGCGCAGCGCCTCGCGCAGCAGCGTGATGCCGTCCATCTCGGGCATCGACAGGTCGGCCAGCAGCAGGTCGAAGCTGCCCGGGCGCACCGCCTCCAGCGCTTCCTTGGCACTGGTGAAGCCGGTTGCCTCGTAGCCGCGGTCGCGCAGGGTGTCGCACAAGGCGCGCATCAGCGCGACCTCGTCGTCGACGATGAGCACCCGGGCCGCGTAACTACTGGTCATCAAGAGTCCTCTGATTCGCGGCGCGTCACTTGCGCCAGCGCCGCACGTAAGGCCTGCATCTTAGGCGGCTTGGCGAGCATCTGGTCGACGTGGGCCGGGACCTCGCCATCGGTTGCGAGGCGCTGGCCCCAGCCGGTGAGCATGATCACCGGCGTCGCAGCGTTGGACTCTTTCACGGCGGCGGCAACGCGGCGCCCGTCGACGTACGGCATTCCCAGGTCGGTGATCACGGCATCGAAAACATGGCCCGCATTGCGCGCGGCATGCACTGCGTCGATGCCGGCCTGCCCGCCCGAGGCCACGGTGACGGTGTGGCCGTCCTGCCCCAAGGTGTCTCTGAGTGTCTTGAGCATGATCGGGTCGTCGTCGACCAGGAGCACGTGCAGCGGCCCGGCCGGTATGGCCGGTGCAAGAGACACGGCGCGCGGCTGCCCGGCGCCCGACACGGGCGCCAGGACGATGCGGATCGTCGTGCCCTGCCCGACGGCGCTTTCGATCTCGATGTCGGCGCCATGGCGCTGCACGGCACCGTAGACCATCGCCAGCCCGAGGCCGGTGCCGCGCTCGCCCTTGGTCGTGAAGAAGGGCTCCAGGCAACGGCGGCGCGTCAGCTCGTCCATGCCGACGCCGGTGTCCGTGACCTCCAGCAGAACCGGCTGACCGGCGGCAGTGGGCCGACGCGTGCGCAGTGTCAGCGTGCCGCCGCTCGGCATCGCGTCGACGGCGTTGAACACCAGGTTGATGAGCGCCTCGCGCAGCTCGGGCTCGGACCCGAGCACGGCCGGCAGCCCGCTTGCGAGGTCGATGTCCAACGTGACGACTGCGCCGCGCTGCTGGGGCATGTCGTGCCAGCGCGCGCGCGTCAGCTCGACCACGTTGCGAACGATCTCGTTCAACTGCACCGGCTGCAGCGTGGCCTGTGCGTCGCGCTGGCGGTAGAACTCGCGCATGCGCGCCACCGTGGCGGCCACGTCGTCGATCGCCATCGAGATGGTCTGCAATTGCTCACGCCCGCGTGCGCTCAGGTTCGGCTCGCGTTCGAGCAGGTTCTCGGTGTAGAGGGTGATCGGCGAGATGGCGTTGTTGATGTCGTGGGCGATGCCGCTGGCCATCTCGCCGAGCGCGCGCAGGCGCTCCTGCTGCATCACGCTCTGCTGTGTCTGGCGCAGGTCGTCGTAGGCGCGCTGCAGCGACGCATGCAACTCGGCCTGCTTGGCCGCGAGCGCAACGTGCGCGCTCAGCTGGCGCAGGAACTCGCATTCGCCGCTGCTGAAGGAATCCGGCAAGCGGCGTGCCGCGATCAGCACGCCGAAGACACGGCTCTCGGACTGCAGCGGCGCCGCCACCAGCGAATGCAGGCCGCCGCGCAGCAGCCGCTGCGGGAACGCGAACGGCACCTGCGCGAGGTCGGCTTCGTAGACGAGGTGGCCGCGCACGCAGCGCGACAAGCCGTTCTCGTCGATCGGCACCGTGGCGTTCTCGGGCATCGCCAATTCCAGCGCAAGGTCGGCGCTGTGCACGCCGACGCGTGTGACGGTCAGCTGGTTGTCTGCCGGGTCGTAGCGGCAGACGCAGCTGAAGTCCACCGGTAGGCGTTCTTCGAGGCTGCGGATCGCCACCTGGTAGATGCTTTGCAGGTCCTGCCGCTCGCCGATCGCGCTCGTGATCTGGTCCAGCAGGTTGAGCCGTTCGAGCTGGGCCTGCAGGCGTAGCTCGGCGCTCTTGCGGTCGCTGATGTCGGTGGAGATGCCGAACACGCCGTGGACCTGGCCGTTCGCATCGCGCAGCTGGCACTTGATCGAAAGGTAGGTGTGCAGCCCGTCATCGAGCTGCACCGTTTCTTCGGCGATCACCGGCGCCTGCGCCGCGGCCACACGCAGGTCGATCTCGCGCGCCGCAGCGGCCGCCGCGGCAGGGTGCAGTTCGGCGTCGGTCTTGCCGACGATGTCCGTGTCGGCAACGTGGAACAGCTCGCAGTACCGGCGGTTGACCAGCATGTAGCGGCCCTGCAGGTCTTTCACGTAGATCACTGCGGCCGTGTTGTCGATGATCGCCTGCAGGAGTTCCTGGCTTTCGCGGATCGCCACCTCGGCGCGCCGGCGCTCGATCATTTCGGTGCGCAATTGCTCGGTGCTGCGCGCCAGCTCGGCCGTGCGCGCGCTCACGCGTTGTTCGAGTTCGTCGCGCGAGCGCTGCAAGTCCTGGGACTGTGCCTGGATGCGCGCGGCCATCGTGTTGAAGCTCTCGGCGAGCTGCCCCAGCTCGCCATCGCCGACGTCGCGCACGCGGGCCGACAAGTCGCCGGCCGCGATCGCCGAGGTGGCCGCACTGAGCGCGGCGACCGGCCGCACGATGCTGCGCGCGAACAGCAGCCCGAGCGCCAATGCAGCTGCAATGATGGCCACCGCCAGGGCGAGCTGGAACCGCGTCTGGCGCGCGATCTGCGCCTGCACGTTGGCTTCGGGCACCATGTAGAACAGCGTCCACGGCGCGGTCTCGAAACGGCGCGCGACGCCGTAGTTCATCATCTGGTTGACGGTTGCGAAGCCGAGGAATATCTCGCGGTCGGGGACGGCGGCTCGAGCGCGCTCGAACTGCTCGGGAAAGGCTCGCACGTCTTCGAGCAGCGCGCGCGTGCGAGCGCCGAAGCGCTGTTCAGCCACCAGCCGGTCGACCACCGCCGGCTCCAGGGTGCCCCCTGGGTGGAACACGATGTCGGCGCTGTAGCTGTGGGCAACGCGCACGCCCTGGCTGTCGAACAGAACGGCGTAGCTGCCGGGGCCGGCCAGGCTGCCCGATTCCCGGATGCGCTGCCAGATCGCCGCGGCCCGCACCAGCATGAGGGCCACGCAGGCGACTTGCCCATCGGGCCCGCGCAACGGCGCCGCGTAGGCGATCGACGGCGACTCGCCGCCTTTGGCCACCGTCAGGTAGATGTCGGACAGCGTTGCTTCTCCGGCCAGCGCGGCCTGCACATAGGGGCGAAACGACAGGTCGGAACCGACCATGGCCTGGTTCGTGGCAGCCAGGACACGCCCGCCGCGATCGAGCAGCGCCGCACCGCTGGTGCCGGAATCGCTGGCCGGAAAGGTCGCCAGCAACCCGGTGAACGACGAGGCCGTTTCGGCACGGCGCGCGGCACCGGCGAAGCAGAACGCCGTGGATTCAGGAAAGCGCGCAAGGCGATCGACCGATAGCAGGCGGCCACGATGGAACTCGTCGAGTTCGCGCGCGATCTGCTCGGCGCTGGAGCGCAGAAGGCTCTTCGTGCTGTCGAGCAACTCGGCTTGCGAGTTCCGGATGTCGATGAAGGCGGACAGTGCAAGCGGCAACAGCGATGCCGCGACCAGCAATGCCGCCAACCGGGTACGCAATCGCAGATCGGGCAATCGAAACGGACCCTTTGCGATCCGCCAACGCAATGACATCCACTCTTCTCCCTGTTCATGGCGGATCGATGATCGATGACGGCCGCCCGTGTCCTTCGCACGAGGGCATCATCTTTAGCCAATTGCTGCGCCGACGCAAGGCCAATGCCCACTCTTGCCGGAGCCTCGGCCCTGTCGCCGTCTTTGCCATCTCAACGGAGCCAGAATCCAGGGGATGCATGAATCCACATCTGCGTTGCCGCAGCGCGCCTGGCTTGCCTCCACGACGCTGGCGGCCGCGGCCTTGCTGGGCTGCGCTTCCGCGCCATCGACGGCCCCCGAGCCATCTGCCACCGTGGCCATCAGCGCGCAACCGGCGGACAACGGGACCGATGAAGCCGCGCTCCAACAGGGTTTTGCCCGCTGGGTCGCCGGCTTTCGAGACGCGGCCCGCGCCGCAGGCATTGACGAGCCGACGCTGCGCGCCGCGCTCGACGACATCCACCACCTGCCGCGAGTCATCGAACTGGATCGTGCCCAGCCCGAGTTCACCCGCACGGTCTGGGACTATCTCGACAGCGCCGTGTCGCCCCAACGCGTCACGCAAGGCCAGGGCAAGCTGCTGCAGCTTCGCGGCGAAACCGACGCTGCGGCGGCGCGCTACGGCGTGCCGCCCAGCGTCGTGGTCGCGATCTGGGGCATCGAGAGCAACTACGGCGGCAACTACGGCAACATCCCCACCATCGATGCGCTGGCGACACTGGGCTTCGAAGGCCGGCGCGAGGAGTGGGCGCGCGGCCAGTTGCTCGCCGCGCTGCGAATCCTCCAGAACGGCGACATCGACCGCGCGCACATGATCGGCTCCTGGGCCGGCGCGATGGGCCAGACCCAGTTCCTGCCGTCGGTCTTTCTGGCCTACGCGGTGGATGCAGACGGTGATGGCCGGCACGACATCTGGGGCAGCATGGCCGATGTCATGGCTTCGACCGCGAACTTCCTGGTGCGCTCGGGGTGGCAGGCAGGCCAGCCGTGGGGGACGGAGGTGCGGTTGCCGCCGGAGTTCGACGTCGGTCGCGCCGATGCCGAGCTGCGGCAGCCCAGCGCCCAGTGGGCAGCCGAGGGCGTGCGAACCCTCGATGGCGCGTCGTTGCCGGAGTTTGCCGACGGCGCGGTTCTGCTTCCCGCTGGCGCGCGCGGACCCGCCTTCCTGGTCGGCCCCAACTTCCGCGCCATCCTGCGCTACAACAACTCGACCAGCTATGCGCTCGCGGTCAGCCTCCTCGCGCAACGCCTGGCCGGCGGCACGGGTGTGCAGGCGCCCTGGCCGCGCGACCTGGCTGCGCTCACGCGCAGCCAGTTGCTTGCATTGCAGACGGCCTTGAACCAGCAAGGCTTTGCCAGCGGCACACCCGACGGCATGATGGGGCCCGCCACACGCGACGGGTTGCGCCGCTACCAGCGCAGCATCGGCCTGCCGGCGGACGGCTATCCGACCCTCGACTTGCTTCAGCGCCTGCAGGCGCAGTAGCCGAGGCGGCCGTCGGAGACGCCGGCTGCAAGGCCGGCTAGTCCGGGATCACGGGCTCGACCAGCTTCACAAGCTGCTCGAGCGACTCCTGCCATCCGAGGTAACACATCTCGACGGGAATGACCGCCGGGATCCCCTCTTGCATGATGCTCACCTCGGTTCCGCACGCAACCTGCCGCAAGGAGACAGTCGTCTCCATCTCGCCCGGCAGATTCGGGTCGTCGAACTTGTCGGAGTAGCGGATGCGCTCGTTAGGCACCAACTCCCGGTACTCGCCGCCGAAGGCGTGGCCGTTGCCCGTCGTGAAGTTCGTGAAGGACATCTTGAAGGTGCCGCCGACCTTGGCCTCCATGTGATGAACTTTGCAGGTGAAGCCGTAGGGCGGCAACCATTTCGCCATGGCATCGGCATCGAGAAATGCACGGTAGATCCGCTCAGGCGCGGCTCGGATGACACGGTGAAGTCGGACGGTGTTTGTAGATGTGGACATGATCGTCTTTCAAGGCAGAGGACGGCCCTCTCAATGTACGACGATCGAACCTGGCCAGAATCGACACGCGGCGCATGTGAAAGGCATCGGCCGAGCCGCAGCCGCCCGTCACAGCTGCCGATTCATGGCTTCTTCTGCGCCGCGTCCTGAGACAGGATGCGCGCCAGAAGGCCGCTGATGTCCTCGAAGATATTCTGCTTTTCGAGCAGGCCCCGCACACCGGCGAGCCTTGCTTCGTCGCGCAGCTCCTCGGTGATGTAGCCCGAGCTGATCAGCACCGGCAATTGGGGCTGGAAGGCTGCCAGCTCGCGGGCGACGTCCAGGCCGGAGCACTCCGGCATGTTGAAGTCGGTCACCACGAGATCGAAGGTGCCCGGTTGCTCGCGCACGGCCGCAATGGCTTCCTGCGGGTTGCGGAATCCGGTGACCCTGTAGCCTGCTCGTTCAAGAATTCGCTCGACCATGACGACCATGGTTTCGTCATCGTCGATGTACAGCACATGCGCGCCATGGCCCGGCGTCGCAACCGGAACTGGCGGCGCTGTTTCGGCCGATGCCGCGGCCGGCGCCTCTGCCTCGACGAGCGGCAGGTACAGATGAAAAGTGCTTCCGTGGCCCAACTCGCTGTCGACCGAGATCGCCCCATGGTGCGAGCTGACGATGCCGTGCACCACCGACAAGCCCAGGCCGGTGCCGTGGCCCACCGGCTTGGTGGTGAAGAAGGGCTCGAAGATGCGCGCGCGCGTGGCGGCGTCCATGCCGATGCCGCTGTCGCCGACCCACAGATGCGCATACGGGCCCGGAGGCACAGCGCCCAGGCGCTGCGTGGCGGCGCGGTCGAGCACGACAGCGTCCAGCCCGACCACGATGCGCCCGGCGGCTTCTCCCAGCGCGTGCCAGGCGTTCGTGCACAGGTTCATCAACACCTGCTGCAACTGTGTCGCGTCGACCAGTGCGCGCACCGGCGCGTCGGCCAGCACGATCTCGAGTTCCACCCTGGCGGGCAAAGTGGCGCGCAGCAGCTTGTGTGTTTCCACGATCACCGGCTGCAGGGCCTGCGTCACCAGCTCTTGCGGCTCGCGGCGGCTGAAGGTGAGGATCTGCTGGACCAGGTTGCGCGCCCGAACGCTCGCCTTGCGGATCTCTTCGAGGCTGCCCATCGCCGGGTGGTTCGGCCCCACGTCTTCGCAGGCCAGCGCCACGTTGCCGAGAATCGCCCCGAGGATGTTGTTGAAGTCATGTGCGATGCCCCCGGCCAGCGTGCCGATCGACTCCATCTTCTGCACGTCGCGCAGCTGCGCTTCGAACTTGCGGAGGTCGGCTTCGGCTTCCTTGCGGTCGCTGATGTCGGTCATCGCAACGCGCACCATGGTGGGCGTTGCCTCGGCCGTCACGCGCATGCAGTCGAGCTGCACATCCAACCGGCCGCCCATGGCGCAGCGAAGAGCCAGCTCGAATCTTTGCTTGTCGCCCTGCCGCAGCGCCTGCCGGAATGTGGCCTGCCAGCGCTCGGTGTCTGCTGCCTGCACGAAGTCCACGAAACGCGTGCGCAACAGCGAATCGCGCTGCTGCCCCAGCATGTCGGCACCGGTCAGGTTGACCTGCTCGATGAGGCCTTCGGCCGACAGCGTCAGGTACCCGACCGGGGCCGAGTCGTAGAGATCGACATAGCGGTCGCGAGATGCCTTCAGCTCGATCTGGCCCTTGCGGTGCTCTGCGCGGATCAAGGCCTGGTCGAGCTCGCGCTCCATCACCGGCGCGAGACGCGCCATGTTCTGCTTCATCACATAGTCGCTGGCGCCGGCCTTCATCGCGGCGACCGCGATCTCTTCGCCGATGGTGCCGGAGAAGAAGATGAACGGGATGTCGAGTTCGGTGGATCGAAAGACTTCGAGCGCTTCGACGCCGGTGAACCCCGGCAGCCGAAAGTCCGAGAGCACGGCGTCCCAGCGCTCTTCTTCGAAAGCCGCTCTCATCGCGCCGACGTTCTCGACCCGACGGTAGCTCGGAATGAAGCCGCCCTGCCGCAGCATGCGCATCGCGAGCTTGGCGTCGTCGTCGGAGTCCTCGATGACCAGGACCTTGATCGCTTTTCTCACGGCGTCGCTCTTTCCGGTGGGCCCTGGTTCATCATCAGCCAGTAGATGCCCAGCACCTTCACCGCCTCGACGAATTCGGCGAAGTCCACGGGCTTGCGCACGTAGCTGTTGGCCCCGAGCGAGTAGCCGGAAATCAGGTCCTGTTCCTCTTTGGACGAGGTCAGGATCACCACGGGCAGGAGCTGCGTACGCTCATCGGCGCGGATGGCCTTCAGCACGCTCAGGCCATCGAGCTTTGGCAACTTCAGATCGAGGATGACGAGCGTGGGCAAGTGCAGGTTCGCACGATCGGCGTAGGCGCCGCGTGCGAACAGGAAGTCCAGCGCCTCGACCCCGTCGCGGGCCACGGCGATCGGGTTCATGAGGTGGCTGCGCTTGAACGCGCGCAGCGTCAGCACGACGTCATCGGAGTTGTCTTCGACCAGCAGGATGGCCTTGTTCGCATCAGTCACGCGCTTGCTCCTTCAGGTGAAAGAAAAATGCCGCCCCCTGGCCCGGTTTCGCCTCCGCGCGAATCGCCCCGCCGTGCCGGCGGATGATGCGCTGCACGATCGCCAGGCCGATGCCGGTGCCTGAAAACTCGCTCTCGTGGTGCAGGCGCTGAAAGGCGCCGAACAGCCGGTCCGCGTAGGCCATGTCGAAGCCCACGCCGTTGTCCGCGACAAAGTGCTCCTTCACGCCGTTGCGCTCGGCCACGCCCACGCGGATCACCGGCTTGTCGGTCTTGCCGGCGAACTTGCAGGCGTTCTCCAGCAGGTTCTGCATCGCGATCTGCAGCAGCGCCTTGTCGGCGTGCACCATCAGGCCGTCTTCGATCACCCACTGCACGGCCCGCTCAGGCTGCTGCTGGTCGAGAGACTCGGCAATCTCGCGCACCATCTCGCTCAAGTTGACCGGCTTGAGCGACAACTCGATCCGCGTCACGCGCGACAGGCGCAGCAAGTCGTCGATGAGCCGGCCCATGCGCTGGCTGGCGGCGCGGATGCGTTGCAGCGAATCCCGGGCCTCGTCGTCGAGCTTGTCGCCGTAGTCTTCGAGCAAGGCGAGCGAAAACCCGTCCATGCTGCGCAGCGGCCCGCGCAAGTCGTGCGAGACCGAGTAGCTGAACGCCTCGACCTCCTGGTTCAAGGCGGCGAGTTCCTGGTTGCTGCGCTCGATCTGTGCGAAAGATGTCTGCAGCGAATGGGTCATCGCATCGAAGGTTCGAGACAACTCCCCGATCTCGTCATGGCTGAGGGTGGCGAGCTTGTAGTTCCAGTTCCCTGCAGCCACTTCGCGGGTGGCCAGCTCGAGCCGGCCGATGGGTGCGAGCACGTCGCGGTTGATGAGCCATGCGCCGCCCCCCGTCGTCATGGCGATCAAGACGAGACCCGCGGCAATCACCAGCACGACCCGCTGTTGTGCGGCATTGATGCGCTCGGTCGAAAAATCGCCCAGGCGAAACGCGTCGGCGAGGCTCTCTTGCTGCAGGATCAGCAACCGGCTGGACAGCTGGGCCTCGAAGCGCTGGATCGATTCCTTCTCCGCAGCGTTCGCGTCGTTTGCGGCGGGGGCCGACGCCAGTTCTTCGAAGATGCGGTGGGTCGTTGCGCTGCGCTGGCGCAGGCGCAAAACGACCTCGCTCTGCTCAGGCTTCGAGAACGGGTTGGCCGCGATCAGGCGGTCGAGGTGCTCCGAGACATTGCGTTCCTGCTGGCGCGCGCGCTCCTGGCGGTTCAGCATGTACTCGAAGGTCACCAGCCTCAGCTCGGTCAGCCCGCGCGCGAGTTCGATCGTCTGCCGGCGCTGGCCGTTGGCGTCTTCAACCTCGTTGTTGGCCCACCAGATCATGCCGGCGATCAACATGATCGACGTGAGCCCGGTGCCCGTCGCGAGCCGTGCCTTGGTGCTGATCTTCATCGCACCACCGTCACCCGCTCGGGCCGCGCGGCCAGCAGCGCGTCCAGATACAGGTGCGAAAGGAAATTCGGCGTCGGGCCCTCGTCGACGTATCCGCGCGCCATCGCCCAGCGCGTTTCGTCTTCCAGCGTGATGAGCAGCGACTGGTTCAAGTCCACCCCGAAGGTGAAGTCGCTCCAACCCGGCTCCAGGGCCTTGAGGTCGAGCTTCAGCTGGCCGGCGAGCAGTTTCAGTGCCTGCTGAGGCTCGGCGCGGTTGAAGGCTTCGGCCTTCAGCAGTGCACGCACCAGCTTTTCGGTCGCGCCGGCGCGGGCCTTCAAGGTCTCGATGCGGCCGATGAGCGCAAAAATTCCGGTGTACACATCGGGTTCGGTGAAAGACAGGGCGTTGCCGGCCAGCGCCGCCTGAACGTCAGACTTGATCGGCTCCCAGGTCGACACCGCGTCGACCCGCCCGCCGAGCAGCTCGCCCACCATCTTGCCGGGCGCCACGTCCACCAGCGTGATCGATTCGGGCGCGAGCCTGTGCCGGATGAGAAAGGCCCAGGTGGAATAGTCGCCACCGGTGCCGAAGGTGACGCCGACCTTCTTGCCCCGCAGGTCGCTCGGCACCGCGATCGCATGGTCGCGTCGCGCGACGATTTCGGTGGCGTTCGCCACGCTGACCAAGGTCGCCACGATGGCCAGAGGTTCGCCCTTCACGACCGAGATGACAAACGGCACCTCTGCCGCCGCCACCAGCTCCACCTTGCCTTGATCCATCAGGTCCATGGCCGCCCTGCCGTGGGTCGTGATGGTGATGCTGACATCGAGGCCTTCTTCGGCGAAATAGCCTTTCGCCGCGGCGATGTGCAGCAGGGCGGCATGCGGCAACCCAGGCAGCGCGATGCGCAGCTTCTCCATGGGTGCAGCGGGTTTGCCCATGAACCATGCCCTGCTCGCGAAACCCAGCGCGAGCGCCACTGCGATCGCCAACGCGACCGCAACGGCTACCACCCGAACTCGGCGAGTGTCGGTCCCGCTGGCCAATGTCTGTTCCTCCTGCAAATGTGGCAGGCGGGCCGTGCGCTCTCGGTAAATTCAGGCTCGACCCACCGTCACATGCGAATCACGCATTTGCTTCGCTGGAGGTTACGAGCAGTGCGTCGCCATTGCAACCTGTCAAGCCAAACAGGTGCGAGCAAAGGAGCCGGGGCTACGCGCTGGCGGCCAGACGCTTGGTCAGCACCACGCTGCGGTACACCTTGCCAGGCCATTGGACCCAGCCGGCATGGCGATAGCCGAGGCGCGTGTACAGCTCAATGAGATGGGTGGCTTGTTCGGCCGTGTCCATGGCGAGTTCGGCAAAGCCGGATTCCTCGGCCCATTGCTCGGCGCGTTGCAGAAGCATGCGGCCGATGCCTTCGCCCTGGTGCGCAGGGTCGACGGCGAACTGATGAACCGCTGCAACGCCCGGCCGGGTGAAGTATTCGCAAACGTTCTCCGCGTAAGTGGGCTGGGCCACGATGGTTCCGACCAGCTTGGACTGCGCTTCGGCCACAAAGCAGTTGCCGCCGTGAATGCGCTTGGCCGTGACCTCCGGCGTTTGATCGACAGCGGTGTAGTTCAACCCCATGCCGCCAAGGCGCGCGTATGCGCGGTGGAGCAACGAGGTGAGTTCAACGATCGAATCGGACTCTTCGAACTTGCGGATGTGGAACATGAGCGACATGAAAGGAGTGCCTGGCGAGCGGCGGGCAAGCGGATTCTCCTTTACGCAGTGACGTGATTGGCGAGCCTGCACGGCCGAGTCAGAACAAGCCCCACGCACCAGCTTCGGCGGTCGACGCTTTCGGTGCCGCACCCTTGAAGGCCGGGCGCGCGGCCGTCTTGGCCTGATTTGGCTGGCGCTTGACGTCAGCGGCCCGCACCGGCGTGGCAGCCAGGCGGCCGGCATCGGGCGTGAGCTTGAACACAGCCACCGCCTGCACCAGCTGGCGCGCTTGCTGCGTCAGGCTTTCGGCCGCAGCGGCGCTCTCTTCCACCAGCGCCGCATTCTGTTGCGTGGCCTGGTCCATCTGGCTCACGGCTTCTCCCACCTGCGACACACCCGTGCTTTGCTCGGTGCTGGCCTCGCTGATCTCGCCCATGATGCCGGTCACCCGCTTGATCGAGGCGACCACCTCGGTCATGGTCACGCCGGCCTGGTCGACGAGCGTCGAGCCTTGTTCGACTCGCTCCACACTGGCATTGATCAGCTTCTTGATCTGCTTGGCCGCTTCGGCCGAACGGCCGGCCAGGCTGCGCACTTCGCTGGCCACCACCGCAAAGCCGCGGCCCTGCTCTCCTGCGCGTGCCGCTTCCACTGCCGCGTTGAGTGCCAGGATGTTGGTCTGGAACGCGATGCCATCGATCACGCTGATGATGTCGGAGATCTCCTTCGAGCTGTCGTTGATGCTCTTCATGGTCTTTACCACCTCGCTGACCACCTGCCCGCCCCGCACGGCCACCGTGCTGGCACTCAGCGCGAGCTGGTTGGCCTGCCTGGCGTTGTCGGCGTTCTGCTTGACGGTGGCACCGAGTTGCTCCATCGAGGCTGCGGTCTCTTCGAGCGCCGAAGCCTGCTCCTCGGTGCGCTGACTCAAGTCGTTGTTGCCCTGGGCGATCTGGGCCGAAGCGCTTGCCACCGACTCTGAACTCTGGCGCACGTTCCCCACCACCTTGGCCAGGCTGGTTTGCATCGCCTGCAGATACGCCATCAGGCTCGTGGTGTCGCCTTCCTTGACATTGACTTGCACGCTGAGGTCGCCCGCCGCCACGCTTCGCGCCATGTCGGCGGCCTCACCCGGCTCGCCGCCGAGCTGGCGGCCGATCGACCGCAGCAGCACGACACCGAACAGCCCGGCAAACAACAAGCTGCTCACCATGGCCGCAATCGAGACCCAGCGGATCGTGGCGTAGCGTGCAACTGCGCGGTCGTACTCCTTCTGGGCTTCCTGAATCTGCAGCTTCACCAGGGCGTCGATGCCCAGCTCTGTCGGCAGAGACAGCGGACGAACCTTCTCGACCGTCAGACGCTGGGCCTCCTTGAAATCGCCGGCGCGCAACGCGGCAGCCATCGGCATTAGCCCCTCTTCCGTCAGCGTTTTTTGCGCCTGCGCGAAGTTCTTGGAGAGGACTTGCTCTTCGGGCGTCAGGTAGGTGGCCATGTAGCTCTCCCAGGTCTTGCGGATGGCCGCCAGGTTGGCCTCCACCTGAGCAGTCCGCTCCGCAATGGTCTGGGGCAAGGGTGTGAGCAGCGCGACGTTCAGCGCGAGCCGATTGGCCAGCTCCAGGGACTGGATGCTCCCCAGTTGCGCGGTCGGCACCGTGCGATCTTCATAGACCGTTTTCAACGCGTTGTTCGAGGTGCTGATACCGAACAGACCCAGGGCACCGACAGCGACCAGCAAGGCCGAGAGGACGCCGATCAACAGCATCAGCCGGGTGGAGACTTTGAGATTGTTCACAGTGAGCTTTCTTCGAACGACGAAACACGGTGCCCGGGTGTCGGGCTCGATCGCCCAGCGCCATGGCTGGGTGGTCTGCAGGTTCTTCGATGTCGATCGGAGTCCGCATGCAGGCCCCGGAGATTCATGCGTGTGTCGCCGGACGGCACACGCAGGGCTGCGAATACGGTAGGGGTGGGGCTCACAGTAGTCCGCTTCAAAACGCTTTGGTTTCGGCACGGACCGCTCGACCGGAGAATTCCCGTCGAGCGCAATGACGCTGATGGGTTGTCGGCATGTAAGCCTGCGCGCTTGAGCCATGCCCCGCCGCCGCCCGGCAAATGCCCGAGGAACGGGAACATTCCACGGGATCCGTCCGCCAAACGCTGCGCGACGGAGCGGGTTTGACGGCCCCGTCGTGCCGCTGCGCTGTTTACGCCGACGCCATCCCGCTCGCCAGCCACGGCACGATGACCGCGCGCAGTTGTTCGATCGTGTACGGCTTCGCGAGGTGGGCATCCATGCCCGCCGCGAGGCAACGCTCCACGTCGCCGCTGAATGCGTTGGCTGTCAGCGCAATCACCGGCGTACGCGGCCGGCTGCCGAGGCGTTCAAATTCGCGAATGCGACGGGTCGCCTCGTAGCCATCCATCACCGGCATCTGGCAGTCCATCAACACCGCCTGCACCGCCGCATCGGCGAGCGCTCCCAATGCCTCTTCTCCGTGCTCGGCCAGCAAGACCTCGAGCCCCAACGACTGCAGCATGGCGGACCCGACCAGGCGGTTGACGCTGTTGTCTTCGACCAGCAGAACGCGGCCGTTCAAGGGCTCGCGCCGCACGACGGCCGGCGATTCGGCGGCAGGCAGCGATGGCTGGTCGGGCGCTTTCTCGAGATTCAGCTCGAAGCGAAAAGTGGCGCCCTCACCGAGCACACTCGCCACGCTCAACTCGCCACCCATCGCCCGCACCAGTTGACGGCTGATCGCCAGACCCAGGCCGGTGCCTCCCCCGCGCTGGTTCAATGGATCGTCGGCCTGCTCAAAGGCTTCGAAGATTCGTTCGTGCTGCGACGCGTCGATGCCCAGGTCCGTGTCCGACACTTCGAACGCGAGCCGGTTGTTCTCGTCGCCGCCGATGCGCTGCGTCTTCACGACCACCTGCCCTTGCTGCGTGAACTTCATCGCGTTGCCCACGAGGTTCATCAGCACCTGGCGAAGACGCAGCGCATCGCCCAGGCGCAGGCCCGACAGCGCCGGATCTGCCGTGAGGTGCAAACCAACCGACTTGCGCTGCGCCGTGGCGGAAAACATGGTCGTGACGGACCGGGCAATGGCATTGACGTCGATCGGGTCCGCTGCCAGCTGAAACCGGCTGGCACCGATCTTTGCAAAGTCGAGCACCTCATTGAGGATGCCGAGCAGCGCCTCGCCCGACGCAGTGGCCACGCGAATGAACTCAGCCTGCCGAGGCGTCAGGTCGGTCTGCGACACCAGTTCCAGCGCACCGAGCATGCCGTTCATGGGCGTTCGAATCTCATGGCTCATGTTCGAGAGGAACTGCTCCTTGGCGCACACGCCGGCCAGTGCTTCGTCGCGAGCGTTTTCAAGGTCACGGGTGCGTGCGCTGACCCTGTCTTCCAGGCTGGAGTTCAGCCTCGCCATCGCCTCCCGGGCGCGCAACTCGCTCTCGGCCTGAGCTTCTGCTGACTGCGACGCTTCTTCCATCGCCAGCACGGTGGTCACTGCATCGGCCTGGGCGCGCAGCGTCGAGAGCACCAGCTGCTCATTGGTCTCCAGCAACTGAGCCGCGTGGTTGGTGGCCAGACAGTGCTCGGCTTCGGTCAGCTCCTGCCGCAGGCGGAGCAACAACGCCCTCGCCTCATCCGCCTGGCCATGCAGTTCGGCCAGTTCGCGAACCGCCTTCTCTGCTGCGGGCTCTTGCCGGGCCGGGAGTTCGTTCATGCCGGTCGCACCGAATCAGGGGCCAGGGACCGCTTTTTCATCGGCTGGCCACCCAGCAGGCCTTCCTGCCCGGAGAGCATCGCCCCGATGTGGATACCGTCGGCACCGATGCTGAACTCGCGCAACTGATCCGAATGCGCGCTGGCCCGCACCTTGACAACCGCCATCACCCGCAGCAGGCGGCTCTCGACCTCGATGTAGCGCTGCACGATGATCGCGTCCGTCATGAAAGCAGTTCCGTACGGGCTGAAGCGCAGGTCGGTATAGCGGTCTTCGAGCTCCGAGGTCATCAGCACCGTGACGCCCGTGCTCGCCAGTGCGGTGACCATGTTCGACAGCGATTCGCGAAAGTCCTCGCGGAAGGTCGGCGCCAACGCAAGCTCGAAGCCCGACAGCGAATCGATCACGACCCGCCTGGCGCCCAGGCGCTGGATCTCCCGCAGCAGCATGAACACGACTTCGTCGATCGACAGGTCGGCCGCGCGGCTCTCGACCAAGCCCACGTGCCCTCCCGCGATGAGGTCGGCGACCACACGGTTGCGGGAGCGGTTGGGGTTCTGCTCGAACGCAGCGATCACACCGTGCTCGCCGTTGCGCACACCTTCTGCCAGAAAGGCGGCCGCCAGGATGCTCTTTCCCGACCCGGACGGCCCGGCGACGAGGAGCGAATAGCCGCGTGGCAGGCCGCCCCCGAGCATGTCGTCCAGGCCCGGCACACCCATCGGCAGCCGCGGGGCGAGCACTGCCAGTGCCGCGTCGGCCTTGGCCGGAACGGCCACGCTGGCAGGCGGGAACACCGAAACCCCGGCCGAGGCAATGCGAAAGGTGTGAAGCCCCGGCAGCGAGGGCTGGCCACGCATCTTCATGATCTCCATCTTGCGAACCATCGAGTTGCGCTCAACGCTTTGGTGCAGCCAGATCAGGCCATCCGCCACAGTGAACACCGGATTGGCGTCGGTCTCGCAGGTGTATTGGCCGATGAGGAAGGTGGTGGCCTGCCAGCTCGTCATCAGCATGGCCAGTTGCTGCAGAAACTGCTGCAGGTCGCCCTGGGCGCCGACCTGGGCCTCATTCTCTCGAACGATGGATCGGAAAGAATCCACGAAGACAAATGCCGGGCTGTGCTGCATCACCGCGTCGCCCATGCGCTTCAGCAAACGGTCCAGATCGCCCGCGATGGCATCGTCGGACAGGTTGATGAACCGGACGGACGAATCGATCGCCTCGCTGTCGAAGAAATCGAACTGCTGCTGGTAGCGCAGCATCTTCAGCGGCGGCTCGCCCAACACCGTGAAATAGAGGGCCGGCCGCTCGGGCGTCGCCATCGCGAACATCAGCTGGTGCGCCAGCGTGGTCTTGCCACAGCCCGGCTGGCCTGCAATCAGGTTGAAGGAGAACTCGGGCAATCCGCCGCCGAGGATGTCGTCCAGACCGGGTATGCCGGTGGGCAGTCGATGGATGGTGACGTGTGTGGTCATGGTGTGGTGTCCTGCGCGGTCGTGCCGCCTGGAGAGCTTGTCCACACCGGGCGAAGAAATCGCCAACTGAGCGGAGCTCCGATCAAACTCATCAGCAAGTTGTTGAAAGTGCTCAGGAAAAGCTGGCCAGCGGCGGCAGCATTCGCAGGGGTCTGGCGTGCGATCGATGATGCAAAGCCTTCGATATCGATGTCCGATGGATTGCCTTCGGTCACACCCTCGACCCACCCGTGCGTTTTCGCTGTGATTTCCAGGCTGCGGCTGAGCAGCGCCGCCCCCCCGCGCCGCCCGATCACCGGCGCCAGGGCGGCCTCGATTCCCTTGCACGCTGCAGCGACCGACCCGGCGATCTGATCGGAACTGGCGCCTGGTCGAATGTGGTTGGACAAAAAGGATGCGATGAGATCGATCGACGGCTGGTTCATAGGGCTTGTCGCTGAAAACCTTCTGCAGCCCGCTGACGCCTCGAACTGCAACGCTCTGAACGTAGCCCTCCTGCGTTGTCGCGTCTGTTCGAAAGCGCACATTGCGCGGCAGAGAACCTGAGGCTGGCGAGCGGGCGTTCGGGCGGCGTTTGAGCTGAAGTCGGTGTGGGCGCGAGGGTGGAAGCAGGAGGCCGTGGGTCTACACCTGCCCCTCCTCCAGCGCGTTGGCCGCGTCACTGAACTGCAGGTTGTCGATGTGCTCGCGGACGCGTTCGAACGAGGTCTTGCTCAAGAGCCGCTGAAGCTGCGGCGACAGGCCACTGAAGCGCTCGATCGCCGACATGCTTTGCCGGCGCAGCAGGCTGACGAGATCGGCCAGAGCCTGCGGCTCGAGCGCTTCGCCGCTGGTCAGTAAAGCATCCTCGATCTGGGCCGGCGCGATCACCAGCAACGCGGGTGCCGCCGCCTCCTGCAGCCGCTGCAGCTTGGTGACGAGCCGGGTCGCGAGATGGACGGAGCGCTCGAGTTCACCGGCGGCGCAGGCCGCCTCGGCCTCGCCCGCCAGCTGATGGATCGCCTTGGCGCCGAGCATGCCCGCGCTGCCCCGCAGCTTGTGCATGCGGCGGGCATGAACAGCGAGTTCCGCCGGGCCTTCCACGGCGACCGGAATCGAGACATCCGAGAACTCGGCGAGCAGCCGCTTGAGCATCGACCTGAACAGGACGAAGTCATCGCTCAAGCGCTCGCGCGCGTCGGCCGAATCGATGCCTTCGATCTCCGGCCAGGGTGGCGCTTCCGGCGCCTGCGTATCGGGCACTGCCTCGATCAGCCGCACCGGCTGGCCGCGCGCAGGCGCAATGCGGCGCAGGATGCTGGTCACCAGAGACTGCGCATCGAACGGCTTGACAAGGTAGTCGTCCATTCCGGCCTCGGTGGCACGCTGCCGCTCGCTGCTCAGCGCGCCGGCGGTCAGCGCGATGATCGGCAAGTCCGCCAGATTCAGTTCGAGGCGGATGCGTCGGGTGGCATCGTGGCCGTCGAGCACCGGCATCTGCACGTCCATCAGCACCACGTCGATGGCGTGTGGCTGCGCCTCTAGAAGGTCGAAAGCTTCCTGCCCGTTGCTCGCAAGCAGAACCTTCGCACCTTCCAGTTCGAGAATGCGCTTCGTCACTTCCAGGTTGATGTCGCTGTCGTCGACGACCAGCACGCGCACGCCAACCAGGGCGTTCTCGCCGGGTGCGGCAAGAGGTGTCTCCAGCTGCGCCACCGCATCCGGCGAAGCGAGCGCAAAGTCGAGCACGACGCTGAACGCGCTGCCGACACCAGGCGTGCTCTCCAGGCTCACCTCGCCGCCCATCAGGCCCGCCAGGCGCTTGACGATCGACAGCCCCAGCCCGGTGCCGCCGAAGCGCCGCGTGATCGAGGCATCGGCCTGGGCAAACGGCGCGAACAGCCGCTCTTGCACGTCCCGCGCGATGCCGATGCCGGTGTCCTGCACAACGAATGAAAACGTCGCATGTCTGGCCGAGGCGGCGAGCAGCCTGATGCGCAGCTCGACACCGCCGTGCTCGGTGAACTTGATCGCGTTCGACAGCAGGTTGATCAGAATCTGGTTGAGGCGCGTGGCATCGCCTTCCAGCGCCTCGGGCAGGTTTTCCGGCACGTCGGTCTCGAAGGCGATGCCCTTGGCGTCCGCCTGCACCGCCATCATGTCGCTCAGTTCCGTCAGCAAGCCGCGCAGGCTGAACGCGGCACGCTCGACGATCAACTCGTCGGCCTCGATCTTCGACAGGTCGAGCACATTGTTGAGCACCACCAGCAGCGACTTGCTGGCGAGCTTGACCTTGGACAGAAAGGCCAGCTGCTCCTCATTCAGCGAGGTCTTCCCGAGCAGGTAGGTCAGGCCGATGACCGCGTTCATCGGGGTGCGGATCTCGTGGCTCATGTTGGCGAGAAACTCGCTCTTGGCGCGATTCGCCTGTTCGGCCTTTTGCGTTGCGTGGCGCAGCGATTCCTCGTACTGCTTGCGCTCCGTGATGTCGCGCGCCGAGGCGAAAACGCCTTGCAGGTGCCTGTCACGGTCGTGAAAGGTGGTGGCGTTGTACGACACCACGGTGAGCTTGCCGTCGCGGGCGCGCACGGTGAGTTCGTAGTTGGTGACCTTGCCTTCGCTCAGCACGCGCTTGATGGCCGCCTCGGCACGGTGCGGCGCGGTGAAGTGGTTCTTGAACGGTGCGCCGATCAGTTCGTCGCGCGTGCAGCCGGTCAGCGCTTCGGTCTGCTTGTTGACGTCGGTGATGATGCCGCGCGGGTCGGTGGCCATCAGCGCGTCGACGTTGGATTCGATCAGCGAGCGGGTGTAGAAGTGCTGGTCGCGCAAGCGCTGGTCGAGCTTCTTGCGTTCTTCTTCGACCAGCTGGCGCGCGGTGTTGTCGGTGCCGATGAGCAAGTAGCCGATGATGCCGCCCTGCGCATCGCGCAGCGCCGTCACCGACACGACGGCCGGGAAGCGGCTGCCGTCCTTGCGGACCTTGGTCAGCTCGTAGATGTCTTCGATCCCGCGCGAGGCCTTGAACGCCAGGGCCTCGAACCCCGGTGCGATTGGGGTGGAAAATTCGGCGCTGAGCGCCCTGGCGCGCGCAACCACCTCCTCGGGATCATGAAAATCGGCCGGCGTGAGCTTGTTCATCACGTCGGCGGCGGTGTAGCCCAGCATGCGCTCGGCACCGACGTTGAAGACCTGGATCACGCCCTTGGCGTCGGTGGCGATGCTCGAGAAATTGCTGCTGTTGAAGATCGCGTTCTGCAACGCGCCCGCTTTCGAGAGCGCCTCTTCGGCCTGCTTGCGTGCGGTGTTGTCGGTGCCGATCAAGAGGTAGCCGATGATGGCGTCTTGCGCGTCGCGCAGCGCCGTGACCGAGACGACCGCCGGGAAGCGGCTGCCGTCCTTGCGGATGTAGGTCAGCTCGTAGATGTCTTCGATGCCGCGCGAGGCCTTGAACACGAGCGCCTCGAAGCCTGGCGTGATCGGCGTTCCGAGTTCGATGCTCAGCGCCTCGGCCCGCGCGATCACCTCTTGCGGGTCGGAGATGTCGGCCGGCGTGATCTTGTTCATCACGTCGGCGGCCGCGTAGCCCAGCATGCGTTCGGCGCCGACGTTGAATATCTGGATCACACCCTTCGCGTCGGTGGCGATGCTCGAGAAGTTGGCGCTGTTGAAGATCGCGCTCTGCAACGCACCTGCTTTCGCAAGGGCCGCTTCGGCCTGCTGGCGCGCGGTGTTGTCGGTGCCGATCAGCAGGTAGCCGATGATCCCGTCATCGGCGTCGCGCAGCGCCGTGACCGATACCACGGCCCCGAAGCGGCTGCCGTCCTTGCGGATGTAGGTCAGCTCGTAGATGTCCTCGATGCCGCGCGAGGCCTTGAACACCAGCGCCTCGAAGCCTGGCGTGATCGGCGTTCCGAGCTCGATGCTCAGCGCCTTGGCGCGCGCGATCAATTCCTGCGGATCGGAGATGTCGGCCGGCGTGATCTTGTTCATCACGTCGGCGGCCGCGTAGCCCAGCATGCGTTCGGCACCGACGTTGAAGATCTGGATCACGCCCTTCGCGTCGGTGGCGATGCTCGAGAAGTTGGCGCTGTTGAAGATCGCGCTCTGCAGGGCACCGGCCTTGAGCAGCGCCTCTTCGGCCTGCTTGCGTGCGGTGTTGTCGGTGCCGATCAACAGGTAGCCGATGATGGCGTCTTGCGCATCGCGCAGCGCCGTGACCGACACGACCGCCGGGAAACGGCTGCCGTCCTTGCGGATGTAGGTCAGCTCGTACATGTCCTCGATGCCGCGCGAGGCCTTGAACACCAGCGCCTCGAAGCCCGGTGCGATCGGGGTGTCGAGTTCGATGCTCAGCGCCTCGGCGCGCGCGACTACTTCCTGCGGGTCGGAGATGTCGGCCGGCGTGATCTTGTTCATCACGTCGGTGGCCGCATAGCCCAGCATGCGCTCGGCGCCAACGTTGAAGATCTGGATCACGCCTTTCGCGTCGGTGGCGATGCTCGAGAAGTTGGCGCTGTTGAAGATCGCGCTCTGCAATGCCCCCGCCTTGAGCAACGCCTCCTCGGCTTGCTTGCGCGCGGTGTTGTCGGTACCGATCAACAGGTAGCCGATGATGACCTGTTGCGGGTCGCGCAAGGCCGCCACCGAGACTGTCGCCGGGAATCTGCTGCCGTCCTTGCGGATCCAGGTCGGCTCGAAGACGTAGGCGCTGCCGCGCGAAGCCTTGTAAATCCAGGTCTCGAAGCCAGGCGCAACCGGGGTTCCACACTCGGCACTGAGCGCTTGCGCACGCGCAAGCATTTCCTGCGGATCGGCAATGTCGGCGGGCGTGAGCCGGTTCACCGCCTCGGCAGCCGTGTAGCCGAGCATGCGCTCGGCGCCGACGCTGAAGATCTGGATGACCCCCTCCGGGTCGGTAACGATGCTCGACAGGCTGGCGCTGTCGAAGATCGCGCTCTGCAGGGCGCCAGCCGCAAGCAGCGCCTCTTCCGCACGCTGCTGCTCGTGGATGGCGAGGGTGGCGCGTCGGCGCGAACGATGCAGGGCTTCGTTCAACACACTGATGACCACGCCGGCCAGCACCATAAAGAATTGCTGCCAGCGCTCGGCTGCCGACGCGACCTCGAAGCTGTGGATCGGGGGCAGCAAGTAGTAGCTGGCGAGCAAATACGACAGCCCGGTCGCCAGCAGTCCGGCGCGCAGACCGCCCAGGTAGGCGCTGAGCATGATCGGCATGGTGAAGATCACCAGAGTCGGTCGCCCACCAAGCGGGCCATCGAGTGCGAGGCGCAAACCGAGCGTGGCGGCCGTCACCACCAGCGCCAACACACAGGCCGGCCATGGCTTCAGCGGAATCGAGTCGAATCGGGATCGCAAGGGTTCGCTGCGTGCTCCGACAGCGGGGCTTGCGATGGTGGTGTCACCGATTTTCTTGCTCATAGCCAATCTCCGGAGAAAAGTGCCTCAGGCCGGCGGGCCAGCGGCTGAAGGCGGCAGGCACCTTGCTTGATCAAGACCTTGTCTCACCTCATGGCCCATGGTCGGCGCGCATCGCGGGCCATCTGTGGCGCGTCCACGTCGCAGATGTCCAGCAGCATGGCCTGAGCCCGGCCGGAACGCTTGGCGTGATACAGGGCCTTGTCGGCAGCGCGCACCAGGTCGAGCGGGGAGCAGCGCGCGTTGAGATCCGCAGTACGGGAGTCGGCCGACGGCTCCACCCAGCACTCGCTGGTGTCGTCGTAGCAGGTGACCCCCACGCTCACGGTGACATGGCGTGCGGCCGGTGAAGCATCGTGCAGGATGTCCAGCGCTTCGACGGCCTCGAGCACGCTGTGGGCTACGTGCTCGGCACCCATGCGCGGCGTCTGCGGCAGCAGCACGACGAATTCCTCACCGCCGTAGCGTGCGACCAGATCTGCCGGGCGCAGGCTGGCGCCCACCAGCGCTTGCGCGATAGCCCGCAGGCACACGTCGCCCGCCGGATGGCCATAGTGATCGTTGAACGCCTTGAAGTGATCGACATCGATCATCAGCAAGGCCAGCGGATCGCCGGCCCGCCGTGCGCGGAGCCATTCATGCTCCAGCGCTTCGTCGAAACCCCGCCGATTGGCGACACCGGTCAGAACGTCGATCGTGGCGATCCGGCGCAGCTCGTCGGCGATGCGCTTGATGCGCAATTGGGTCTTGACCCGAGCCACGACCAGCGGCGCGCTGACGGGTTTGGCGATGAAGTCCGCCGCGCCCAGTTCCAACCCCGCCAATTCGAACACGGGCTCGCTGTGGCTGGTGACGAAGATCACCGGCACGTCCCCAAGCACCGGGTCTGCCTTGAGCTCTTCGAGGATCTGGAACCCGCTCATGCCGGGCATCTCTGCGTCGAGCAGAACCAGATCGGGCGCCGACTCGTGCGCGAGTCGCAGCGCGTCCTCGCCGTTGGTGGCGAAGCGCAGCTGGCCCACGTTTGCAAGCATGCGGCTCAGCAACTGGATCGAGGAGGGATCGTCGTCGACCAGCAGGATGTTGTCATTCATGACTGGTCGCCGCTGTCGCTTCAAACGACGCCGTTGGGTCGGATGCGCCGGGCAGCGCGATGGTGAAGCAGCTTCCCAGCCCCGGTGCGCTCTCGACGCGCAGCTGGCCGTTCATCGCCTCCACGAGCTGGCGCGTGATCACCAGCCCCAGGCCCATACCGGGCGCCGCGGCCTGCTGCCTGCCGAGGCGGTTGAACGGCTCGAACAGGTGCTGGCGCTGCGGCGCGTCCAGCCCGAAACCGTTGTCGCGCACGGCGATGGCGACCTCTGTCGAATCGCCCGTCACCTCGATCCTTGCCCATCCGCCGCGCCGGTTGTATTTGATGGCGTTCGTCAGCAGGTTCACCAGACATTGGTACAGCCGCCCGGCGTCGGCAGCACAGTGGACGGACGCCGATGCGAGCAGGCACGCCAGCGTCACGCCGGCCTGCTCAGCCAGCGCCGAGACCGCCTCGGTGGCGTCTTGTGCGCAACGGGCGGCGTTCACGGGGCGCAATTCGACCGACAGCTTGCCGGTCTCGAAGCGCCCGATGTCCATCACGTCGCGCATCAGGGCTTCAAGGTGCTTGCCGCTGGCCAGGATCTGCGCCAGGCGCTTTTCCTGGACAGCAGGCAGCGGGTTGCTGTCATCGGTTGCCATCAGTTGGGCGAAGCCCAGCAGGCCGTTCAAGGGGTTGCCCATCTCGTGGGCGATGTACGACAGCATCAGTGTCTTGGTGCGGCTTGCCGTTTCGGCTTCGATGCGCGAGCGCGACTCGGCCTCGAGCCGTTCGCGGTCGCTGATGTCGCGCAGCATCACGGTGGTCAGGCAGTCCGCCCCCTCGCCGACGCGGGACACCGACATCTCGGTCGGAAAGCACTCGCCGTTCGCCCGCGTGATCGTGATGCGTACAGGAGCGTCTTGCCGGTGCTCGCCGGGCAACGCGCCCTCGCCCAGCAGGGCCTGCATCGGCGACCCCATGGCCTGGGCGTGCTCGACGCCGAACATGCGGCACGCCGCAGCGTTGATCAGCACCACCTTGGCGTCGGCGTTGCAGGTGACGATGGCGTCCGATGCGGCGCTGACGATGTCGGCGACACGCGCGTCACCCACGCGCCGCAGGTGCTCGCGCACCGACTCCAGCTCGGCATCGGTGCGCCGCTTCAGTTCGAGCAGGTTGCGCACGCGGGCCTGCAGGACGGCCCGGGTGTAGGGCTTGGCGATGAAGTCTGCCGCGCCGAGATCGAGCGCGCGCATCTCGTTGCGCGGATCGGAGAACCGGGTGACGAACGCGATCGGAACGTGCCTGAAGGCGGCTTCCGCCTTGAGCGTCTTGCACACGTCGAACCCATCGATACCCGGCATGTGCGCGTCGAGCAGGATGAGGTCCGGCAACAGGCGACGCGCGAGGTCCAATGCTTCCTCGCCGTTCTTGGCGAAGTGAAAGTCGCCCATCGCGGCCAGTGTGTGGCGCAGCACGTGGATCGACGCAATGTCATCGTCGACGATCAGCAGTCGAGATGCCTTCGTGCCCGGCAGCGGCAGCGCGACACCCGACGCGAGGCCGTTGCGTTGCAGGTCCTCGATCAGCAGCTTGGTTCGCAGGTGCGCGCGCACACGGGCCGTCAACTGGGCCGCGATCAGCGGCTTGGTGACGAAATCGGACGCGCCCTTGCGGAAAGCCGTCACCTGCAGCAAGGTCGTCGGGTCGTGGCTGGTCGCGAGGATGACGGGGACGCGGGCCAACACCGGATCGGCTCGCAGCGCTTCACACACGTCGAGCCCGGTCATGCCGGGCATGTCAACGTCCAGCACGATGAGGTCCGGCGTCGCCTCGCGTGCCAGCCGCAGCGCGGCTTCGCCCGTTGTGGCGAAGCGCTGGTTGGGGTACTGCGAAAGCATCCGCCCCATGACCTGGATTGCGGAGGGGTCGTCGTCGACCAGAAGCAGCTGAATCTCACGTGGTTCCATTGGAGCCTTTCAGGTTCGTGTTCGGTTCTTCGACCTGCGGCGGCGCTGCCGTCGCGAGATGCGCGGCTTGCTCCCCAACCACTGGAATCGCAAGGTCGGCGTCGAATGATGAGCGGCGCAGGAGCCGCACCACTCGCTCGCGGTCAAGGTCGTCATCGTCGACCGCCAGGGGCCGACATGTGATTCGAACTGCTGCGCGGCACCTGAAGAGTTCGACGGTGAACTCGTGGCCGAACATGCAGTGAAGCGCGGCGTTCACCGCAAGGATTCGGCCCTGCGCATCTACCAGGAAAGAAATCTGGTGCGGCGTTGAAAGCGCGGGCCAGCAGAGCCAAGGTGGGCGCGGAAGGTGTGCCGTCCGCGCCGGCGTTCGTCACGGCCCCGCCCGTGGCCCGCCGAAGCAGTGGCTACCGGGCACAGGCCCCGGCGTGAGCGTTCTATTCGTTGGCATGGTTAGCCCCCCAGGCCGGCCTGCCGGCCCATCATCGCGGGCCAGGTCACAGACAAGGCCCTCTAGGTGGCATCAGCAGCGTTGCCAAGTTGAGTCTGATCACATTCGACATGCGCCGTACCTGTCAAACATGACAGGTATGCATGCAAGGTGTGAGATTCTTCCGATAACCGTGCGGCTGAAGATCCGTAGCGAGTGGTGAGGGGCGAGTTTTCGGTTGCCGTCGCGATCGACAGGCTTACTTCGTGGTTTCCTTGGCAGCGTCCTTGGCGTTCTCGCCATGCTGCTTGGCCTTGGCTTTGTGGACCTTGGCTTTGGCCTTGTGCACGGTCTTTTCCGGCTCAGACGACACGAGCGCCTTGGTGTTCTCGGTGCCCTGCTTGGCGGTCTCGGCGGTGGCCTTGCCGGCTTCCTTCACGGCTGTTCCTGCTTGGGCAAAGGCAGCGTTCGCAAGAACCAGAACGGCAATCGCAGCAATCAGTTTCTTCATCTCATTTCTCCAGGTTGTGCTCCAAATTTGTCACCCGTCTCACGTTGAAAGCGAAGCAGGCGAGCGGCGTACCGTGAATCTTCCTGGCCGACGCACGAAGCAAGAGTCAGCGTCGAGGTGATGTGCATGTAGGAGTTCGTCTCGTTGTGGCGAGGCGTAAGGCAACAGTCGTACCGGCGCTCAACCCTCGGTTGGACACCTTCGCCCTGGTGCGCAGGGTCGACGGCGAACTGGTGAACCGCGGCAACGCCCGGCCGGGTGAAGTACTCGCAAACGTTCTCCGCGTAGGTGGGCTGGGCCACGATGGTTCCGACCAGCTTGGACTGCGCTTCGGCCACGAAGCAGTTGCCGCCGTGAATGCGCTTGGCCGTGACCTCCGGCGTTTGATCGACAGCGGTGTAGTTCAACCCCATGCACGCAAGGCGCGCGTACGCGCGGTGGAGCAACGAGGTGAGTTCAACGATCGAATCGGACTCTTCGAATTTGCGGATGTGGAGCATGAGCGACATGAAAGGAGTGCCTGGCGAGCGGCGGGCAAGCGGATTCTCCTTTACGCAGTGACGTGATTGGCGAGCCTGCACGGCCGAGTCAGAACAAGCCCCACGCATCGGCTCCGACGGCCGGTCACCCGCTTGATCGAGGCGACACCTCGGTCATGGTCACGCCGGCCTGGTCGACGAGCGTCGAGCCTTGTTCTACTCGCTCCACACTTGCAGCACCCATGCCTGACGATTCTTTGGGCGCATGAGAGCATCCCAGGCCCCCTGTCGGCGCCCGGCGTTCGCGGAGAAACACCGTTCAGCCTTGAGGTATCGAAGGCTCGCTCGGGCCGAACGCGGCTTCGATACCTCAGCCCGAACGATTTCACTATGCGGGGCGTTTTGTTTCTCATGAGCCTTACCGCTTCACGTTATGTCGACGGGCCGGATGTCCCGGTGCGTTGCGGCACAGCTTGGCTCTTTCCCATCATTCTCACGACAGCGCGAATGGCCAGTGCCACGGCACAAACCGAAGCAGCCGCAGTGACAGCAGCAGCCGCGAACATCCAACCAATCTCGTCGCTGTGAGCGGCCTTCATGTATTGGAGTTGCCAGCCCAGGGCTGCGGCACATGCCAGAACCAAGGTCAGTTTCCAGGCTCGCCTTCGCAGGGTCGGCTTCGTCCACAGGTACGCCAACCAGATGAGAGCAATGGGCGAAAGGTAAGACAACGCCCAGGAAATCAGAACGAAGACAAGCATTGGCGCGAAAGCAAAAGGTGCAGGAATCTACTTGCCGATGTCAGCCAACTCAGGCATCGGCAAATCGGTAGGCCGCAGCCGGATGCTCTTGAGCAACTCGTCCAATCGGGCAAGGCTCTCTTCAACCGGTGGCGGGTTGGTTTTGAGCGTGGGTTCCTGCTCTTTGGTGAAGCTGCGCATGTCCACCGTGATGTACGGCAGCACGCGCGAGTGGCCCCAACCGCCATAGCCCGTGTAGACGCTGTACCCATTGACGGGTGGCTTGCCCGCGTCGGCCACGTTCATGGAAATCCCGCCCTGCTCGGCAGGGAGTGCACCGATGCGTGCACCTCGTGGGCCGATTCGCTTGACCTCACGAGCGCCCACGAGCGCGCCGCTCAACCCCGCCCCACCCGCGCGGGCAATGGCCTTGAGCCCACTGGGTTCCGAGCCGTCGATACCGCTTTCGCCCACCACGCCGGCGCCCACGGTGTAGATCACGCCTGGCCGGTCGGCATAGCGCAATGAAACTTCGATGCGAAAGCCCAAGCTCCCGTCGTCAGGAATGAAGCCGTAGGGAACACAGATGCCGCGCTCTTTGGGCACCTCGTACATCTTGCGGAACTTGAAGCGCTTGAGCATGTCCAGGAAGGCACGCTGCCGCTCTTCGAACGGCGGCTCTCCCGCTCCGCTGGCGCTGATGAACTTGTAGGCTCGGCCGTCTCGAAGCACGAAGGCATAGAGGTTGGGGCCGGCGGCATAGCCCAAAGCGTCAGGCATACCGAGGTCAAGGGGGTGCCAGTCTGTCTTCATGCCGGCGATGTTGCTTTCGTTGTCGGCGATTTGCTGCTTCCAATGCTCCATGTCTTTCTGGAGCACCAACTTGTCATCGGCAGTAAGTTGCGAGGTCGAATCGTTCAGGCGGCGTTGATCTTCCGCGACGAGGCGTTTGTCAGTCTCAATCATGGTTTCGTATTCACGAATGCCAATGCGTCCTTCCGCCGCAGTCGCTCGAAGCATCCGCTCTATATCAGTCTGCTTGGCAGGCGCCATCACCAAGATTTGAACATTACTCACCCACAAATCGTCGTGCCCCCCATGCATGCTTTCGGTAAAACGGTAGCGGTCACCACTGTGCAGCCCTGGCGCATTCACACCCCACTGCATGTCACGCGGCGCATCGAATACCAAGCGACCCAGGCACTCCTGTCGGCTGCCGGCGGGCGTGATGTAGCCGGGATGAGCTGCTTCGCGCAGTTGGGCAGCGGTGGGTCGCGGCGGTTGGCGTGCAGTCTCCTTGTCTTGCGCGCCAGACGGACCACAGCCCGCGAGCAACAAAAGGAGGACGGCGTGGTTAGCCCTGCGAGCAAAGGACTCAGCGAACCAACAGAACCGCTTTCTCATGCCGGAAGCCCGGAGTCTTCGGGGGGGGCCGCACTAGCCTGTTGCACTCCAGGCGCCTGGTCAAATGGATTTCTCGGCAACGGCCCGTTGTCGGCCAGTACGGTGAGATTCAGGCCGGAGAGGTTGTTTTCGTGGCCCGTCCAGTTGGTGGGCAGGGCCACGATGAAGCCCTGAATCGTACCGGTGGGGGGTGGAGCCGTAGGCGCCAAGGCGTGGGTAGCGTCTTTGCTCACGTTCCATGTGTTCACCGCGTCAGCACGTTCTGGTTCGCGCCAAAACAGAGGGTCAAACGGCATGCGGTACAAGAGCTTGCCGCCCTTCTTGTGGTCAAGATAGGTCTCGTATTTCCAGGTGGGCCACAGGGAGCCTGGCGGTAGGCCTGGCCTCTTGTCGAGTGCCTCCTTGGGCTGCACAGAAGGGTGCGCACCGGTGCGCGGGATGAACCAGAAGGCGGCTTCGTAGCGTCGTGCATTCTCGCTCGCCGCAGCCTGTATCGCCTGCCAAGTGGCCGGAGCGCCTGGGCTGTCCAGAATCGCATCCGATGCCAGAGAGATAGCCTTGCGATTGACACTCTTGAGCCCGAATATCTTTTCCCACAGATCGCGGCGCAGCTTGTGCACAGCGGCCCCTACCTGAACGGTGTGGACCCCGTCGAGCTTGACCATCTTGGGTGTCTCGTCGGTCACGATCACCGCCAATTCAGAATCGCGGTCACCCCACATGCTGCGGTCGTTGATGTTGGCACTACCCAGAATGGCTACCCGGTCGTCAGCAATGAGTAGCTTGCTGTGGACGTAGATTTGCTCGGTCACCGGCTTGCCGCCCAAGGTGTCCCAGTTGCGCAGATTCAGCAGTGTGAGGTACCGCTGCCACTCCGCGTCACTCACAGCGTCGATGATTTCTCGAAGTTCCATCGCAGACACAATCTTCTTCGCCTCCGCCAAGCCGATCTTCTTCTCCTTGCGATACCGGTCTGCCAGGATCGCCCGGCGCACACCGTTGACCAAGCTGTGCTCGCCGAACACCAGCGCGTGCATCGTCAGATGCACTTGAGTCATGATGTTCAGCGTGTCGAGCGTGCCCTCAGGGTGCACAGGCAGCACCATGTACACGTGGAACGGCGCGCCGTCGTGGATGGCCTTGGTGATGGCGTTGACGAGCGCCTGGCCGATGGGGTTCTTGAGTTCATCCTGCGGCTTGCCCAACAGGCGCGACACTTCAATGGTCGTCAGGTTCTTGAGCACTGAATGGATGTCGCTCATGAACTCACGACCCTTGGCCTGTTTGTTCACGTCATTGATTGTGGCCCAGCGCAAGTGGCTCGGAATGTCTCTCACAGGCACGCCCTTGATCTCAAGCATCTCGGCGAACTTGGCGTAGCCGGGTGAGCGCCGGAGGTCGAGCAGCGACGCCATCGGGCCGGAGATCGCCGCATCGGTGGCGCCGTAAGCGCCATGCGCGGACTGAAAAAACTGCCCTTCGATGTAGATAAAGTTTTGAGCTGCGGCAATGGCCTTGAGCATGGCCTTGAGGCAGTTGTTCTGAGCGCGCGGGGCAAGCGCGAAACCCATGGCTGCGGCTTCATCAACCAACAGTTCCCGCGGAGCGCTGCGCAGCACCTGCACCCAGTTGCCGCCCTTCTTGGCTTTGTCTCGCACGGGAATGTGGTCGGCGGCAACGCGCGGCGCCTTGGGTGTGGCAGGCAGAGTCATGCCGGCGGACTTCAGCAATTTGGTCGCCAGCGGGTCGCGGTAGTCTGCGTAGGACTGTTCGAACACGAGGGCGATGCTGTTCCAGCGACGCACGAAGTTCTGGCTCAGGTCAAACACCGAGGGGCCTTCAATGGCGCAATGCACGTCTTGCCAGGGCATGCGCGGCTGCACCGATGAGTCGCGCACCACGGCACCGGCGGGTACGACTTTGACTTTGTCGAACAGCCGGCCGTAGCGTTCGGGCTTGTTGTCGATGCTGGCATTGATGCCGGCCACCAGGCCGTACACCAGCGCGTGCATGATTCGGGACACCTCGCTGACCAATTGCGGTGGCAGCTCGGACAGGTCACCCCCGTTGACCCACGCGATCAAGGCCGCACCTACGTTGGCGGCATTGGCGCTGCCCGTTTCTCGCAACTTGATGAGTTGTCCTCTGACGGAAGCATCGAGCTGGTGCCATGCCCAGCGGCTAACGCCTTGCGCAGCGTCCATGGCTGCATCTTGAAGCGGCTCCGTGATGGCGTCGAACAAGTTCACGTTGTTCCACCAGTCCGATACGGCGCCCGTGACACCGTGAACCTTTTCACTTGCCGCACCGGCCAGGTCGAGACCCTCGGCAATCATTCCCTCTGACGGCGAAGTCACAAAAGTGGCGGCTGTGCGCGTGTCCCCTCTTGTGAATGCAGCGGCGATCAGCTCGGCAATGGTCACGCAGTTCTGCATTTCCACATTGGAGAGTTTGTGGATCGGCGGAACGCAGGAGCTGTAAAACTCGTTGAGGCTGCGGCCCTCTGCCTTCAGGCTGAAATTGGCGTCGTCACGGCGTCCGTAGGCGAGATCCATGCCGCCCATGAAAGCCTTCTTGTTGTCGATCACCACCAGTTTCTGGTGATGTGCGAAAGCAATGCTCAGGGTGCCTTGATCGCTCTGCGCCGTGGCAGGCAGGCAATGGGCGCGCCCTTTTAAGCCAGCTGCATTGAGGTGAAACACGGCGAGCATGGTTGCCAGATAGCCCGTGTCGACCGCCGGTGGCGCCATCCATGGCATCACATAGACCGTCGCGCCGCTTTTCATGGCGTCTTGCAGGCAGTGAAACAGCGTCTTGCTTCCTACCAACTCCACGTCGTAGTTGACCTGCCAGCCCGTGATGAAGACCGACGAGGTGGCCCCCCTGATGGCCGCGGCCACCTTCTCGAAATACTCCTTGCCGGTGCTGTAGAACTCAACCGCGTTCCCCTTCTCCGGTGCGGAGAAAAGTGCGCCCCAATCCAGGGTGACGCCCCGGGGTGCCACCTTGGCGTAGTCGGCCACCTGAACGTCGGTGCCGTCATGAACGAACCAGCCGGGGGCAGACTTGGCCTCGGCGGCGCTTTGCCCTTTGTCGTCAACGATTTGATGAACGGTCTTGGTCGGCATGCTCTTGCTTTCTGGAATACGGGATCACGCGAAACGGCTCGGCTAACCCTCACGAGCCTTTGAGCTTGCCCGGCAGTGCGCCTTCGCCGGACGCATCGCTCGCCTTTTTGGCGTAATGAATTTCATCGTTGAGGCCATCGCTGAAGCGGTGTGTGTGCAAGTCGCTGCTGAAGTCCGACGCACTCATTGCGTGGCGTAGCTTCTCGTCAGATGTCCAGTCAGGTTTTTCATCGGCGACGTTGATTTGCACCGCATGGCCCCGATACACCAACCAGGTTCCGTCGGGGTCTTGGCAGTAGGCCTGTGCAACGAGTTTCTGCTGCTCGGCGTCGAGCTGCACCTTGCCCTGCGCATCGCTCACACCGGAGGCGACAACTTGCGCGTCCTCCAGCAAGGCCATTCCTTCCGGTTCATGGCGGCTGCGAGCGATCTTCCACTGTGTGAACGCAAGCGGATGCCCGTTCGGCCCCGGGGTGTCTGCCAACACCATGTTGAACACCAGCTCGCGTTCTGGCATGGCTGAACGCGGCAGCTTGGGCATCGGATAGCTCTCGCTGCCCGGCCCGATAAACCTCTTCTGCGCCGCATGCACCGTGGCCTTGCCCGGGCAGGAGGGAACGATCCCCTCGGCCGAGATCACCAGCTTGGCCCCGCCCAGCGTCTGCAACGTGATCTTGGTCGCTGCCGCCCACTCCACCGCCCCCACCGCGCTCTGGATATTGACCAGCCCCTTGGCCGCCACCTGTGCGCTGCCGGCCTGGGCCTGCAGCTGCACCGGTCCTTGGCCCGCGATCATGCTCAGGCCCGTGCCCTTGGCCCCTGTGCCCGCTTGCACGGCCCCGGCCAGGATGCCGATGCTCTGCCCGGTGTTGACCCGCATCTGGTGGCCGCCGGCGATGTGCAAGTCCTGCC
>Ga0307508_10000945_pt1 | contig 33844 bp, 33 predicted proteins | sample 9_EM_MG_FD_203089 | JGI IMG/M metagenome (GOLD analysis project Ga0307508, IMG submission 203089) | Populus trichocarpa ectomycorrhiza microbial communities from riparian zone in the Pacific Northwest, United States - 9_EM | ecosystem: Host-associated > Plants > Roots > Unclassified | place...
CGTTGCCGTCGGTGCTGGGCGTGCCCAAGCGCCTGTCGACGCTGTCGGCGGGCATGTGCTTCGGCGAGCTGGCGCTGGTCGACGGCGGCACCCGGTCGGCCGACGTGATCGCGCGCACCGAGGTCGACTGCCGGGTCCTGGACGCCGCGGCGTTCGGGCAGCTGGGCATCAGCCATCCGCAGATCGAGAGCGCGCTGCTGAAGAACATGTTGCGCAGCGCCCACGAGATCGTCCACCGGTTGAGCGAAGAGGTGGCCGCGCTGGGCGGCTGAGCCATGGACAGCGCCGGTCGAGGCGACAATGCACCCCGTGACGAGTTGCGACGCCCCCCACCGATGTTGACAGACCTGCTCGCCGACTACGCCGTGCCCGCGACCCGCTACGACGAGTTGCTGGCGAGTGCCGGCGTGCCGCGTGCACACTGGGACGCGTTCCTGCGCGCGCTCGCGTCGCGCCCGAGCCTGGAGATCGGCGACACGCTGTCGCTGATGGAGCGCGAGATCCGCGAGAACGGCATCACCTACAACGTCTACGCCGACCCGAAAGGCGCCGATCGGCCCTGGGAAGTCGACCCGTTGCCGCTGCTGCTCTCGGCCGACGAGTGGGCCGGCATCGAGGCCGGCATCGCGCAGCGTGCCGAATTGCTCAACCTCGTGCTCGGCGACATCTACGGCCCGCAGACCCTGCTGCGCAGCGGCGCGCTGCCGCCGCCGGTGGTGTTCGGCCACAGCGGCTTTCTGCGCCCGGCGCAGGCGATCCGCCCGGCCGGCGGGGTGCACCTGTTCCAGTACGCAGCCGACCTGGCGCGCGCGCCCGACGGCGGCTGGTGGGTCGTCAGCGACCGCACGCAGGCGCCTTCGGGTGCCGGCTACGCGCTCGAGAACCGGCTCGTCGTGTCGCGCGTGTTTCCGCAGATGTTCAGCGACCTGCACGTGCAGCACCTCGCGTCGTTCTTTGCCGCGCTGCGCGACTCGCTGCTGCATTGGGCCCCCAAACCCGGCCCGGGCGAGGGCCCGCCGCTGGTCGTGCTGCTGACACCCGGCCCGTACAACGAGACCTATTTCGAGCACGCGCTGCTGGCCCGATATCTCGGCTTCCCGCTCGTCGAGGGCAACGACCTCACGGTGCGCAGCGGCTGCGTCTGGATGAAGACGGTCGAGGGCCTGAAGCGCGTCCACGCGATCCTGCGCCGCCAGGACGACGACTACTGCGATCCGCTCGAGCTGCGTTCGGATTCGGCGCTGGGCGTGGCCGGGTTGACCGACTGCGCGCGCCGCGGCACGGTGTTCATCGGCAACGCGCTCGGCTCGGGCGTGATCGAATCCGGCGCCTTGCTCGGCTACCTGCCCAAGCTGTCGGAGCAGTTGCTCGGCGAGCCGCTGAAGCTGCCCTCGGTCGCGACCTGGTGGCTGGGCGAGCCGGCCGCGTTCGACGACGCCTGGAAGCGCCTCGACAAGCTGCTGATCAAGCCGCTCGAGCGTTCGGCGCGCGAGCCCGCGCTGTTCGGCGCCGACCTCTCGGCCGACGAGCGCGTGCTGCTGCGCGCCAAGGTCGCGGCGCGGCCGCAGCGCTTCGTCGCGCAGGAGTGGGTGCAAGTGTCGCAGGCGCCGGTGCTCGAGCGTGAGCGCAGCGTGCGCGAGGCGCTCGCGTCGCGCGGCGGATCGGAGCGGCCCGCGTCGCGCGAGAGTTCCGAGCGGCTCGTGTCGCGCGCCGTGGGCCTGCGCGTTTTCGCGGTCGCCACGCCTGACGGCTACCGCGTGATGCCGGGCGGGCTGACGCGGGTGGCGGTCGACGGCGATTCGCGCGTGATCGCGATGCAGCGCGGCGGGCGGTCGAAGGACACCTGGGTGCTGTCCGGCGCGCCGGTGAACGCGTCGTTCTCGCTGCTGTCGACGACGGTCACGCCCGGCGACCTGGTCGGCTCGCATGTCAACCTGCCGTCGCGTTCGGCCGAGAACCTGTTCTGGTACGGCCGCTATGGCGAGCGCTGCGACAGCGCGGCGCGCACGCTGCGCGTCGCGATCGCCGGCGTGCTCGACCACGCGGCCGAGCCGTCCGACGGCATCGCGCCGGCGATCGTGCTGGCGCAGCGCATCGGCCTGATCGACGACACCGAGGACGCCCGCGTCGCGTTGCTGCGCGCCGCGACCCACCCCGACGAAGCGCTCGCGACGCGGCTGCGCCAGCTTGCGCGCACCGCGTTCAACCTGCGCGATCGCATGTCGGCCGACAACTGGCGCACGCTGAACCAGCTCGCCGCCGATCCGGTGTTCCAGCGCGGCGCGGCCTTGCCGCTCGCGCTCAGCTGGCTCGATCGCGCGGTCACGTCGATGATGACCCTGTCGGGCTTCGTGCTCGACGGCATGACGCGCAGCACCGGCTGGCGCTTCCTGTCGATCGGGCGGCGCATCGAACGGCTGTCGAACCTGTGCAACGCGCTGCAGGTCGCGACCCGGGAGGGCCACGCGCATGGCCTGGACTGGCTGCTCGACCTCACCGATTCGACCGGCACCTACCGCTCACGCTACCTGGTCGCGCCCGAGTGGCTGCCGGTGCTCGACCTGCTGGTGCGCGACGACACCAACCCGCGCGCGATCGCGTTCCAGGTCAAGGGCCTGGCCGAGTACATCGCCAAGCTCGAGCTCAGCCACGGCCGCTTCGCGAGCGACGTGCTGGCGCCAGCGCAAGCCGCGCTGCGCGATCTGTCCGCATTGGATCTGCATCCCGAGAGCGAAGCGCTGGCGACCCTGCTCGATCAGCTGCGCAAATGCGCGAGCACGGTCTCGGACGAGCTGACGCTGAAGTTCTTCTCGCATGCCGAGTCGCGCAGCGTGCTGTCGCTGGTCGCCTGATGCTGCATCTTGCGGCGATCCGCGAGGGCCGGGCCGAGCGCCGGGCCGCTCCCAAGCCGGCCCGGGTCCCCTCGGGGGACCGGTTCGCGTACCCGCGAGCCGAGGGGTGCCAATGACTCCAGAGCGCTACACGGTCCACCATGAAACCCGCTATGCGTACACCGCACCGGTGTCGCAGTCGTGGCAGGTCGCGCGCCTGACGCCGCGCATGCTGCCGTGGCAGCGGCTGCTGTCGCACTCGGTGCAGATCGACCCACCGGCCGACGAGCGCCGCGACGAGCTCGACAGCTTCGGCAACACCGTCACGCATTTCGGCCTGCACGGCGCGCACCGCATGCTGCGGGTGCGCATGGAGTGCCTGGTCGAGGTCTCGGCGCGGCCGTCGGTGGAGTTGCTGCTGCCGGCGGCGCCGTCGCAGTCTCAGACGATGGGGGCGATGACGCAGTCGCAAGGATTCGCGACACCCGCGCCGCTGAGCTGGGAAGCGGTGCGCGACGCGATCCGGCGCGAGCCGCAGCAGGACGATCTGGTGCCCGCGAGCATGTGCGAGCCGACGCCGCTGGTGCCGCTGTCCGAAGGCGCGCGGCAGTACGCGAGCAAGTCCTTCGCGCGCGGGCGATCGTGGCTGGACGCGGTGTCCGAGCTGATGCACCGCATCCACGACGAGTTCGAGTTCGAGCCCGGCGCGACCACCGTCAGCACCTCGGTCGACGAAGTGCTGTACCAGCGCAGCGGCGTGTGCCAGGACTTCGCGCACCTGATGCTCGCCTGCCTGCGCGGCTGGGGCCTGCCGGCGCGCTATGTGTCGGGCTACCTGCTCACCGATCCGCCGCCCGGCATGCCGCGGCTGATGGGCGTGGACGCCTCGCATGCCTGGGTCGCCGCCTACTCGCCGCAGCACGGTTGGGTCGAGTTCGATCCGACCAACGACCAGCTCGCCGATGCGCGCTACATCACGCTGACCTGGGGCGCCGACTTCGCCGATGTCGTGCCGCTGCGCGGTGTGATCTTCGGCGGTGGCGATCAGCAGCTGGATGTCGAAGTGAGCGTGATCCCCGCCTGAGATGATGGCCCCCGTTCGGGGGCGCCGCTTCCAGGGGGGCGCGGTTCCGCCTTCGTCGGGATGGCCGCGGCCGGGGCCCGGCGCAACACTCTCTCTCATCGAACGACGCATGGAGAGACAGAGTCATGGCACGCTTCCACTTCAGCTTGCGCAGCAGAGTGTCCACCGCCCTCGCGCACCCGGTCGTCTCGCAGCGCAGCCTGCGGGCGCTCAACCTCGTCGAGGTCGATGCGGATGAATGGGCCGGGCCTGGCTGGTTCGATTCGAGCGGCGATCTGATGCGTGGCCTCGACGTGCGCGAGGAGCTGCCCTCGGACGCACAGATGGCGGATTGGCTCGATCAGTGCCTGCGCGGCGCGTCAGCCGCCGCTGCCCAGCGCGACGAACAGCCAGGCGCGGGCCTTGTCCCAGCGGCGCCGCACGGTGCGTTCGGCGACGCCGTGCAGTTCGGCGATCTCGGCCTCGCTGTAGCCCCCGAAGTAACGCATCTCGACGAGTTCAGCGAGTTCGGGATCGACGGTCTCGAGCTGCTGTAGCGCGTCGTTCACGCGCACCAGCTCGTTGCTGGCACCGGCGTCGGCGACCTGCCCTGCCTCGGCATCGCCCAGCGTCACGTGCTCGGCGCCACCGCCGCGGCGCTCGGCGAGCAGCTCGCGGGCGCTGTCGATGATGATGTTGCGCATCGTCTTCGCCGCATACGCGAAGAAGTGGCGCCGGTCTTCGAGCCGCAGGCCACGCGCGCCGACCAGGCGCACGAAGCTTTCGTGCACCAGCATCGTCGTGCTCATGCCGTCGCCGCGCCCCTGTTGGCGCAGGCGCGCGCGCGCCACGCGCTTCAGGTCGGGGTAGAGCGAGGCGTACACCGCGTCGAGCGCCGCGCGGTCCCCCACCGCGGCCTGCTGCAGCAGCCGCGTGATCTCGGGCAGGGCGTCCGCCGGCGGCGCCGTGGGCGTGGGGGCTTGGGGAGGCGGCGGGTGGGGCGCTTGCGCGTTCATCGCGGCGAGGGTAGCGCCGGATTGGCAGGGCGTCCATCGTCAATCAGGGTGAAGCGTGTCACCAGGTGTCCGGCGATCGCCGGATCATCAATCAAGCCCCAAGGTTGACGGATTGCGGTGCGCCGCGCGCGCTCCTATGCTCCGGCCACTCCGAACCGCAGCAGCCCAAGCGATGAACCCCACCCCGGTGGCCGACTGGCAGCAACTGTCCGCACTCTACGAGGCGGCGGACGCGCTCGACCCGGTCGCGCTTGCGGCCTGGCTGGCGCAGCTGCGGGCCCAGCCGCACCCGCTGCTGAACCAGCTCGAGCAGATGCTCGCCGCGCGTTCCCAGGTGCAGCACAACGGCTTTCTCGGCACGCTGCCGCGCATGCCGGTGCCGCCCGAACCGGATGCGGTGGTGTGGGCCGAGGGCAGCCGCGTCGGCCCGTACCGCCTGGTGCGCCACCTCGGCGAGGGGGGCATGGCCGAGGTCTGGATGGCGCAGCGTGACGACGGTGCGTTCCAGCGCACCGTCGCGATCAAGCTGCTGTTCCGCCATGCCGGCAGCAGCCAGCGCGACAGCTTCGCGCAGCGTTTCGCGCGCGAGCGCGACATCCTCGCGTCGCTCAACCACCCGAACATCGCCGGCCTGCACGATGCCGGCGTCACGCCCGACGGCCAGCCTTGGCTCGCGCTTGAATACGTCGAAGGCGAAACGCTGACGCGCTGGTGCGACACGCAGCGCCTGGACATCGCGGCGCGCGTGCGCCTGTTCCGCCAGGTCCTGCTCGCGGTGCAGCACGCGCACGCCAACCTCGTGATTCACCGCGATCTGAAGCCGGGCAACATCCTCGTCACGTCACAGGGCGAGGTGCGGCTGCTCGATTTCGGCATCGCCAAGCTGATGGAAGCCGAAGGCGGTGCGCTCGCCGAGACCGAGCTGACACGCCAGGCCGGCCGCCCGATGACGCCCCAGTACGCCGCGCCCGAGCAACTGCTCGGCCAGCCGCTGACCACCGCGTGCGACGTGTATGCGCTCGGCGTCGTGCTCTACGAGCTGCTGTGCGGCGAGCGCCCCTACGAACTCAAGCTCGACTCGGCCGCACAGCTCGAGCAGTCCATCCTCGACATCGAACCGCGCAGCCCGAGCCGGCGCACGCTGACCGACGCCACGGTCCAGGCGCGCGGCAGCACGAGCGTCGTGCTGCACCGGACGCTGGCCAACGACCTCGACGCGATCGTGCTGCGCGCGCTCGCCAAAAAACCGGCGCAACGCTACGGCTCGGCCGAAGCCTTCCGCGCCGATCTGGATCACTGGCTCGCCGGCGAGCCGGTCGAAGCCCGCGTGCCGAGCGCGGCCTACCGCCTGAGCAAGTTCGTGCGGCGGCATCGGCTCGGCGTGGCACTGGGGGCGGGTGCGGTGCTGTCGCTGATCGGCATCACGGCGGTGGCGGTGGTGATGGGGTTGCAGGCACGTGAGGATTCGGCGCGTGCGGGGGCCGCGCGGGACTTCATGCTGGGGTTGTTCAAGCGGGCGGATCAGGAGAAGGCGCGGGGGGCGGATATCACGGCGCGGGAATTGTTGGAAACAGGACGAAAAGATCTCTTGACGCGGCTCGCGGCGCAGCCTCGGTTGCAGGTCGAACTATTGCAAGGGATTGGAAAGATTCAGAGGGACATGGGTGAATACGTCGGTGCCGACAGCTCTTATGCCGAAGCGGCTCGCGTGTATGGACAACTTGGCATGCCGCGTGAGACAGCGCTGGCGCTAGCGGAACAAGCCAACGCCGCTGCACGCATGGGCAACTTGCAATTGGCGCAGTCGGTTTTGCAGCGATCCAAGGATGTACCGAGTCGGCCGACTGCTGATTCGGGATTCAACGCGCGAATCAGCGAAGTAGAGGGTTGGATCGCGTTTGCTCAGCGTGACTACGTGCGAGCCAGAGACCTGTTCAACCAGAGTCATGAGCACGCACTGGAGGCCTTCGGTCCACTCGGTGCGAAGACGATGGACGCGATGCGTGGCCAGATATATGCCGAGCGCCAGTTGCGCAACTTCGGTGAAGCACTTCGCTTGCTCGACTTGCTCGAGAGCGCAGCCGCGAAGAGCGCGGAAGCTGATGCGACAGATGTCGCTGCAGTTGCCAGAGATCGCGTGGAGCTGCTCTTCAGTGCGGAGCACTTCGCCGAATCACTTCAAGTGGCAACTGCGGCGTTGCCCAAGTGCGCAGTCGAGCTGGGGCCGAACCACAAGATGTGCAGGACTTTGCAGCTAAGGAAGGTCAACGCCATGCTGATGCTTGGTCTGACGGAACGTGCGAATGAGGAGAAGTCGAACCTTGAGGCGATTGCGAATGATCGAGACTCCCCGGCCCTCCAAGCGAATACCTTGCTCACCATGTTGAAAGTTGACTTAGCTGCAGGTGATCGGATGCGGCAGGGTGTTACCTTCAGGCGGGTCATGGCCCTTGTCGATTCCGCTGCCGGCGATGCGCTGGGTCCCATGTTCAAGACCAAGGCCCTCCTGGTATTGGCAGAGGCGAGGCTCCGGTCGGGCGACCCACTTGAAGCTGAGCGCCTAGTCGAGAAGGCCATTTCGGCTCAGCGGCGGAGCGATGGCATGCTGCCAGCGACCCTGGAGATGGCAGTAGCGAAGTCGCTCCGCGGACTATCATTGCTCGAACGTGGCCGGGACGCTGAGGCGCTACAGAATTTGTCTGATTGCCGATCCGAACTCACCGAGTTGTTCGGTCCTAGTGCCGTGACGACCAGCCTGTTCTCCCTCAATCTGGTGTTGGCTCTTGAACGGTTGAGTCGTGGTGACGAAGCGCTGACTCTGGTCCGGCAAGTGGCGCCTGCCCTTCAAGCTGCCATGGGCACGGATGCCCCTACGTATCTACGAGCAAAGGGCATTCAAGATCGACTTGAACGCGCGAATCGGGCTGCTACGCCAAATGACCGAACCCACGTCCCCGGCGCGACCGAGGGTGTCCCTTCGGAGAGACTTCAGACAATCGACTTCTTTAGCTGACAAACAACCATCTTGAAGCCCTCAATGAGAAGTCGATCCGAAGTCCGACTGCCAAGGCGACTTGGTGCGAGCGATCGCATTGAGCGTGATAAGGAGTTTGCGCATGCAAGCCACGAGGGCGACCTTCTTGGGCTTGCCTGCGGCCAGCAGGCGCTGGTAGCAGACTTTGATGGCGGGGTTGAAGCGCGAGGCCACCAGCGCGGCGACATACAGCACGCGGCGCACGCTGGCGCGCCCACCGAAGATGTGGCGTTGACCCCTGAAGGTGCCGGAGTCTCGGTTCAACGGCGCCAGGCCCACCAGGCTGGTGATTTGCTTGCGTGTGAGCAGGCCGAGTTCGGGCAGTTCGGCGATCAAGGTGCTTGTCGTGGTCGGGCCAACGCCCTTGACCGACTGCAGCAACGCAGACAGGTCGGCATGCCGCTCTTTGAGCGTTCGCTGCAAGTCACCATCAATGTCGGCGAGCTGCTTGAGCAGCAGCTCGATCACCGCCTCGATGCTAGGCTTGGCGCGTGCATGGGCCACGCCCAGGCGCTGGCGCTCGGACACCAGCATCGCCACGAGCTGGCGGCGCCTGGCCACGAGCGCAGCGAGTTCGCGTTGCTCGACGCTGGCAAGCGCACGCGGCTGATGGCCCCGGGCGTGCAAGACCGAGGCGAACTCGGCCAACACGCCGGCATCGATGCGATCGGTCTTGGCAAGCCGGCCCATCGCACGGGCGAAGTCGCGCGCCTGGCGCGGATTGAGCACCGAAACAGGCAGTCCCGCAGCGGCAAGCGCTACCGCGCACGCTTGCTCGTAGCCGCCCGTGGCTTCGAGCACGATCAACGCGACGCGCTTGCGCCCCAGCCATCGCCGCAACTTGGCATGCCCGGCTTCGTCGTTGGTGAACGAATGACTCGACGCGTCCGAGCAAGCCACCTCGACGGTGTTCTTGGCCACATCGATGCCGACAAAGACAGGTTGGCTCATGGTGTTCTCCGGCTCCCACCCTTACGGATGCGAAATGAGATCAATCAACCATTCGGGATGACGCAGAACGAGGTGGCTGCGGTACGCCTTGAGCTGTCGTTGGAGCTTGTTCACTCGCAGGAGACACAAGCTGCACCGCAACCAGCCAACCAGATCGGCATGCAGTTCACCAACCGGCCTGCACGCTGAAGTTTGAACCAAACGAAAGATATAAGGAGACCTTATGAGAGTAGGTATCAAGTTGCCTGCCGCTATCGCGCTTCTGGCGCCATTGGCTGCATCCGCTGCCACGGAGGGCGCGCCCGAAGTCTTCTTCTATGCCTTGGGCGGCGGCGCCGTAGGGGGCTTCCTAGGCGCGCTGTTCGCCTGCTGGCTCTGCAAGCGCATGGGCTCGAAGAACGACAAGGATCCGCGGAAGTAACCACCGTCCCCTTGACCGGCGCGCGCCTGTGAGCGCGCCGGTCCTTCGTGGCACCGGTTCACCTGTCCGGTTGCCGCGCTATTTTGCGTATGTCCTTCTGAACCCCGTTCGACGGGGCAAGGAGCGAACGCATGGACATCCACGACACCCCCGAACCTTGGCACTCGCCTGAGCGCGCCTGGGTGCCGCTGATGTGGCTCATCCGCGCTGTGGCGGTCAGCCTGGCCATGGTGTTGTTCGCGCCGCTGCTGCAGCTGATCACGTCATGATCATGAGCGCCTTCGCGCCGACGACGCTTCGCTCAGACGCGCTCCAGATCGAGGATGCAGCTGTCGCCCGACGCCTCGCGCCACACCTCGACTGAACTGGCCGGCAGCGCGAGCGCGCTGAGATGTTCGGCGATGTAGGCGCAGAGTCCTTCCAGGGTCGGGAACCCGAGGCCGGGAACCTCGTCGAGGAGGCGATGGTCCAGTGTGGCCTTGATGCGCTCCACGGCGTTCCGCAACAGAGCGACGTCAACGACCATTCCGGTGCTCGGGTCGGGCATCCCCTTGACGGAAATTCTGGCGTGGTAGGTGTGCCCATGCACGCGTCGGCTCGCGTCCGTCTCGAACTCGCGATTCAGGGTGTGGGCGGCTTCGAAATAGAAGCGTTGGCTGATCTGGTAGTTCATCAGCGTATCCCGACCACTTTGTGCATCTGCACGCTCAAGCTCCAGCGCGGGTCGGTCAGGCACTTGTCGATCACCCAGGCGGTGTTCTGCGTTCGCAGCGGCCCATCCATGGGTTGCAGCAGCTTGTGCGTGAACGGCATCGAAGCGAGTTCGTCGAGGTCGAGCCCGGCCTGCGGAACGACCACCTTCAGCTCATTGCCCGTCATCAAGCGCAAGGGCGCACCGGCCTTCGGGCTCACGCAGATCCAGTCGAGCCCCGGCGGTGCGGCCACGGTCCCATTGGTCTCGATGGCCACCTCGAAACCTCGTTCGTGCAGCGCTGCGATGAGCGCGGTATCGACCTGAAGAAGCGGTTCGCCACCGGTGAGCACGCAAAACGGACGCGCGGTCTGTGACGCCCAGAGCGCGGACATCTGCGCTGCCAGCGCCTCGGCATCCGCGTACTTGCGGCCAAGCGTCCCGTCCGTACCGACGAAGTCGGTGTCGCAGAACTGGCAGACGGCGGTCGCCCGGTCTGGCTCACGGCCGGACCACAGATTGCATCCTGCGAATCTGCAAAAAACAGCGGGCCGGCCCGCGTTGGCGCCCTCGCCTTGAAGTGTGTAGAAGATCTCCTTCACGGAGTAAGTCATGACGTCCTCGTTGATGCTGCCGTGCCTCGTTCAGCACCGCGGGTCGCGCATCGCAAATGCGGGGGCGGATTTTACTTGGTGCGGGGTTTGCCTCGCGGCTTCATCACGCAACCTCCGTGCTGCGCACCGCGGTATTCGCCTTGGGAACGGCCCGGCGGTGCATGGGCTTGGCCGGTGATCGATCCGCGTCACCGCGATCAGCCCGGCGATGGTGTCGGTCGCGCCGCCGGTGTCCGGTTTCGCGGCGTGGCCCCGTATTGCGCAGTAAGGCCCCCGACGTCCGGGTGCCATGCAGCCGCAAGACCGAGGTCCCCATGAGCCATGCCTTGAATCGGATGCCGCCGAATGCCGGCCGCACTGTCCGCTCGCCATTCGGGCGCGCGCCCGTGACTCCGGGGTGGGCCGCGCCCCGTGACGCCATTGCGGCGGCCGGTCGGGTGCTCGACGACGTGCTCGACAGCTGCGGCTCCGGCCTGGACGCGATGCGCTCCGGCGCCCGCGTGACCATTCTGCGCGACGACCGTTTCGATGCGGCGGTGAGCCTGTACCGCGACGGCCACTGGGCGCTGGCCTTCGAGCGCCTGGCCGTGCTGGCCGATCAGGACCACGCGCCGGCCGCCAAGCTTGCGCTGCTGATGCTGCGCTACGGGGTGTCGCTCTACGGCGTCTGTTTCGCGGCGAAGCCGACGCAGGTCGCGCGCTGGGCTCAGCGGGTGCTGCGTGCGACTTCGCGTGCCACGGCCTCGCCGAGCTCGATCACCGCCAGCGCGTAGTAGCTCGACCAGTTGTAGCGCGTGACGGCGTAGAAGTTGCTCGTGCCGATCACGTAGCTCGGCGCCGCTTCGCCGTTCTGCAGCTCGACCAGCGCGAGCTTGCCGATGCCGCCCGAGCCGGCCAGCCGCGCGTCGGTGGCGAAGGCGGAAGCGTCGATCTGCGCGCCGCGCTCGACGATGTCGGCGAGCGTGAAGCTGGGCAGGATGTCGGGGCCGAGCAGCAGCGCGCGCTCGGCCGCATCGACCGGCACCGCCACGTCGAAGCGGGTCGGCAGTTCGCGGCGCCAGCCGAATTCGGCGAGGTAGTGCGCGACGCTGCCGATCACGTCCGCCGGGTTGCCACGCAGATCGACATGGCCGTCGCCGTCCATGTCGACCGCGTACTTGTTGAAGCTCGACGGCATGAACTGCGGCATGCCCATCGCGCCGGCGAAACTGCCGGTGAGCGACGACGGGTCGACGCCTTCGCTGCGGCACAGCACGAAGAAATTCTCGAGTTCGTCGCGGAAGAACGCGCTGCGGTCCTTGCGACCGACAGGGAAATCGAACGCGAGCGTGGCGAGCGCGTCGACGACGCGGAAGTTGCCCATCTGCTGGCCGTAGATCGTCTCGACGCCGAGGATGCCGACGACGATCTCGGGCGGCACGCCGAACAGATCCTCTGCAACCTCCAACCATTTCTGGTTGGCGAGCCAGAACGCCACTCCGGCGCGCACGCGTGTGGGCTCGATGAAGCGGCTGCGGTACGCGGCCCAGTTCTTCGCGGTGCCGGCCGGCGGCGGCATGATGAACTTGGCAACGCGCGGCACGAAGCGCGCGCGCTGCAGGCTCGCCTGCACCCACGCGGCATCGAGGCCGCGGCGCTCGGCGAGTTCGGCGCCGAACGCCATCACGTCGTCGCGGCGGCCGTAGGTGACGAGGTCGGGCGCGTCATCGGCCGGCTTGGGTGCGCGCTTGGCGGCGAGTGCCGGCGGGGCGGCGCCGAGCAGCAGCAGCGCGCCGGCGAGCAGGCTCAGCGCGCGGCGCTGCATCGGGGGGCGTCGAATCATCGTGCGGATTATCGAGCCGGCCGCAACCCACGCGCGTGGGACACGAACGCGCGCGTCAGCGCCGCGTCCGGTCGCGCGAGGGTCGTGCGGCTGTAGCGCTGGCGCTCGAGCATGTCCAGCAGCGCGGCGAGGGCCTCTCCCTGTGCGCCGTACTGCGCGCGCACCCGCGCGGCGAGCGCGCGCGGTGCGTCGTGGGCCGCGCTGTCCAGCCCGAGGCGGCGCAGCGCGGCGCGCAGCCGCTCCATCTGGCGCACCCACGGGTCGATGCGGTGGCGGTCCCACCAGGCCCAGGCGGCACCGCCGAGCGCGAGGCTGCTGAGCGAGACGATCAGCAGCAGCGCCAGGTCTTCCCAGCTCGGCGAGTCCACGCCCAGGCTCTTCAGCACGTCGATCTGCTGCCCGCGCGAGTAGTTCAGCACCCACTGATTCCAGCGGTTGTTGATCGCCTCCCAGCCGCCGCGCAGGCGCGCCAGCAACTCGGGGCTGACGTTGCCGAGCGCGCCGGCCACCAGGCCCGGCGGTGGGGCCAGGCGGCTGCCGCGGTCGATGCGGTCGGGCGCGACCGCGGCCGTCGGGTCGGCGCGAACCCAGCCGCTGCCCGGCTCCCAGTATTCGGCCCAAGCGTGCGCCGAGCTCTGCCGCACCGCGTAGTAGCCGTCGATGGGCGTTGCATCGGTGCCCTGGAAGCCGGTGACGATGCGCGCCGGCACGTCGAGCGCGCGCATGATCACGACGAAGGCCGAGGCGAAGTGCTCGCAGAAGCCCTCGCGCCGATCCAGCCAGAACTCGTCGACCGCATTCGCGCCGTACTCGCCCGGTGCCACCGTGTAGGTGTAGCGCTGGGTGCGGATGCGCGTCATCAAGGCCGCGGCCAGCACGCGCGGCGGCGCATTCGCATAGGCCGGTTGGCGATGCAGCTCGGCGGCCCAGGCGAGCGTGCGCGGGTTGTAGCCGGCCGGCAGTTCGAGGGCTTCGCGCAACGCCGGCGTACTGGTGCGTGGCCCGTGTGTGAACTGCGGCCAGGCCTCGGCCCTGAAGCGCAGTCGCTCGATCACCGGCCGGTCGGTGAGCCATTGCAGATCGGGCAGCGCTAGCGTGCGGTAGCCCTCGATCGCCGGGGCGATGCCGGTCGCTTCGAGCAGCGGCAGCGAGGTGATGCGCAGCGGCTCCAGCGTCATCTCGTAGCGCACCGGGTCGCCGCGCACCTGAAGGTTGCTGGGGGCGCGCAGGGTCGCAAAGCTGTCGAAGTTGGCGACGCGCCACTCGTGCCCGTCGAAGCGCGTCAGCACCGGTCCACGAAAATACATCGCACCGGGCATCGGTGGCGGCCCATCGAAGCGCACGCGCAGCGCGATGCTGTCGTCGAGCGCGAGCTCGGCCACCGAGCCCATGCGCATCGTGTTCGACAAGCCGGTCTTGACCTGGCCGTCGCTCGGCACCCCCCACAGCGGCCCGATGCGCGGGAACAGCACGAACATCAGCGCCATGATCGGCGCGCCCCACAGCGCGGTGCGCGCGGCGAGCGCGCCGGCCTGGCGCAGGCTCGGCTGGCCGACCGGCATGTGCACCAGCACCAGCGCCGTCAGCAGGCCCCACACCGACACCAGCATCGCGACCGCGACGAGCAGCGATTGCGAATAGAGGAAGTGCGTCAGCACGATGAAGAAGCCGAGGAAGAACACGACGAAGGCGTCGCGCCGCGCGCGCAGCTCCAGCGTCTTCAACGCCATCAGCACGACGACCATCGTGACGCCAGGCTCCTTGCCGAGCAGGGTCTGGTGCGACCACAGCGTCAGGCCGGCGGCGAACAGCAGCACGGCCACCAGCACCCAGCGGCTCGGCAGCGCGGCGTTGTCGAGCGCGAGCCGGGCGCGCCACAGCAGCACCGCCAGCGTCAGCAGCGAGCACCACGCGGCGAGGTGGCCGACATGCGGCAACACCGTCCATCCGATCACGAACAGCATGAACAGCGTGTCGCGCGCGTCGCGCGGCAGGCGCTGCCAGCCGAGCCAGGCCGATGCGCGCGCCTTCAGCGCGGCCGGCATCACCGCCACAGCGCGAGCGCCTCGAGGCAATGGCGGCGATGCGCATCGCCGCTGGCCAGATCGAGTTCCTGATCCGGCAAACGCAGGCCGTATTCGGCGCCGGCGCGGTGCGCCGCCAACGTCCACGCGGCCAGGCGCGACAGGCGGTCTTCGGGCGCGAGCGAACCGCAGCCCTGCCAGTCCAGCCACAGCGCCTGGTGCACCGCCGCGCTGGTGTCGCGGCTCACCAGATCGCCGCCTGCCTCCATCGCCTTGGCGGCCTTCTTCCAGGCGATCAGCTTGGGCGGATCGCCGCGGCGGTAGGCGCGCACGCCTTCGACCTCGCCGCCATCGTTGATGCGCGCCTGCGCCGCGCCGCCGGCCACCGCGCGCGTCAGCGGCAGCGCGGCCGCCGGATGCTCGGGTTTCGGATAGACGAGCAGCTGCGCGGCCGGTCGCCACACCGTCCAGGTGCGGAACAGCCCGAGCGGAAAGCGTGTCTCGGCACCGAGCGTGGGCACCTCGTGGCGCCCGCGTGCGGTCGCGACGAAGCTGAGCTGGGCGCTCGCCTGACCGAGCGCGGGCACGTTGATCCAGCTCAGCGTCCCGGGCGTCGCGCTCGCGACCTTGAGCCCGATGCCGAAGCGCGCCGTGCCCGGGCTGGTCAGCACGACGTCGAGCAATACCGCGTCGCCGACAAAGGCCGGCGCGACTGGTCGGAGGTGCAACGTCAATCCACGCAGCGTCGCGTGCGTGATGTGCATCGAGACCACGCCGCTGCCGGCGAGCAGGAAGGTCAGCACGTAGCCGAGGTTGAGCTGGTAGTTGATCGACGCGAGCAGCAGCACGATCACCGTCACCGCGAACAGCAGCCCGGCCCGGGTCGGCAGGATGTAGACGTTGCGCTGCGTCAGCTGCAGCGTGTCGGTGCGCGCTTGGCGCGACTGGGCCCAGCGCTGGAAGCGCTGGCGCAACTGCCGGGCAGGGTTGAGCATGGCGGCCGGCATCGAACGGATCAGGGCAGGGCGACGGCCTCGATCATCGCGCGCACCTGCTCCTTGCTGCCGCGGCCGGCACCGGCGACGGGCACGAGCCGGTGCGCGATCGTCTGCGGCAGCACGTACTGCAGGTCGTCGGGCGCGACGTAGTCGCGCTGGGCCAGCAGCGCGCGCGCACGTGCCGCACGCAGCACCGCGATGCCGGCGCGCGGGCTCAGGCCCTCGACGAACCAGCGCCCCGAGCGCGTCGCTGCGATCAGGGCCTGCAGGTAGTCGAGCAGCGTGTCCGAGGCGTGAACCTGCTGCACCGCGTGCTGGGCCGCGACCAGCTGTTCGGGGGTCATCAGCGCGCTCAGGCCGTGGATTGCCTCGCGGCGGTCCTGGCCGGCGAGCAGCGCGCGTTCGCTCGCCTGATCCGGGTAGCCCAGCGTGATGCACATCAGAAAACGATCCAGCTGCGATTCGGGCAGCGGGTAGGTGCCGAGCTGGTCGCTCGGGTTCTGCGTCGCGATCACGAAGAAGGGTTTGGGCAGCGCGCGGGTTTCGCCTTCGACGCTGACCTGGTGTTCCTCCATTGCCTCGAGCAGCGCGCTCTGCGTCTTCGGCCCGGCGCGGTTGATCTCGTCGGCGAGCAGCACCTGGGCGAACACCGGGCCGGGGTGGAACACGAAGCTCTCGCGGCTGCGCTCGTAGACGCTGACGCCGATCAGGTCGGAGGGCATCAGGTCGGCAGTGAACTGGGTGCGCGAGAAACGCAAGCCGAGCGACACGGCGAGCGTGTGCGCCAACGTGGTCTTGCCGACGCCGGGCACGTCCTCGATCAGCAGGTGGCCGCCGGCGAGCATGCAGGCGACGCAGTCTTCGATCTGGGCTCGCTTGCCGACGATAATCAATGCGATCTGATCGATCAACGCGGTGAGTTGTGCTGCGAGCGCTTTGTCCATCCAGCCACCATAACCGAAAATCTGACACGTTTATGACGACTGCTTACTACACCCATCCCGATTGCCGCGCGCACGACATGGGCCGCGGTCATCCCGAATGTCCGCAGCGTCTCGACGCCATCGAGGACTACCTGCTGGCCAGCGGCCTGGACGTCGCCCTCGAACGCCACGAGGCCCCGCTGGTCGATCTGGACGATGTCGCGCTCGCGCACGCGAGCGGCTATGCCAACGAGCTCGGCGACTTGCTCGAGCGCGTCCAGGCCGACGGCCGGATGCGCGCGATCGACCCCGACACCATCGCCTGCGCCGGCACCTGGGCCGCGGTGCAGCGCGCCGCCGGCGCGGCGGTGGCGGCGACCGATGCGGTGATCGACGGACGCGCCGAGAACGCGTTCTGCGCGGTGCGCCCGCCCGGCCACCATGCGACGCGCAGCGCCGCGATGGGCTTCTGCTTCTTCAACAACGTCGCGATCGCGGCACGCCACGCGCTCGACGTGCGCGGCCTGGAGCGCGTCGCGATCATCGACTTCGACGTGCACCACGGCAACGGCACCGAAGACATCATCGCCAACGACGAGCGCGTGCTGATGGCGAGCATCTTCCAGGACCGCCTGTATCCGTTCAGCGGCGGCGTGCCGCTCGGCACGAACATGGTCAACGTGCCGGTTCCGGCCTACACGCGCGGTGCCGAGGTGCGCGCGCTGATCGAAGCGAACTGGATGCCGCGCCTCGAAGCCTTCCGCCCGCAGATGATCTTCATCAGCGCCGGTTTCGACGCCCACCGCGACGACGACCTCGGCCAGCTCGGCCTGGTCGAGGCCGACTACGAGTGGATGACGCTGCGCATCAAGGGCTTGGCCGAGCGCCACGCCCAGGGGCGCATCGTCTCGTGCCTGGAGGGCGGCTACAACCTCGGTGCGCTGGCGCGCAGCGTGGCCGCGCACCTGCGCGTGCTGGCCGGCGTCTAGTCGCTCGCCGACCGAGCGATGGCCAACTCTGTCAGTACTCAAGACCTGAACGACCTGCTGGGCTCGCTGACGCAGCCCGGCGCCCTCACCGAGCTGGCGGTGCTGGCGGGCTGCCTGACGCTCGCGTGGGGCATCGTGCGCCTGGTGCGCGGCCAGCAGTCGCCCGAGGGCTCGATCTGGTTCGGCCGGCGCATCGTCGACGGCGTGCTGTTCCCGATGCTCGCGCTCGCGCTGGCCTTCGCCGCGAAGCTGGTGCTGAAGGCGACCACCACCGCCGCGGTGTTCAAGCTCGCGGTGCCGATGCTGATCTCGCTGGTCGTGATCCGGCTCAGTGTGCGGGTGCTCGGCGTCACGTTCCCGGCGGCACGCTGGGTGCGCATCCTCGAGCGCAGCATCTCATGGCTGGCGTGGATCGCGGTCGTGCTGTGGGTCACCGGCGTGCTGCCCATCGTGATGGATGCGATGGACGACGTGAGCTGGAAGGTCGGCGCCAGCCGCATGACCTTGCGCAACATCGTCGAGGGCGCGCTCACCGCCGGCCTGGTGTTGATGCTGGCGCTGTGGGTCTCGGCCGCGATCGAGAAGAAGCTGCTGCACGGCACCGGCAACACGCTGTCGCTGCGCAAGATGGCCGCGAGCATCGTGCGCGCGGCGCTGTTGTTCGTCGGCCTGCTGGTCGCGCTGTCGGCCGTCGGCATCGACCTGACCGCGCTGTCGGTGCTCGGCGGCGCGATCGGCGTCGGCGTCGGCTTCGGCCTGCAGAAGATCGCGGCCAACTACGTCAGCGGCTTCGTGGTGCTGGCCGAGCGCGCGCTGCGCATCGGCGACATGGTCAAGGTCGATGGCTTCGAAGGCCGCATCACCGACATCCGCACCCGCTACACCGTGATCCGCGCGCTCAACGGGCGCGAGTCGCTGGTGCCGAACGAGATCCTGATCACGCAGCGCGTGGAGAACTCGTCGCTGGCCGACCCCCAGGTCGTGGTCAACACCGTCGTGCAAGTCGCCTACGGCACCGACGTGCGCGCATTGCGGCCCAAGCTCATCGAGGCGATACAGCGTGTCCCGCGCGTGCTCGAGCAGCCGGGGCCCGGCGTCGAGCTTGCCGAGTTCGCGGCCGACGGCATGAACCTGAACATCGGCTTCTGGATCGGCGACCCCGAGAACGGGGCGGGCGGCGTGCGCTCCGACGTCAACCTCGCGGTGCTCGATCTGCTGAACGCCGAGGGTATTCAGATCCCGTTCCCGCAGCGCGTGATGCACGTGCCGCCGGCCCCGCCCGCGTCATCGATGCCGGCGAAGCCGCCCACGCCCAGCTGAGGTCCGTGGACCACAGCCTCCTCTCCGCCTTCATCCTGCTGCTGCTGGTGCTGGACCCGCTCGGCAGCCTGCCGGTGTTCATCCCGATCATGCGCGACGTGCCGCCGGCGCGCCGCACCTGGGTCGCGGTGCGCGAGGTCGGCATCGCGTTCGGCGTGCTCGCCGCGTTCATGTTCCTCGGCGAAGGCTTTCTGCACGTGATGCGGTTGTCCGAGCGTTCGCTCGAAGTCGCCGGCGGCGTGATCCTGCTGATCATCGCGATCCGCATGATCTTCAGCGCCGAGGGCGGCGTGTACGGCGTTGCCGAGGAGCGCGAGCCCTTCATCTTCCCGCTCGCGGTGCCGCTGCTCGCCGGGCCGTCGGCGATGGCGACGGTGCTGCTGCTCGCGTCACGCCAGCCCGACCGCATGCTGTCGTGGGTCGGCGCGCTGGCCGGCGCGATGTTGGTGTCGGGCCTGGTGCTGCTGCTGTGCGAGCGCATCCGCCGGCTCATCGGCGATTCGATGGTGTCGGCGGTCGAGAAGCTGATGGGCCTGGTGCTGACCGCGATCGCGGTCGAGATGGTGTTGGCGGGGTTGAAGCGCTACTTCTTCGAGCCCTGATCGGCCTGGCGCAGGTACTCGGCGCGCGCGGCCAACGCGGTGTCGGTGAAGTCGGTGAACAAGCCGTCGAGGCCGAGCGCGTAGTACTGCAGGTATTCCTGCTTCGGGTCGCCGCGGTAGCTGGCCGCCAGGCGGCGGTTCTCGTTGCGGAACGTGAACGCGTGGACGAACAAGCCGGCCTTGTGCGCGTCATTGATCAGCGTCGTCGGCGCCAGCGTCGTGGCATCGGCGTCGTTGATCTTGCCGTCGCCGTTCAGGTCCAGCACCTTGCCGTCGGCGCCGGGCTGGCCCTTGACACTGACGATGTAGCGCTTCCATGGGCCGATGCCGTCGGCATAGGTCTTGATCTCGGCCAGGCCGGCGGGCGTGACCATCGCATCGAAGTTGCGCTTGTCGCCGGCCAGGGTCCAGTCGTAGGGCCGGTCCGAGGGCACGCCGAAGGTGACCGCGCCGGTCTTCAGATCGACGCTGTCGCCGTCGATCAACTGCACCATGCGCAAGGTCGAGCCCTTGCTGCGCATGTACTTCAGGCTGCCCGGCTCGAACGACTGCAGCAGCACCGGCGCGCTGCGGCTGTTCCAGCCGGCGTCGCTCAGCATCGCGAGCAGCTTGTCCTCGAGCGGCAGGCCGAGCTGCCGGAAGTAGCTCGGGTTCTTGGTCTCGGGATAGATGCCGATCGTGCGGCCGGTCTCCCGCGATTTGCGCTGGGCCAGCGCGATCACCTCCTGGAAGGTCGCGATCTTGAACTGGCCGTTGAACTCCTGCGGGCGCTGCGCGTCGGTCGAGATCGCACCCAGGGTCTTGATCTCGGCGAGCGTGAAGTCGTTCGAGAACCAGCCCGTCTGCACCTCGCCGTCGATGCTCGTCGTGCGCTTGCGCGCGGCGAACTCCGGGTGCTTGGCGACGTCGGTGCTGATCGCCAAGTTCGGGTCGTGACGCGCGATCAGCACGCCGTCTTTGGTCGAGATCAGGTCGAGCTCGATGTAGTCGGCGCCGAGCTCGATCGCCTTCACATAGGCCTCGATCGTCTCTTCCGGCAGGTAGCCGCTGGCGCCGCGGTGCGCCGCCACCAAAGGTGGTTTGCCGTCCAGCGTCTGCAGCGACGCGACAGGCGTGCTCGCGCATGCGGCGAGCACCATGGCGGCGCCCGCCACGGTAATGCAGGAACGAAGCGAAGGGTGAGGTGTCGACATGAAGATCCGGAAGTGATGAGAGAAGGAGAGGTGTCAGCGCGGCGGCAGCGTGCCGGCGGCCACCGCCGCGGACTCCAGCACCGCCAGGTCGCTTTCGTCCTTGAGCCCGACACCGGTGAGGCCGCGGCGCAGGGCCTCGCGCATCAGCCAGGCCAGCTTGAAGGCGGCAGCCTCGTACGACAGGCCTTCGAGCCGCACGTTGGAGATGCAGTTGCGCTCGGCGTCGTGGCGGCCGCGGCGCGGGCCGTGGGTCAGGTACAGGCCCAGGCTGTCCGGCGAACTCAGCCCCGGCCGTTCGCCGATCAGCATCACCGACAGCCGCGCGCCGAACAGCTCACCGATCTCGTCGGCCAGCGCGACGCGCGCCTGCGCCGCGATCACCACCGGTGCGAAGCGTGTGTCCTCAGGCAGCCGCCGGCGCAACGCCGCCAGCAGCGGGGCCGCGTGGCGCTCGATGGCCAAGGACGACAGGCCGTCGCCGATGACGATGCAGACCTCGTGGGCCGCGCCGAACGCGGCGACGCGCCCCGCGCGCAGCCGCGCCGCATCGTCCGCGTCGAGCTGGCGCCCGAGGTCCGGGCGGCGCAGGTAGGTGGTGCGGTCGGCGGCCCGGCTGTGCGCGCGCACGACGGTCCAGCCTTGGGCCTGCAGCACGCCCTCCAAAGCATCGGCATCGAGCGCCGCATGGATGGCGTCGCGCGCCATCGCGTGGGCCCAGCCGAAGCGCAGGGTTTCGTCGGTCGGCATGCCGCTGCCGGCGCGACCCAGCGCGAGCCGCGCCGGGGTCGCGGCGCGCCAGGTGTGCCAGGGGCTGGTGGTGACCGGCGAAGCGGGTGGCGAGATGTCGTCGGCCATCATCAGCACGCCAGGGCGGTCAGCGCGTCCATGCCGGCCAGCAGGCGGTTGGACTGCGGCGGCAGCAGACGCGCATGCGTCCCGGTGATCTGCATGCGTTGCAGCCAGGCTTCGAATTCGGGTGCGCGCTTCAGGCCCAGCGTCTCGCGCAGGAACAGCGCGTCGTGAAACGAAGTGCTCTGGTAGTTCAGCATCACGTCGTCTGCCCCCGGCACACCGATCAGAAAGCTCAGGCCCGCGGTGCCCAGCAGCACCAGCAGGGTGTCCATGTCGTCCTGGTCGGCCTCGGCGTGGTTGGTGTAGCAGACGTCGCAGCCGATCGGCAGGCCGAGCAGCTTGCCGCAGAAGTGGTCTTCCAGGCCGGCGCGGATGATCTGCTTGCCATCGAACAAATACTCCGGCCCGATGAAGCCGACCACGGTGTTGATCAGCAGCGGCCGATAGCGGCGCGCGAGCGCATACGCGCGTGCCTCGCAGGTCTGCTGGTCGACGCCGAAGTTCGCGTTGGCCGAGAGCGCGCTGCCCTGGCCGGTCTCGAAATACATCACGTTGTCGCCGAGCGTGCCGCGCCCCAGCGCGAGGGCCGCCGCGTGCGCCTCGTCCAGCAGCTCGGGCGTGACGCCGAAGGACAGGTTGGTCTTCTCGGTGCCGCCGATCGACTGGAACACCAGGTCCACCGGCGCGCCGGCCTCGGCCAGCCGCAAAGTGTTGGTGACATGGGTCAGCACGCAGCTCTGGGTCGGGATCTCGAAGCGCTGGATCACCTCGTCGAAGAGGTACAGCAGGCGCTCGAGCGTGGGCAGGCTGTCGGACGCCGGGTTCAGGCCGATCACGGCGTCGCCGGCGCCCAGCATCAGGCCGTCGAGCGTGGAGGCGGCCACGCCGCGCAGGTCGTCGGTCGGGTGGTTGGGCTGCAGCCGCACCGCGAGGTGGCCGGGCAGACCGATGGTGTTGCGAAAGCGCGTGAGCACGCGACACTTGCGCGCCACCGCGATCAGATCCTGGTTGCGCATCAGCTTGCAGACGGCCGCCACCATCTCGGGCGTGAGGCCAGGTGCCAGCGCGCTGAGCGCCTCGGTGCTGGCCAGATCCGACAGCAGCCAGTTGCGGAAGTCGCCGACCGTCAGATGGGCCACGGCCGCGAATGCGGCGGCGTCGTGCGTGTCGATGATCAGGCGCGTGATGTTGTCGTCTTCGTAAGGTACCAGCGCTTCGTTGAGAAATCGTGACAACGGCGTCTCGGCGAGCACATGGCGCGCCGCCATGCGCTGCTGCGCGGTGGCCGCGCCGACCCCGGCGAGGTAGTCGCCCGAGCGCGCCGGGCTGGCCATCGCCATGACCTGGCGCAGGTCGTCGAAGGCGTAGACCTGCGCTTCGATCGTGGTGCGGTAGCGCATCGCGCGCTACACGCCGGCCAGCATCTCGTCCGGTGCGGCCGCCTCACGCTGCGCGGCGGTCAGCCGGAAGTAGCCGTACGCGAGCGCCATCAGCGCCAGGAACAGCAGCGTCAGCAGGCTGTTGAACCAGACCATCGCCCCCAGGCACACCACGCCCAAGCCCAGCGCAATCGCCGGGAACACCGGGTAAAAGGGCGCGCGGTACGTGCGTTCCAGCCCGGGCTCGGAGCGACGCAGCTTGAACAGCGCGGCCATCGAGATCAGGTACATCGTGATCGCACCGAGCACCGACATCGTGACGATGTTGGCGGTGAGCGTCTGGCCGCCGAACTGGATCCACTCGTCGCTGAAGATCGCCGCCACGCCGATCACGCCGCCGGCCAGCAGCGCGCGGTGCGGCGTGTTGAAGCGCGGGCTCAGCGCGGCGAAGGTGGCGGGCAGGTAGCCGGCGCGGGCGAGCGCGAAGATCTGGCGCGAATAGCCCATGATGATGCCGTGGAACGACGCGATCAGCCCGAACAGGCCGATCCACACCAGCATGTGCAGCCAGCCGCTGTTGTCGCCGACCACCACCTTCATCGCCTGCGGCAGTGGGTCGTTGATGTTGGCGAGCTTGCGCCAGTCGCCGACGCCGCCGGCGAAGATCATCACACCGAAGGCCAACACCAGCAGCGTGAGGATGCCCGTGGTGTAGGCGATCGGAATGGTGCGGTGCGGATCGCGCGCTTCTTCGGCCGCCATGGCCGCGCCCTCGATCGCAAGAAAGAACCAGATCGCGAACGGGATCGACGCGAAGATGCCCGAGATCGCCGCGCCGTTGAGCACGCTGCCACCGGCCCAGCCGTTGGCCGTGAAGTTGGCCAGCGACCAGCCCGGCGCGACCACGCCCATGAACATCAGCAGCTCGAAGATCGCCAGCACGGTGACAAAGAGCTCGAACGCCGCGGCGATGCTGACGCCGACCCAGTTCAGTGCGATGAAGATCACATACGCCCCCAGCGCCAGCAGCTTCGGGTTGATGGCGGGGAACTGCACGTTGAGGTAGGCGCCGATCGCCAGCGCGATCGCCGGCGGCGCGAACAGGAACTCCACCAGTGTGGCAAAGCCGGCGACGAAGCCGCCGGTCGGGCCGAAGGCGCGTCGCGCATAGGCGAACGGACCGCCCGCGTGCGGGATCGCGGTCGACAGCTCGGTGAAGCTGAAGATGAAGGTGGTGTACATCGTCGCCACCAGCACCGTGGCCACCAGGAAGCCGAGCGTGCCGGCGGTGTTCCAGCCGTAGCTCCAGCCGAAGTACTCGCCCGAAATCACCAGCCCGACCGCGATGCCCCACAACTGCACCGGGCCGAGCACCTTTTGAAGGCCATGGGAGGACGTGGACATGCGGATTTCCTTGGCAGAGGCACGGTAACGCGCGATGCCGTGATTCGAGCAAGCGACGTGCCCACACGGGCCATTTTTCGGCCGGTTACAAGGCGATGTTCGGCGAACTGCCGTCGCAGACGCTGCGCGACGCGCAGCGTCTGCCTCTGGGCGCCGCTCAGAAGTCGTACGAGGCGGTCACGCCGATCGTGCGCGGACGCAGGTAGTAGGCCTCGCTGACGCCCTGGATCGACGGCTGCTGGATGATGCGCTGGTTGTTCGTCAGGTTCTTCGCGAACACCGTGAACTCCCAGCGGTCGAGCGACAGCCCCGCGCTCGCATCGGCGGTGACGTAGGCCGGGCGGATGTAGTCGCTCGACGACTTCACCACCGTGCCGTGGCTGGCGCCGGTCCACTGGCCGCTGCCGCGCACGAAGGCCGTGCTGTTCGCGAACGCCGCGAAGCGGTACTCGAAGCCGAGCCGCGCGCTGTACTTCGGCACGCCCTGGATCTGATCGCCCTTGCGCGCGTTCACCTCGTTGTTGTCGTCGAAGCCAAGCGCCGGGTTGTCTTCGGCGAAGACCGCGTGGACCCAGCTCGCGCCTGCGGACAGCGTGAGCGCGTCGGTGGCGCGCCACTTCGCTTCGAACTCGAGCCCGTCGACCGTGGCGCGGCCGGCGTTGGTCTCGAAGTCGAAGCCCGATTGCGGCAGCACGACGTTCTGCTGGATGTTCTTCCAGTCGATGTGGAAGGCCGACACGTTCAGCGACAGCCGGTTGTCGAGCAGGCGCGACTTGCTGCCGATCTCGTAACTCCACAGGCTGTCGGAGTCGAAGGTCGGCGGCGGCGTCAGCGGCAGGCCGAGCGTGCCGAGGTCGGTGACGACCAGCGGCGTCAACGGCACCGGCCGGTTCGCGCCGCCGAGGCGGAAGCCTTTCGCGGCGTTGGCGTAGACCGAGGTCGACGGGCTCAGGTCCCAGCTGACCGCGAAGCGCGGCGTCACGGCATTGCCGCTGCTGTCGATCGCCGCAGTCACCGGGCCACCGGCGTAGTAGAAGTCGCCTTCGCGGGTGAAGGCCTGCGTCGCGCGCAGCAAGCGTACCCCCGCGGTCGCTCGCAGCTCGCTGCTGACGTTGTAGGTCAGCTCGCCGAACAGCGACGACTGCTTGTCCTTGTAGTGGCGCGCGCTGTAGTACGAGCTGTCGCCGGTGAACGCGCCCGGGAAGCTGTCGGCGAGCTGCGCCGGATCGTTGATGTCGGCACCGGCGGCGGTGAACGCGGCGTTGATGCCGAAGATCGGCTCGTTGTCGACCACCTGCGTCTTGGTCTGCGCGAAGTACGCGCCGACTATCCAGGTGAGCGGGCCACGGCTCGCGTCGTAGTCCTTCGAGGCCAGGCGCAGCTCGAGCGAGGTCTGGTCGATCTTGTTGCCGAGCTGAACCGCCGACGGCAGGCCGGCGACGACGGCGGCCAGCGCCGGGTCGGTGATCACCGAGGCGATGTAGGGCACGTTGATGTTGGTGCCGTCCTGGATGCGGTCGAAACGTCGCTGGTAGCCGCTCAGCACGCCGGTGAAGTCGCCGAATCCGAGGTCGCCGGTGACGGTGAGGCTGGGCACCGTGAGCTTGTCGGTGGCCGGCTCGCGCACCGGCTTGCTGGTCTGGAAGATCGACAGCGCCGGCGTCGCGCCCGAAGGCAGCTGGTAGCTGCCGACGTTGAGGTAGGCGGCGTCGATGTCGTGGCTCTTGAAGCGCTGGTAGAACAGCGCCGGGGTGATCGACCAGCCGGGCGCGAAGTCCGACTTCAGCGCCAGCTTCAGCACGTTCCAGTCCGAGCTGTTGATGCCCTTGTCGATCACGTTCAGCGTGGTCGGCGAGACCTGGTCGATGTAGCCGCTGTCGTGCCCGGTCTGCACGCCGATGCGCAGCGCGGTGTTGCCCTGGATCAGCGGTACGTTCAGGACCGCCTGCGCCAGATAGTTGGTGCCGCCGTGCGAGGTGCTCGAGACCTCGGTGTAGGCGTTGCCCGAGAACGCCGTGGCGTCCGGCTGCTTGCTGATGAACTTGATCGTGCCGCCCAGCGAGCTGGCACCGTAGAGCGTGCCCTGCGGCCCGCGCAGCACCTCGACGCGGTCGAGGTCGAAGAAGCGCGGCTCGGCCGTGCCCTGGCTGTACAGGTTGCGCGTGGTGAGCGAGACGTCGTCGAGGTAGATCGACACGGTGGCCGAACCGGCCTGCGAGCTGACGCCGCGGATTTCGAGCGTGCTCAGGCCGGCACCGGCCTGCGACGAGAACGACAGGTTGGGGACGCTGCGGCTCAGGTCGGTGACGTCGTTGATGTGGTTCTCTTGGATCGCCTCGCCCGACACGACCGAGACGCTGAGCGGCACCTTGCGCACGTCCTCCTTGCGCTTTTGCGCGGTGATGACGATGGCGTCCAGCGTCGAGGACTTGGGGGCGGCGGAGGCCGCCTCGGCCGGGGCTGGGGCTTGTTGTTGCTGCGCGCGCGCGTTCATCGCGGCGAGGCAGGCGAAGGTCACGGCCGACAGGACCGCGGGGCTCACATGGTTCTTGCGCACGGGCTCTCCTCCAGACGATGTTTTGGAAAAACGAGGCGGGAGCACGTTGCATGCCCGCTGCGCGGTCATCAGCTCAGCGCCCGCGCAGGTGGGACGGTGCCTCCAGCCTTCTGGCCAATCTCGACAGCACCAGCGTGATGACGAGATAGACCGCCGAGATGAACAGATACGGCTCCCAGTAGCGCGAGTAGGCGCCGGCCACGGTGCGCGCGGCGAGCGCCAGCTCGCCCAGCCCGATCGCCGACACCAGCGACGAGTCCTTCACCAGCGTCACCGCCTCGTTGACCAGCGCCGGCACCATGCGGCGCACGGCCTGCGGCAGCACCACGTAGCGCATCGCCTGGCGATGCGTCAGGCCGATGCTGTAGGCGGCCTGGGTCTGGCCGCCATGGATGCTCTGGATGCCGGCGCGCAGGATCTCCGAGATGTAGGCGCCAGCGTTCAGCGTCAGCGCGAGCGCGCCGGAGAAGAAGGCGCCGTGGCTCTGGCGGAAGTCGCGCGCGGCCTCGCCGCTGAGCAGCAGGCCGCCGTCCGGATGGATCAGCGCGGGCATCAGCGCGAAGTGCACGAGCAGGATCTGCACGAACAGCGGCGTGCCGCGAAAGAAGCCCACGTAGCCGCGTGTCACGACACGCAGCACGCGCCAGGCCGCCGCCGACAGCGCCGAAGCCGGCCGCGGGGCGTCGGCCGAGCTGCTGATCAGGCCGAGCACGACGCCGAGCAGCAGGCCGCCGCTGATCGAGACGATCGTCAATTGCAGCGTCATCCACGCGCCCGCGGCGAACAGCGGCCAGTAGCCGCTGAGGATGCTCCAGCGCAGGTCCAGCAGGCCCACGGCGCGGGCGGCTTATTTCGACGCGGGTACGGCGGCAGTGGGCGCGGCCGCCGGCGCGCCCAGGTATTTGGCGTAGATGCGGTCGTAGCTGCCGTCGGCGCGGATCTCGGCCAGGCCCTTGTTGATCTTCGCGAGCAGGTCGGCATTGCCCTTCTTGACCGCGATGCCGTAGTGCTCGGGCACGAAGGCCGCATCGCTCACGGTCTTGAAGCGCGAGCCGCTGTTGTTGGCGACATAGTTGATGACGACGCCGTTGTCGGCCACGACCGCGTCGACGCCGCCGGCCTCGAGCTCCTTCAGCGCCAGCGGTGTCGACTCGAAGCGCTTGATGTTCGCGCTGTTCTTGCCCTGCAGCTTCGCGACCGCCTCGTCGCCGGTGGTGCCGGTCTGCACGCCGACCTTCAGCGATTTCAGGTCGTCGAAGCGCGCCACTTTGGAGTCGTTCTTCACGGCGATCAGCTGGTTGGCGTCGAAGTACGGGTCGCTGAAATCCATGGTCTGCTTGCGCTCGTCGGTGATCGTGATCGACGAGACCAGCAGGTCGCGGTCGCCCTGGGCCAGCGCGTTGAAGATGCCCTCCCACGGCGTGTTGACGAACTTGACCTCGATGCCGGCCTTCTTCGCGACGGCGCTGACGACGTCGATGTCGAAGCCGACGATTTCGCCCTTTTCGTTCTGCGATTCGAACGGCGCGTAGGCCGCGTCGGTGCCGACGACATAAGCGCGCGCAATCGTCGCGACGGGTGCGGATGGCGCGGCTGTTGGCGTGCTCGCGCTCTCCGGCTGCTTGCCGCAGGCGACGAGCACGAGGGCGGCGAGGGTGGCGCAACCGGCCTGGACGAAACGATGCAGCGCGAGCTTGGTCATGGGGTTCCTGCGGGCGTTGGACGAGGGGTGACGGGGCCTGCGGCAGTATAGGAGGAGGCCCGCGCCGGCGGCTGGATCGTCGCTCACGGTGTTGAAAGCCGGTCCAACTCTTCTGCCGTGAAGCCGGCCGCCTTGCGTGCCTCCAGATTGAACGGTCCGCGCAATCTTGGTGCACCGTAGCGGGCCGCGAGTTCGGCATACGTCGCGATCGGGTCGAGCTGGCGCTCGGTGCAGAGCACGCGGTACCAGTGGTTCCCGACGGCCACGTGGCCGATCTCGTCGCGCAGGATGATGTCGAGGATCTCGCCCGCCCGCCGATCACCCGCACCGACCAGCTTGGCGCGAATCGGTGGCGAGGCATCGAGCCCGCGCGCCTCGAGCGTGCGCGGCACCAGCGCGATGCGCGCGAGCAGATCGTGCTTCGTCTTCTCGGCCATCTCCCAGAGCGCGTTGTGTGCCGGGAAGTCGCCGTAGCCGAAACCGAGGGTCTGCAAGTGGTCGCGCAGCAGCTGGAAGTGAAGCGCTTCTTCCTGGGCGACGCCTGTCCACTGCCGGTAGAACTCGTCCGGCATGTCGGCGAAGCGCCAGACCAGATCGAGCGCCAGGTCGATGGCGTTCAGCTCGATGTGCGCCAGCGCGTGGATCAGCGCGGCCCTGCCCTCGACGCTGGCCATCGAGCGCTGCCTGACCTGCGTGTGCGGCACCAGCTCAGGACGAGCCGGACGTCCGGGAATTCCGATCGGCTCGGCGAGCCGGTCCGATGCAGCCACCGGGAGGCCGACCTCGATCCGTCGCACGCCATCGGCCTTGGCGTCCGGGTCGCACTGGAGAAGCTGTTGCAGAGCGCGCTGTCGCAGGGTCACGGAAGGGGCCGATGGGCTCGAGTGTCCCCATTATTGATGAACGACCCGACGGGTCGCGCGACGGCGCCCGAGCCGTTCGCGCGGCCTGGGCGCCGGACGCGTTGAGCGTCGTCAGAAGGTGTCGATCGGCTCGGGTCCCGATCGCATCACCTGCGCGTGCTGCAGTGCCTCTTCCGCCGCGGGGACCGAGGGGTCCGGTTCCGGTGCGGCGATGTGCGCCGGCCGGGCCACCGAAGCAGTCGATGGCGGCGCCTGGCCCGTCGGCGACGCGCCCGCGAGCTGGATCACCGTGTACGCGACGGCGCTCAGAAGGGCGACCCACAGGGTCAGCTTGCTCAAACTCGAGACCTTGGATTCACGCATGTCTTGCTCCCTTGCGACCCGCGCAGCGGAGCGCGCGCGGTGTCTGAGCAATCAACTTAGGTGCCGGTCGAGGACCTCGACATCCCTAGCCTGGAACGACCTGCAACAAGGTGCAGGGCACGGCGAAGGTTCATCCCTAGAATTGCGGACTTCGATCGACCACCCGCCGCACAAGGTTCTTCTCCATGGCCGTCTACCAGCTCGACACGCTCACGCCCCACCTGGCCGAGACCGCCTGGGTCGCCGACAGCGCGCAGGTGATCGGCAACGTGGAGCTGGCCGAGGGCGCGAGCGTCTGGTTCGGCGCAATCCTGCGCGGCGACAACGAAGTAATGCGCATCGGCAAGAACTCGAACATCCAGGATGGCAGCATGCTGCACTCCGATCCGGGCTTTCCACTCACGCTCGGCGAGAACGTCACGATCGGCCACCACGTGATGTTGCATGGCTGCACGGTGGGTGACGGCTCGCTGGTCGGCATCAAGTCGGTCGTGCTCAACGGTGCAAAGATCGGCAAGAACTGCCTTGTCGGCGCCGGCTCGTTGATCACCGAGGGCAAGGAATTCCCGGACGGCTCGATGATCATGGGCGCGCCGGCCAAGGTCGTGCGCCCGCTGACCGCGGAGCAGATTGCCGGTCTGGCGCGCGCGGCCGCGCACTACGTCGACAACGCGAAGCGCTACGCCGCTGGCCTGAGCAGGATTGCTTGACCCGATGGCCGAATTGCACAAGTTCATCTTCGACGGCCTGCCGGTGCGCGGCATCCTGGTGCGGCTCACCGGCAGCTGGCGCGAGGTGCTGGCGCGCCGTGCCGGTTCTGGTGATGGGCAGGCGGGCGATGCGTTCGCGCCGCCGGTGCGCGCCTTGCTCGGCGAGATGGCGGCGGCCGGTGTGCTGATGCAATCGAACATCAAGTTCAACGGCGCGCTGGTGCTGCAGGTGTATGGCGACGGGCCGGTGAAGCTGGCCGTCGCCGAGGTGCAGGACGATCTCGCGTTCCGCGTCACCGCGAAGGTGGTCGGCGAGGTGCCCGAGGCGGCGCGGCTCGAGGCGATGGTCAACGTGCACGGCCGCGGCCGTTGCGCGATCACGCTCGACCCGAAAGACAAGCGCGCGGGCCAGCAGCCGTACCAGGGCGTCGTCGCGCTGCACGGCGACCGGCGCGAACCGCTGCAGGAACTGAGCGAGGTGCTGGAGCACTACATGCTGCAATCCGAGCAGCTCGACACCAAGCTGATCCTTGCCGCCAACGACGAGGTGGCCGCCGGCCTGCTGATCCAGCGCCTGCCGGTGCAGGGCGCCGGCAACCTCGAATCGGACGTGCGCAACGAAGACCGCATCGGTCTCGACGAGGCCTACAACCGCATCGCGCTGCTGGCCGGCACGCTGACGCGCGACGAACTGCTCACGCTCGATGCCGACACGGTGCTGCGCCGGCTGTTCTGGGAAGAGCCGCTGCGCCGTTTCGCACCGGTGCACGGCGAGGCCGGGCCGCGTTTCGCGTGCTCGTGCTCGCGGGTGCGCGTCGGCAGCATGCTGAAGAGCCTCGGGTCCGACGAGGTCGACGGCATCATCGAAGAGCAGGGCCGCGTCGAGATCGGCTGCGATTTCTGCGGCGCGACGTACCACTTCGATCCGGTCGATGTCGGCGAGCTGTTCACGCCGCCGACCAACCAGCCGCCGGGGTCGTCGGCGACGCACTAATTTGATGGAGCCCCTCGGCGAACGGCTGCGTTCGCCGATCCCCCAAGGTGATGCGAGCCGGCTTGGGGCGGCCCGGCGCTCGTCTCTGGCTGCTACTTGAGCTTGTGGCCGCAGACGCCGCAGAACGCATCGTCGCGGCCGACCGCCGAGAGGCATTGCGGACAGGCCAGGGCCTTGGCCATCGCGGGCATCGTGGAGTCGACCGGGGCCTCGCGCGGTGCGGCTTGCGGCGGCGCCGCCGAGTACGCGGGCGGTGCGTGCACGGAGGCGGCCGGTGCCGGCGATGACGGGGATGGCGCGGCCGCCGAGGAACGCGCCGACTCGCGGGCACGCTCGGCCGCGTCCTTCGCCTTCTGACCCAGGTCGGTGGCCTGGCGCTTCGCATCGTCGAGGCGTGACCTCAGCGCGGCTTCGGCGGCCGCACTGTCCAGCCCTTCGGTGACGCGCAGGTAGACCAGGTTCAGGCCGAGCAGGTTGACCAGCGACAGCAGCGAGCCGGCCAGCGCCCAAAGCAACCCGGCGCCGATCCCGGCCGCGATCGCATAACCCGCACCGCCCATGCCGCCGCCACCGAACTCGCCACCCTGCCGCATCATGCCGATCATGCTGCCGAAGGCTTCGCCGCCGAGGATCGAGGTCGACATGCCGATGCTCGGCATCAGCCCGGTGAAGAGCACGCCGAACACGATGAAGCCGACGACCACCGAGAGCACCCAGACGACGGCCATCAGCAGCATCGCCTCGACCAGCCGGCTGCGTGCGATCGCCAGCGCCTGCGCGATCGCGCGCGTGATCGTCGCGCCTTCCCAGATCGCCGGCAGCGCGAGAAACATGCACAGGAACAGGCCGCACAGCGTCAGGCCGAGGACCACGACCGACAGCGGAAACACGACGACGAACAGGATCGGCCCGAGCACCGGGATCTTGCAGACCAGAACCACGATCGCGACCGCGACGAACACGACCAGCGCGACCGCGAACAGCGCGAGCCCGAGCAGGATGAACTTCGGAATGCACATCAGGCCGTCGGTGATCGCGCTGCCGAGCTCGCGCGAGGGCCGGCCCTTGGCCTGGTCCATCAGCAGCACGCCGGCCGCATTGACGCCGGTGGCGCTGGCGATGAACAGGCTCAGGCCGCCGAGAAAGGCCATGAAGAAACCGAGCCGCGCGGCCAGGAACGAGAACAGTCCGAACACCAGCACGCCGGCAAACATGCAGCTGGCCATCGCGATCAGCGCGCGCCGGTTGCGCAGCCCGTTGATCGCCTGGAACATGCTAGAGAACGCATCGGCCGAGAGGCCGCCGATGGGCGCGGACGGGGTGCTGTTGTCGTGGTTCATCGCGGATCCTCCTGGCATCAGTCTTGTTGTCGGCGCCTGTCGTCGGCCGCGCGCAGGCGTTTGCACAGCGGCTCGTCGGCGTGCTCGCGGCGCGCGCACTCGCGCGATTCGCAGATGCCTTGCACGATCGGATTGCCGCCCGCGCAGGTCTCCTGTGCGCTGCGCGGCGTGGTCGCCGCGGGCACCGGTGTGGCGGCGGTCGGCGCCGGCGCGGCCGGCACCGCACGAGCGCGCGACTCTTCGGCACGGCGGCGCGCGGCCTCCTGCTCGGCGGCGCGGGCCGCGGCCTGCGAGGCGGCCTGCTGCTCGCGTTGCTCGCGCAAGGCCTTGGCACGAGCGTCGCGCGCGGCCTTGTCCTTTTCCTTCGCGAGCGCGGCGGACGAGACGGCGCTGCCGTCGACCGGCGGTGCGGCGATGGCGGTTTGAGCCGGCGGCGGCTCGGCCGGTGGTGGCGGTGCAACGACGACGGCCGGCGCCGCCGCGGGCGTCGCTTCAGGCGCTGATGCCGGAAGCGGTGACGGGGCGGGTGTGGCGCTGAACTCCGCGGCCGACGCGGCGGCGGGCGCTGATGCAGCGGGGTCGTCCGGGGCCGCGACTGTGCCGTGCGAACTCTTGAACCACCACGCCGCGCCGGCGATCAACGCGATCGCGAGCACGCCCAGGACCATCCACAAACCCGTGCGCCGGGCCCGCGGGGGTGGCGGCGGCACGGGGCTGCTGGCCGGAGGCGCACTGCGTGCGCTCGCGGGGCGCGGTGGCGTCTTCGGGAAGACCGATGATGGCGGTGCGGGTGCGGGTGCGGGTGCGGGCGCTGCGGTGACCGCCATCGGTTCGGGGTGGAACGCCGCAGGCACCGTGACTTGCAGCTGATCTGCCCCGCACTTCACGCAAAAGCGCGCGGTCGCCGGGTTGATCGCGCCGCATGCCGGACAACTCATGTCGGGCAGCGCGGCGCTGAGGCTGTCGAGGGGTGCGGCGCTCAGTGCGGCGCCGCAACCGCGGCAGAACCTGGCGTCATCGGCATTCTGCGTGCCGCATTTCGAACAACCCTTGGACATCCGGGTGTCTCCTTGTATCTTTGGTTCAGGGGGAAATGAACGTGGTGGTGGGAGGCTGTGGAGTTGTGGTCGAAGGCGGGCGCGGTGGGCAACTCGTTAGAGTTGTCCACGGCAAGCCTGCCGGTGCGCG
>Ga0307508_10000946_pt1 | contig 33839 bp, 33 predicted proteins | sample 9_EM_MG_FD_203089 | JGI IMG/M metagenome (GOLD analysis project Ga0307508, IMG submission 203089) | Populus trichocarpa ectomycorrhiza microbial communities from riparian zone in the Pacific Northwest, United States - 9_EM | ecosystem: Host-associated > Plants > Roots > Unclassified | place...
AGTGTGGTAGCTCAGTGATGCATCAAAGATATACTTGTACCTTGCGTCGGACGCGTCGACATTTACCATTGGCGCTGGTAGGTCATTGCAGTCTCCTTCGTTTTGGTCCAATCAATTCTTAACCTATGATGATTAACAACATGCGACAAATTCTGTAATCGGCGGGGGCTACCTTTACCTGAGATGTAGCATTTTCCCTTGGTAGGTAGGTTACCCATCGCACCGTCAACCCCCGGAGTACTTGAAGCATGAGCACAGCACAGTAGAAATCGAGAATGTTGTAGACGATGTGTAGTATAGCAAAGCTGAGCAGACGAGCCATCCCCACGTACGAGTGATGCTGAATCTCCGAAGTTCAACAGTTTGACTGTGTCACACAACATGTCACACAAACTCTGTGATTTGTGAGCCGGATGTGAGTTGCCGTCGCCTCTGGAGTCCGCGCGTCTGTGGGCACCGCTCGGGGGGGCTTACTCGACTCCGTAGCGCGTCGCGGGTCTCCGGCGTGACCCCTCCGTGATTGTCGACGGTTGTCGGTTGAACGACTGCACCGCTCCCGGTGACCGTCAACCTTGGCTTCCTTGATTGGGATTTGCTGCTTTCCGCTATCCTGGGCAGTTACAAGATTCTACGTCTAACTCACACAACCCTGACGCCGCCGCTACGTCTCTGTCGTACATTTCGACTTCTCTTCATGCATATGGTCAGGAACACTCAATAATTCGGCGAACTATGCAGTTCTTGCAAGTGGATCGTTTCCATCACTGTTCTGTCGTGCGACGCTTTTTTGGCGCGTCGTCGCGCCTTGGAGCGCGTGTGCTTGCTTCGTGCGCTTACCTGCAAAATTTGATCTTTTTGCCATTTGAACGATGAAATAGCGGCGCCACCAACATCCCGATGGCGAACCGAACTTGACTGCACCTGTTGTTCTGCGCTGTACGGGTGTTTCCGCTCCGTTGAAACGAGAATATGGCCATCCCCCAGTCCAAGGAGAATATAACATTTTCTAGATTGGCCTGAGCGGCTTCCCCCCTTCTATGGATAATGTTCGGAATTAGGTGCGTATGCTGCGCGAAGCTCCCTCTACGTGTGAATAAGCTCTGTGCTTGTTGAGGTGGTGACACCCAGCATGTCACGACTCGCGCCGCGTGAGATGAACGACCCACATCGCCAAGATGTAACACGAACGGCGCCTTCGTATCGGTTTGCAATACTTGCGATGTGACATAAAGAGACTGCGTTGGCAATTTGGAGGTCCGTTGTCTTAAATTGTGCTGATGTCTGGCTTTAGCATTTTCTGTGATTCACAACTGATTCAATTCGAATCTTGAGGCTAAAGGTTGGAGGAAACGCTCTAACCCACAGAAATAGTTGTTTTGTGATCAAGGGGGGTATTTTGCGCGTTGCGAGAGTGCTCTCCGGAATGTGTGGGAGAGTTGACATTTCAATCCTGAGGCCATGGCGGCCATGTGGCATGTTCTGCCCATTGTTATGTCGGTCCGCGCTCAGAAATTGCGTTGAGACCTTTATTTTACCGTCGAGCAAACGGGCGGACTCGCCGTTGGTGGCTTGATCCGTCCGGGCCTATATACGGACATTAAGGCAATATCGAAAATGACCTCCCAAAAACCGTTTGAAATCTGTACATAACGGCGTTGAAGAGAGGGGAACGGCAAGACCATATACTTGTGCATAGCTCCCGCGCTCGAGGGATTCGGGGACGATGTGAAACGTGTTTGTACCCTAAGAAAACTCTAAACAATAGTCAATCCGACCCGACTCGCTCCCCATTGGTCAGCGCAAAGCCGACACTCAACCACCGACCGTTGGCGTTTGTTCGAGTCGCGGGACATCGCTTTAGGTCATCATCACGGGGTGCAAAAATTGTGTGGTTGCGCAAAGAGCAGCACGTTACCGTTTTGCTTCCCCCATCTCCAAGGCAGCCGCACCCGGCCTTCGCCATCTTGCCTTGTCGTCTTTCCCCTCCCCCCGCTCCATTTGTCCTTCGCTCACTAGCGCACTCGCACTTAAAAAGTAGGGTCTCTTCATCCCCATGGGCGATCAGGCCCAAGTCCCTAGTGGTCAAGCCCTCTCCAACCTATATCCGACACCATCTTCTGCCGACTTCACATCGCCGTACCCACCTCCCCAACATCCCCCTCAGCCACAACAGGGCCAATATAACCCCTCAGCCACTACTGCACCCATCGGCGGCATCCCGGATGCTGCAAGGGGTGCCATGTGGCAGCAGTTTGAGCAGAGCGTTAAGAGCGGCACAGCCATGACTCCTCAGCAAGTCGCGGCCCAACTTGGTGCAGGGGGTTTAGGGCGTGCATCTGTAAGTCTTTCTTACCCTTCCCGCTCCACGACGGCCCGTCGCCTGCCGTACTTGCACCGTGCGATCGTTTTGCTATCGCATCGCTCACCGCGCCCTAGCCGCGCGGACTGTGCGCGCGCCGTCCCCTAGTCCCTTTAAAGATGCTTAATCCATCGGTACTAACCTCTTTCTTCCCTTTTCGTTTGTGACTCCACCACAGATGATGCAGATGAACCCGTCGTCGCATGGGGTGCAGTCACAGCAACATCCTCCCAACCATCAACAGCAGATGATGCAGATGTACACTCCTTTTCTCGCACAGCAGCAGCAGGCGGGTCAACAAATGCAGCAAATGCTGAACAATGCGGGATCAGGGGTAGGCGCCGGCATTGGCGCACCACCAGCTGGAGCTCAACCGAGCACGCTTGCGATGGCTCAGCAAAATCAGCTGCAAAGTGGTACTCAGCTCAACTTCATGCCGCCGGCCCAACGTCCAGCTCAGTTTACCAGCATGTTAGAACGCGCTCAGCGCGGCTTGTATCCCCCAGCAATGGCGGCCCAGGTGTGTTATCGTTTACGACATTCTTGCCTCTTTTTTGCCAAGTGGTTTATTTTGTATCTGACTCTTTCCTTTTTTCTTTTTTTTTCTTTTGTTTACGAATCGCTCCACGCCTCGTGCCCATGAATGTAAATGATGTACCCTGATATTTGGCGCAACCATGCCAAACAGCTCAACATGATGGCGAAAGCTGGTCAAGCACGCACCGATCCTCAGGTATCAGCGACGCCGGGCGCAGGACCATCCTCCCAACAACCACAATCATCACATCCGTCACAACCGCAGTCATTGAACAGTCTGCAACAATCTCCCCCCTCGAACACTCTCGCTGTAGCGGCTGCCGCACAGCATCATCAGGCGCAACTGGCGATGCGTAACTCGCCTAGTTTGGCCCAGCAGCAGCAAGCGGCGATGGGTATGAATGTTGGTGTGGGCAACATGATGGGCGGGTTTGCTGGTATTCGGCCAGGCATGAACTTAGCCCCAGGCGTCCAGGCGCAACAGCAGTTTGCCGCCCAGCAGCAGCGGGACGCGCAACAACAACTCCAGCAGCAGCAGCAACAGCAACAGCAGCAGGCGGCTGCCCCGTTTGGGAACAACGCGTCACAGCAGCAACATCAGCCTCCCCAACTCGCGCAACCGCAAATGCAGGCAGGTCAGCCTGTTCAAGGCGCGCCCCAGCAGCCTACTCCACAACAACTTGTGAGCGCTGCCGCCGCACAACATGCCCAGCACCAGTTGCAGCTTAACCGCCAGCTTGCCGAACAGACTTTGGAGAACCTTGTGCGCTACCGAGATCAGTTTCACGCCCAGCGCATTGATCTAGAACACAAAATCCGTGCGCTGATACCACAGTCTGGGCCGAACGGCGCTCCTGTCATGAACAATGTGAACAAAGAAATCGAGGATGCCGTTCGACAGTTCCGGAATGATTTGTATCGATGTGTTACGATGGAGCAGACTATCCAGAAACACATCAATGTGAAGCAAGGGTGAGCCGTCCTATACACTGCCTTCTCGCATCGAATTCACGTTATCGTGTGCTTCATAGGTCGCAAAACGCGAACCCATCATGGCCCGTACCAGGTGGACCTGCGCCACCCCCTGGCGCTCCTGGCTTACAGCAAGGTGTAGCCCCGTCTACGCCCATGCAGGCGACAGGACAGCAGCGCCAGATGGGCTCCATCCAAGACCAGCAGCGGCAAATCTATTCCCAGCAACAACACCAGCAACAACAGCAGCAGCAACAGCAGCAACAGCAGCAACAGCAGCAGCAGCAACAGCAGCAGCAGCAGCAGCAGCAGCAGCAGCAGCAGCAGCAGCAGCAGCAGCAGCAGCAGCAGCAGCAACAGCAGCAGCAGCAGCAGCAACCTCATCAACAGGCGCAAGCTCAACCGCAACAGCCATCCCGATTCTCCACCCCTGCGAACCCTCCGACATCCACTCCGCAACTCCAACAAATGCAAGCTCAGTCCGTCCAAAACCAACAACTACCACCACAACAAGCGCCGGCGCAACCACGAACAGCGACTCCCCTTGTAGCCCCCAGGGCGCGACAGCGCGTATCCGCATCGCCAGCACCTCGGCCAGCGAGCACACAGCAGCAACAGCTCCCAAGTCAGGGCCATCAACAGCAAGCTCCGCACGCTACCCCTGTCCCGAATCTCGCCAGCATGCCCCCGCCGTTGATGTCAACTGGAAATCCATATGCTCTCGCTCAACAACCCCCTCAGCCGCCGCAACCCCAGCAGCCTAGCGTACAGGGTAACCCTATACCCCAGGCGCAGCACAACACCCAGATGTTGCGTCACTTCATGCTTGATTACTTCAAGCAGCACCCCATAAAACGAGACGATATTCCAGTCGTCGAAGGGAAACCCATTGATTTAACGCGATTCTTTGCTGAGGTCTACACCCTTGGTGGATACGAAAAGGTCAGTTTTATCATTATTTCAATGTTCGTCGCGTTCATGCTGATCCCTCTTTCAAATAGCTCACCCAAGGCAACGACTGGGCTATTGTTGGCGGCAAAATGAACTATCCTCAGGTGCCCGGCTCCGGACAGCCGAATGCGGTCCCTCGCTCCGGGCCTCAGATTGCGGAGGCTCTGAGGAATGCCTACCATAAGATACTGTTTCCGCTCGAACAGCAGTTTCGTGCAAATATTGTTCGCGCGCGCGCGAACCAGCAGCAACAGCAACAAAGCGGTGCGATGGGCATGGGAAATGCTGGCCCCGGCGCGGCGAACATGTCACTCGAGGGTGGGCAGCCCTATCAGCTCGCTCAAATGCAGCGGATGGCCCAGCTCCATCAACAGAATGCTGCCGCGCAATATCAGCAGCGCGGACTTTCCCCGCAGGGTCCTGGCCAGCAGTCGCAACAACAGACATCGCCGCAAGTTACTCCACCTATGGCATCGGCTGTGGAGCAGCGTCAGTACGCCGCGCCGCAAACGCCGCGCCCACCACAGCAACACCAGCAGCACCAGCAAGCTGGCCAGCCTCAGACGCGCCCAGCCCCAGCGCATCCGTCACCCCAACAGGGTTCCGCGCGATTCACCCACGTTCCCCTCCCTTCTATGGGGCATATGCTCACCGCCGCATCGATGAATAAGCAACAGCTGATGACGCAGATGAACTTTACTGAAGAGCGAGCGGAATACTTCCTGCAATTCGAACGACCCCTTATTTTTGAGAGGATTCGCGCGCTTCAAAATCAGGGCCAGAGACAGGCTCAGAATCAACCGCCGCAGGGTCAGCCTCCTCAAAATCAACCCCCTCAGAACGGTGCCGCCCCGGCTCTGACCAATGGGGCGGGAGGCATGGGAGCCGAGGCAATTCCTGGCACCACACAATATCTTGCTCAGCTTCAGCAGCAGCAGCACCACCAACAACAACAACAGTCGCAGGGCCCGGCGTTCAGAACGCCTCAGCCTCCTGCAGCCCAGCCGAATCAACAGGCTCCAGGTGCTGCTCAAAACCCCAGTCATTTCTCGGTGTCACCGTCGCAGCCACAGCAGCAACCACAACCCTCGATCCAACAGCCGAATCCTTACATGGGCATGGGCCGCAGCCTTCCGACGTCGATCGCGCTTCAAGGAACTACGCCTACCCTCCAGAATATTTCACTTCAAAACCTCACCCTTGCCGACCCGAAGTTCATCGAATTCAAACGTCGATGGGGAGGTGTTGCCCCTCAAATTAGAACACTCAGAGAACGCCTTCAGCTCAATAACAGTGAGTTTGCATGCACTGCGCGCACGTTCTCTAGGTACACTGACAAACTATTGCAGATCAACCAGTCCCAGAGGTGCAGATTCCAGACGAGGATAAGATCCAGTTCAATCAAAGGTTTGCTGCAGCACTCAATGCTGTTGCTGAGCTCGACAAGTCGCTTGAACGTTACGTCGCTCTTGACCCGGGGATATTGGGTGAAGTCAAGCGCATTCTTCACTCGGTACGTACACGGATTTGCTCTGAATATGCACACTAACATTCTAGTTGCAGATCTACATGTTCCAACGGCAACGAGTACTTATAGAGACGTATTCACCCACCAAGCGTTATTTGATGTCGCTAAAAGATCTCGAAGAAATGTGCCAATTCCTGGAGGCACACGCTCGGCGCGCCCATGACCACGTAGTGGATCTGCACCGTCACGTCGAGAACTTGTTACTCCAGCAACGTGGTCCCCCTTCCGCCGTATCACAATCCCAACAATCTCAACAACCCCAACCTCCCCCAGCCCCGCAAACGGTGCCGCCGCAACCACAACCGCAACCGCGACAACCACAACAACCGCAACCGCAACAACAGGCACCGCATCCCCAGCACCCTCATCCCCAGCACCCTCATCCTCAGCACCCTCATCCTCAGCACCCTCATCCTCAGCACCCTCATCCTCACCCCCAGCTACAACAACAGCACCCTCAGCCACAGCAGCCGCAACAACCGCAGCCACAACAGCACCAGCAGCCACAACGTCGAACACCAATGTTGCCTCCCGCAGCTCCGCCTGTCGACGACATCAACGCTCCATCAGCCACTCCCCGACCTCCTTCGGCACAGCCTGTTCCCCAAGCCCCGAATGCCGCTGTATCGAGAACGTTGAGATCTCAGCAAGCTTGTTCTCCTGCGGCGGCCGCTGGATCCCCTCCTCAACGGGTAGCTGCCACTGCTGCTGCTGCATCATCTCCACAGGGCGCTCCGTCGTCTCCTGCACAAGCCGTTGGCCCTCCGAAGGGTAAGGGTGCTGTCCTGCAGAAAAAAGGACCGGCCCCGAAGCGGAAGCCTTCCGCAACTCGTGCCAGTGCTGCCGCGGCGCCACCAGCTCAGGCTCCTGTGGAATTAGTCGATGACACGCCTCAAATGACCGATGCTCCGTCTCCAGCGGGCACGTCAAGCAAACGACAGCGACAGGAGGAACCGGTTCCGCCAGAAAATAACGCTGAGGAAGCCGACGAGCGATCACCGAAACGCTCCAAGATTGGTGAGGTGGAAGTTCAACCCGAGGCGGCTCCTGACGATCTCGCCCTCGCTGCGGCTGTTGCGGCAGCTATGCAGTCTCCCGAAAATGCTGCGACGTTCCACGAGGCCGGTCTGGCGAACTTCAGCAGTTACAATCCTCTTGGTTCATCAGTCGATACGGCGACGGAGGAGATTACTGTGCGTGATGTAGGTGGTGCTGGAGCACCAAGTCTTGATGAACTGTTGCAACGGGTGCAGACGCAAGTGGTCTCGACAAGCGACGGCCTGATTTCCTCAGCAACAGCGGGCCCATCGACTTCACCGTGGCTACAGAGGGAATCGGATCCTTTGTGGCTGTCGTCCATGGGACTAAGGAATACGACTGCGACGAATGCACCTAGTTTTGAGCTCAGTGATTTTCTGGATGTGTCAATCGCATACGAGGATGGTGACGAAGGACTGCGGATAACAGCGACTCCTGAACTTGCGAACAGCAGTCAAGGCCCAACACCGAACTCTATTCTCGAAAGTCCTGCGGGTGCTGGATTATCTCGACCTTTAGAGTCTTCTCCGAAAGGAATGAGGGAGACCGCAATAGACCGTCCATTTGCGACGTTTGCATCCGGTGGCGGCGACTTTTTGAAAGAGATCGGCATCCCAGAAGGTCCTCACTATCATCGGGGAACCGAATGGACATTCGAGGGCGAAATGGTGCCGTCTGAGTGGCCGATCAGTTACGAAGATCGCATTGTCTCTTCGACGGCTTGATTTCTGTGTCATACCTTTATCCATCTTATTCTCTATCTCTCTCCTGTTACACTCCGATTCCCGGCCTATGTCTTCCTGCACCTTACATCTCTTCGTAATCTCGATACCACTTACCTAATAGTCTTTGGAGTTTGCTAATAACTTGCGTTCTTGTTCTTCGCTTTGCTTTGCCCCCATATTCGTTTCGCCTCGCGTTTTTTTTTCTCCTCTTTTCCTTTTTCGCTTCCCTCGGTAAATTTTTTCTTTTCCTCGCTCGGTCTGTGTACCATCTCTGGGCTCTCAGTGTGTGCTGCTTTATCTTGTCTTGTACCATTTTCATAACTTGTGGGCCTTTATGATCAATGTCATTATTGGAGGATACTCTGTGATGTTGACAATCGGACGCGACTCGCAATCGCATAGAAACACTAGGTAGACTAATAACACTCGTTTTTCTTGGCGTCGCGATGTAACCACAGCTAAGCATGACCAGGAAGTTGTCTGAGCGCGTACATTCGCCCAACTCTGTTGTTTGATCAATGTGTAGGTGGAGGCTCGTGTCACATGCAGAAGTCGCACGATGGTCCGGCTGAGAAGTTCCCGCGCCGGTTGTTCCCCTCACTGGGGACCAGACGGGTAACGGTGACATCCCCACAGGGTCCCCTTTCTCTTTCACACTCTGGCCACCAACTCCCGGACCTCCAGCCACGTATCATCCTCGGTCCCCGCCAGGTAGAACACAACTAAAGGACAAGGTACCGCATCCTCTCATATGAGCTGCACTGTGGCCCCCAATCGCTGTCGGACTTATGCATACACGTAAAACAGGACTAGTATTCGTAGGATTTCTATTATTTCACGATGGGACAGACTCCGACAGAGAAGAAAGCTCCGGCAGACCGGTTGACAGTCACTGACGAGCGCACCGGCAAGACTTACACTATCCCGTACGTCGCCTTCCAATTTTTCTTGTTTCCCCCTTCAATATTGCACTCACTGAACAAGCCAAACGGTTATCTCGGATCATTCGTCGCCGTTGTCAAATCGTTCAGGGTTGTGAACAATGCCATTGCGGCGACGGCATTTAAGCAGATGAAGGCACCTAAGAAAGCTGGGGAGCGTGAGGAGAATGAAACGGAGCGCGGCCTCCGCGTCCATGATAAGGGCTTCCTTAACACGGCCGTCATCTCGTCGAAGATCACCTACATCGACGGTGATAATGGCGGTGAGTTATCTCACAATTCCCCTCCTCTCTCAACCCAATTCGATCACTCATTGTTACTCAACGCGTATACTTGCACCAACGTGTGCGTATCAGTTCTGAGATATCGTGGCTACCCGATCGAGCAATTGGCTGCCCAGTCCAACTTTTTGGAAGTCGCATACCTTTTGATCTATGGTGAACTCCCGACTCAGAAGCGGTATGATACATTCGAGCGCGAAATTATGCACCACACGGTCGTACACCACGATGCGGAGAATCTATTTCGCGCATTCCGTTACAATGCCCATCCAATGTCTATTCTGACTAGTGCTTTTGCTGCCCTTGGAAGCTTTTACGAGGAGGTACGTTCCTTTGAGTTTGCATTGTAGCAGAATTCATTATCCGTAATGCCTGAAAATTTGTGCATAGGCCAATCCTTCGTTGCAGGGTGCGATACGAATCATAGTGTTCTTCAGGCCAAGGCGGGTAATTGATGGGAAGTACTAGGTCAAACTTTGTTCACTAAGCAGGACCCCGCATCACTTGCTAACATGGACAAGCAAATCTATCGCCTCATTGGCAAAGCCATCACTCTTGCAGCGTGTGTGATCTCCATTTTCTCCCGTGCGTGAATGATAGCGACACTGAGCACTTCGTAACTATTTTAGTATGGCGTACCGCATTCGACAAGGGCGGTCGTTCGTTACGCCCCCGACAGGCTTCGGTTACACTGGTTCCTTTTTATACCAAATGGACAAAGTTGGCGAGGAACGATACAGGCCTAACCCAGTCCTCGAGCGCGCACTGGATGTACTTTTCATTCTTCATGCCGATCATGAGCTGAACGCCTCGAGCACTACCGTGTTGCAAACTGGTAGCTCATTGGTGGACCCATACTCTGCTGTCGCGTAAGTAGAAGGCATGTTTGTACCATGAGAGTTGCCGACGGTTTTTTGACGCCCTTAGTGCCGGCTGTGCTTCGCTGTATGGCCCTCTCCATGGTGGCGCGAATGAGGCTGTCATCAGGATGTTGCTGTCTATCGGTCATCCTGACAATGTTCCGGCCTACATCGCCGCTGTGAAACGTCGCGAGAAGGTGCTATCCGGCTTCGGTCATCGGTAAGCTATTGTTACCTAGGCTCCGCAGCATAATATCCAGTTGCCTTACACGTATTCTTATGCTTCCTTGATTTAGTGTCTACAAAACTGTATGCCTGATCCAGATGCTAGCAGATTGAGAGGTATTCTGATACGTGACGTCCACAGTCGGATCCTCGATCGTTTATCATCCGTCGCATTGCTGACGAAGTCTTCGCTGTGTGAGTGAGAATTGTTCTTTGCCCCCTTGCGCTGGCATCTTATGTTACGTCTCTGGCTCATACGTATAGCACTGGGCGAGACGAACTACTCGAGACCGCCATGGCCTTGCATGATGTGGCGATGAAGGACGACTATTTCGTCTCTCGCAAGTTGGCACCAAATGTCGACTTCTGGAGGTAAGCAAAACTTGCTTACTTTTTGATTATTCATGCGCGAAGCCTTACTTAGAAACTGACGTTTATCCTGTTTCATTTTGAACGGGAATCGACTACCAGTGGGCTGATTTACCGTGCTATGGGCTTCCCAATGGATTTCTTCCCTGTACTTTTCGCTGTTCCTCGTGTTGTTGGCTGGCTTGCTCATTGGCGCCAGGTGGGTCGTCTCGGTTCTCGGTGCGAGCAATATCTCAAATGTGCTTCTATAGATGATGCATGGTGAGGGCGGCGTTAAGATCTGGCGTCCTAAGCAGGCATGTATCGTAATCATTTCCGAGGAAGCTAATTCTAATCACATCGTCCTCGCCGGTATCTCGACCGCAGTTATACACTGGCGAATCCAGGCGTGAATTTGTCCCCGTCTACAAACGCGAGGAAGCTTCCACGGACCCGAAGAACACCCCAACTCCCGTCGTTCATTCTGGGTAGGTGCCATCGCGCGTCGATTTCTTTCTTTCACTCACAGCGGTTCCCCCGTGCCCCTCGCGACCCATCAACCCCCGCCAACAAAACCTTATTCAGGCAAAGCAAGAGAACGCAGTTGGCTGAGTATTTGGGAAAGGGTCAACATAAGTTGTAAGATCTTAGTAGGGCATTTGTTATGCCGTATTTCGCTTGTGCATACTGTTATTGTGCATTTTCGCTGTTGTTTAGAACCACGAAGCTTTTCCATTTGCGTATGTCGTAGATTAGATTTCAGACTCAGGTTACAGTCCATACACCGTGTACTTTTCTAATGCGCCTCAAATATGGCTGGGATGGATAATGCACGATAGGTTTTCAATTCTGTATATGCGCCTGAGGTTTCCGCTCAGTAAAGCCTGACCAGAATTGGATCCGAAAATCCCGTTCGCAAACTCTGAAGTCCGAAATTTCGGTCTGAAAACTTGAACCTTTTCGCAATTTCCTCGCTCCCAACGCATGATCTGGGAAAGCAAACCACACGAACATACTCCTGCAACCTTCCTCTACGTCCCTGCAAAGTTGCGTGTTCATCCGCGACGAAAAGCGCGACACGTTCGGACCACCCAAACCAGTCCTGAAATTGCGCGATGCTGGCAGAAAAGTACGTGTCGCGCTTTTCGTGGAATATTTCGCTTTTTTTGGGTTCATTATGCGGACAAGGGTTACATTATGCCTTTCTACGCATTTCAGAGGCGAAAATTGCATGCCTGCAGTGGCAGGCAGCGACGCAGTCCTCGAGGGAGATGCACGTGACTTGAATGTTGTCGCTGTTTGTCATCTCCCCTTCAAGCTTGAAGATTTGCTTTTCAAACGGTGGGTATCATACAGCCTTGGGAATCATTCGCCAAAGAGTCATTTGATGTTCTCGTGATGGGCTGTAAAGACAGTTTCACTGAGTCATGAGTTGCGTTGTCACGCGTGTGACACCAATGGCCGATGGATCCGAGTGGCATCGAACGTAACGTTTTAATGTTTTCTTCTGCTCTCTTGAGGTATCTGACTGCGCCTCAGGACCATCCGAGTCTCCTTCCTTTCCGAAGCCCACGCGCTCATTGCTTTAAATGTGATCGAGGTCGATAAAGAGAGACAGCCGGATTCGGTGAAACGCTCGCTCACGGTGGAGGGAACGGAACTAGTAGCGTATGTGTGATCCCACAATCGTTCGAAATTGTTGATTCACACTATCGAGCGATAGGATATTTGACACTCTTACCGTTCGCCTGGCGAGAATCGTAGTAAACGCATATCTAGAGAATGTCCATCTAGTTGCGAGAACATTAGGGGCTTTCGGGGACGATGCAGCAGCAAGTTCGTCATCATGATTTTGAGCTCACTTACCGAGAAGTGTGTCCAATGCCGTGTTAGAGATGGTAATATTGATCTGCGTTTCGTCCAAGGCATGTTATTTTTACATCAATTAATACGCACAGATCACAAAACAACATTGTTCGAGTACAGCCCTAACAATCACCGAACTTCATTTGGTCCCCTATGAGTCCGGGGCAGTGTCACTTTCCTTTTTCGTTTTATTCTTCTTCTTTGGTTCTCGAAGGGGCTTCGTCAGCAGCTCTTTCAGCTCGGGATCTTCAAGGTCTTTCTCACTCTTCACCTTGTCCGCAGAATACCAGACAGGTGGTTGCGAGATTAGCGAAGGGCCTGCTGGGAGCAGGGCAATCGTAAAGTGGAATGCCGCGACAAATGTACCAGCAGGGGTGATTCTGCACATATGCTCTCGTCATCAGCTGGATTCCTGGGCCGCAAAGAGCCCACAATACATACTGGACTTCGTACGGCTTAATCAGTCCGTGCTGTTCAGCCTCTTGAACACCTACTCGGGAACGCTTTTCATCCTCAAGATTTCTGATGTTGAACGGGAAGGCTCCAGCTTTTTTCTGAATTTCAGAAAACACGGCCCGCGAGGTTTTCATCTTGAGTTGATATGTCACTTCGTTAGCCTTTTGATACACTGAAGTGCGCGAGTCTGGGGCCTGCCGAGCCTGAAGGGACCGGAGAGTGAACTTAACATGCAAACGGGACACTACGCGAACCTACCTTGCCATCCGTTCCACTCGTGATGAGTACATCCAGTCCCCATACATCACCCTCGGCGAAGGTCACTGTGTCAACCCCAGTGCGTGCTCCCTCAGTAGGCGCTTGAATGATCCTCTTCTTGCCATCGATCACGTTTTTCGATTGCTCGCACGATAGCATTCCTGCGAAAAAGCGGCTTGATTCGTAGCCTTGCGTGTGTGGCCCTGGGGACTCACCCTCCACTGGCTTTGCCCCAAATGACAGAGCAATTTTGCTGATCGCATCAGTCACTGTCCAGTTCTTTTCGCCGACTTTGATCAGCCTCTGGCAAATCTCAGCAGCAGTCCAAGCGGCCTTGATCGCGTCTGCGCGTGGCCCTGTAACAGGATTCTCCGCTGTCGCGCCAACGACGATAGTCTCAGCAGAAACAGACGCGAAGCCATCAATATGTGCTCCGACATGGATTTTAACAACATCGTCTTTAGCAAGAGTGAGCTCAACTTGCGCGTCCGATCTAGTAACAACATTAGAAATGTTTCCCAGAAGTGTGTAGAGGATTCACGGCAATGGGGAGAAATGAGAAACGACATTCTGCAAAGCGATGAAGTTGAGTGGCACTGAGATTTATAGGGACGTTCTTGGAGGTGGCTCAGCGGCTCACGTTGACAGATATACACGTCGGGAACGCGAGACCTGTGAGATAAATTATGAACCGGCCTGGCGGCGAGCGAAAAGAATAGAACATGCCTTTGGCGACTTTCACCCCTTTGACGGATTTGTTATACACTAGACTTGTTCCAGCTTCAATGAACTATGACAACATATCGTTTTATGTGACCTCAACATGAGGGTATAGGTGCACGCGACACCACACCACACCGCACCTTGTCACCCTCAACGCAGAGGTCATACACCTTAGCACCCTCAACACATGACTCAACAAGCTTTTTGATAGTGTTGTGTACGATTTCACCGGCAGCCTACGTCATGCACAGAAGAGCAGCAGTTAGCTAACCCCATGAAGGCGCGTGACATACAGCGGGATGGCGATCGTAAATTACAGATGTTTGATTACCTTATATTTTGTCAGATCATCAGCAGAAACACCAGCGGTAGATGGTTTGGCGGCTTTGTCCGTCTGTTCGGCGCTCATCGTCGATCGTAGTGATATAGAGGAATATGTTGTTTATTGTTTACCTAACCAACAGTAAGGCGCTTGGAGCTATCATCTCGAAGTACGAATCGAAGAGATGCTCAATGTGTACATAAAAAGAATGTATATAGTGATGGAATCAAGAAATGTTATTGCTTTGATGTGGAGGGAGGTATTCCTGTATTGGCTGAGCCATTCGATGAGTTGGCCTGTCGTTCGGGGGGCGCCATAGCTTGTCCACCTGCAGTCCCAAACGCCGAGGCGCGGTTTCCCGGAGAACCAGGCGCTCCCACGTTGAGATAGTCGGGGTGAGGGGGTTGCATGCCCATTTGCATGCCCATGCCAGGCATTCCGCCCATGCCCATGCCCATTCCCCACGTCTGACCAGTCATTTGAGGCGAAAGTGGGCCTGGCATGCCGTACATAGACATCGTATTCGGCATACCGCCTCCCCACATCATGGGCGACTGTGCTCGCATTGAAGGGCCGTTACCAGGTGGTGCAGTCGGGCCGCCGATCTCAGAGCCGGCGACAGATCCGGCTTGGGAAAATGCCATCATCGCATTTCTATACGCTTCTGCAGCAGCTTGCTGGGCGGCCATCATCTGTATTTGGGGAGTCGGTGACATTCCCCACGCCGGCGGCTGGAAACCTGTGAATTGCGGAGTGAGGCCGCCTCCCATCATAGGATTACCCATCATCATTGGATTGCCCATCATCATCGGGTTGCCCATCATCATCGGGTTCAGCATCATTGGGTTGAACGGTGACGGTCCAGAGGGGTTGGGCATGTCAAAGCCATGCTGTTGCGCGTACTCGAGTTGCTGCCTTTGTAGTTCATCGATCTTGCGCTGACGTTCTTCGGCAAGGCGACGCTCGCGCTCTCGCTCGGTAAGAGCGGCCCCCATACCGCCCTCACGTTTCCGCTCCCGCTCGTGAGCAGTAATCTGGCCCAGGAGACCGCTTTGTGGGGGTGGCGGTTTCGCTGGTACGCTGACATACGATGCTCCACTTTCCCTTGCTAGTTCTTCCTGTCTCTTGGCAGAACGATCCTGCTTGTCCTGCAATCCAGCTTGTAGCAGGCCGCCTGGGGCGAAGGCTTTGGTCATCGTCTCGCTCGGCTCGAGATCAACGAATTTCTCATGGCCACTGTTCGTATTGGGTCCCACGTTATTCGCCTTTTCTGGATCGAGGACATTACTCCAGATATTGCTTCGCGGTGCGGCTTGGGGGTGCCTTCGTTCCACGCTGGCTGACCGCTCATCTGGGCGAAGGCGGGAGGGCGGTTGATGGGGACCTTCATAGTAGGTGCGCGGCCGCCCATCATCAGATGGTGGATTTCCGGATGGGCCTCGGGAACCTGGTGGAACGGCAGGCAGGTTGCGCGTTCGCTTAACAGTTTCTTCGCAGCTGACATTGGGTGAAGCTGACCGCCTAAGTCCGAATTCAGCCATCGAACCACCAGCTGTCAATGAATGGGGCTGTTGGGCTTGCGGCGCGTAAAGGGTTGGCACTTGTCGAACAGGTAGCGCAGGATCAGAACGTGGTCGGCCCCGGGTGGGTTCCACATCGGAACCGTCCTCATCATCGTCCTCTTCCTCCTCCTCCTCGTCTTCGTCGCTGCTGTCCCATGCGTTCTTAGATGGGGGAGGCGCACGGGCACGGGCGCCCGGCTGGTGTGCCGCAGCTTGCGAGGCGGCGACATTGGCTTGAACCTTAGCTTTGCGCTCCGCTGCTGCCTTGTTCGTCGTAAAAGATGATGGATATTGGGTGGAGGCGGCCTGAGGCGGGCGTGATTGTAAGGGTTCTGATGGTGGAGGGGATTTGGCACCAGAAGGTGTTGCGGGGGAAGCCCTGGGGGGCGGGACTTTATTGGAAGCCACTGGCTGTGCTTTCGACAATGTTAGCGAAGTATTGTCAAGAGTCTCGGCGAACGTAAGAGCAGCAAGTGCATCCACACCCAAACTATCATCCTCGAACTGCTGCGGCACAGGAACGCGTACCCGCGGACGAGCACCAGACGGTCGGCGGACAAGCCCGTCTTGGCGATCCGATTCATTACGATTTTTGTCGACTTCTGTCATCTTTGTTGATGGTGGGGGTGGGGACTGAATGGGTGCTCGTTCAACTTTGGGTGGGGGTGCAGAGACTTTGCCCGTGGCGTCGACAGCTGGTTCCCGAGGAACGTTTTCGGCAGTGGAGTCACGGGACCCTTCGGAGTCAGTTGAATGGCCAATTGTAGAACCTTCCCGCAAGCGCTGCGCAATGTATTGAGCACCAGCCTCGTCCAGGAACCCTTCTTCCTCAGCAATTTGTCTCCTCAACCGCTCGACTATGCCAGGTTCACCGGGAGGGGGCACAAATGGATACTCGTAAGTGGGCACAGACCGAGGGACAGGGGGTGACGTGGTTGTTGTTGTTGTTGTTGATGTGGGCGCGGCGCTTGGAGCTGGTGGAACTTCCCGGGGTCCATTTTGTTCCTTTTTGCCATTGTTACGACCCGCATGTGGCGTTTCGCGTAATGACGATCGTTCATCATGAGGAGGAGACACTCGTCGGAAATCTGAGTTGGATGCCTTTTTTCCAGCAGTGATTGGTGGATTAATGAAGCTTGTTGGCGACTGGGAAAGGACCCGTGGGACAGGCGGCGATGGTGTGCCAGGATCACGCAGCTGCACTCCTAATATTCGTGGCGACTGAGAATATGCTTCGGGAGTGTGTCTCTCTGGTGGGAACGAATGAGGTGATAAGCTCCTTGCGCTGTCAGGTGGAGGAGCGGACGATGCAATGTGCGGCGCAGATGAAAGACCTGAAGGAGGGGAACTGCGAATAGCTTGCTGTTGTACTGACTCACTGGGTGAAGCGGGAGATCCTTGTTGAGAGGTCCACGTAGATGTCGTGTTTGCTATAGACATAACGTTGCGCAACTGAAGGTTTGGCGTAGCAGACGCGGGCGAGGTCGGAGGGGAGTCTAAAGCCTGAGAGGAGCGAGACGACTGCATAGGAGACAGCGTCGGTCGAGCGCCTGCGTCCGGAGGGGGACTGGCGAGTTGGGGCTGTTGCGGTGCATTCGACTTCACACTCAAAGGGGCAACGTTTAGTGCACGAAGAGAATCAGAGCTACGGCTTGCCCCGAGGCCCAAAGAACTCGGCCGCGCAAACTCGGGGCTGGGCGGTGCGTTGATGCCACTACCATCATCCGCTCGCATGCGAGAACCCGGTCGCGATGGGGGGTTCACATTGAAATAAGATTCATCGCTCATACGTCGCTCGCTCCGCGGCGTGTGGGGACGCGCCTGTATTGGTACAGGAGGTGACACTGGTGCCGTTGTTGGAGACACCGAGCTGGTGAGAACATTCTGGAGAGGTGGCGCTTGAGAGGGGGTCTGGGCCCGCACGGGCTGTGGCTGGTGAGACTGCTGTTGCTGCTCCTGAGGCTTCTCGGGGACCGGTGGCGGCGTCTCGTGTCCGAGGTCGCTGAAGCTGATTGGCTTTGGTGACGAGACGCGCTGCATGTCATACCTCGGGGGTGGCGATTGAGACTCTGGCCTGGCGCCACTGTTAGCAATTTTACTGACACCGTCTCCACCGCCTGTTTCCTTTTCCTTGTCCTGCTCTCCTTCGGGACTCGAGCCTCGTTGCTCAGAGATCGGAGGTAGAGGGCTGCGAAGCGAAGATCCGGTGACGCTAAAGCTGCCCATAGGACTTATGGGTTCATGTTGGCTTTGATTCTCAAAGTCGAGCGGCGGGATACGCATAGGGCCAAAGCCTGATTGCGGGCGAACGAACGGCGGCGGCCTCTGTATCCCTCGGGGGCCACGCTCAGCCATTTTCTGGCGTAATATTCCCATAAGGCCTTCTCGCACAACAGACATGCGATCAAAGCGAGGATCCAGCGATTCGGCTTCGTCACGCTGCAAGAACAGATCCTGAAAGAAAGTAAGTAAAGGCCGCTGAAGTCTCAGGGCTCTGACATACATCCTTGTGGTCTCCGACAGGATACGCAAACATCTGAGACTTGGGGTCGTAAGGATCCCACGTATACGCGGTGGGTCGTCCATGTAATTCGAAAGCATCATGTAATCCTGCAACCTAGACGTTAGTTTCGAGCATATCATGCGACAAATGCGCAGAGCTCACCGATGACCCACTTGAGCATTTCTATCGGAGGTAATTTATCGCCTTCAGCCTCGGGCATCATGAACATCCAGCCCTCGCGTCCCCTCATTGCATCACAGTAATCTTGCTCCCCGAGTCGACCTTCAATCTTGATCAGCGTACTGAGGTTGATAAGCTCGACGCGATCGGGGTATACGCTGAACGCCTGGGTGACATCCGTCACCGTCAACAAGGGTGTCTTTCTTTCCTTCGGTTTCGCGCCAGAATACAACGCAATGATTGCGGGTCCACTCACGGGCGACGGCGGCGGAGATGATGCACGTGCTGATGAGCTGAAGAGAGAAGACATCCTGCTGCGCTTTTGAAGTGTATTGGTAGGGCTCATCGGTCTCCCATCGATCTCACCGACACTAGAGCTGCCTCGCGCCGAAACGACAGCCCAGACGCGCTTCCATTCCGTTTGGCCTGCAACACGAACTTTGACCCACCCTTCCAGCCTTCCCCGCACTAGGGTACTATATGGCTCTTTCCATCTCCCGGTGGCATGGTCAGATAGAGACATGCGCAGCAAGTGGCCAGTGTAAATTTCCTCCAGACGCGTCTTCTCCCAAACTGCGAGCCGGAGAGCCGCTACCCACGAGTAAAGGGCATCTTCGTCGGAGCACGAGAAGGAAATAACATTCGCGCCAGCAGTGTTGATCGTAAAGATGTTTCGGTACACTTTATCGTCTCCAGGCATTGTAGCATTTGGCGCTAGTCGAAGGAACTAGCAGTTGAGAGCGCGGATTCTTAGATGAGAACAGGGAGTATACCCGTGCAGAGCGCTGCTCACCGCATCCGTGACATTAATATAACTTGGAGGAGCTTGCGCACCGCGTTTATTCGCTTCATCAATAGCTTTCATGTCCCAAACACTCAGAGATGTTCCGCCAAGCTGCGCCCATACATCATGCCAATCGGCATCCCTGCTGGCGCGTTGACCATCTGCAGTTCTTTCATTGCACCTGACTAGCGGGCCCGAATAATATACCTTTTGTGCATCTGAACATTGTCCACAATGAGATCGCGAGTGGGGGATGTCGGGGATTCACTTACGTGCAGCATTCAATGTAATTAATGACCGTAATTCAGGGTGGAGAGGACGTGGACGGGTCGTCGCCGTGGTGGCGGCGCTGGCAACTGAGGAGGTGGACGGATTGCTGGAATGTGTTGGTCTTTGCTGAGGAGGAGAAGGCAGAGGTGCAGAGTTGGTTGTTGGTTTAGTTTCAGGCACTTCCCGGGGCATAGAGTACGGATCGACAAGCATAACTTCATGAGACGACGATGTATTCGCGCTCGACATGCCGCCCGAGCTACCGATAGGAGCAAGCTCTTTGGACGAGAGGCGCCGGGAGTGGGGCGGTGCTGCTGGCCCCACACTGGTTTGGCTACCGTTCTGATGAACAGAATAGGCTGATGAATGGTGGCTTGATGCCGTTTCGGCCACTGGAGATGAGGCGGGCGGGTTGGATCGCTTTCTGAACGAGAAAAAACTCAACCCGCCGGAAGAATGTTGAGGCTGAGGGGCCCCAGTGTTTATGTTCTCCTGCGGATTGCCAGAGGAGAAATGTTTGATCGGGGGACGAGGGATTTGCTGCTGCCTGTTCGGAGACACAAACCCTTGGTCGATGTACGACCTGCGCCCAGCAGGGGGCTCAAAGCCGGCCATCACTCCGTTGAGCCTTTAACAAAATGACGCGCGTGAGTCGGAACGAACCACGTGCTCGCACAGCCTCCGTCGTCCCTCATCACACGATTCACAATGGGCCACGACGAAGATCCCATCGATTACATCCTAGCGCAGGTCCGCGAGAACGTAAAATACCTGCAGAGCAAAGGTCGTGTCAGCGAGAGCGCCGCCAGGCAAATTGACGATCTCCTCCACGAACCAGCGAACTCCGGTGCTCCGATAGCAGCCCAGCAACGCGCACTCTCACCACCATCGGCACTGTCAGTAAACGTGGCACCTCCGCCCCAGCAACAGCAGCCACAAGCCCAGTATGTCCGCGCGCTGTACGACTATAATGTATGTTCCCTCGCGGTGGCTTTCTGTGAACATTCGACGCTGACTGGCTGGAACACGGCCTTCTGGCATGTTCCATTGGGCGTATTACCTGCTTTCTAGGCTCCTGGCGACCTGAATTTCCGTGCCGGAGATGTTATCGAACTCTCTCCAAGTCCAAACGATAATGATGACTGGTGGACGTAAGTCAATGCGCGCGGGCATGCAGCACCTTTATTGTTAAATGGCCCCATCTCTCTTCCCATAATTTCGGCAGTGGACGTTTGAACGGACGGGAAGGCCTGTTCCCATCTAACCACGTCGAGAGAACGTGAGCTACCCCCGCAAATGACTCATGCACTTGCTGTCTGAACTCGTCGCGGCCATTCGACCGTCAACAGGTCCCCGCCACAGCAGCGATCGACATCACCGCACCGTCTCCCTCCTCCGCCTTCCTACGCTGCACAGAACGGATCATGGAATGAAAAGCCGCCGATGCCAACTCACAACAGCGGCGCGCCACCATTTACAGGTTATCCTGGGCAAGGTGGTCCTGGGGGACAGCCTGCTCCAGCAACTGTGATTGTTCATGCGGATGGCAACCCCGGCGGGGAGTCAGCCAAAAAGAAGAATAAATATGGGAAGTTGGGCAGCACGATGGGGAATGCTGCAGCTGGCGGTGTTGGATTCGGTGCAGGAGCAGGTCAGTATTGGCCCCATTCCTAGATGAGCTTATATCTGATCACTGCTGTGCATTCACACAGCTATCGGGAGCGGGATCATCAACGCAATCTTCTAGAGTTCTCCCTTTTCAGGCTTCGCATTTGCATTGAACCTCTTCCTTTATGTTATCACACCGTGCATTTACGTTCCTGTGCATGTAAAAATACAGTCTGTTCGCTTCTCATGGACAATGCATCCGCACCACTGTGCAGGAGGGCAAGCACTACACTCTCGATGATGGAACCATGGCTCTCACGTCTTCTGGAATGTGAGAGTTGCAATCTTGGTTCCTGACTTACCGCCAAAACTAAAAGTGGGGCGCTTCACTTTGGAGCTGCTTGTCGGTGCACTGAGATATTGTATCACATGGATAAACTGTAGATGGTGACCCACTGATATACCAACGTACAGGGGAACTTGGTAAAGTTCTCCTTCAACTCATCCTCCGTAAAATTGCAAGCTGCCCGTCAATGCTGTTCAGTGCGCAGTTTGAAGTGCCGAAGAACATTGAGCTCACATGTGATCATGAAAAGGCCCCCAGGACGTAGTGCAGCCTCTACCCTTCCATGATAGGCGTCTACCAGCTTCTCACCATTAGGGAGGGCAGGCGCCAGAGCGATGGCGTCATATGTCCCTTTATCAAGAAGAAGATCCCACAAATGCGACCCTTCCTGTTGCGTTTGTCCACTAGCCGAGGGATGGGACGGATCAGGCGCCGTTTGGTGCAGAAAGTCAACATTGGTGAATGTAATGCCCTCGCATCCCTGGCCGCGCGAGCGTCCTATAGAGCGGGCTAATGCGATCGAAGGTTCACTTGAAGAATATGTGTAAAATTTGCGGGCGGTCAAGTGTGTGTCAGGTGTACGGTGAATTGTTAGGACTTTCTCATTTACCTATAGTCGATTCCGTGGAGGTATACCGGATTGTAACCGCTTTGCACCAATGCAAACAATAGAGCACCATTCCCTGTCTCCGTGTTCAGGATTTTAAGTGCCCGTCCTGTGTCATTGTGTCGCAGCAAGCTCACCAGTGCCCACGTCAAGACAATTTGGTTTTGCCGATGGAGGAATATTGTCAAGACACCAGCCCACCTTCATCCATCAATTCACATGAGAGTTGCGCTTGTCAGGCATGCGATGGGGAGAACATACCATCTCTTTTACACTATCTTCTCCAAACCTAGTGCATGCTTAGAGCACCGCAAGCAAGAATCGAAATTTGCTCGATACATGCCATACTTCGCCTTCATCTCCAAATTCTTCAAAATTATTGATCTCTTTCTCATAAACAAAATCCCAGCTACATTAAGAAGCCGTATAAGCAAGTATATCACTTTCGATGCAGTCAAGACTCACTGCTCCTTAGTGCCAAGCTTGGAAGATTCGAAGTCGGCGTTGTCTGACGGCGAATCAGACATCCTTTCCCTGCTTCCACCGGTATCGTCGGCAGGAATGTATCGTTTCCCGGCACGTACGGGGGGGTAGCTTTTGGAATCGCGGCCTGCACCCAGGGAATAGGTGGCGGTGGCGGGTGCCGGTCTCCGACTCGTGACTCGTGTCAAAGTCATCACTAAGGCTGTATTTTGAAGCTCTGTGATGAAGGGTGCCGCGGATATCCGAGAAATTCAACGCCGATTGCATTCGGAAACGTGTCTGCGAAGCTGCGCCGACATTTGCGACTGATTGCAGATTGAGTGGCGGGCTCAGGCTGTCTCTCGCATTCTCACCGGATGGGCAGCATCTCGCACCCGCCTCCCGGGACAGCGCTTTGCACGCGTGGGATGTGGTGACAGGAGTGTTCATTCCAGGACTCAGGCGGCATACTCGTCAATCGCATATCCTTGTCGTATCCGGTATTCACAGTTGTTCACATCGAGAACACTGCTGTTGCTGCCGATGGCTATCATCTGGCCTCCGCCGCGGGGGCTCACACTGCATGTATCTGGAATGCTATAAATTGAGGCTCAGAGAAGATATCAGTCTCCGCACCGGATTTTATTTTCCCTCATACAGTAATTGGAACCACTTGCGCTTTCTGATCTTGCCATCCTGGCCGCCCTCATGATTATCGGCGCCATGCTTCCTCCCCGACTACTCCAGTGACTCAGCCATGGGAAATATGTTTACATTGGTGGAGAAGATGGAATATCGCTTTTAAACTCGAGGGTCGCATTCCCGTTCTCTTGCTCGCCTTCGCATTCACGTGCACTCCCCAATTGTTGGTGCAATAGATATTTTTCTCTTGACTTTGTTTCCAGCATTCAGATTTGTCTGTCATCTTGGATGAACACCTCGACGGCATTTGTATGATTTATATTAATCTGGAGTGCATGATAATTCACATTGGTACTAGCGCGTGGGTGTTTCGTGCAATCCACACGTAGGATGAGCAAAAAATGCCGTAGAATTAGACAAGACCATTGATCGCACAGGTGACTTCATTCTGCACAGGCTCAAAATATTGCACCAACTGATTGAGATCTCAAATACATCAGAAAAGTTGAGATTGCTTGGAAGCCTTGTCGGGCGCGTAGTTGCATAAGCATGTCAACCACGTTGTTTCCCAGTCATCCACCATGATCCAAGCCTATATGCATGTCACCACCCAAGATTCGCTTGGCACTCATGTCGTGAGAACACCAGTCGTTCATGCGCCTCGCGAGCCCTATGATCCACGGCTTCAACCATAATCAGACAACTCATCATCACCGCCCATCACTGTCACCGCTGCCCTGCATACAGTCACTGCGGAAACCTATTGAAAACACGATGCGCTCAACTGCGTTAGCCAAACGCATCTCCCGTCATGCACCAATTAATCGATATATCTTCCTTGGCAACGACGCATATACTAGTATAAATAAGCCTGAATATGCAGTTCATGCATATTAGTTGACCGTCACGCTTCCGATGCGATGGGTATGATACCGACACACCACGAATGGATGGGCCGCTCCATTAATATTTTCAGGGGGGAAGTCAGATTCCATGTCCACGAAAGTATGTCATGAATGGTGAGCACGGTTAAAGGACAGTACCTAGGGCCCAATTTCGGACATTGTCTGGTTGGGCGCCACGTCCAAAATTAGCTCCCTGGCAGCCGTCACGTGCCGAAACGTCGCCGCTGCTTGGGGAAACTATTCAAAAATAAAAGATCACATGTGTCAACACCACGTTTTCCATGAGCAGTCGCCGTAAACATGGAATCAATGGACTCGACAACGTCGCTCAACTCGATTCATCTCATGATTTACTTCACTCCCAACCGAGCCAGCACTGTACGCAGTCAATACCACCACCAGCGGTACCTGGTCTTCCCAGATTCTTCTGCCGCCTCGTTAGCCACTGCTGGTACGATCGCGGGAAGCGGCGGTATTAAGGGGGTGCTTGGTGGCATTCCTAGACATATGGCGGTGATGGACACGGACGACACCAGTAGCAAGGGGACCCATTCTTGCGACGACGATGTTCCACTTGCAGGGCAACGGACACTTCCAACTAGAGAAGAAGTACACTGAAATCGGGGAGGATTATTAGTTGTCTGTCTTCTACGAAACTCATCCGTATCAATCACCCAAATTTGCTCATTTCTTTATCCTTCGCACCAGTAGGCCTGTAACCAGTGTGGCGTGTATGCGGCAGCGCCCACCTCGCTCCCATGAGAAGCGTACCAGCTCATCTTCGTATGGTGCTTCATCGAATAGACCTTCCGCGTCGGCTAGCGTCGCGCCAACATCTCGCAAGCCAGGCAAAACAGGCGGTAGCCTGATTGGAGGTGACTGGGGCGTCAATGGGAGCGTTGGTGGTAATACGAAGGGAGGTATCGCAAAGGTTCGGAAAGGCCGTGACAGGAGTTTGACACGCTGACGGCTCGCGGCGGCGTTCATACTCATCCACGGCCTCTGAGACCTCGGACTGGGACTGGGCGCCGGGACGAAAACGTGAGCAACAGCCACGCCTCAGTATTGGCGTTGCCAACCCGAAACCAGATAACAATGGCCTTCTGGTATCAATGGCCCCGCAGGATCGCACATGTGCGGCCATTCCTTTCTCTGTCCGCAATTTCTCAGCTCTGGAATCACGAATAATATCCATATTTCTTGAGCACCTATCATAAATCGCCAATCTAGCGCGGTCCCGCCGAGGATATAGAGCACAAGGCCGCGACCTCTAGCGAGGCTTTGACATCTGGTAGGTCAGATGGTTCGGCAGAAAACAATGGCAGCCCGTTTGCAGGTGGTATTACCGAATCCACTACGTCAACGGCGTTTTGTCGTCCCTCATTCTTCCGCCGCGCAAGGCTGCGACGTGGCCCTCCAAGGTAGGTAGTTTGCTCCTAAGTCCATCAGGCACACCCCCTGTTGCTATTTCGGGAACACTTGAGCTCTCCGATGATGAGGACAGAAGTCGAAGGGGCTCAGTCGTCCGCCTCAATGTGAGCGAGGGTGCCGATGCATGGGGGTCGCTTTGCCGTTTCTATCATTTTCAAAAACGTCTTGCAACATTGGCTTGATTTACTTGCCCGCTTCACCCTACCTCACCGCATCCCTCCGCATTTCTCCGCGACTTCCTTGTTGATGTACGAGCGCATGCTTTCTCCTCTCGAGTATGATGATGGTCAAGTTACTGTTGCTGAGTTTAACGCCTGTTCTGGACTCAGCCCGTCACTATTCTGAGCTGTGTACCTCTCTGTTTCTTTGCTGGTTCTTGCTTGCCTTACTCGCTACCTCTCAATTCCCATGCGTTTATGCACTTCAGGGCTATTCGCCTCCCGCAACTCCGCAACAATTTGAACTCAAAAGTGCATTCTGCAAGCCACACCCATATCCATCTGCTTAGCTAGGTTTGGCTGCTAAATATACCGCGCCGCTTCCACCAGAACTTACCTCATGAGTTGCCCAATCTTGAGCAATATGATGCGCCCAAGCATTATGCATTTTTTGTGATATGCAATAGACTTGCGGATCATTGCAATGGGCACATCACACGTACCCTGGTGCTGGCAGCTACTCCGCGACACCTCCGCAACCCAGCAACGCTCGGAGTCCGAGTTATTGACACGGTCTGCACGCGAAACAATTGTTGGTTGCACTGAGCTCGAGTTTGCAAGTTTGGAGGACGCGTATGGGATTAACAGCGTCGTCGCCGTGGCACCGTTAACCCAGTCCTATTTTTCCTATGGAGGCGAGCTGAGCACTTTTGCCATCGATCACGCTAGCGTACTTTTGGCCTGTGATCAATCATATCTTGTTCGCATGCACATGGAAAAGGGAGCAATTGGTCTCGCTCGTGTGAATGAGCTTGAGGCGGTGTGTGGTGCTTTTATGATGGCCATATTGTATGTGGCAGACCGGCCCGAAGTACGAGGGCTGGTCTGAAGGTAGGACAAGCGGACATCGTCACACACACTCTGGGGGCAACCCGTTCGCCCGTTCGCGGCTCGTATTGTCGATTCCACTAGCCCTAGCCTCAACGTGTCGTCTCTTATCCCTCCGCCATGCAAGGCTGCGGCGTGGTCCTCTGGAGTCGAGAGTCATCAAGCTCGGCGTCCCCTCCCCCTATTTCAGGAATTACCTGGAATCTCCAATGGTGGGGATAGAAGTTGATGGAATTCCTCGATGCAAATGTGGGTGCCGATGCATTAGCATCGCTTTGTCGTGTCTGTCATTTTAAAATTTCTCTCCAGAACGTCTTGGGACATTGGCTTTGATTTACTTGCCCGCTTCAAAGTTACCTTATCGCGTCCTTTGAACCCTTTCCACTTTTTCTGCGCCTTCCTCCGCTCTCCTGGCTGTTGCATGAGCGCATGCTTTATATTTCTCTCCTTCCTTCCAATAACGGTATCGATCCTCTTCTCGCCACAATATTCTATCCGCGATTCTCTCTGCACCTTTCTCTGGCTATTGCTTACTCGCGACCTCTCAATCTCCACACGTATACGCAGTACCTATTAGCTTCATGGCTACCCGTACCCGGGAACTCTGCATCAATTTCTACACAAGTACGTCCGTCTGCTTCGCCTGACTTCTTTCTAGACTACATAGCAATACCGCGCGGCTTCTACTAGATCTGAGTTGCCACTCTCCAGTAGTATGATGTGCCCCAACATTGTGCATTTATGTGCAATATGCAATTGGCTTGCGAATCATTCCAAAGGGCCCATCACACTTGGACAACATCAAACTTGGCACATCATACGTACGCTGGTAGATACCTCGGCATCTCAAGCAGGGCAACAATGCTTGGGGTTTGAATCATTGACAGAGTCCGCGTGGGAAACTAAACTGTCGGTTGTCGGTCAGTTCGAGTTCACAAGTTGCGGGGCACACTTGCGGGGTTAACAACCTCGTTGAATGGCGCCGTTAACCCGTTCCTCTGTGCTTGAGCACCCTGCCATCGATTACATAGAAGTGTATTTTATAGTCGATGATGAGTCTGTGATCTAGTCATATGTTCATAGGTGGAATCATTGTCCATCAGCAAATCAGCACATCAGCAAATCAGCGAGGCGTTGGTTATAATGATAATATATTCAGTACAGCTTGAAAAACCAGTGTTTACACAGGTTTTATTGAATACCCCACAAAGGGAACCCGCTTCGGGGGTTTGCTGATGTCTCGCTCCGGCAAAGAATGATGGCCACATGGACAACTACGAGTGAGTCAATTAAATTAATTTCCCGTACGTAACCCGAAATTGCATTGGAAACTGGATCCACTTCTGGGTTTGGCGTCGATCTCGGTTCTCAGTTTATATTTCACCGAATTAATGTTACCCACCGCTTTTTAAGGGAGCCTGTTGAGCCATTGGGGGGCTCTGCGTCTATATCCTGAACAGCTTCTACCTCGAGAATGCTGCCAATGGTCTACGCAGTCGCTTGGCTATGCTTGTTGTCGCACGCCGCTCTGGCGATAATAGTGGATGATAGCAGCCCCAGCATTTCGTACAGTAGTGGCGTTTGGACGCAAGAAAACAAGAATGACTATTACTCTGGAGGCACTGCTCATCATACGAACATAAGTGGTGCGGCAGCTAATTACTCGTTTACTGGTGAGTTTGCCGTCCACGGCCGTTGCTGAAAGTTGCCTCCGCGACGTTCGCCGAACGTTCCGTACTACGGGGGAGGATTACTGACGTCTCGTATTTCCCCCCTCTGCGCGGCTTCATAAGGTGTCGCGGTCACCCTCTATGGCCTGCTCCAAGATAATGGCGCCAACTTCTCATTCACCATAGGCAACTATTCACAGAATTGTACCTCCCAGCAGAACAACACCAATATCTGGTCCTTCGGGAGTGAGCTCTGCTCTTCGGCCGGGCTGCTGGGCCTGAACATGGACGGGACGGCGCAGCACACCCTCGTGATCCAACATACGGATCCCAGTGGGGGCTGGCTTACCATAGACTACCTAGAGTGAGCGCCCTAGGCTATTTTGATGAGCTTATGTTATCTAACTTGCTCTCTCTCTCTCTCTAGCGTGGCGCTTGTCAGTCCTACACGCGTCGTCACGTAAGTCCGGTTTCATGCTCTTCTACTTATGAATTGATTTAACCGCACCCCCGGACGATCATGTAGGTCAGCAGCGTCGCCAACTAAGCCTCCGAACAAGTGGACAACTCTCGCCAAGATCCCCAAGGTCACGACGCAAATTAAATACGGTATCGTCGGCCTGTGTATCGGTCTCGTCGCCGGCGCCATTATCGTATCCTTCGTGTGCCAATGTTGTTGCAGACGAAAGACATCATTTACTATTACCGCTAATTAGGCGCTAGCGCGGCCCCTCACTCGTAATTCCTGATCTTACATTTGCGGAAAGCAGCGTGCCGCCTGTGCGAGACCTAAGGATAGACAGGGGAGAAGTTCCCTCATGTATTTTCATGTACAACACCCAGTTTGAGAACATTGGATTACCCCATACTTGCTGCGATAGCTGTTGGTAGGGGCGGATGATATTGATTATAGCCAGTCACACCGAATCTCAAGCGTTGACCTCCAATTTGCGGCTACTTGTGGAGTAACATAAATCTCTCCCTTTATCTTGGCCCCCTTGCGCTTAGGGCTTGCGAGGCGTTAGAACTTGCCGTGTTCAACACCGTGAAGGAAGTTGTGGCAAGCACTCGCCCCTGCTACGGCCTTATTCAGTATCTTCGCAAGCTACATCACACGATGCTAAATTTTATGGAACCTATGGATCATCCGTGACGGCCGCCTGCCTCTAATTTCTAATTGACATACCAACAATATTCTGGTTCCCAACGATAACAACTGAATGTTCCCTACAGCCCCTTGCGTTATATGGGGTTAGGCAGGCCGGGCTGGGAGAATCATTTCGAATAAAACAAAACCCGGATTGCCTAGATTCCCTGATCCAGTGTTATGTCCCATCCTTATTCGGTCGCCAGCCTCGGTCCGAGTATTTACAAACCCTAGCCAAGGAATAAATTTCCTACGGAAACAATTTTGTTGATGGCGAGGCGACGGAGCCCAGGCTTGGGCGGCTCCCAAGTCTGATCGCAACAACTTTTGTTTCCCGCGCCCCAAAATAGGAAGCCCTTGTTATGTAATTATGTTGTCCCCCATATCCTTACCTCTTTAGCTACTGTCAGCCTGTTATCATCACTCATACCTTCTGCCAACATATGCCGCAGGATATACACCCACGTCCATACAGTCAGTTGGTATCACATAAATTCCGTCATCCAATCTCTTCTTGGCTTGGATGCTGAATAATTCCTTTCATTTCCTCGTTTGCTTTGTACCCCGTTCCTGACCCTCAAACTCCGCCCGCTTTTCTTCCCCGCTCCTTCCACATTCAACAATACTATCCCTCATAATTGTATTTACTAGTACTAGCAGCCTTGCTTTGGCACTTCTCTCACTGTGATAAGTTGGTCCATTAAAGAACCATATACACCGCACGCATCGCTCGAGCGTGGATATGCCGCGTAAATTCTATGTGGGTTGAAAGTATTCTTTCTGGTAGCACTATAAAGGCGCTCTCGATTGTTATTGTTTGCATCAAAGTTGACGATTTCAAATTTGACCAAACAAAAGCAAGTGCCCCCCTTTTTCTCGTCGTCGAGACCCTGTGCAAAGCCATTATATGTGTAAGACTGCCTACTTCGGCATGTTTTTCTGATCACATTGAAAATGGTTCGATGTGAAAGGGGGTCGAACGGAGAACCGAATGATCCAAACATAGAAACACCAGGTGGAGATGGACCACTGCCTTCTCGTTCGTCAACAACCGAAGGGGTCACCTCGTCCGCCTTATCGGCGCCTGTGAAGTATCGTGCGTATTTGCTGTGAGACGCTAGGCTGGACCTTAACATTGCCACGCTTCATGCTCATGATCACCAGATCAGCCACCCAGTCTTGCGTTCAAGCACTCCTGGGACGCTGTAGGAGACCCCCATATTACTTCCCAAAGCACGGGGACGGCCGTAGTTGATTACGCACAACGCGCTGAAGCCTCTACCGCCGGAGGAGTCTGTCGAATCCAGGGTCGCTCCTAAAATCATTAAAATTATCATCGCAAAGGAGGCGTTCTATTCTCGAAGCTGTATCCTTTGGCATACAAATCCTCTTTTGAATGGTCAGCTCAACAATCATACAGGGCGAATCCCCCTCGCTAGATCCTATACTATACGGCGCATGGTCGATGTCACTCGGATCAATGACTTTCAGACCAGTCGGCCACGTCGGCGGTATCTTGCCGCTGGTTGTGTCTGCGAGTTACTCCCTAAGGGTTTGTGTGAGCTAGTAGACTCCCATGCTTCCATCCAGAGAGCAGAAATTGTCGGCGCAAGGATGAGTCAGCCAACACAGCACGACATCGATTCCTGGCCTTGGAATTGCGACGTGATGGGAGGGATGATATTATGAAGATCAATTCACGAAGAGGCAGAATTTGTCGGTTGTTTCCAAGTTGACATCGCCATAATGTAAGAGCCGCAGTTCCTGGAGATGAGGGAACACCATGGCTGCGATGAACAAGGCGCAGTTGCGAGGACTTCCGCCGGCCGTGCTTCTTCCCCCGCTGGCTGTAGTGAAGGTCACGAGGCCGGGATCTATTGATTCCAGTGGGGATGCCAACATTGCAGATCGGTCGCTATCTGCCCAGCCTCCAGACTCTCGTGCACCCTCGTCATCGCCCGAACCCGAGCCAGACACGGAAATTTCCGTGGGGACACCAGAAACCGGCAACCCAAGGCAACAGGTTGCCTCGGGTTGCCTCAGCTGAACCCTTAATTTGGAAGGTATTTGAATTAATTCCATGATTATTTTGCCAAGATTTTACTGAGGCAACCCGGGAGGCAACCGCCCACAATGGTAATTTCAGGGAGCAGCAATCCCCCAGCATATCGGAGGCAACCAGAGGACAGGCCCAAGGGCACTCCGGAACATGTCATGGAGCGACGCTGGAAGAAGATCCTGGACATGATCGGCTAGGTTGCAGGTTGCTGCACACGGCCACCTTTCACACTCCCGAGCACAAAACACAACTGCCTAGCAGCAAGAGGCACTCCCCCTCTCCTTCCTACATTCACGCCGCCGCAGCTCCCCCCGCTTCCCTTCAGCAAATGGCAAAACACGCCACATCAGGAAACCTGTTTGTGACACTTGAGGGTACTCCCGGAGCCTTGACGGCACTCCAGAGCCTCCGGAGCACCCTCAAGGCTCCGGGAGTGTCCTCAAGCGTGACAAACAGGTTTCCTGATGCAGTGCAACTCCACCCCTCCTGTCTCCAATGCAATAAACCTTTATTGCGACGTATCAAAGTCAGAGGGTCCGGGACGGCGTCGGCCTGAGATAGGAGGCGGCAACCCCGAGTTGCCTCAGGTTGCCTCAGGTTGCCTCACAGGTTGCCTGTTGCCTGAGGGGTTGCCGGTTTCAAAAGACCCAAATTAGACCCAACCCTCAAATATGATGCAAAGCTTTGTAGCAAGAGCCCAGCAACGTGCGCCGCATACTTGGATAGTCTGTTGATTCTTCTACTCCCGGCATGCCGTCGTTGGAAGCAAAGTGCCGGAGACTCATTCATACAACACAAGCGGGGGAAATAAAATGCACGGAGACTGTCGAATGTTTCTATCAAGACAACTATCGGGAAAGTTCTGATGATCCCGACGGCGCCTCTCGTTCCACCTCTTTGGCCAAGACGTAGTTCGACCCACTTAGTATTGTCAAACTGTTTCAACGTGAGCCTGCACGGTGTGCTAGGGGCGGCGGGATCCCCGGTACTCATTTGCTAAGTCGGTGGGATAGCTGAGGCCGGAGCCACAACGTTAGCTTTCACGCGCAGTGGGAAAATCCCCTCAGGCCCGATCCGTCGGCGCAGAAGCCTCAGAAGAACCATTCACGTTTGCCCCAATGTCGTATCAAACGCTAGATCTAAGCGGTAAAAACAGGCGGTGATAGTTGGCGCGTGGAGAGTCAAGGAAAAGATGCCGTCAATGTCACTTCTTTGTCTTGGCCGGTCGCAAGCTGTAGCCGCACACTATCAAGCCAACGCCCAAGCCAATGCTCGGGCCATTGTTTGTTGAATGATAAGAATACAGAACCAACCCATTTCCATACGTGTACATGTATGACGTGAAAGGTATTTTGGCCTAATGGCGACCTTTCTGCAAGGCGATCTCTGCGATACCTGAGCAGAAGTAATTATCCAGCGTTCTATGCATGGATGAATCCTGGATTCGGCACGTCATTGTCACATTGCCTGTGATTCCAACAAATTGGTGAGCGATGCCCGTCAGGCAAGTTCCTAGAGTGTATGACTACTCGGGGCATCAGCATTGTAGTTACAATGTTGGAAATAATCCGCGGCGTCATGATTATGCAGTGCTGTTTGGGGAGTCACGTGGCACGTGATGCAGCGATTTGCAGTTCAGGACTGCCGACTCGCACAGTCGTGTGTGAGTCCTACCCAGGAAGCAAAAGCATTTCTTCTGCTGACCCATCGTTAATTAGCATCTTGTGGCGTTAAGAAGCAGACACATCATCGCGTCTCGAAATGGCCGCATACTGTGGCCGCGTCCCAACAACCTATTGCAGCAGCAATCACGAATAAGATGGAATAGTACAGCCTCTTCTTCAGTGCCTAATTCATCATCGTCATCATCATCATCATCATCATCATCATCATCATCATCATCATCATCGCAATCACGTCGTTACAAGTCAATGAGGGATTTTTATAAGGAGAGGAATCGGACATTGCTCATGTATACTGCCGCTGCAGTGAGTATTCAGTCCTTCGCCAAAAACAGTCACCTTACGTGCTTCTTTCCGATAGTTTATAACAACTCTTGGCCTGTCATATGCAGCCGTCCCATTCTACCGTGCATTTTGTGCCGCAACGGGGTTCTCCGGGACGCCCGTTTCCTCGTCACATACATCTGCTACGGGGCGCTTTGAAGCAGAACGCCTTACAGCTGTTCCCCACGGCAAACGCATCAAAGTAAATTTCAACGCTGAAA
>Ga0307508_10000947_pt1 | contig 33788 bp, 32 predicted proteins | sample 9_EM_MG_FD_203089 | JGI IMG/M metagenome (GOLD analysis project Ga0307508, IMG submission 203089) | Populus trichocarpa ectomycorrhiza microbial communities from riparian zone in the Pacific Northwest, United States - 9_EM | ecosystem: Host-associated > Plants > Roots > Unclassified | place...
AGAAGGTGGTGGCTGCGGCGAGAGCGGCGATGACTCCGCGTCTGACGGCGAGTGAAGCGGTGAGGTAGTCGAGAGGCCTCGGCCCATTGGCCGAGGCCTCGAATCGGCGGCTTGCGTGGGGTGGTTGCAGCTGAACCTAAGAGGCCTTGACGCTGCTGATTTCACTCGCGTTGTGGATGAGCGGCCTTGCGCAGCTCATGGTCGAAGCGAAGAATATCGGCTCCTCCCGAAACAGCGAGGGTGAGATGGTGTGGATCGTGGTCGAGCGGGCGCCTGCGCCCGACATGCCGTACTGGTCGGGTCGGAGGTGGCTGGCCGCGATCGATGCAATCGCATGGCCGCTGGGACTGGGGCTGGTGCTCGGTCGCGTGCCGGGCAAGGCCGGACTGATCTTGCCGGTGGCGTCGGCGGTGTTGCTGCTCTGGGGCTTGTCTCGCTTCCACAAGGCGGTGTGGCTCAATCACCGGTACCGGTTCACGACCTGGCGGGTGCTGGGCATCCTGGCAGTGCTGGTCATCGTCGCCCTGGTGCTGAAGATCGCCCCGCGGTAGGCGCGCGTCGGACGACGCTGCGCGAGCCCTTGACGAGGGCCACTTAAAATTCCTGCATGGTGAGGGCGCGCCGCGTGCGCGAATGCGGCGACTTGTCGTCTCGGACGCGGCGCGAATACCGGTCGGCGTGCATGCGGGCCCGCGTGGCCTTGTGGACGTATCGAGAGAATGAGGGTGATGGTGAGCGGTTCTGTGTCGCATAGAAAGTTGGCCGGTCTGGCCGTTGTGTTCCTGTGGTTCTTCGTCGGCGGCATTGCGCACTTTGTGGCGACCGAGACAGAGATGACCATCGTGCCGCCCTATGTCTCCTGGCCGCGTGCTGCGGTGCTGGTGAGCGGGGTGTTCGAGTTGCTGGGCGCCGCTGGGCTGTTGTGGCGACCGACGCGGCGCCTGGCAGGCATGGGACTGTTCATGCTCACTCTGGCAGTGACGCCATGCCACATCTACATGTTGCAGCGGCCGGAGCTGTTCCCTGCGATTCCGTTGTGGGCGCTGTGGCTGCGTTTGCCGGTGCAGGCGGCGCTGCTGGCGTTGATCGCCTGGTGCACGGTGCCGCCGCGTCGCGAAGACAACCCGCTGAGCTACTACCGCGTGACCTAGCCATCGAGGGCGGAGCATCCGGCGGACGGCACTTGCAGTGTTCGACAACGAGCATCGCGAGCTTCACCACGTCCGCGAGAGTGGTGTGGGAATGTCGGTGGATGTGGCTCGCCGCGGCGCGGCGCGCCTGAATTGATCGGTCCGGCTCGGCTCACGCGCCAGTCGCTTCGCCTTCGGCTCACTTGGTGGCACGCGTGCCGCGGGGACGCCGGCCCTCACGGGTGGGCGTGCTCCTTCGCGCGCCCGCTGCGCCAGGAGACCTGTCACATCGTTCGCAGTGCTGCGGGCCCTCGTTCACACCTTGCAGCCTGCAGCGCCAGTGCAGCCCACCGCGCTCCCCCCAGCTGCGCCCCCGTCCTTCATGAGGGGGACTTGTGGGGGGATCTTCGATGCGGTGGGCCGGGAGACTGGCTCATCGCTTCGGCTGCGGACCACACCACCCAACCCCCACCCCTTCCCGTGAGGGAAGGGGCCTTCCCCCACTTCCGTCGCCCCAGGGCGAGACGAGGAAGTCCGAGCAGAAGGATCAGTTCAGAGGAAGCCAAGACGGCATCCGGCTGGTCGTTCTGACTGGAGCACATCATGGCTTTCGTAAGAGTTGAACAACGCAATGCGCGTCTGGCAGGTCCCGTCCGCGTCGAGGTCGTCAAGGGTCGCGACGGCGAGGTCGCCAAGGGCGTCGTCACGATCATCAGCAACACCAAGCGGGGCTCGGGCGACGAGCGCACCGAGGAAGCGACCGCCGTGCAGTGGACGCTGTGGGACAAGCAGGCCGAGAACGCCGCCGAGTACCTGAGCAAGGGCTCGCGCGTGAACGTCGTCGGACGGCTGCGCAACAACAACTACACGGACGGCGACGGCCGCGACGTCTACGCCTTCGGGTTCACGGTGGAGGAACTCGACTACCTCGACAGCAAGGCCGAGTCGGAGGCGCGCCGCGTGCGGACCAGCGACTCGCATGACGACGGCGTCGAGAAGCGGTCGGCCGCCAAGCCCCGCAGCCGTGGTCGCCGCGCGAACGGTCACGGCAACGGCGGGACCGCGTCGAACTGATGCGCGGGCGGGCCGGTCGCGTGGGTGCCGGCCCGCCTTCGTCCCAACGTCATTCATCAGGAGTGCCTTGGCACCTCGAGACTGAGCGCTGGGTGAACCTGCGCAAGGGCGCGGCGGGCTCGCCGCCTGCGGCGGCTCGCGGGGTCCGACCTTCTGGCCATCGAGGCCCTCGGTCGGACAAGGTGCGGTCGGCCGCCGCGCGTGGCCGGCAACGTGCCGCTACGCAGCCGCTTGATAGGAGGCGAGAATCTCGGCCGCCTGGGTCTTGCTCAAGCCGCGCAGGGCGGCGATCGCTGGTAGGTGTGCAACGCGCGGACGCGTCTTGCCGTCTTCCCAGTTGTAGACAGATTGCCCCGAGGTCCCGATCAGCTTGCCGACCGCTTCTGCCGACAGGCCGAGTCGCTCGCGTTGCTTGGCCAGGCCCTTGGCACTGAAGCGCAGCGGTTTGCCGGTTTCGGGGGCAGCGAGCGGCTCCGGCCTGGGTTGGGACTTCTGGATGCGTTTCAGCTCCTGTTCCAGCACTTGGGCGCGTCGCTTGAGCGCGGCGATCTCCGATCGGTGCGTGTTGACAGCCTTTTTGAGGCTTTCGACCTCGGCACGGACTTCCTTGCGGGCGACGCGTGCGATCTCGGATTTGAGGATGGAAGCAATGTTTGGCATGGGCAAGATTGTGCCGTGCCTCGGCTACCGAAGCGTGAACCAGCTGTAAATGCTGCAGGTGACAAGAGACGACGCGACTGCTGTCGCGACGTGGGCCATCCAAGTTTCCCAGGGACGATCCACGCGGTGAACGACTTGGCCGAGCAGTTTGGTGAGCCGCGCCAAGTTGGAATCGGCCTGCTCCGAGAACGCTAGCCGTGCCGCCGAGGCCATGGCCTGCGCTTGCGCCGCCATGGCGTCGCTGGTGGCCTTGTTCACGCGTTTGAGCACGTGCTCCACCACACCGACCTTGGCCTGTTGTGTGACGATCAGGATGTCGGTGCTTAGCGAAGCGAGGTCGCGGTTCAGCTGCGCGCTTGCGCTCTCCAGCGCGGTCCGCGTGGTGTCCGCCGACAGCGTCAATGCCTCGACCCGGTCGAGCAGCCGCGCCATTTCTCCCAGTGCCTCGACGATCAGCGCCTCGCGCGCACTGGAGGGGGAGTTCATGCGGTTATTGGCTCCAGCGCCAGCGCTGCGAAACAGGCATCCAGTTCGGGCACCACGCCGCAGGCCAGACGCCGGGTGGCCAGCGCCTGTGCGAGGGCCAGTTTCTCGGCCGCGTCCGGTGCCTTGACGATGAGTGCCTTGTAGTCGGTCGTGTCTCGGGACAGCGATGCCAGGTCCACGTCGGCGCGCATGCCCTTCACCCGTCCGTAGATCTCGTTGGATCCCAATCGGCAACGGGTGGAGGCCAGCGCCAGGGGATGCTGGTCCAGGAAGGCGAGCAGCGGTTTGAAGGCCTCGGCGATGGACACGTCCTCGTCCACCATGTTGAAGATCAGCTTCAGGCGCGAGGCGGGAATGCCTGTGCGCGAGAGGTCGATCAGGGTCGCGATCGTGTCCTGCTGCTGTTTGAACGGCGGTGTCGTCGGAATGACGAAGAAGTCGAAGTCCTCGTGGCTCCCCTGGTAGCGACGCATCAGCGCCATCAGGTCTTCCACGTTGCTGGCGCCGATGTCGACCACCACGTTGTCCACCGTCTGCATGTACTCCTGCAGTTCGCCGAACTGCCGACCGCGCAGCGACGGGCCTTCGTGGCCCTCGTCGGCGTTGATGCTTTCGACGGCGATCAATTCAGCGCGGGGAATGCGCGGCAGCAGCAGGTGGCGAGCGATCGTGGACTTGCCCACGTTCCCGGAAAAGTTGATGATGGCGATCTTCATGTGTCAGCTCCTGTTCTTGAAGAGGGGGTTGGTGATCTGGCTCTTGACGAAGGCCTCGGCGATCTCTCTCGGGCTGCCTTGTCTGCTCAGCAGCGAGTCGGGACGGGTGACGTGACTTTTGGATGGGACCGGCATCTCTGTCGGACGCGGCGTTTGAGACAGGGGCACGGCCGGCGTCGGTGGCCGAAGATTGCGGAGCTGTGGTCTGGGCGTGCGTGCCAGTTCGCGTTGCACCGTGCTCGTGCTGACGGTCACGCCGGCGTCCGCCAGGGCGCGCTGGATCGCGGCGTGGCTGTAGCCCTCGCGATGTAGCCGTGCGATCTCGTCACTGAATGCGCGAGCCCGACGGTTTGTCCGGCCTGCCGGGCTTTGGGGAATCAGTTTCACTTCGGTTTCACGTCAGTCGATTCGGTCTCGACCCGATGTTCGGGCTGCGAGAGCCGCGCAGGACCGCTGAATTTCGGCGGAATTTCAGCGGTCTGGTGGATTGATGTATCGACGAAGATGAAAGAGAAGTGATTGCAGGATAGGCGCGGTGGCGCCGTGTCGGACACGCAGTGTTGGAGGTGAACGCCATGAAGCAGACGACTCGCGGTCGCATCAGCGTCGACATCGGTCGGCTGCGCGTCGCCTTGTTTGAGCAGGCGAGGGCGCAAGGCGTCTCGCCGTCGCATTTGGTTCGGGACATCCTCGTGAGGACGATCGGAGTCCGTGCGGACGAGATGACCCCATGCGATGCGAAACAGCCCTCAGGCGGAATGCCGCGGGTACGGTTGTCGCTGCGCCTCACTTCGATTGCTGCGCACGCGCTGCAACGTTCCGCGCGTCGCGCCGGAAAGAGCGTCGGCGACCTGGTCGCTGACTTGCTCGAGGGCATGCCGACGCCGGTCAGCAGCGTGGAGCGGCAAGCGCAACTGCGCGCCCTGGTGGCGTCGAACTCCGAACTCGCGACACTCACGCGCGATCTGAGGCACCTGACCACCCTGCTGGGCCAAGGCAGTGTCGCGGCGGCGCAGCGCTACCGTGATTTGCTCGACGGCGTGGCTGAGGCGGTTCGTGTTCACGTCGACCTGAGCTCTGCCGTCTTGGCCGAGCTGAGGCCCCCGAAGCAATCTGCGAAAACTCCGAGATCGAGGAGAGTGCCATGAGCGACCCGCAATCCATCGACGGGGTGCTCGTTCAGTGGGGCGAGCGCCTGTTCTACCCGCGGGTTCGCTTCCGGGACTCGAGGACGCCTCGTCTGTCTCTGCCGAGCGGCAAGGATCGCGCGGCTTACTTCCGTGCTCGCATCGAGGCGACCGTCCTGCGGGGTGCACCGCAGGTCATGGTCAAGGTCACAGGTGGCGGCCGGGGCATGAGGGCCATCGCCGCGCACTTCCGGTACATCAGCAAGCACGGCAAGCTGGAGATGGAGGATGAGTTCGGGCGACGATCGTCCGGCAAGGAGGGGGTGCAGGAAGTGTTGGACGAGTGGCGATCGGCGGGGACGGCGATCGACGATGTGGGTTTCCGACGCGAAGCCATCAACATCATGTTGTCGATGCCGCGGGGGACCGACCCGCTCGCAGTGCAGGCTGCAGCAAGAGCCTTTGCGAAGGCAGAGTTGGCGGACCATCGGTACGTGATGGTCCTGCATGACCATCAGGCGAATCCTCATGTGCATCTGAGTGTCCGCGTCGAGTCCAAACACGGCCTGCGGCTGAGCCCGCGCAAGGCGGATTTGCATCGATGGCGGGAGGTATTTGCGGAGAAGCTCAGGGAGCTTGGCATCGATGCCGAGGCAACGCGGCAGGCGAGTCGTGGGGAGGCGAGGAGCTATCCGGCGTTGTGGCGGATGAAGGCGGCCGAGGAGGGGCGGGGGACCGCAACCAGTTCCGAACGCACGAGTGGGACGCGAGCGGTCGCAAACGCCCGCGACGCTCAGCAAGCGTGGAGTCAAATTGCTGCTGCTCTAGAGCAATCGACCGTTCGAAAGGATCTGCAGTTGGCTGCGTCGATTCGACGTTTCGTGCCGGGTCAGGAGCAACAGCGAGGGACACCGGCTTTGACACCGGGAGTGACGCGCTCGGCGCCTGAAGTTGGTCGGTGAAGTCCACTCACTGGCTGAACGGCGCAACTGCCGCCGGCGGAGTCTTCCAGTGGCCGGGAAAGACTGAGGCTGTGTGAAAACGCATTGAACGACGATAGGCGATCGCCTAGATTGAAGCAACGCGTCTGAGCGGAGCAATCAATGAAGCGATTCATCGAAGGCGAAGACCGTACCCAGGTCACGCTGCTGCCCGAATGCCTGGATGACTACGTCGGTCACGACAACCCGGTTCGCGTCGTCGACGCGTTTGTCGAAGAGCTCGATCTCCAAGACCTCGGGTTCGACGGCGCAGCCCCGGCCGTGACAGGCAGACCGTCGTACCACCCGGCGGTGCTGCTGAAGATCTACATCTATGGATACCTCAACCGAATCCAGTCCAGTCGGCGCTTGGAGCACGAATGCCAGCGCAACCTGGAGTTGATGTGGCTCACAGGTCGCCTGGCGCCTGACTTCAAGACCATCGCCGACTTCCGACGTTGCAACGGAGCTGGCATCCGCAACGTCTGTCGCCGCTTCGTGCTTCTTTGCCGCGAACTGAAGCTGTTCTCGCAGGCCGTGGTAGCGATCGATGGCAGCAAGTTCAAGGCGGTGAACAACCGCGATCGCAACTTCACTGCAGTGAAGATCGACCGCTTCCAGGAGCAACTCGCGCAGAGCATTCAACGCTACCTGGATGCGTTGGAGACAGCCGATCGCGCGCCGGCAGCGGGGATGGAGGCCAAGGCCACGCGGCTGCAAGACAAGATCAAGGCGCTGCGCCAGCGCATGCGCCAGCTGGATGAACTCAAGACTCGCTGCCCACAGAGCCTGGCGAGCAAGTGTCATTGACCGATCCTGATGCGCGGTCCATGGCGACCAGCCGTCTGGGCTCGGGGATCGTGGGCTACAACGTCCAAACGGCAGTCGACACCAAGCATCACTTGATCGTGGCCCACGAAGTCACCAACGAGAGCAGCGACCGGTCGAAGCTGAGCGCAATGGCCATTGCAGCGCGCGCTGCAATGGGCAAGACCAGACTGCAAGCTCATGCCGACCGCGGTTACTACAACGGTCGCGAACTCAAGGCATGCGCAGACGCCGGGATCGCGGCGTTCGTTCCGAAGCCATTGACCTCCAATGCGAAGGCAGAAGGTCGCTTCGACAAGGCGGACTTCATCTACATCGCCCGTGACGATGAATACAGATGCCCGGCAGGTCAGCGGGCGATCTACCGCTTCACCCGAGAAGAGCGAGGGCTGCAGCTGCGTCGCTACTGGAGCAGCGCGTGCCCACAGTGCACGATCAAAGTCCAGTGCACGCCAAGCGACTACAGGCGCATCACTCGCTGGGAACACGAGGCCGTGCTCGAAGCTGTGCAACGCCGCCTGGATCGAAGGCCGACGGCGATGACAGTGAGGAAGCGCACCGTCGAACATGTGTTCGGAACCCTCAAGCACTGGATGGGCTCGGCGCACTTCTTGACTCGCAGGCTCCCAAACGTCGCCACAGAGATGAGCCTTCACGTGCTGGCTTACAACCTCAAGCGCGTGATGAGCATCTTGGGCATCGCTAAAACGATGAAGGCGATGCAGTTGGTGGGCGCGTAAGCGCCTTGTGTGGGCTCGAACAAGTCAAGACGACCGCTCTACGCCCGAAAACCGAATGTGGCACGCACGGGACCACTGTGCGCCTCTGCGGGCGTTCGCGCGTCGTCACGCTTCGTGTGCGCGTCGATCAGGTGTTCTCACACAGCCTCGACTGATTGCAGACAGTCAGAATAGATCGTCCAATGTCGGCTGTCCGCGAAACCTGTCGTAGGGCAGCCAAGCCGGGCATGTATGTAGTGCCATGCATATCTGATTGCGTTTGACTCCGTTAAAGCCTAGGCCTCGGAGATATCCAGAAACTGGATGGCAAGAGCGCAGCGCCGTCGCGTCGCGTGACCGAGAACTCAACGTGGACGATGGTTCTCTAAATCTGCGCCGCCGTTATGCCTTGCACAGCATTCCTTGGCCGATCTTTGCTGGCCTCGACACCGTGTCTTGAGCCTTCAATGCTTGGACAAGCGCTTACCGTTACTTGGTCCACTTTCACCCAGGGGCTCGGCTGCTTCTATCTACGGGCTGAGGCTTATATGAGTCCGAAGTGCTGGTGGTTGCAGGTTTCGTTGGAACCGTCTGTCCAGCCGCTGGCTTAGTCGGAGCCGGCCGCGGCGCTGAGGGCTTGTCGAGGGTCACCGGCTTCTCGGGTGGAGCACTGTGACCTGCGCGCGTGTATGCATTATCCTCACCCGGCATTTGCCCACGAGCATGATCCTTGGAGCCATCGCCTAGACCGAGACCCCTCTTTGCCGCTTCGGTTTCGTGTTTGGGATGGTCGCCCTTACTGAGATTCGGGTCCTTCCCTGTTGCCTGCGCCAAGCCAAGGCTTGGCACAATGATGGACAGAGAAGCAAGCATTTGAATAGTTTTCATATTCGGCTATACCTCTTTCGCGTTTCATGGTTCCCGTAGGCATTTCCATCAGCCTCTGACGTATGTCCTCTTATGTTTTCGCTAGCTCTTGCGTCCCACGTCGAACAGGTCTCGTTCGGAGTTAGTTGGTACTCGCGTGGAAATCTCAGCGAAACGAAACATGCCCATCAGATCGCGATTTCCCCATTCGCGTGCCCTCGCGGCTTCTTCAAGAGGGTCTGCCCGCAGTCATCTTGCCAGCGACCTCGGTTGTGTACAGCAGCCCCCTTCGTTCGTCGCCCAGACTGCAGGGCAGAGCGAATTCGTGTCGCGTATGTGTGAGCGTTGCCATTTGACCGTAAATTGCGATTGAACTTCAGGTGGCTCCGAGTTCGTGAAGGATGATCCACCGCGCCGACTTCGACGGAGTGCAGATCGGCGCGACAGGCGGCGGGCTTGGCTGACGTTCGCAGAACGCGTAGCAACATGCTCGCGTGTAGCTGAAACCGATTGCCTCATTTTTGAAGTTTCCGTCATCTGTCTTGACGGTCCAAACAAATGACCTGTTGTCAGCAGCCGGGACCACGCCGACCAGCGAGGCATGCCCACAAGCCCTTGGGTCAGCGGACGAGCACGTATAGCCCGAGGCAGGAGGCTTCTCGACAAGCGCCCCGCCATCCGGAACCGGACAGGACAGGGTGTAGTACGTGCCCGTTGGATCGGTCTTTGCACCACCATGGTCCGACGGACGACCGCTCGTTGGACAAGACCCAGAAACGACTTGTGGATCGGCCCACAGCCGAGCCTTCTTGACCACTAGCGTGAGGTCCACGCCTGAGTACTTAACTCCTACTTGGGTATTGTGGTCCGCCAGGCACCACAGCGATAGAAGCACGAATAGCGTCACGATGCCAGCGGTCCCTAGAAACTTTGACATGAGCACCCCTCTCCAAACGCCGTGACATCACCACAGCACGCCTGTCAGCACCCTGCTTCGTCGGTTCAGATCGACAGATCCACCCCTTCAGCCATCGCCCCGAGGCTGTCAACTGACCACCTAGCACCTAGCTGCTATAGCATGCGCGAAAGAGATTCCAACGCAAGTACCGATCGGGTGCCGAGTATTCACTCAGATTCGACAAAAGGAAAGCGCTGTACGCGATACCTTCCAATCGGTCGATCATCGTCGCCTTAGCGAATCGATCCACTCTGACGCCTGGTTCGCCACGCCAGAACAGCCTAGCACCGTGTAGTACCGCGCCTCATGATCGCGAAGAGCGGAAACAGACGAAAAGTGGGATGTTTGTAGTGGATCCGGTGCACAGCGTCCCAAAAGTTCAGTCACTCGAACGAGCGCGCTGCTCAAATAGCTGAGTCGAGTTTGTCATCAAAAGTAGGGAAGCGGGTGCCACGTTCGAGCAGGGCGGGCAGGCCTAGACTTAGAGCGGACAGTCGGCTCGCCCCGTCGAATGTCCGCTCCCACCGTATGCCGGCGTTGCAAGACTGCCGAGCGGGTCGCCAAGGGCTAACAATTGTTGAAGCAGTGTGAGCGTACAGGAATGACCACGTACCTTCGCCCCGCTGACATCGAAGCCGACATCACCTTCGGTCCCACGGTCGCAGGTGATAGTCCGGGGCCTGCGCGGCGCGCTATGCTGGGCAGATCAGAGTTCACCGCACGATGCCCATGACCGCACACATCGAAGACACAGCGGTGCCAGATCACTTCTACAAGTATCGGGCGATGAACAACCCCGACGCCATCAGGCGTGTTGAACAGATCGTGCTGGGAAACGAGATCTACTTCGCATCCGCCTCGACCTTCAATGACCCATTTGACCTGAACCCTGTCTTCTCGTTGGAAGCATCAACCGAAGAGCAGCGCGAAGACTATCTCCGTATGTCGCGCAAATTTAACCAAGCCTTCACGGAGGAACAGCATCAAGCGGAGGCCGATCGGGTCATGGCGACATCCCTGTCGCCCGAAGACCTCGGCCATACAGCCAGCATGATTCAGGGCCTTCATCGTCAAGCGATGGTTCAAGGTGTCGGAACGTTCTGTGTGTCAGAAAAGCGCAGCGACCTGCTTATGTGGGCGCACTACGGTGATAGCCACCGTGGGGTTTGTCTTGAGTTCGATGGAATGGCCGCGCTGATGGCGCTGGCGCAGCGCGTGATGTACTCGGCAACCCGAGCACCGATTAACTCATACGCCGACGACCGCGACACGATGGTCACAAAGGCGCTGCTGTGCAAATCAGAGCACTGGGCTTACGAGGCTGAATGGCGACTGCTTCGGACCGACAAGGGGCCGGGAGTGGAGCAATTTCGCCCACGCAATCTAACGGGCGTGGTGATCGGCGCCTTGGCGTCGAGCGAGACGATCAAAGTCGTCAAGGATTGGGCCGCGAAGAGGTTGACTCCGCTGGTGCTGTACCGCGCCAAAACGTCCAACACGGAGTTCGAGCTCTTGGTTGAGCCGATGTAGAGAGACCAGCCGGATCACGAATTGGCTCTCGCGCAGTCGAACCTGCAGGTGCAGTGCGGTCGCGCAACTCGTCTCTCGAAGCACCGCCGGAAGCCAAGCTTTCATTTGGGGCGTGCACCCCGAATGACGGGAGCCAGCGCGTCAATCGCGCAAGCGATCAGCGTCACGCCCTCGTCCGTTCCGTCCCACGCGCTGCCCAGCGCTCGCTGGATGCGCGGGTCGGTGGTCAGCTTACTGATCTCTGCATCTATGCCAATATTGGCATACTGAAGGGCAAGCTGAACGTGAGGAGTCAACGACTTGATCCGGCCGGTCAAGAATTTCGAGATGGTGTATTGGGGCACACCTGATACCCGAGAAAGGCCCATCCCAGTGTTGCCAGGATGCGCCAGGTAGGCGGCCAGAAGCGTGCGAGCTTGCACTACGTCGACGTTTGGCTGGGTTGCTATTCGTGGCATAGTGGCATATCCTAGCGCGCACGAGATGAAGTCTCAAGGGTCGGCTCACCGACCGAAGCCAGAACAGCACCCATGCGCTACCGCCTGACACGATCAAACAAGACCCGACGCGCTCAAGTCATGACCCCACCACCGCTCGCGCGCAGGCTGGTTGGTCTGCTGTCCGGCCAGGAAGACACCTGGCTGGAACTTGGCTCGGGCAATGGCCGGATCGCCCAGGCGTGCCTGGACCTGTGCAGCCCAAGCTCGTTTGTGGGAGTCGAATTGGACAAGCGGCTGCTGCGAGGCAGCCCCAGTGATGCCCGCGCCACCTTCTTCCAGGGTGACGCGCTGTCGCCCGCCGGTCTTGCTGGCCTGCTGGGTGAGCAACTATTTTCCAGAACAACCGGCAACCCTCCTTACGGCATGCAGGCACTAGGTCGCGATGCCCAGTCGCGGATTGCCGAGCTCTGCCCTGGCATTCCGCAGATCGTGGACTGGGTCCAGCTGGACCTGTACTTCATCCTTGAATCGCTTGCGCGGCTGAAGCGGCCGGGTGAAGCTGCGTTCATTGTTGGCGCCCCGATTGCTGAGGACATTAGGTTCAAAGCATTCCGCCACGCGCTGATACTCGCGGCAAGCGAGGTCGAGTGCTACGAGTTGCCCGTTGACGCCTTTTACAAGAAGGCAGAGGTGCAGTCCTTCTTGCTGGTGGCCAGGTTCGGCGCGACCCGGCTTAAGAGCGTTCGGTTGGGCAAGATGTTCGGCGAAGCCTTTGATGTGGTTGCCGCGCGCTGGATCAGCCCTGAGCAGGCGATCCAGCGGCTGGACTTCGCGTTTCACGAGTTCCAGGCGCTCAGCGCGGCGCTTCATAGCAAGCTCGGCTGCCGCACGCTGGAGGAGTTGGGTGCGACGGTGGTGCGCGGAAGCCGCACTCGCGCCCAGTTCGACGAGTTGGGCATTGAGTCGTTCCACACCTCCGATTTCCCCCGAGAGGGCACCGAGGTGCGCTTTGCGCCTAGTCTCGATCACGGCTTCCAGTCGGCGGCGGCTAGCGACTTCCTGCTGCCGCGCGTGGGCACTCGCTGCATGGATCGCCAGGCTCTAGTAGTTAAGGGCCAGCGGCACTACACCGAGGCGGTGTATCGGCTCCGCGTGCCAGCGCGGCATCACGCGCAGGTGGCTGATTGGGTGTTGAGCGAAGCAGGCACGAGCTGGCGCCAGGCAGCAGCCAAGGGCTCGTGCGCCAAGCACATCACCGTCGCATCGCTAATGGAAATGCCAGTTCCAGCTCGGCAATAGCCGGACACTTAGAGCGAGTCGATTTCGTACCAGTGGCGTCGGTGCACGCCAAAGGTGCGGTATGGCTTTCGCACCGGGTGATCGAAGATCGGTGACAGGATGTCGTGATCCAGACGGAATAGCGCGGCGCCGAGGGCCATGGGCTTGGTGCCAAACGGTGCCACCGAAAGGCGGTTGGTACGGCCCGACGCCATGCCGGCGTGGGCGTCCTTAAGCAGCATGTAGGCCGCGCGCGGGTTGTTGGCGCCGCAGTAGAGCACCGTGGTGTTTTGTCGCTCCAGCAGGCTGGAGTTGGCCATGAGCGCGTGCAGGTCCCAGCTGGGCTGGAAAGGCGGAACACCGAACACTATGCTCACCTTCTCATAGAAATGGCCGTCGTCGGCATCGAGCACCCGCATGAGGCGATCCCCCTCGAAGCCGAGGAAGGCCACGAGGTGGGCTTTGTTGGAGCTGCTGAGCATGCGCGTGAAGGGCGGCAGTTGCAGGTTGCCCAGGAACTTCTCGCTGAGGTCGAAGGCATTGCCCGGCACCACCGACATGTTCACGTCGCGCTGCTTGTATCCCTCGGGCTCGACATAGAAGAAGCCGCACCGGGGCCGGTCGTACTGCATGCGATAGGCACTCAGCACATAGAGGATCTCAGGGAACTCCATAGTCGTAGCATCGAGCACGATCGACCGCGCGCGGAACTTGCGGAACAGGTCCTCGAGGTCGTCGACCCTGAAAGTCTCATTGCCCACCGTCAAGCTGAACTTGGACGGGTCATAGCGCACCTGATAGCTCTTCTGGACCGCGGCACGCGTAAGCGCCGATGAATGCCGGCTGCGATCATCGAGGTTGTCACGCCCATAGAATCCGACGTCGAACCGGCCGACCTGACCGGCCTCCAGCTCGTTCACCACGTCCTGTCTGACGAATTTCATGCGGCAGCCTCAGAACAGGGACAAGGGTTCTTCACCGCTGGGATCCTGGTCGGCCGGGTCGACAAGCTGCTTGAGCACGACCTCGTACTGGGCCGTGGACTGGCAAAGCAAGATGTCTGCATGCGGCGCCCGCAAGGTGACCTTGCGGCGCTTGCGGTAGCTGATGCTGAAGTGAGGAGCGTAGATGGGGTTCAGGATAAGGTCGGTCTGGGCGATGTCGTAGTCCGCCTTGTTCTTGGTGTCCTTGGCCTCGTAGAGGACCGACCAGATCTTGGCTTCACGCAGTAGTAGTTCGGCCTGGTTGGACAGGTTGGCACGGTCGGCGTTGTCGATTGAGAAGTGGTTGACTTCTGGCTCGCTCTGGCTGCGGCGCCGGTTGAAGGCCTCGAAGATGCGGCCCAGCCGTCCCGTAATTTCCAACAGCTTGCTTCCATGGGAGCCGAGTTGCAGGATGTCCTGGAAAAGCTTGTCGGACACCTGTTTGGCCGCCATGGCCTGCGTTTCTATGTCCACCTTCAGCTGTCCTGGGACCTCGTTGCCGCTCTGGCGCTTGTATGCGATTGAGAGGGTGGCGTGACACAGTGCCTGGAAGAAGCGCAGATTGGGGTCAGCCATCATGCAAAAACGGTCGAATCCCGCGTAGTTGATGTTCGGCCGGCGCGGCAGGCCGGCGTAGAGGTGGAAGAGACACCCGTGCAGGTTGTTGTCGATCCAGCCGCCGACCTTGAAGAAGGGGTCGCTGTCGCTTGGACTAGCCACGGCCGCGTGGTACTTAGACAAGAGGTCCTTGTCGATCTGGCTACGCCGGTTTAACAGGGCGCCCATGACGATGCTGGCCTGGGGCTGGCTTGAGCTGATGAGATCGTCGGGGTTGACCTTCTTGTCCAGCCCCTGCAGCACCAGCCCCTTTAGGATCATCTCTCGCAGCCTACGCCGCAGCGGTGGATCTTCTATGACTTCGCGGGCAATGCTTGCCGCGCTAGGGCTTGGCAGGATCTCCCGAACGCAGCGAAGCACCTGGTCGCGATAGGGCTTGGACAGGCGGTGCGAAAGGTGCCGCTGATCGTGCAGCAGTTCAGGTTGAAAGAGGGGACAGTCGAACTTGCCTTGACCTTGGGTCACGCGCAGCAGGAAGAGTTCAGCGGCGAGCAGCTCGAACTCGCCCTCCATGGACAGTTCCTCTTCCAAGTCGATGGTACGCAGGTCGTGGCCTTCAACGACACGCTCGTCGCTGCTGGTCTTGAAGTCAACCACAGCCTGCTTCTTGTGCGCGATATGCACCACCAAGCGGGAGCTGGGGTGCTTGATCGCGTCGCACACCACCTCCCTGTGCTCGCTCTGCAGGTTCTCAAACTCGTCGATGAAGGCCCGAAAGGCAAATTCGGTCAGCTGAGTTGACGATGCCGCCACGTCCTGGGCGAATCGCGGCAACACGGATGCGAAGGAAACAAAGGACGGGACCGGGCTGTGTTTGGGGTTGCGGACCCAGGACTCCAGCTCTACGAGCTTGACTTCGAGTTCAGCCTCGAGCGAGCTGACGTGCAGGTTCGTCAACCCGAGCTGCTTGGTGAGCGCCGGGCTGAGCAAGGGGTCGCCCACGTCGATCGGGCCATTGGCAAACCGTGCCAATCCGATCGAAGCCAGTGACTGGCAGGCGTCCTTAAGGAGGTTGAGCGCCACGTAGTGAGAGAACGCCAACTTCGCCTGGTGCAGGCCTAGCCATTCCGGGATCATCAGGCCGCAGAAGCCGGTGTCCGGGCGCAGGTACAGCCCGACGGTCTTCAGTTCGGATTCGGGAATGCTGTCGCGGTTCGTGTCGAACGACGAACCGTGGCTGAAGTAGCGGATGAACATCGTCTTGCCACAGCCGCGGCCGCCCAGGATCCGCACCGAGCCTTGGTCAGCAAAGATGCTGATTCGCTGGAAGAACGGAGGAACGATGAACTGAGAGAACAGCGAGGCGGGCGAGAGGTAGTCTGCCCGGTTGTTCAGGAAGGGGTCGGCGATCGCGGTCATCTCGGACTCAGCGGGTCAGGAGGTTGTGCCACGTGGGCGAGGATACGTGCATGATCGGCAACGTGTTATTCGGCGTCGCGTGGTGGAAACCCACCAGCAGCTCCAGGGCGAAGGCGGCGGGCGAGCGGATGCCGCCCCGCTGGCACAGGCTCTCCATGTGGGCGCGCACGTCGGCCACCGCGTTGATTCTGTCGATGGCCCATATCAGCGGCTGCTCGGTGTAACTCCTGAAGAAGCGGTGGGACTCGCCGAACGTCTCCACCGGACAGACCTGCAGCCAGGGGCATTCCTTGGCCAGGTGCGCCAGCCCCGACTCGAAGGCGGCCAGCGGGCAGTAGATCGGGTGGTGCTTCTCTGAGATCGCCTTCAGGTTGTGGGCGGTCGAATAGCTCTCCATCTGCGTGCCGGTACCCAGCATGTCGTCGATGAACACGAGGCATTTGACGCCGGCGGGCTGGCTGGCGATGGCGCTTGACAAGCAGGTCAGCGAGGCGTTGACGCCGCCAAGGCGGTGCAGCTCGCGCATCAGCACGGCGCCACTCTTGCCAGGCTTTTCGCCCTTGGGGTCGTCAACCTCGACGAAGCGCACCGGATGGCCCTTGCCGCCGCGCTCCAGCGACGCGATGAAGTCGTCGACGCTGGGTATCGGCACGCCCAGGCGGCGCAGCTCACAGGGCAGGATGCACTGCAGGATGTGGTCGATGGCGCTGCCAACCATTTGCTCGGAGCGGAAGGTCAGGTTTTCTAGGAGCCGCGCTGCCAGGTATTGGTCTTCTTCGGTCAGCAGGTTGGACAGCCACTTGTCAAACTGGGTCTCCGTGATGCCGGTCACGATGTTCTTGGAGAGCAGCAGGCGAAAGCGCCGCTCGACTTCTTCGAACAGGCCGGCGTGAGCCTCGGGGACAAAAAACGCCATCCATCTCCTCCAAAGCGCCCAGGCTCTTGGTCGCAATTGCGTCGTGCTCCGGCCTGTCGCCGAGGCAGCGCGGCTTGCAGCACTGAAATTTGTAAGGCCAGTCTACGACAAGCCGACGTTGCCTGTGTCGTAAACGTCTCCGTTTTGACTCGGTGGCAAGAACGAACAACCCCGCTACTTGGTAGCCATCTCGGCGCAGTTCCGCCTTGCTGCTGACAACAGCTTGAACTGCCTCGCTGGTCGAATAGCGGCAGCTCGGATTGCAAGCTGTGATGACTTTGACCAGCGCGGGCCCGCCATCCCGTCGGGACCCAGTGCAGGCGGCCGGCCTGCACCGACATTGAATTTGAGCGTTGCGAGGCAGACGGTCGCAGGCACCCGCTTATGGCCGACTTCGGAATCTCATCAATTTTGATGAGGGCGATTCGATGATGCGCGTCGGAGTGATGCTCAAGACCGAGAGCGGCCGTTCGCTGTGAATGCGCCCGATTACTGCTTTCGCCGGTTGGGGGCGATCGGCATTGACCAGTTGGGTGTCGGCTCTGGTCGTGGCGCGAATAACCAGCGAGGGGCGCGCAGGACGCGATCTGATCAGTTGGGTGCCGAGCCGCGTGTCTGAACGATGCGGAGGAGATGCGATGCTAGGATCAGCATTTCGCGCGACTCTGACGCAGACAAATCTTGCTTCCGGTGGCTGTGCGGATTCTTGTAACTGCCTATTGCGCCGGCGATCAAATCTGCCAAAGCCTGTTGCTCACCGGGCTCGGTGGTGAGGTCGCTGAGTGGCCCATCTCCGGGACGAAACGCCTTACGAGCGAGGCTCACCCCTATGTCCGAGGGCGGCAAGCCTGAGGCGTCCCGAATTGTCACCTCCAGGGTCTTAAAAGCTTCGAACACAGCTGTGTCGAACTTGCCAAGTCGAAAGTTTGTCATGCATTCCCGAACAATCGTAGGGTGCAGCAAGGATTCTGGAAGCTCGCGATCTGCCGTCCATGCCGAAAAGTCGTTGACGGACGCCGCCTGCAATCCCGCTCGGCTCAAGATCATCCATCCGTCCTGATCAGGTGCCGCACAAATTAGATTGCGCGCAGCCAACCATCCGAATGCCTCGGAGGTCGCGCGCATGCACTCCCATCTCCCATCGTACGTACTGCGAACCCCCAGATTCTCGTTATGAATATTGAAGCTGGCCTCGCCCTTTCGGAGGTTCGGCAGCAGGACCTTCAAGATCACACCCGCGACAACGGAAACCGCTGCGGCTTCCAGGTCCTGATAGGTCGGGAAATAGGTGCGCAGATTCATGGTTTATGTGTTCTTGCCTATTCGCTTGTGCCGAGTTTCGGACTCGCGCATTCCTTGTCCAAGTAGCGCAGGCGCTGTTCTTACCTAGCGCGGTTCTCAGACGCAGGATCCGCCGATCTCGTAGTCAACGCGTACTCAAATTGAAGCTAGGCTACCGACGCTGGTTATCCGCGGGCGGAGTTCAAACGGCTAGACTTTGCGGAAGGTGCCTCGCTTGTTTTGCTTGCCCGCTTCCATCAAACTCAATTCGACAAGGCGGTAGCAGGCTTCCTGAACGTCCCACGGGATCTCCCCAAGCTGGTCGGCGACGTCGACGTACGAGATGAAGTCCCCCGAAGGCCAGGCGGCTAACGTCCTCTTGGCTAGGTCGCTAACATCAAGTGTCAATGCCGGCGAGTTGTTCGAAGTCTGATCGCCGCCGAAGGTCACGATCTGGTCGCGCCAAATGATGAAGTGGGCTTCGCAGCCGGTATCGCGCCAAACGGACGGGAAGAGAGTTAGGCCGGCCTTGTTGCGATAGAGGCGCCAAGCCTTGCCGGCGCGCGCGTCCAGGTTCACTGGAATTTCCTCGCCGCATCCGCAGGGGCACTTGAGCATCAACCAACGGGGTACGCCTCGCTGGATCAGGACTGCATCGCCCGGCTCCTGCAGGAGGTCGCTGACGCCACCGCGCGAGGACACTTCTGCCTTTAGAGAAATCTTAGTTCGCCTCAAGGGCAGTCTCCTTCGACGCCATCAAACTGGACACAATCTGCTCTCCGACCACATACGCCAGCTGCCGTATCGCCTCCCGGCCAATCTTGTCGTTTGCGGGTATCGCGTCGAAGGAAACCTGCTCACCCTCTGCAAAATCTTTGTCCTGACATGCCTTCTTTATGAAGAGCGCGGCCAGAACCCAGGCGTACTGGTACTTCGACCGTTCTATCTGGGCCGCTTGCATGCGGATTTGGCGGGCGCATTCAAAGAACCACGCCGATGGGTTTGTTGGATCGCAGTGTTGATCGTCGTGATCAAAGGCTTCCGGCTCAAACAACTCTGCGACCGACGCCAGAATCGCATTCGGTGAGCGCTTGTCCTTGATGAATCCATCGATGAAGAGTCCCGCCTCAAGTGAGGCCGCATCAAACAGCAGAGGCCAACCTTGTTCGATTCGCTCGAGATCAATGATGACCGCGTCGTGCATGCGCACGAGTACGTTTGTCGCATGCAGGTCGCCATGCACCATACCCGTCATCACTTCGTCACCGGTATCGGCCAATCGAATCGCTTGTACAAGTTGGCTGAATGGCAACTTGCTACCAAAGTCGACCATCCTGGCTCGACGGTGCGCCGGGACCGTTCGTTCCCTGAGTACGGTGTCCGCAAGGAACGCGTTGAGCTTAAAGTCTTGGTTCAACTTCGCCGCTCTGCGCCAGGCCACCAAGGTGACATTGAACAAGCTGGCGATAGCTGCCGCGCCTCGTCCCTTGCGTGCGACGTCGCGAATCGTCTCCGCGTTCGTGACGAAGTCGCTGACGATTACGCCGCATGACCGTCCGAGGACGCACCTGTCAATTCTAAGCCGCGGCCCAAGGTGGAAAGGAACGTTCTCAAGAAAGATGTTTCGATACTTGTAGTACTCGCGCGCGACATCACGACGAGGCCCGATCTTCACCATAACGCGGTATGGCCAATCCCCCGCGACGATGTTCTCGCCGTGATACGCAAACCCCTCGTAGGCGGCGGCGGGGGACAAGCCATCGGTTTTCGCGAAGAGCCTAACGACCTTGCAGTTCCAGAAGGCCCGTTGCACGAGCAGTTCGCGCTCAGGGCTAAGTGTCTCGGGTTTTCCGACCGCGTCAGTGACCTCGATTCTTAGGCTTCTGTTGGGTTGAGGGCCAGGTGGGTTGGCCGCGATGGTAGTGGCCAGTGCGACGCCGTCACTGGGCACTTCTACGATGTGAACGAAGGGGGCATAAACCGGCACACTTTCATCACCCGGCAATTCGAGTAGCTTGGACCGCTCATCTTCCCGAAAGCCCGAGGCTGGCAACCCAAGGGTTCCAAGGAAATGCAGCAACATGGTCTTGCCATTTGCAGCTGGGTCATCGGCGTGCCTGACGTAGATCCGGCAGTCGTGGGTTAACGCGTTGGCAAAACTTCGAAGTACTTTGTAGAGTCCTTCCAGATCGGTGGCGGACTGAGTGAGCACGATGGAGCCGGTCGTGTCCAGGACGCCATCGGCGTGCAGCTCAGAACCTGTTAAGGCATAGGCCTCATACCCCCGTTCTTTGAGAGCTTTAACGGCGTCCACCGGCATGTCGCCGACGAAGCCCACGCGCTGTCGCTCGATCACCTTTCCGAACAGTGGAATGGCCATATCAGTCCGATCGTGTGAACAAGCGGCGGTGATCGCCCCAGGCCAGAGCGCCCTTCCTGGAACAGATGAAGCAGTCGGCCTTCGGCTCGCCATGCACAGCACGTAGTGCGGGGCCGCACGCGTTGTACATAAGGCGAGTCGCCTCGATCGGTGCGCCAACGGCGATGCCCAAAAGCATCGTGACGGCGAGCGAGACTACCGTGCCGTTCAGCGAAATGACGGAGGGTGCTGGCTCGCCGCTGCCAACGATGTATGGGTCCAGCTTTCGCTCGGCCTCACTCATCATGTCGCGGCGAATTTCCGCAGCATCGAGCAGGCCGCTGCACCACAGGCATGGCAGGCTAGGCGAAAGGAGCTGTATGCGGCCGAAGATGCCCGTCACTTCGCCCATGTTCTGGATGATGGTCGAGCCCATATCGATGCACGGGATCAAATGCTGGTAGCTAACCTGCTGGATCACCGAGCGGCTCCCATGGGAGTCCGTGCAGCACATGATCACGTCGGCATCGATGAGGCGGCGGGCCACCGAATCTCGGGACACGTCGCCGGCAACCACGGCGACCTTGACCTGACTGCTAAAACCGGTGGCGTATCGCGCAGCGATTTCCGCCTTGTTGATGCCCACGTCTGACCGGGCAGCTCCGACCACACGATTCAGATTAGTCTCTTCGATGCTGTCGTGGTCGATCAGGATGAAGTTTCGAATGCCCAAATGGACCAGCTGCTGCGCCATGATTGAGCCCGTGCCGCCGAGTCCCACGATCGCGATGGTCAGCTTCTCTAGCTGCTTTTGGCCTTCCGCTCCGAAGGCACGGACCTGTCGGTCAAACGTCGCCGAGGTGCTGGCGTCGTCGAGGTCGGGGTCGAACTCGACGCGACGCTTGGAGCCGACGGAGGTGACACGAAGCTCTTCCTGCGTTCCCAGCAGGCGAGCGCGCATGCCGCCTTGGCTGATGACCAGCGCGGCGTGATGCCCTTCGATGTTCCGATTGGCGAGGAACGCGCGTAGCGGTTGCTCGCCGCGATCGTCGACACGCGAAAACTCGGGTACCTCGTCATCAAGATGGGTGTGTACAAAGACCAGTGTTAGCTTTTCCTTTGCCGCGCGCTTCGCGACCTGGGCGACGAAGAGCGGGCTGAGTTCGGCCTCAACCGCACTCTGCCTGTTGTAGTCCGTTTCAACTGGCACGATCAGCTCCCGTACGAGCAGGCGGACGCTGCCGTTACTTCGGGTGCTTTGGGCTGCCAATAGCACGCAACAACGCTCGGAGTCGACGCCGAGCAGCTGTTGGCGCAGCATTTCGATATCGGCTTGAGCGATGCAGAGCTCTGTTCTCATCGCGCAGGCTGCAGCCGGTCAAGGATGCGCTGGTAGTAGCCTAACAGCGTATCCGAGTTGGGGTTCCAAGCCTGGACGTGCCACGAAAACCAAGTGGTGGAGCGATCCGGCTGTGGGTCTCCCGGGATTGGGTTTCCATCATTCGACGCGGTAGGTGTTCCTCCGCCTTCCAGCCGCAAACCGCCCGGCTGGACCCAGAAGCAATCCGGCGCTGCACTTGGGTAACCGGGCGGGGCGACGAACAAGACGGTAGCAGTGGGGCGATTCCACCCCTGACCAAGGTCGACCTCAGTCACAGTCATGAGGAAACCTCCGTTGCCCATGTCGGTCTTTGTAACGGCCGAGTTAGGGCTCTTGGCAACGATCCGATCCCTAAGCCGATTGAACTGTTCTTCAATCATGTCGAACCTCAGCCGAAGGTAGCGGGAGGTACGGCGAAAAAATGTTCTTTGTGACCGATCGGTACTGTGTCGCCATCGGAAATGGCTCGGTCCGGCTTGTTGCCCTCTTCCTCAAGAAACAACTGGTAGTTTCCTGGCACGCCCGCAATGTTTTTGATCTCGAGACCAGACAGATGGTTTTTGTTGGTCGAGTACTCTTTGTTATCCACGTAGAAGTGGTGAAGAACAGGTTTCGCGTCACTCATCGCACTCTCCTAAAAGTTGGGTTGTGTTTCCTCAGCCGCGATGGGCTGTTTCTTCGCCGCAGCGATCAAGGCACCAAGTTCATCCCGGTTGGCAAGCTCCAGCGGTTGCTCCAACAACGGTGTCTTTTCGCTTCGATCCAAATGCAGCTGCCGCAAGGCATACCAGGCCAGCGCTTTCCTGCAGTTAATGATTAGTCGGCCACGCTTCATGCCGTAGTCGGTTTCGATGGCCTTCCGCTGATCATCCGTGAGGCCAGTGCGCGGGATAACGATCACGTCCACGTAACTCTCCCACAGTGCATCACTCAAAGGATCGATCTCACGCTTGCGGCTGCCCTTGATGGCATGAATCCGAGACAGCACGAAATCTCGAAAATCGCAGTGCTCTCGGCTCCACGCTCTCACATGCCAGCGCAGTCCGTCACTCCCGAAGGCATGCGGAGCTATCCACAGAGACGCAGGTGCCGCGCGTCGCATTGACTGGTACGTCACCTGCAGTTCTTCACCGTAACGCACCGCGCCGAGCATGCGCAGGAGCGTTTCCGTCTGCACCGGGCGAGCCGGATAGTGGACTACGTCGCAAGGCGGCGTCCATCCAATGAAACTGTTGGCCGGCGACGAAGTGCCTTGCTGCAGATCGGCGAGCTGGCCGAGATAGTGGCGTGCATCGCTAATCGGGAAAACGGGCCTGAACTCAGAGGCCGCGCGGTACACCTTGGCGCTCTTGTCATATTTCAGATTGGCAGGGGCGAGCTCCGCATAGTTCGCTAGGTCGGCCGATGCTTGCTGCGTGGAAATGCCAAAGAAATCGACAAGCTCGGCGCGGTTGATGCGGCCTTCCCACTGAAGACGGAAGTCGATGAACTCCCGACGTCGCTCTGGCCCCCAGCGGCTTGGAACTGATCTAGATTCGGCGGAGCTCACGATTAGACTAGTTTTTTGATGAGTACAGTTTATAGATGGATTGTAGTGGGGTACGCGCGATCCCGCAAGGCCCTTCAGCGAGCGCTCCGAGAATGGAGGTGATCGGCACGGTAGGCTTGAGAAGCGGGCCACTTACGGGGCACCGTCGACGGCATTCGTCGGTCAGGTCGGGCGTGGAATGTTGCGCGTACGTCGGACGCACATGCCCAGCCTGTACGGAGTAAGGCGCTGACCGATTCGTGGGGTCAGCGTGAGTGGCCCGGAATTCTTCGCCGGCTGCTGACGCTCCGACGGAGACTTCCAGTAGCGACTTTGGGTTGAACGACGGCGAACCGCCATCTAGCGGCCGATGGGCGTGCTAATGTCAATTTCGGCTATCGCTGCGTGGCTGCCGTCTGGCACCGCGAAGCCAACTTCAGACTGTCAGCTGTCGTTTTCTGGCGAAGTCGCGAACGACTGGTCCTGCCAACGGCCGACGTTCGATTGGCGCACGCGACACAAGCGCAGAGATCGGTCAAGCTATGGGATAGAACAGCGTCCAAGCGACGGGAGGATGGAATTGCAGCAAGGCGCTCCGCTCGGAAAGAACGAAAGGCCGCGAGTCTTCATTTCCTCTACGCTGGAGGACTTGGAGCAGTTTCGAGCCAAGGTCGTTGAGGTTGTACTGCGCCTCGGTTGGGAGCCGATCGACTGTAGGTACTGGGCCGCCGGCGGAAACCCGCCGCTGAACGCTTGCCTGAGGCGGGTGGACTCGGCTGACGTGGTGGTCGCGCTCGTCGCTCAACGTCACGGCTGGACACCGCCGGATCAGCTCGAAGGTCGGCAGTACAGCATCACGCGGCTTGAGTGCGAGCGTGCGGCAGGCGCTAATCGGATCGAGGTCATCCCGTTTCTCCTATCCGACTCGACGCCATGGGACGCCAAGCTCGCGGAGGCGCATCGAATCACGCTCGCGGATCCAGGGAAGATGGAGGCGGTGGCGCTGGAGGTGGCAAGAAACGTCAGTTCACTGGCCGACTTCAAGAACTGGCTCGACCAGATTTCGACGCGAAAGAGGTTCTCGAACAACCCGGACGAGCTTGCGATGGAGGTGCTCCACGCGTTGAAGGAGTGGGACGAAAGGCGACAGCCGAAGGAGGACGCGTCTCGGCATGGCGCGACATACTCTGCTGATTCGCGGAGCAACTCTGAGCAGCCCCGTGTTTGGGGCGGGCTGCATGTTGACGCCATGCACGAGCTTCCGCCCCTCACGTTGTCGTTTACTGGGCGCGACGCCAAGGTGCAGGAAATCACCGATCTGCTTCGTCCGCAGGAGCGAGACCTTCGTGCCGTAGTCATCACGGCAGCTATCGAAGGCCTTGGGGGAGTTGGCAAGACGGCACTCGCCGTGGCGGCCGCGCACGCGCTGAAGCAGTCCTATCCCGATTCTCAACTGTTCTTCGATCTGAGGGCGCACTCGCGCAATCCGGTGACCGGAGTGGCGGCACGCAACGCCTGGCTGCAGCGATTGGCACCGGACGCAAAACTCCCTGAAGACGAGCATTTGCTTGCGGCCATGTATCGGACGCACCTGTGCGGCAAGGACGGCCGTGGCTTAAGGGCCCTCGTGGTGGTCGACGATCCGAAGTCCGAAGAAGACATTGAAGTCCTCTCGCCACCGGCAGGATGCGGGCTGCTGGTGACGTCGCGGCGTGCGCTTGCAGGCTGCAGCGCCGTCACGCTTGAAGCGTTGACCCTCGATCAAGCGACTAGCTTACTCAAGGCCGTGTGCCCGCGCCTGCGCTCTGACGAGAACGTCGAACGGCTGGCGATTCTTTGTGCCCGATGGCCGATCGCCCTCCGCGCGGCAGGCGCCTATCTCCACCGCATGAAGTCCAAGCCGGTCGGCGAATATATCGCCGCACTCGAGAGCGATCGCATCAAGCTGCTCGCGCAGTCGGCCGGCCAAGACGCGAGGTTGGATGTGGAGGCGGTCATGGGCTATAGCCTGAGCGCGCTCGAGCCGGCGCAGAGTGCTGCTCTGCGAAGCCTCTGCTCCGCGATGCCGGGCGATTTTGGGCGGGAAGCTGGGATTGCCGTGGCAGATTGTGACGCTCGAGTCCTCGACGAACTCACCGATACCAACCTGCTGTCGTTCCGCAGTGACGAGCATCGTTTCGCGACGCACGACCTAGTCAGGGAACTTACGTTGAAGCAAGTTGAAGCCGGGTTTGCGGCGCGCGCCAAAGTGCGCCACGCGGAACACTTTAGTGAGCTCGTTCGCCTGGCAGATGAGTGCCACGTCCGTGAAGGTAGCGATGCGGCGGCGCGTGACCTTTTGCATCTTTTCGACCGCGAACGCCAGAACATTGAGGCAGCCATGGTCTTCATGCAAGCTGGGCGCAGCAGCGACCCAAACCTGGGGCGCGTTCTTGACGCCGCGAATCATGTGAAGGAGCTTCGTCTCCGTACCCTCGCCGCAAATCTTGATCTGGCGAAGAGGAGGCGGGCTGCGCTCAAGGCCGGTGTCGGGACGATGGCGGTTGCAGCCTGTGTCGGTGTCTTGGGGTACGAGTTGTTGAAACCCAACCGCACCCGTGGCGACACGGTGTTGCTGTTCGGAGCGTCGCTGCTGCTCGTTGTTCTGGCGGCTGCCGTGCTGTTAGCTAGAAATCGATTCACGCCGACAAGAGTTTTGATCCTTGGCACCGGTGCCGAAGCTCGCCAGGTCGACAATGTCCTGAGCCAAGCCCGATACCCCCGTGTCGAAGTCGTCGGTTTCTGTGTAGCGCAGACGACTGACTCGCTGGCCCAGGTGGACGAGTCTCGCATTCTAGGAAGAGCAGATGAGCTTCAGGGGATCGCTGCGCGGATGGGCGTCACCGAGGTCGTGATTGCCGTGAAGGACCTCCGTGGCCCAGCATTGCCCAACGACCAATTGACTAAGTGCGCTCTTGACGGAATTCGCATCACAGATTTCTTGACGCTTTGGGAGCGCACACGTAAGGAAGTTCCCTTGATAGCACTCAAGGCCAGCGACCTGATTTACGACGCCACGATCTCATCCGGATCTGGGGAAGTCGCTGTCAGAAGAGGCTTCGACCTCGCGTTTTCTGTACTGATCCTGTTGCTGACCCTGCCGTGGCTCATTTTGGCGGCGCTCGCAATCAAACTTGAGAGTGCGGGCCCAATCCTCTACCGACAGGAGCGTGTCGGCTTGCGTGGCAAAAGATTCATGTTGGTCAAGCTCAGAACGATGCGCACCGACGCAGAGAATGATGGGGTCGCTCGCTGGGCCACGGCTAGCGACACTCGCGTGACCCGCGTCGGTGCGCTCTTGCGGCGGACCCGTATTGACGAACTGCCCCAGATGTTCAATGTGCTGCGCGGCGAAATGAGCTGGATCGGGCCGCGAGCTGAACGGCCATACTTTGCTGCGGAACTACAGCGGCAGATCCCGTTTTACGAGCTGCGGCACGCCGTGAAACCGGGTTTGACGGGATGGGCCCAGGTCCGCTACTCCTACGGTGCAACCGTAGAGGACGCACTGGCGAAGCACCAGTACGACCTCTACTACCTTAAGAACCGTTCGCTTCTGCTGGACCTGCGAATATTGCTCGAAACTGTTCTGACTGTGATGTTTCGTCTGCGTTGACGGTGGCCCGACGCAGGCCTCGACGACGCTAGTGATATGCGGCTACGGATTGTGGCGTCGACAGATTGGTGGCCTGAAGGCATACCACGCACACCCGCTGCTGTGTCGCACTGCTGTCGATCGCATACGGGAGCCGCAGGCGGCGACGGACCGCAAACGCCGCATATGGCACATCGAGGCGGTCGAACGCTTCAATGCCGCTGAAACGCCACGAAGCTGTCGTCTGAGTTGCGACAGCGAGGTACTGGAACCGCTGCACTGCGGCCGGTGAGCCTAGTCGTAGAGAACACCACCTGCTTCGGCACCGTTCAACGGTGCGCACCGCTTTCGAGGCCCGACCGGGAACCTTCGATTTGCGTCCTGTGATGCTCGAACGGTGACCCCTACACGACTGCGTGGGAGAACACGCGTCACCCCTAGAACAGATCCCTGACCTTGACGCGGAGCGCGGTAGCAATCGTCTGGATCGCGTCGAGCGAGGGATTGGCCCCGCCAGTCTCGACTCGAGACATGTAGGACCGTGCGAAGCCGCACTTCTCCGCAAACTCATCCTGCTTGAGGCCGGTCGCAAGCCGCAGCTCGCGCACTCGCTCTCCGAACAGGACACGCAGGGGCTTCATAGGCCCGCAATGCTGTGTTAATGTCCACCAATTACGAACCTACTAATCGTGACATTGACGCGTAGGAGCGGTATGGAGCGCACAAATTCTGGTTTGAATCGTCCCAAGCGCGTTCGCTCGCGGCGCCAGTCCGCGCGCGCAGACCGCGATCTACTGCGACTCGACGATGCGATGTCGGCGGCCGCATGGAACAGGTTGCCGCTGTGCTGTCGGTATCGCGCAGCCTACTTCACGTCTCAACCGGTGTCGGTGGGCGCGAGCGATCCGTTGGGCCAATACCAGATCCTCTGGGCTCTTGGGGTTACGCCCGACAGAGAAGAGGAGATCCTCGGTGCATGGCCCGCTCCATCGTTTGACGCTATTGACTGGAGGGCAGTCGCCGACAACTTGGCTGATCGCGGCGTCGAGTGCATCCAGTTCCTCACCTTCGGAAGCTTGCCCGGCCCTTCTGTGGATCTGCACCCATCCCATAGTGACGGGCTGCTCCTTCAGCAGGGTCGTGGAGTGCAGGCTCCAGATGGAAAGACGCGGCGCGATCGGGGTCTCGAGCAGGCGAACGAAGAGGCCGCCAAGCGAATGAGCCAGCTTTTAGGCCGATTGGTCTCACGTCATGGTCGGTTTGGCGATATGGCGGATGCCCTTGTGTTCGTGCTTGGACAACTGACGCGGTTGCAGTCTGGGGAACCGAGGGCTCGTCTTCGATCTCCGACCGCGGCTCCGAGAAGTGCACCGCCTCGGGCCGCACCAATGCCTCTATAGGCGCAGACCTCTAGAAGGAGCGGAGGTGACCACGAATTGGAAGGCGGCCCTGCTCCGAGTCCGGGCTGCCCTGATGCGCCGGGGCCGAAGCGCGCACGACGCCGATGATCTTGTGCAAGAGGCATGGGTTCGGCTGGCGTCCTATGAGCAGGAACATGTTGTCGCCAAGCCTGAGGCATTTCTTATGCGCGCGGCACTCAACCTTTCTATCGACTCTCACCGCGCCCAAGTCGCTCGAGGCGAAGAGGTTGTCATCGATGACGTCGTTCTTGTCGATTGCAATCCAAGTGCAGAGGTCAGACTGCTTGCCCGCGAGCGGACCGATCGACTTATCGTGGGTGTTGGCCGATTGAGCCAAAAGACACGCGAGATATTCCTGGCCCACAGGTTCGAGGAGCTCACGTACCTAGAGATCGCTCGGCGGCACCATTTGAGCATCAGCACCGTGGAGAAGCATGTTGCCAAGGCCACCATGCAGCTCACCAGCTGGATGGAAGGCTGGTAGTCGACGCTTCGACTGGAAACTGGATCTTGATGCACGTCGACGAGCAACTGAGGCGTTCGGTGGATAGACTGGCCCTCACTGACTCGCACCTCGCCAAACCTCTCCAACTTGCGCGGGGAGCCAATGTGCCGACATCGGGATGATCTGGAATTCCTCGATCATCAGTCCTCCGTCGCCGCTCAAGCAGAACGTGGCGCCTATGACCTGACGGAGTGGCGCTTCGCCATTGGGCTCGTGAGCCGCGTGCCAATCTCGTCCTTTCGCAGGCAGGCGCAGGATCGTGTCGGGCAGGTGCTTGATCACGACCCGGGGTTGCGGGGCCGAGGTCGTCCACTCCTTCACTTCGCCGATGAGCAGCATCCGTCGCTGGCGCGTAGACCTGTGACCGACGAAGCGCGCAAGGTGGTCGATCCGGCGGGCCCGAATCTCGTCGGCCTTGTCGACACGAAACGGCTCCGGGATGAAAAGCGCCTGCGTCAGAGGGGTGCCGTTGACCCACACGCTGGATGCGGCGCGCAGCAGGTGGTGGCGAACAACTGCCCAGGTTCGCTTGCCTGCAAACACCGGCTGCCACGTGGTCAGTTCGGCCTCGTTCCAAAGGTAGAGGATGAGGTCGCGCAGAGTGAACCGATGGCGAGCCTCTTGTAGGCCGTGGTCGCGTCCCGCGCGCGCTGACAAGGCGGTCTCGCCGCTCGACATCGCGAAAGCCGCCCTGATCCGAACCTGTCCCGTGACCGGGTCACGCTGAATCGCTGGTCGGGTGGAATCGCTGCTTGATTCCTCCGAATCGTGCGAGTGGTGAGGGCACCGAGGTGCATGCAAGTGGCCGGTGCAGGGCATGCGCTTGACCACGAAGCTCCCAGTGGCCCTGGCGATGTACATCGGAGCTGCTTGCTCCGTGCAAGCACACCGCGGTCGCAGATGCTCGGCGTGAGCGACGGCCAGCGCGTCCTGGAGCGGCGCCCCACTCGCCGTGTACAGCTCTCCGTTCAGCAGGTACATGATCCCCTCGCACTACCGGACAGGGGCGGAGCGCTCCTGGCTGCGCTGGATCTCTCGGGAAGGAGGCGAGGGCGTGCGAGGAGCCGGGGCGTCGCGGTCGAAGACCTTGACCTTGTGGACTTCGCCGCGTGCCAGCCGGCTTGCCAGGTTGTCGGCGGCCGCCGTCATCACGGCCTCCCGCTGCTTGCTTGGAACACCCTGGGCTAGGAGCACTGCTTCCAGCGCGGCGAGCACGGCCTTGCGGCCGCCGCTGCCGCGCGCGGACGGCTTGGCGTGGTCGTTCGGTGTCCCGGTCGGGTTGGTGTGATCGGGCGTTCTGGTCGGTTCGATTCGATTGACCAACCGGGCTTCGCGCTCGCGCTTCAAGAGCGCCTGATCGGCCAGCTGTGGCTCGTAGCCCATCGCCTTGACGCCGCGCAGCGAGGCCTCGAGCCAGACCAAGCGCTTGAAATCCTCGCTTCCCGACACGCGCAAGCCCTGCCAGTTCCTGGCTTCGGCCACGTCGACCATGGACCGGGCCACCGATGGGTTGTTGGAGTCGGTGGCGAGCTTGAAGGTGGTCTCGGTGAAGGCCACTCTGTTCGTGTCGCCGCGGAAGCGGTACTCGGTCTGGCCGATGGGGGCGGTGCCGACCATGATCGCCGCACGCTTCATCACGTAGCGTTCGCGCAGCGCGGCGTCGAGGGCAGCCATGCGAGCTGCGCGCTCTGCTTCGGCGTCGATCTTGGCGAGCGTCGATGTTGGGGAAGGAGCTGCGCTCGGTGGTGCCAGGTCAACCACCTTGGCCGACCGCGGGTGGGCGATGGCGCTCGAGTCCAAGGACGGTGATGCCTCTAGCGCCGGACGCTTCCACTCGCCATCCACCTTGGTGATCGGCGTCCGCGTGCCGTCGGGCGCGATCGCATGGAAGCGGGTCGCGCCCAACTGGTCGGCCTTGGTGGTCATGTCCTTGAAGGAGTCGACGCGGTAGGTGACGTCGGCAAACGGGTCGCGCAGTTCGTAGCGAGGCGGCGGCGCGTCGTGTGGCATCTGAAATGCCTCGCGCGCGACCTTGGCTCGGTTCGCGGGTTCGACGGTGCCGCCTTTGTTCGGGACGAGGGGCCGGTCAGCATCCATGGCGTTTCCTGTCAGCGGGTGAGGGCGTCTTGGTCTCAGAGGGCCGAGGGCATCGAGTTCGGCTCGAAGCGTCGCGGCGCGAAGTGGTAGAGCTCGATCTCGACCCGGCGGTTGAGGGCCCGGCCGCTGGTCGCGCCGTTGTCCGCCACCGTGTCTCCGACCGGTTGCCAGGTCATGCGGATGCGCGACGGGTCAGCGCCGGACTGGACGAGGTAGCTGCGCACAGCCAGTGCCCGCTCGCGGGCGATGCGGCTCTCGGCGGGTGTCTCGATCTGGCCGTCGGTCCTGGCACGCAACATGACGAGCGAGGATGCGCGCACCTGTGCGATCAGCGACGTTGTCTCCGCGGCAGGCACGGTCACCTCGGTACTGCCGAAGCCAAAGCGAATCGTGTAGACGGTGTTGGCCATCTCGATCTCGGCGGGTGGGCGTGCGGCCTGGGCCTGTTGCTCGAGCATCAGTCGGGAGGCCATGGCATTGGCGCGCTCGGCGAGTCGCGTGGTCTCGTTCAGCAGGATGCGGCTGCCCTGAAGATCGCCCTTGCAGGTCTGAAGTTCGATCAGTACCGCGTCGTTGACGGGGTGCCGGCGTGTCTCGTCGACGGTGGGCGGCTTCGGTGGTGCGGCGCAGGAACCGAGCAGCAACGCCGCGGTGAGGGTGAGAAGCGAGGATCGCATGGGGAACTCCTTCAACTTTCGGGGGCGAGTTCGGGGACGTGGTCGCTGGGTGCCGCGTTGGCCGTGACGAACGAGGGTTGGTCGTCGTCGCTCAGTGGCTCGATCGATCCTCCGGAGTCGGACGAATCCGCATGGACGTGGGTTCTGTCGAGGAAGCGGTCGATCCAGGCCTGGGTGTCTGCCTTGCTCGTGTTCGGGTCCAGGCGCGGCATGTCGGTCAGGACCTGGGTAAGTTGATCGAACTGGATCGTCTGGTCGTCCGAAAGCTCGTCGTCCGCGTCCCTTGCGCGTTGCTGGACGCGTGCGGCGTGCAGCTTCATGTCGATGCGCTGCACGGCAGGTGCCGGCCGCAATCGGCTGCGGAAAACCTTCTCGCGGTGGTAGCGGATCCTCGTGCCCAAGATAGGCAGGCAGTTCTCGAAGATGACGACCAGGCGCTCCGAGCCGAGGGCCTTGAACTCTTGCGGCAGCAGCAAGGCGCGCCGCTGATCGCTCTCGCTGCGGCCTGCGCTTGCGTGGCCGTGCTCGCCGAAGGAGCGGGATCGGCTGCGAGAGGTGGCACGCTCGGTGAAGTGGCCCAGCATCGCGCTGTACTCATCGGCATCGCGCTGTTCGCGCGGTGCGTAGAGGATCTGCAGGCCGTGGTTGGTCGCGAAGGTTCGGGCCTCCTTTTCTCCGTAGAGGGCATCCAGCTGTGACATCGCCTGGACGACGGTCAGCAGGCGCAGGTTGTAGCCGGCCAGGAAGGCTGCCGAGGAGGCGATCACGCCGACCCGACCCAGTGCGGCGAATTCGTCGAGGACCAGCAGGCATTGATACTTCAGGGACCGGTCCTGCTCGGGCAGCTGTTGGGTGTTCAGGCTGATCAGCTGAGAGAAGAACAGCTTCAAGAGGGGTCGGGCGCTCTCGAGGCGGTTGGGCGGCACGCGGACGTAGACGGACATGCGGCGCTTGCGCAGGTCCTCGAGCCGGAAGTCGTCGGCGCTCGTGGCGGCGTCGACGATCGCGTCCGCGAAGATGGTGAGCGGGGCGTTGAGGGTCGAGACGATGGACGACAGCGTGTTCTCGGAATTCGAGATCAGGCGCTGCAGCGCGTCGACGCATTCGTGCGAGAGCGGGCGACCGTCCTTGGCGCGTTGCGAGATGGCATCGCCCAAGTGATCCTTCAGCGAGCGCCCCTTGCCCGACGACTGGCGCAGCATCTCGCCGACGGTGCGGGGCAGGGACGGCGTTTCGAGGAGGTACAGGCCCAGACCGAGGAACAGGTTGCGCGCCTGGTCGTTGAAGAAGGCCTCGGATGAGGTGCCGGTGCCGTCGTTGGGGAAGAAGACTTGGCCGATCGCGAGCAGGTCGCCGACGCGGTGCATCTCGCTCGTGCGGACGGCCGTCAGCGGGTTCCAGCGGTGGCTCTTGGCCTCGTCGTCGAACGGCGAGAAGGCGTAGACGTCCTGCCCGTGTTCGGCGCGGTAGCCGGCCGTGATCGCGAAGTTCTCGCCCTTCACGTCGAGCACCACGACCGAGTCGGGCCAGTGCAGCAGGTTGGGGATGACCACGCCCACGCCTTTGCCGCTGCGCGTGGGCGCGGACAGCATCACCGACAGCTGGCCGGGCAGAGCGAGGAAGCGTCCGCGGTGCCGGCCGACAAGGATGGTCGGAGAGCTCCGGTCGCGATCCAGCAGGCCGGCCGTCGCGATCTCGGCGGGGGTCGCGAAGCGGGCGTCGCCATGCAGCGGGCGCCGGCGGCGTGCTGCGATCAGGAGGGCGCCGGGCAGGATGATGAGAAGCGCGGTGGTCGAGGTGGCAACTGACCCGACGATCTGGCGCCGCCGCCGGGGATCGTCCGCGTAGGCCTGCCAGTACGTTGCGATGCTGCCGAACTCCGCGTGGCGGGGGTGAACCTTGTTCAGCAGCAGGAAGAGCACGCCGGCCAGGTACACCGCTGCTGCGGCCAGTCCGATGAAGACGGCGACGACGAACACGGCTGCGACACCCTTGCGCGCCGGTGTCCAGGCGGTCGGAGACGCGGTGGGGTTCATGTCCGTGCGTCCGTTCGGCCTGCGAGGCGCTGGCGACGTGGCTGGTAGTGGATCTCGGAGATAAAGCGCCCGTGCTCGTCGCGGTCGAACTGGACGATGACGTCGATCACGACGTTCAACAGCCACTTGATCTCGTCCATGCGCAGGCCGCCGCCGGCGCCGCTCTCGCGGATCATCAGCGACATCTGCTCGAAGGCGAG